>Ga0207675_100003656_pt1 | contig 14991 bp, 8 predicted proteins | sample KBSSwiS42_FD_184305 | JGI IMG/M metagenome (GOLD analysis project Ga0207675, IMG submission 184305) | Switchgrass rhizosphere microbial communities from Kellogg Biological Station, Michigan, USA - KBS Switchgrass S4-2 (SPAdes) (version 2) | ecosystem: Host-associated > Plants > Roots >... | reverse complement strand
TTGCGGGCCAGGGATTATACTCCCACGAAAGAAAACAGGTTGCCACAAAGTGGCGGCGCTGATAATTTTCTGTCGTTCGTGAAAAATGAATTGTTCCCTTTTATTGAAACAAATTACAAGGCCGATCCATCAAACAGAACTTTGATGGGATGTTCTCTTGGCGGGCTGATCACTTTGTATGCTTTGCTAACACATACAGACATGTTCACAGGTTATGCAGCCGCAAGTCCTGCTGTAGGTTGGGATAACCAGGTTTTGTATAAATATGAAAAAGGGTTTACCACAAAAAAATTGAATAAACCAGTAAGAGTTTATATGACTGTTGGAGATGTAGAAAGAGGCCGACCGATCTTTGAAAAGATGGCTGATTATTTTATCAATAAGCATTATCAAAATGTAAGTTTTAGATCAAAGGTTTTAGAGAACACCGGTCATTCGGGAACAAAAGGAGAAACATTTGCCAGAGGTCTTCAATATGTTTTTGAAAAACCAAAGCTGAAGGTGAATGATGTTGTATTGAATAGGTATATCGGCACTTACGAGTCAACCAGTGGAATTAAAATTTATGTAAGAAATGATCACGGAAATCTCGCTCTGTCCTTTCCACCTGATAGCAAATTCATATTGTATTCAGCTAGCGAAACTGAATTTTATTCTACATCAGAATTTCTAAATATTTTCTTTAAGAATGATGGAGAAAAAGTTGAGGGCTTTCAGCTAGCAGGGTATAACAACAATCAATTTTTTAAAAAGACCAATTAATATGAGATCATTCTTATTTATATCATTTGTTTTGTTGTCAGCTTCATTAGCTGCACAAAAAACAGATTCATTAGCACCTAAAGTTTACAGTTGGAATAAATTGGAAGCAATAAAAGAGGATACAAGAGTAAGAAGACAAATTTTAGAAGGAAGCACAACATCACTTGCCAATTTCGAAGTACATGCTTCTACTCTTGAACCTGGTAAAGCTCCTCACCCACCTCACAAGCACGAAGACCAGGAAGAATTAATGATCGTAAAAGAAGGCACAGTAAAGATCACGATCAACGGAATAAGTAAGATACTTGGCCCGGGCAGTATTGCTTTTGCAATGCCAGGCGATGAGCATGGGATAGAAAATGCAGGCAATACTCAAGCAACTTACCTGATATTAAAATACAAAGGCAAGAAACCAGATCTTGAACGTGGTAAACAAGCAGGTGGTTCATTCATGCTTGATTGGAATGACATGGTGAAGAAGAGTACGGGCAAAGGTTATCGAAGAGATTTTTTTAACCGGGCGACATCACAGCTTGCACAATTTGAAATGCACACCACAGCATTGAATGCAGATTCGGCAAGTCATGCACCACATACACATGTACAGGAAGAGATCATTCTTATAATCCAAGGAAATGTGACAATGCATATTGATGGAAAATTATACCCTGCATCTGCTGGTGATCTTGTATTTCTTCCATCAGGTATACCACATGCTTTATTGAATACAGGAAAAGAACAATGCGAGTATTTCGCTTTTCAATGGAGAAATTAAAATATGAAAAGGCTCACTTATACAACGATCTTTTTTGTTTTAGCAATTAATTCTTTCTCACAAATTAAACTGCCGCGATTGGTAAGAGACAGTATGATCTTGCAAAGAGATACCAAAATAAATATCTGGGGATGGGCGGCAAAGAATGAAAAAGTTACGATCAAATTCAATAATAAAACTTATAAAACAACTGCAAATACAAACGGCGATTGGTTGTTACAGTTACCTGCTATGAAAGCCGGGGGTCCTTTTACAATGGATATTTCAGCAAGCAATAAGATAACATTGAAAGATATTTTGATCGGTGATGTTTGGTTTTGCAGTGGACAATCAAATATGGTACATCAAATGGGTATTCATGATGTGTTATATGCAAAAGAAATTGCTGAAGCGAATGATCCACAGATAAGACAGTTCTGGATACCAACGATGGGAGAATTACAAGGCCCTCGGAATGATTTCCCTACTGGCTTTTGGAAGTCTGCAGTTGGAGAAGATATAAGACCTTTTTCTGCTGTTGCCTATTTTTTTGCAAAGAAGATATATAAAAAATATCATGTGCCTATTGGTTTGATCAATGCAAGTGTTGGTGGCACTCCTATTGAAGCCTGGACAAGTGAAGAAGGATTGAAGGATTTTCCATCAATTATGAGTACAATTCAAAAGAATAAAGACACTGCTTATGTCAATAGTACAAACAGAACAGCTGCAAATGCAAACAGACCGCAGCCGTCAAATGATCAGGGTATAATGGGTGAAAAAAAATGGTTTGATATTTCTTATATCCCCAAAGATTGGAGAACAATTAATATTCCCGGTTTTTGGGAAGATCAGGGATTAAAAGATCTGAATGGCGTTGTTTGGTACAGAAAAGAAATTGAGCTACCCGCATCAATGACCGGCAAGCAAGCAAAAGTTTATTTAGGTAGAATAGTTGATGCTGATGAGTTATATATAAATGGCAAACGTATTGGCAATACAACTTATCAATATCCTCAAAGAAGGTATACGGTTCCGGCAGATGTTTTGAAAGCAGGTAAAAATGTTTTTGTAGTTCGTGTTACAAATACCACCAACAAAGGTGGATTTGTTCCTGATAAGCCTTATTATATTTTTTCCGGTAATGATACAGTTGATTTGAAAGGAACATGGCAATATAAAGTTGGAGAAGTATATACTCCTCGTCCACCGGGGCCTCCTTCTGTTAATGCACAAAATCAACCAACAGCTTTATACAACGCAATGGTTGCGCCAGCTATTAATTATACCATCAAAGGTTTTTTGTGGTACCAGGGCGAAGCCAATACCGGAAGAGCTGAAGAATACGCAAAACTTCAACCGACACAAATTATAGATTGGAGAAATAAATGGAAGCAAGGTGATCTGCCATTCTTTTATGCTCAACTTCCCGGTTTTATGGATTATAATTATCTGCCTTCAGAAAGTAATTGGGCAATGCTGCGTGAATCACAAATGAAATCTTTATCTGTTCCAAATACTGCAATGGCAGTTACAATTGATCTTGGTGAATGGAATGATATACATCCTGACAGGAAAAAAGAAGTTGGAGAGAGATTGGCAGTAGCAGCCCTTAAAATGGTTTACGGAGAAAACATAGTTCATTCAGGCCCGATCTATCAATCAGCAACAATTAATGGCGATAAGATCACAATAAATTTCACAAATACAGGAAGTGGCTTAATAACGAATGATGGAGAATATCTAAGTGAATTTGCAATTGCTGCTGCAGATAAAAAATTTGTATGGGCAAAAGCAAAGATCGAGGGAGATAAAGTGATCGTATGGAATGAAACAATAAAAGAACCTATGTATGTACGCTATGCGTGGGCTGATGATCCTGTAAATCCGAATCTATTTAATAAAGAAGGATTGCCAGCATCGCCGTTCAGAACTGATAAGTAAAAATTCAAAAGTTAAAATGAAAAAAATTACTCTTCAAGTATTCATAACGTGTCTTACATGTAGTATGATTGGGCAGACTACTGTTATCGACAGCACTAAATATCCAAGGCTTATAACTTTTACTAATCAGCAGGATCATGATAATATGAAGCAACAACTTGGTATCACAAAATTAAGACCTGGTTTTAGCGGAAACGAAAACGATCCTAATCATGCAAACTATGACGAATCATTGGCGAATCCTTGTCCGCAATTACCAGATGCATTGACTTTAAAAAATGGAAAGAAAGTAACGGATGCTGATACATGGTGGAAACAACGACGTCCTGAGATCATCGAAGAATTTGAAAGAGAAGTATATGGTCGGTTACCAAAAAATATTCCGAAAGTAACCTGGACGGTAAAGGTTACTGACAGAGAATTTGTAAATCGTATCCCTGTTATTGCAAAAATGTTGATTGGTCATGTTGATAACAGCGATTATCCATTGATCAATGTTGATATAAATATGATGCTGGTAGTGCCAACAAATGTAAAAGGCCCGGTTCCAGTATTGATGATGTTTAGTGGTCGCCCCTCCTTTCCTGCACCGGCACAACCTACTCCTGATGAAATGGACAAACTGAATGATGCTTTTAAACAAATGATGATAAAGAATGATCCGGGATTGAAAGCGATCTTTGATAAATATCCTGCCTATCAACCAGTCACAAGATTACCTGCACCTAATTTTTTTGCCCCACCAAAACCTGATGAAGAACTTACACCACAAGAAAGATTATTAGCTGCAGGCTGGGGCTATGTAACAATTGAAACTAACAGCATACAAGCTGATAATGGCGCTGGCTTAACAAGAGGCATCATTGGTTTGTGTAATAAGGGACAAGCTCGCAAACCTGATGATTGGGGATCATTGCGTGCATGGGCATGGGGTGCAGCTAAAGGATTGGATTATTTAGAAACAGACACATTAGTTGATGCAAAGAAAGTCGGCATCGAAGGTGTATCACGTTATGGTAAAGCTGCATTGGTTACACTTGCATTTGAACCACGCTTTTCTGTTGGCCTGATCGGTTCTTCCGGTAAAGGTGGTGTTACACTTCATCGCCGGGTCTTTGGTGAAGCTGTAGAAAATCTTTCAGGTGGTGGCGGCTATCATTGGATGGCCGGCAATTATATTAAATATGCAACTGAAGAATCTTCGTTTGGAAAAAAAACTGGCTGTGATCTTACTGTTGATTCGCATGAACTGATTGCTCTCTGTGCGCCACGACTTGTATTTGTCAGTTATGGTGTTCCCGAAAAAGGTGATGCTAAATGGCTGGATCAAACCGGAAGCTATATGGCAACTATCGCCGCCGGTTCGGTATTTAAATTATTAGGTGCAAAAGATCTTGGCGTTTCTAATGATTATATGAAAGAAAAAATGCCACCAGTACTTACAGGTTTTCTTGATGGTGAATTAGCTTGGCGTCAACATGATGGCGGACATACCGATGCACCAAATTTCAAATTCTTTATCCCATGGGCCAGTAAGTTTTTGAAATATGAAAGGAAAGCGAATTAATAAACTCAATTACATGATACGTCAATTCATAACATTATTCTTACTGTTTTTTTCTTTGGCGATCTATTCGCAGAACAATATTGAGAAGTATGCTCCAAAAGCATTTGATTCTTTACGAGTCGATATTCCCCATGGAAAAATCGATACAATAATTTATGCATCCAAAACTGTTGGAACAAATCGCAGAGCTATTATTTACACTCCGCCAGGTTTTTCTAAAAAGAAAAAATATCCTGTTTTTTATCTTCTGCATGGAATTGGTGGTGATGAAAAAGAATGGTTGAATGGCGGTAAACCACAGATCATACTTGATAATTTATATGCAGAGAATAAAATAGAACCAATGATCGTGGTAATGCCAAATGGCAGGGCAATGAAAGATGATCGTGCAATAGGAAATGTATTTGACAGTGCTAAAATAGCAGCATTCACAACTTTTGAAAAAGATCTGCTAAATGATCTGATCCCATTTATTGAAAAAAAATATCCTGTACTAACTGACAGGGAACATCGTGCAATAGCAGGTCTTTCAATGGGTGGAGGACAATCATTAAATTTTGGTTTGGGTAATTTGGACAAGTTTGCATGGGTCGGTGGATTTTCTTCAGCACCAAATACAAAAAGACCTGAAGAACTAATTCCTGATCCTGATGTTGCAAGAAATAAATTGAAATTACTTTGGATATCCTGCGGTGATAATGATGGCCTCATTTCATTCAGTAAAAGAACGCATGATTATCTCTATGAAAAAAATGTTCCTCATATATATTATATAGAACCTGGTGTTCATGATTTCAAAGTTTGGAAGAATGGCTTATACATGTTCTCACAATTTTTGTTTAAGCCTGTTGATATTTCAACTTTTTCAAAATACACAGTCTTGGGTACGGCAGCAGCTTCTAATATACGATCAGCAAAGTATCCGCAGATCTTGCCAGATAATAGAGTCGTGTTTCGCATTAAAGCACCCGACGCACAACGAGTGCAGATCGATCTTGGAAAAAAATATGAAATGGTACGAGATACCGGGGGTTATTGGATTGCAACAACTGATTCGATCAGTGAAGGGTTTCATTATTATTCTTTATTGATCGATGGAGTGGCATTGGTTGACCCTGCAAGCGAAACATTTTATGGAATGGGCAGAATGGCAAGCGGTATTGAAATACCTTTTACAAATGGCGGTTATTACGCATTAAAAGATGTTCCACATGGTGATATTAGAATTAAGAAGTATTATTCAAGAGTGACAAACTCATGGCGTCAGTTCTATATATATACTCCTCCTGGGTATGACATCAATACAAATGAAAAGTATCCGGTCTTGTACATACTGCATGGTGGTGGCGAAGATGAAAGAGGCTGGGCAACACAGGGAAAAACCGATCTTATACTGGATAATTTGATCGCAGAAAAAAAAGCAAAGCCAATGTTGATAGTTATGCCTGATGGAAATTTTGGTACAGGAGGCTTAGCAGGATTTAATGAAAATGTTTTAAGAACATTTGAGAATGAATTAAAGCAGTCAGTGATACCTTTTGTTGAAAAAAATTTTAGAACAGAAACCACTTCAGACAACAGGGCATTAGCCGGATTATCGATGGGCGGATTACAAACATTGTATGTGGGGATAAAGAATACTGATATGTTCGCTTATCTAGGTGTATTCAGTTCGGGATGGTTTGCGAATCGTCCTGAACTTGCCAATCCACAATATGATCTTATGAAAGCCAGTGCTTCGATTATCAATAAAAATCTAAAAAGTTTTTGGATATCAATGGGTGGCAAAGAAGATATTGCCTATAACAACTGTAAGATCATGATGACAAAATTTGATGAGTTAGGCATAAAATACACTTATAGTGAATACCCCGGAGGTCACACATGGCCTGTTTGGAGAAACAACTTGTACAATTTTGCTCAATTACTCTTTAAGTAAAGTGCTGCAATAGTGATCATGAAAACACATCATAAATATTTCAAGTTGATCATGTGTTGTATTTTCCTTTACTCATTAGTGCAGGGCCAGGATAAATTATACCCAAACTTATTTCCTGCGTCTGACGTAACGTTATTAGATGGCCCTTTTAGACATGCCCGTGATCTTAATATTCAAACAATCTTAAAGTATAATATTGATCGTTTATTAGCAGGCTATAGAAAAGAAGCTGGTCTGCCACCGAAAGATTCGAGTTATAAAAATTGGGATGGATTAGATGGACATGTTGGTGGACATTATTTATCTGCATTGGCTATGAACTATGCTTCTACAAAAAATGCAGAGTGTAAACGTCGCATGGATTATATGATCGCCGAACTCAAAGCTTGCCAGGATGCGAACGAATTGAATAATGCAGGATGGGGAAAAGGATATGTCGGCGCTGTTCCAAACAGTAAACAAATATGGAGCTCTTTTCAAAAGGGAGACTTTACTGCTTTTCGTGCAGCCTGGGTGCCGTGGTACAATGTACATAAGATGTATGCCGGATTAAGAGATGCGTGGTTGTATGCAGGGAATGAAGAAGCAAAAATTATCTTTTTAAAATTTTGTGATTGGGCGATCAATATCACTGCAGCATTATCGGATGCTCAAATGCAATCAATGCTTGATATAGAGCATGGAGGGATGAATGAAATATTTGCAGATGCTTATCAAACAACAAAGGATCAAAAGTATTTAACAGTGGCAAAAAGATTTTCGCATAATATGTTGCTGGAGGCAATGGCTGCTGGAAAAGATAATCTGGATAACAAACATGCCAATACACAAGTTCCAAAAGCAATTGGCTTTGCACGAATTGGTGAAGTAAGCAATGATGATCGATTTGAAAAGGCAGGGAATTTTTTCTGGCAAACGGTTACTACAAATCGTTCATTGGCTTTTGGCGGTAACAGCAGAAAAGAATTTTTCCCGGATGTTTCTGCTTGCAGTGATTTCATCAACGATATTCAAGGCCCGGAGTCTTGTAATTCGTATAATATGCTGAAGCTAACTGAAGATCTGTTCAGAACTACGCCTTCAGTAAAATATGTCGATTACTACGAAAGGACTTTATACAATCATATATTATCTGCTCAACATCCTGTGAATGGCGGTTATGTTTATTTCACCCCGGCTCGTCCCCGACATTACCGGGTTTACTCCTCTCCTAACCAGGGAATGTGGTGTTGTGTAGGAAGTGGTATGGAAGATCATAGCAAGTACAATGAGTTTATATACACTCATGAATCTAATTCATTGTTCGTAAATCTTTTTATTGCTTCAGAATTAAATTGGAAACAAAAAGGAATAAAGATCAAACAAGAAACAAATTTTCCCTATGAAGAACAAACAAAGTTGACAATAACTGAAGGCTCGTCACAGTTTCGATTGTTGGTCCGTCATCCTTCGTGGGTTACCGACGGTGAATTAAAAGTTTTTGTCAATGGTAAGATCCTTCCACTTTTTTCTAAATCTCGTAATTCAACTTATTTCGCTATTGACAGGGTATGGAAAAAAGGCGACGTTGTATTGATCAAGTTGCCAATGCACAATTCAATTGAGCATTTACCAAATGTTCCCAATTATATAGCAATAATGCATGGCCCGATCTTATTAGGTGCAAAGACAGGAACAGAAGATCTGAATGGCTTGATCGCTGATGACAGCCGATGGGGACATATAGCCAATGGTGAAAAGTTACCGATAGACAAAGCACCGATAATAATTGATGACAATATATCTGCAATTGTAAATAAACTAAAGCCTGCAGGTGAGCCTCTAACTTTTACTGCTTCACAGATCAAGATGGCAAATCCAATAAAAGTTATGTTTGAACCATTTTTTAAGATCCATGATTCAAGGTATATGATGTATTGGATGGCATTGACCAATGATCAGTATCGTTCTTATTTAGATTCAATGGCGATGGTCAGGAAAATGGAGAGTCGCACATTAAAAGATGTTTATAAAGACGCATTCCTTATCGGTACTGCAGTTAATCCGGGAATAACATCTGGAAAAGACAAAACAACTCAGGATATCGTATTAAAACATTTCAATTCTATTACAGTTGAGAATGTAATGAAAGCTGCACTGATCAATCCTGAGCCCGGTGTTTACAATTTTGCGCCGGCTGATGAATTCGTTGCTTTTGGTGAAAACAATAAAATGTTCATTATCGGTCACACTCTTGTTTGGCATAATCAATGTCCGCCATGGTTTTTTACCAACGCTGAAGGCAAACCAAATACAAAAGAACAACAGATAGAAAGACTAAGAAGTCATATAGAAGCGGTGGCAGGAAGATATGCCGGTCGTGTAAATGCGTGGGATGTTGTGAATGAAGTGATCGGTGAAGATGGTAGTTACCGACCTACTACATGGGTAAATGCTTTTGGCAATGGCGATACACTTGTCAAGTATGCATTCATGTTTGCAGCTAAATATGCTCCGAACACAGAACTATACTACAATGATTTCAATGAATGGCGTCCTGCAAAAAGAGATAGTATTGTTCGAATGGTAAGAATGCTACAACAACAGGGGATCAGAATTGACGGCATAGGCATGCAATGTCATTGGGGATTGAATTATCCAAAGAATAAATACATTGAAGATGCAATTGATTCTTTTGCAGCATGCGGTGTGAAAGTGATGATCACAGAACTGGATGTGGATGTGCTTCCATTAACCAAAGAAGGACAGATCATCGGGCAAGGAATGTCTGATAAGCAATTTCAATTAGAAGAGTTTAAAGAATTTCTTGATCCTTACCAGAAGGGATTGCCGGATAGTATGCAAACAGTACTTGCAAAGAGATATGAAGAACTATTTAAAATTTTCTACAAGAAAAGAGATAAGATCGATAGAGTAACGCTATGGGGTGTACACGATGGAATGAGTTGGAAGAATGGCTATCCGATTCCAAATAGAACTAATTATCCGTTATTATGGGATAGGCAACTTCATGCGAAGCCTGCATTAAACGCAGTTTTAAATGTGCCTTTTAAAAAATAAAATTTTATACCCCAGGAATGAGATTGATAAGCAACCATAGAATAAAACATTTCTTATTCATCGTTGCGTTGATCACTTGTCAAAATATAGTTGCGCAGGAAAAAGCACACAATCCTATCATTTTTGCTGATATACCTGATATGTCGATGATCCGTGTTGGTGATACTTATTATATGAGCAGTACAACTATGCATATGAGCCCGGGGTTGCCGATCATGAGATCAAAAGATCTTGTGAACTGGCAACTGGTAAGTTATTGTTATGATACTTTAGTGAGCAACGATGACATGAATCTTGAAAATGGAAAGTCTACATATGGGCGAGGTTCATGGGCCAGCAGCATTCGTTATCACAACGGAACATTTTATGTAACCACTTTTTCATCAACGAGTGGCAAAACGCATATTTATTCTACCAAGAATATCGAGAAAGGTCCATGGAAAGCGACTTCTTTTCGCCCAAGCCTGCATGATCATTCACTTTTCTTTGATGATGATGGGAAAATTTATATGCTTTATGGTAATCGAAAATTGATACTTGTTGAATTGAATCCTGATGTTTCAGGAATAAAAGATGGTGGAATAAATCAAACAGTAATTGAAAATACGTCTGAACCAACTGATACTATTGCCCCTAGTAATTTAGGTGAAGGCTCGCAGCTATTTAAAGTAAATGGCAAATATTATCTATTCAATATTACATGGCCTAAGAATGGAATGAGAACTGTTGTTATTCATCGTGCTGATAAAATTACTGGCCCCTATGAGGGTCGCATTGCTTTACAGGATCTTGGAGTTGCACAGGGTGGATTGATCGACACACCAGATGGAACATGGTACTCATATCTTTTTCGTGATTATGGTTCTGTTGGCCGCATTCCTTATTTAGTCCCTGTGAAATTGGTTGATGGATGGCCTGTATTAGGAATAGATGGAAAAGTTCCTGAAACATTGAATCTTCCAGCAAATAAAAGTTTGATACCCGGCATTGTTAACTCAGATGAATTTTCACGAAAGAAAAATGAACCCGCATTACCATTGGTTTGGCAATGGAATCATAATCCTGATAATAGTTTATGGTCAGTTACTGAAAGAAAAGGATGGTTGCGTTTAAAGACAGGCAGAATTGACACTTCATTTTTATCATCAAGAAATACATTGACGCAAAGAACGATTGGGCCTGTATGCAGCGGAATTACTTCTATGGATATATCTAAAATGAAAGACGGCGATTTTGCCGGCTTATGTTTGTTACAAAAGAATTATGGAATTGTTGGTGTAAAAAAGATTGGAAAAAATTATTCAATTATCATGATCAACGCTGGCACTGGAATTCCTAAAGAAGAACAAAGCGTTTCACTTGATCAAAACATTATCTATTTCAAAGCAGAATGTGATTTTACTGATAAAAAAGATAAAGCTGAATTCTTTTATAGTCTTAATGGTAAGAAATGGAATAAGATCGGAGCTCAACTTAAAATGACCTATACCCTACCTCATTTTATGGGTTACCGGTTTGGCCTATTCAATTATGCAACAAAAGAGATTGGCGGCATTGCTGATTTTGATTTTTTTCACATAGACGATGAGATGTCGGGATCTGCAGAAATTTACAATAAACAACAACGCTGAATAATATACATCTCCATCTCCTTTTATCAGTAATATTACTTTGAGAATTTCTATAATAAAATCATCTGCGAAGTATGAATTATAGATCCCTAAATTCTTATCTCATTTAAATATTTTTTACAAAACAACTGCTATATGAAAAAACTATTTCTTATTCTATTGCTTATTAATTCAATTACGCTTCTTTCTCAAAATGCTAAGATCAAAATTGATATTGATCGGACAATTGCAGAGATCGATCCGAGGATCTATGGTGTATTTATGGAACCGATCCAAATAAGTGGAAGAAGAGGTTTACCTGATTCGCCGAGGATAAACACATTGTATGGCAATCTTTACGATCCTTCATCGCCACTTGCCAATGAAGATGGATTCAGAAAAGATTATATCGATGCAATGAGAGAATTAAAAGTGACAAACATGCGATGGCCTGGGGGAAATTTCTTAATGGGATATGATTGGAAAGATGGCATTGGCCCTAAAGATCAACGTCCGTCTCGCATAAACCTCGCCTGGGGTGGAATCGACAACAATCATGTTGGTACAGATGAGTGGATGAAACTGAATAAAGCAATGGGCAGTGAAAACATTGTATGTGTGAACCTGGGTCTTGCCAACATCATGGATGCTGTTTATTGGGTTGAGTATTGCAACTATAAAGGAGGAACTTTTTATTCTGATCTGCGTGCAAAGAATGGACATAAAGAACCATATAATGTAAAGATCTGGGATCTTGGAAATGAAGTTGATGGAATGCCATGGGAACTCGGACATAAGAATGCAGAAGATTATATTGAAATAGCAAGAGAAGCAGCTAAAGCAATGAAAGCAGTTGACAACTCGATCAAGCTGGTTGCTTGTGGCTCTTCATGGTATAGTCCGGGCACATGGGATGAATGGAATCGTAAAGTATTAACAGGATTAGGTGACCGTGTTGATTATATTTCGATCCATCAATATTGGGAAAATTCTCCTGACTATTACGGATTAATGGGAGCAAGTGCAAAGGTCTTTGAAGAAAGAATCAAATTAACAGCCAATGAAATTGAAAGTATATCAACAATAAAAGGCTTCAAAAATCCGATCGGCATTTCAGTTGATGAATACGGGTCTTTTGGAAGAAGTTTTTTAAATGTTTTACCGGTAGCACAATCATTGAATTCATTTATTCGCCATGCGGATGTAGTAAAGATGGCAAACTTCACTGCTATGACCTCTCTCCTTTCAAGTGAACCAGGTAAAGGAACTTATAAAACTCCCTTGTTCTACACATTTAAATTATTTTCTAATAACTGTCGTGGCAATGCAGTTGACACATATGTTCAATGCGATACATTTAATACCGAAAAATATAAAGGCATACAGTTCTTAGATGTCACTTCGGTCTATTCAAAGGAAACCGGAACAGTTATAATCAATGTGATCAACAGGCACCAGGAAAAAGCGATCACTGCGGATATAATAAATACTACAGGAACATTGGGTGTGAAAGCTGAAGTTAGCATTGTAAATAATACCTCCTTAAAAGATCCTTTTGCATTCGACAAACAAAGTCAATATATGCCCGAAATAAAAGTGACAACAGTTAGTAATAATAAATTAACTTACTCATTCCCGGCACACTCGTTTACACAAATAAAAATTTCTATCACGAAATAAATCATATGAAGACGATCACCTTATTAATCGCATTGCTCCTGGCAATGACTGTTTTTTCCCAAGTGGCCAAACCCTGGAAAGGAAAGAAATGCGCTGTTGTTTTAACTTATGATGATGCAATTGATCAGCATTTGGATAATGCAATTCCTGTTCTTGATTCCTTAAAGTTAAAAGCTACTTTCTATGTAACGGCGTTTTCTCAATCCATGCAGAAAAGAATGAGTGAATGGAGAAAGCTGACAACGAAAGGTCATGAGTTGGGTAATCATACATTATATCATCCTTGCATTGGTGGCCCGGGAAGAGAGTGGGTAAGTAAAGAATATGATCTGAATAATTATTCCGTCAGAAGAATGGTTGATGAAACAAGAATGACCAATCTTTTTTTAAAAGCATTGGATGGAAAAACAAAAAGAACCTTTGCTTATACCTGCGGGGATATGAAGATCGGGGATTCATCTTTTATCGATGCAATGAAAAATGATTTTGTGGCTGCAAGAGCGGTGAGAAATCAAATGCATAAAATAAATGAGATCGATCTGTACAATGTGGATTGTTATATGGTCAATGGTGAATCAGCAGCACAAATGATCGAATGGGTAAAGAAGGCTGAAGAAACAAATTCATTGCTCGTTATTTTATTTCACGGAGTTGGCGGTGGAAATTCTTTGAATGTAGATGTACAGGCACATCGTGAGTTTTTACAGTATTTAAAAAAGAATGAAAAAGATATTTGGATAGCGCCAATGCTGGAAGTTGCGGAACATATCAAAGCATTTCAAAAGAATTGATGAATAACTCGTTTGCGCATTCAATAACCATAAATCAACTGTTATGGAAAAACACAATGAATCAAGACGCAGATTTCTGTACAATCTTAGTCTTGCAGGATTAAGTGTTCCACTTATTTCATCAGGCATTAAATGTGCTGATGATAACGGATCAAAACCTCAAACTATGATCGATGAAAATAAAAAAGCCGGTAAACTTGGAATCGCATTACTCGGTCTTGGCGGATATGCAGGGGGACAATTAGCACCGGCATTACAACAAACCGAACATTGTTATCTCGCTGGGGTTGTTACAGGAACGCCATCAAAGATCCCAACATGGCAAAGCAAATATTCTATCCCCGATAAAAATGTTTACAACTACGACAATTTTGATTCAATAAAAGATAATGATGACATCGATATTGTTTATGTCGTTACTCCAAATTCATTGCATAAAGAATATGTTGTTCGAGCAGCACAGGCCGGTAAACATGTGATATGTGAAAAACCTATGGCTCTTTCAGTTGAAGATTGTGATGCAATGATTGCCGCAGGAAAAAAAGCAGGAAAAATGTTATCGATCGGTTATCGTCTGCACTTTGAACCATATAATCTTGAAATGGTAAGATTGGGAACGAAAAAAATATATGGTAATATTAAAAAGATCACTGCCGGCTTTGGTTTTCCATTAGGAGATCCGAATCAGTGGCGTGTTAAAAAAACTTTATCAGGCGGTGGTCCTTTGCAGGATGTTGGCATTTATTGTGTGCAGGGAATTTGTTATACAACGGGTTTGGAGCCGCTCGCTGTTACTGCGCAAGAAGGTCCTAAAACGGATGCAGAAAAATTTAAAGAAGTTGAACAATCTATAACATGGCAATTTGATATGCCAAATGGAATTA
>Ga0207675_100003655_pt1 | contig 14992 bp, 14 predicted proteins | sample KBSSwiS42_FD_184305 | JGI IMG/M metagenome (GOLD analysis project Ga0207675, IMG submission 184305) | Switchgrass rhizosphere microbial communities from Kellogg Biological Station, Michigan, USA - KBS Switchgrass S4-2 (SPAdes) (version 2) | ecosystem: Host-associated > Plants > Roots >... | reverse complement strand
GACGTGAGCGGTTGCCGCTCGGACAGATGCACGATGGCGTCTTCGCCGGGGCGTTCGTGACGCAGCGCCTGGGCGGCGTAGTTGAGCCGCGCCCCGGGAAACCACTCGGCCCCCGGCATCTCCCGGCGACCGAGCACCTTGCTCGCCGGCTGCGAGAACTTCAGTTCGCAGAAATCGACCATGCTCTGCCAGAACGCGGGCAGGTCCGCGACCGACCAGCGCCACAGCGCCTCGTAGTTCTCGAATTTCCGGCCGTGCGCTTCGAGCCAGCGCAGGTAACGGGTCAGGTGCGAGCGCGCCACGCGCTCAACGGATGGGGTCCAGAGCAATTCACCTTCGGCGATTTTTTTCATGCAGGGACAGTGTGGGGAATGGAATGAGGACGGCGTACGAGCAGCAGCATTCCCGCACCGAGGAATGACCAGGCCGCGATGAAGTAGCACGTGCCGCTGTAGGGATATCCCTTGTCGAACAGATAGCCCGCGATGTACGGCAGGATCGCCGACGTGGTGGTGTTGATCGCGATGGCGATGCCCGACAGCAGCGCGAAGGCCTTGAGCCCATAGTAGTTGCCGATCACGGTCATGAGGCAGACCACGCCTCCGCCGAAACCCATGCCGAGACAGGTGGCGAGCAGATCGACCTCCCGCTGGGTATCCGCGTGCACGATGATCAGCATGGCTGCGCCGAACAGCAGCATGAAGAACACCCACAGGTAACGCGGATCGAAACGATTGCCGAAAGTGACGATGAGCGCCTTGGCAATGAGTCCGGTCCACGTCATCGTGGCGAGCGCGCCGTAGCCGACGGCGGGCGAATGTCCAAGATCCTTGAGCATGGCGATGCCGTGGCCCAGGAAGAAAGTGAATGCACTGCTGCCGCCGAGCAGCGCCGCCACGATCAGCCAGTACGAGGGCATCCGCATCACCTCGCGAAATTCCCACGGCACATCGCTGATGAACGCGGGCTTGATGCGCGCGGACTGGGCGCCGGCTTCGGCCGCGCCACCATCGGCGAGCTGCCCGATATCCTCGGGCCGCTCCTTCACGAAAATCATCGACAGGACGCAGGCGATGCTGGAAAGGATGACGATCACCCACCAGGCCGAACGCCAGCTGCCACTCGCCGTTATGACGGCGGGCAACACGTGCTTGGTGGCCACGTAGCCGCCAATGGCGCCGGAGGAATACAGGATGGAGATGGCCGTGGCGCGCTGGCGAACGAACCATCGAGACAGCACGGTCTGGCTGGCGATCGCGGCGCCCGTGCATACCCCGCCGCCAATCAGGAAACCAAATCCGATGTAGGCATCGAACGCGGATTTCGCGAACAGCGCCATGTAAAGCGCGCCGACCACATTCAATATGCTGCCGGCCACCAGGGTCGCGCGCGAGCCGAAGCGCCGTACCGACATCGCCACCAGGGGTCCCGGCAGGCCCGACATGATGATGTAGAACGTGGTGATGAGGCCAAGCGGCGCCCGGCTGAAGCCGATGGCGTCAGCCATCGCGTTGTTGATCACCGGTCCGCCGTACGCCGGGAAACCCAGATTGAAGGCGAACACGAACCACAGCACGCCCAGCAAAACCCAGCCGTAGAACAATGGTCTGCTCAAAGTATTCCCCTCAAGCCGCTCGCCCGGTGATCAGGTCGACCGCCTTTTCCGCAATCATGATGGTCGGTGCATTCGTGTTGCCACCGACAATGGCCGGCATTATCGACGCATCCGCGACCCGCAAACCCGACAACCCGTGAACTCGTAACTGACCGTCCACCACGGCCATGGCGTCGGCGCCCATGGCGCAGGTGCTGGTGGGGTGCATGGCGGTGCGCACGTTGGCGCGCACCCAGGCGTCGATGGCCGCATCGTCGCCTACCTGCGGCCCGGGCGAAAGTTCCTGCGCCACCAGTTCCGATGCCGGTGCGGTCGCGAAGAAACGGCGCACGAATTTGACGATGTTCCGCAGGCCGGTGCGATCGGCTTCCGCCTGCAGGAGATTGAGCTGGATCCTGGGCTTGTCGAGCGGGTCGGCGGAGCGCAGCGAGACCTTGCCGCGGCTGCCGGGATGCAACAGCACGCAGGAGTTGGACACGACATGCCCCATGCCTCGACGCCACCCGGGAAACCAGGGCCGCGCGAAGATCGATGCCGGCGCCACCAGCATCTGCAGATCCGGACGATCGAGGTGCGGCGCCGTGCGCACCAGTCCCTGCGCCGAAATCGGTGAACGAGCAAGAATCCCGCTGCGAAACATCTTCCACTGCAATGCCGACAGCGCGAGCCGGTCGAGTCGCAGGCGGCTGTCGAAGCAGAAGTCGCCGCTCGCGGCGAAGTCCACGCTCAGGGAATGATGATCCTGCAGGTTCGCACCCACTCCCGGCAGCGCATGCCGCACGCGTATGCCGTGCGGCTCGAGGTCGGCCGGCGCACCGATTCCCGACAGCTGCAGGAGCTGCGGCGAGTTGTAGGTGCCCGCGGCGAGGATCACTTCGCGTTCGCAGCGCAACTCGCGCACCTCGCTCCCGGTCTGCGCGCGCACTCCCGCGCAGCGACCGTTCTCCAGGATGAGCGCGTGCGCCAGCGTATTGATGCGGACCAGCAGATTCGGGCGCGACATGACCGGCCGCAGGAATCGCGACACGCTGCTGGCGCGTTCGCCCGCGTGGTAGTTGCAGTCCGGAATGCAGAAACCTTCGATGTCCTCGGCGTGGAAATCTTCGAGATGCTTGAATCCGAGCGTCTCGGCGGTTTCGATCACGCGCGGATAGATGTGTTCGTCGGTCTCGTAACGCGCGGTGGTCAGCGGACCCGTACCGCCGTGGAAACGCGAGGCACCGCGCCAGTTGCACTCGGAGCGGCGAAAGTACGGCAGTACCCCCGCGTAATCCCAGCCCGGCAGCCCGAGTTTCGCCCAGTCGTCGTAGTCGGCCGGGCAACCACGCATGTACATGAGGCCGTTGACCGAGTTCGACCCGCCGAGCACCTTGCCGCGCGGCGCGGGCACGCGGCGTCCATCCGCAAAGGGTTCTGGCTCGGTTTCGTATCCCCAGGACAGTCGCGGATCCCGAAACGCATCGCGCCATGCCAGTGGCATGCGGATGCGGAAGTACTTGCGTTCGTCGTCGCCGGCTTCCAGCAACAACACATTGACCTGCGGATTCTCGGAAAGCCGCGCCGCGAGCACACAGCCGGCCGAGCCGCCGCCGACGACGATGTAATCGACATGATTCATCCCGTTCCGTTCATTCGGCGGCGTAGTAACGGAAGATCGTGTAGTCGGGGTCGGTATGTCGCTCGCCACCGCCGACGATGACGGTGCGGTTCATCCAGTCGTGGGGTCCGACGGGCGCGCGGAAGTACGGCGTGCAGCGAAAGTAGGCCGGACCCGGCGAGTTCGGCAGCGTGTTGTAGATATAGCCGCGGTTGTGTATCTGGATGACGGCACCGTCATCGGCCTCGAGGATGTAGTGCGAGTCCGATTCGACGACGTTGTCGGCACGCACCATGCTCCAGTCCGCGCCGCTGAATTCCATGACACGGCCGTTGAGTCGCGGACCGCGGATGATTCCGTCCTTGAGTGAGACGTAACCAATCTTCGAGCCGCTGGCATGAACGCCGGCGATGATGCGCCTGTGAAAGTTCATGCGCACATCGAAGGCGTGCACCAGCTTCACCTCGAACGTCGCGGGCAATCCGTCTGTCCCCATTCCATCAGTCATATCTTCTCCACTTGCGGCGGCAACGACCGTCCGCGGATGAAATCGGCGGCGCGCTCGGCGACCATCAGCACCGCGCCGTAGGTATTGCCGCCCGGAACCGTCGGCATGATCGAGGCATCGACGACTCGCAGTCCATCGACACCCTGCACTCGCAGCTCGGCATCCACCACACGACCCGGTCCTGCCGACATGGAGCAGGTGCCGACGGGATGCTGTGTCAGCCCGGCGTTCGCGCGAATGTAGCTGTCGAGCTCCGCGTCGCTCGCGATTTCCGGCCCCGGCGCGATTTCCTTGTCGATGAGATCGGCCTGCGGGGGCGTGCCATAGATGCGACGGGCGGCGCGCAAACCGCGCCGCAGTGTCGCGAGATCGTCGGGGTCGGCAAGCGCATTGAACTGGATGCGCGGTTTGGCCTCGGGATCCGCCGAGCGCAGCCGCACGTGCCCGCGAGACTTCGGGTGCAGCAGCACCGCGTCGGCGGTCAGCAGATGCGTCTGGCGCCGGCTGATCAGCGGCCACCAGATCCTGGCATCCATCCGCACTGGATTGCACATCACCTGGATGTCGGGTTGCCCGAGCTGGTCGTCAGTCTTGATGATCACGTTGCAGCTGCTCACCTGCGCGGCGAAAGGGCCGGTGCCGAAGATCATCCAGCGCAGCAGTGAGAAAGCAACCCGGTCGCCACGCAGCTCGCGCAGGAAGGACACCGGCTCGCGCGTGGTGAATTGCAATCCGGCGCGGAAGTGTTCGGACAGATTCGAGCCCACGCCGGGCAGATCCGCCTGCACCCGGATGCCGAGACGGCGCAGATCTTCGGCGGCACCGAATCCCGACAGCATCAGCAATTGCGGCGAGTTGTATGTGCCGCCGCACAGGATCACTTCGCGGTCGGCGAACACGCTGCGGGTTTCGCCGCCGCGGCGCAGCTCGATGCCGGCCGCGCGTCGCGCGCTCACCAGCACGCGGGTGGTCAGCGCGCCCTGCACGACTTCGAGATTGGGGCGCCGCAGCGCCGGCCGCAGATAGGCCCGCGCCGCGCTCGCGCGCCGGCCGCGCGCGTCGATCGTGATCTCGGGACGCGCGAACCCCTCCTCGAGCCGGCCGTTGATGTCATCGCTGGTCCAGAAGCCGGCGGCTGTCGCGGTCGCCATCAGCGGCTCGTGCAGTAGTTTGGTGGTGGCGTTGGGCGCGATCGGCATGAGTCCGCCCGCGCCGTGATACGGCACGTCGCCGCGCCAGCTTGCCTCCAGCCTCTTGAAATACGGCAGCACGTGCGCGTAGCTCCAGCGCTCGCAACCCAACGCCTGCCAGCCGTCGAAGTCGCTCGAGTGCCCGCGCATGAAGAACATGCCGTTGATGGACGAGGAGCCACCCAGCACGCGCCCCCGCGTGACCGGGAATACGCGGCCGTTGAGATGCGGCTCCGGTTCGCTCATGTATCCCCAGGTGAGCGTCGGATCGCGAAACGCGCGCATCATGCCGAGCGGCATGCGGATCAGGAAGCGGTCGTCGCTGCCGCCCGCCTCCACCAGCAGCACGCGCGACTGCGGATCCTCGCTCAGGCGATTCGCCAGCACGCAGCCGGCGGCGCCGGCCCCAACGATGATGTAGTCGTAGTGACTCACAAACCGACGGTCACCGATTTCACCTCGGTGTAGATTTCGACGCCTTCGCGGCCGTTCTCACGGCCCCAGCCCGATTGTTTGTATCCGCCCAACGGCATGGCCGGATCCACCGTGCCGGCGGTGTTGATGCGCACCGAGCCGGCGCGAATCTTTTTCGCGAGCTTGTGCGCGGTGCTGATGTCGCGCGTCCAGATGCTGGAAGCCAGGCCGTAGTCGGTGTCGTTGGCGAAACGTGCTATCGCGTCGAGATCGTTCTCGGAGAATTTCATGGCGCACAGCACCGGGCCGAAGATCTCCTCGCGTACCACGCGCATGCGGTTGGTCGTATCCGCCAGCACCGTGGGTTCGACGAAATAGCCGTCGCCGCGCGGCGCCGTGCCGCCCGCGAGCACACGCGCGCCATCGCTGCGGCCGGAGTCGATGTAACCCATCACCCGCTGGCGCTGCATTTCCGACACCACCGGCCCGATGTCCGTTGCCGCATCGGTGCCGGGACCCAGTTTCAGCTTGCGGGCGCGGGCCACGATCCCTTCGACTACCTGGTCGAACACCTTCTCGTGCACGAACAGGCGCGAGCCCGCGGCGCACACCTGGCCGCTGTTCATGAAAATGCCGCGCGCCGCGATTTCGGTGGCCGGCTCCAGCGCCGCGTCCGGGAAGATGATCACCGGCGACTTGCCGCCGAGCTCGAGCGTCACGCGTTTCAGATTCCCGGCGCAGGCCTTGAGGATTTCCTTGCCCACGCTGGTCGAGCCCGTGAATGCGATCTTGTTGACGTCGGCATGCGCCACCAGCGCGCGCCCCGCGGTCTCGCCGAAGCCCGTGACGATGTTGACCACGCCCTCGGGAAAACCCGCCTCGGCGATCAGCTCACCCAGGCGCACGGTGGTCAGCGGCGTTTGCTCCGCGGGCTTCAGCACCACGGTGCAGCCGACGCACAGCGCCGCGGCGATCTTCGCCACGCCCATCACGAAGGGAAAATTCCACGGCACGATCTGGCCGACCACGCCCACCGGCTCGCGCAGTGTGTAGGCATGCCATTCGCCCGGCATGCTCAGGTTGACGGTGGCGCCCTGCAGCTTCGTGGCCCAGCCGGCGTGATATCGCAGCGACTCCGCCGCGCCCAGCACGCCGCCGAACTTGGCCATGCGAAACGGCATGCCATTGTCGAGCGTCTCGAGCAACGCGATCTCGTCGGCATTCGCCTCGATGAGATCCGCGAGCTTGAGCAGCAACCTCGCGCGCTGCGACGGCGTCATCGTCGCCCACGCACCGGACTCGAACGCCTTGCGTGCCGCCTGCACCGCGAGATCGATGTCAGCCGCGTCTCCCAGCGCGGCGTGCGCGAAGGGGCGCGCCGTGGCCGGATCGACGACTTCAAAGGTCTCACCCGACTGCGCAGCCTGCCAGCGGCCGCCGATGAACAGCTCGCGAGGCTTCGCGGTAAAACTCGCGGCCCAGGTGCGCGCCGCATCGGAAATCATGGGTGCCGGTGAGCTCATAAGACCTTGAAGTAGTGGATCTGGTTGCCGTTGGGAGTCTTCTCGGCGCGGCCCACGAAGACATGGCGATTCAACCAGTCGTATTTGCCGGCCGGCGCCTCGAACTTCGGCGCCACGCGCATGTAATAGGAGTCATCGGACACCGGCTCGCGGCGCGCCATCTTCGCCATGGCCTCGGGCGTGCCCCAGCGATAGCCGCGACTCTGGAAATAGATATTGGCGCCGTCGTCGGTCTGCAGCAGGTAACGCGCGTCGAAGTCGATGACCCCATCCGGTCGCATCCACGGAAAATCGCCGCCGCTGCGCGGTACGACGATGCCGTTGATGTGCGGCCCACGCACGGTGCCGTCCAGAAGATAGACCGCGGCGCGTTCGGAGCCATACTGCGACGGCCTGACCCAGTAGATCTCGCCCAGGTTGATCGAGATGGTCATGGCGAATTCGAGCGCCGGGGGTGCGGGATGAGTCACTGACCGTTCTCCAGTTCTAGGACCAGGTGCGCGAGCGAACCACGCAGGCCGCGTAGGGTTTCATGCCGTACCAGGTGAGCAATGCCGCCACGGGGCCGATGATGGCAGCCACGGCGGCCAGCGAATAGCGCAGCGCCGCCTCGTCATGGAATACGTAGTCGGTGAACAGTGCCACGCAGAATGCCCCGGCACCGAAGCCCACCACGTTGAACACGAACTGATAGGCAGCGCGAATCTGGCCACGCATGGGATTGGGCGTGATGATCTGAAGCGCGCCGTTGGCAGGCGAGATCCCCACGGAAATCACGAAGGTATTCAGCGCCCAGCCGGCCATCACCCAATGCGGGTCTTGCAACAGCGGATAGATCACTGCAACCGGAATGGCGCACACCGTCGCGATCTGCAGTACCCGCAGGTTGGCGTCGTCGTGGCCGCGGCGTGCCAATCGCGTGGCGAGCCAGCCACCGAATAACAATCCGAAGGGCGCGACGATCAGGCCCAGCACTCCCTGGACCACGCCCGTCCTGGTGACTGGCCACTCGAAGGTCCGGCGGAACAATTCCGGAATCCAGAATCCCGATCCAAAGGTCAGCATCGCCTTGATGCCCATGGCGATGAACATCGGCACGTACGTAGCCGCGTTCTCGCGGAAAAAAACCATGACCTCGCCGACCCGCGGCACGCGCGCCACGTCGGTCCCGGGCTGGAATCCACGCCGCCGCGGTTCGTGGACCGACCTCATGAGAACGGCCAGCACGAATCCCGGCAGCGCACACAGGATCAACAGTGCCTGCCAGGGTTCGAGTGAGCCGAATAACGGTTCGAGAGCCGCTGCGAAATCCGCCGCGAGTCGCAACAGGACTGCTCCGGCGAGCACGCCGAGATAGGTACCGAATGTAAAGCCGATCGAAACGATGGCGAATACCAGCGGCAGCCTGGCGGGCGGAAAGGAGTCCTGCAGGATTGAATACGTCGCCGGCGCGAACGCCGACTCGCCCGCCCCGACTCCGGCGCGCGCCACGAAGAACTGTGTGAAGCTGCCCGCCAGACCACACAACGCGGTCATCACCGACCAGAATGTGATGCCGATGCCGATGATGAGCCTGCGGCTGCTGCGATCCGCGATTCGCGCAATGGGCAGACCCAGGAGCGCATACACACTGACGAAAGCCCAGCCGTGCAGCACCGTAAATTGGGTGTCGCTCAGGTGCAGCTGACCTTTGATGGGTGCTGCGAGCATCGAGAGGATGCCGCGGTCCACCGTTGCGACCAGCAGGGCGATCGAGAGAATGATCAGCGCGTACCAGGCACGGCGCGGGCTCGGCCAGTCGCTTGCCACCGAAGCGGTGCCGGTGGCGGGCGCCTCGAGAGCATCAGCCATGGATTCCAACCTCTCTGCGCACACCCATCAGGGGATTCTCGTTGCGCCTCCCTGCGCGGTTCAACCGTCAGGGAAGTGGGACTCCACCGGTGCTGCATTGCCTCCGGAACCGGCCCGCGCGAGCATGGTTTCGATGAGTTTCACCGTAAACCGACTCGGGCCGGAGTTCGCGAACGGCCCATTCGCCGCCGAGTTCATCGGCGCAAACCTGCACGAGCCGCCCTCCGACGAGCTGGTGGACGCCTTCGAAGAAGCCATGGCGCGGTACGCGGTGGTGGTGGTGCGCGATGCGACCCTCGACGACGCCGAGCAGATCCGGTTCGCACGCGGCTTCGGTCCGCTCGAGCTGCCGCCGCACATGGGTATGCGGCCTGGCGCCATGAAAGTGCGCGTCGGCTACGGCCTGTACGACATTTCCAATCTCGACGTCGACGGCAATTTCCTGCCCGAGGATTCGCTGCGGCTCATCTTCAACAAGGGCAACGAAAACTTTCACACCGACAGCAGTTTCAACACACTGCCGACCAAGTGGTCCATGCTCTCGGCGCGCGTGGTGCCACCCGAGGGCGGCGACACCGAGTTCTGTGACGCGCGCGCGGCGTGGGATGCGTTGCCTGCGGACCTGCAGCAGCGCGCGCGCAGCGCCACCGCCGAGCACTGGTTGTGGAAGACCCGCGTGGACGCGGGAAAGATGCAGATCAACGAAGAAATGAAAACCGCCATGCCGCCGGCGCGGCATCCGGTGGTGCGCACCGTCGCGGATTCCGGCCGCACCTCGCTGTACCTCGGTGCGCACGTCACGCACATCGTCGGCTGGCCGAAGGAAGACAGCGACGGCTTCATCGCCACGATCAACTCGCACATCGGCAAGCCTGAATTCCGCTACGTGCACAAGTGGCGGGTGGGCGACTTGCTGGTCTGGGACAACCGCTGCACCCTGCATCGCGCGAGGCCGTACCGGGTGTTCGAGCACAAGCGCGACATGCGCCGCGCCACCATCAATGAATACGGCCCGGAGGTCTCCTCGACCACGGCGCTCGGCATTCCGCCGCCCAGGCCCGAGCACGCCTCGCCATATTGAGGATCCGCGCCAGATCCCTCAGCGCAACAGCGCGACACATCCCACGACGAGGCCGGACGCTCCCACCGCCAGCGCAAGCGCCGCCAGGCGCCGCGTCGCAGCCCGTTCCGCAGCCGCCGAGAGGCCCGCCTGCTCGAGGGCGGCCACCATGTCTTTCAACTGCTCGGCCAGGGTGCGAATCTGCTCGGCATTTGCCGCGGCGGCCGACTGCAATTCGCCAATCTGCTGATTGAGCAGATCTGTCTGCTTGTCCAGCGCTTCAATTTTCCGGTGCGTGAGTGGCGGCTTGACCACGGCGATGATCCGGTCGAGGTTGCCGAGGATGAGATTTCCGACGGCGAGCCAGGGAACGGGCATGAGGACCTCCTTTCCAAGCAAGCCCGACGGTAACATCATGCGTGCCATGTCGTCCGTTTCCGTGCCCGCTCCCACCGCGCTCACCGCCGCCCAATGCCGGGCCGGCCGCGCCCTCATCGAATGGTCGCAGGCGCAGCTGTCGCAATCGGCGGCCATCGACATGCAGACTGTCGCGGATTTCGAGCGACGCGTACGCGCCGCCGACGAGACCACGCGGCGCCGGCTGCGCGCCGCGCTCGAGGCCGCAGGCGTCGTGTTCCTGTCGGAAAACGGCGGCGGCGCCGGCGTGCGCCTCAAATTCAGCCGCGAAGAAGTCTGGGAAGTGAATCGCTGGGAGGACGAAGGCGGCGTCACCGGCGAGGACGACGTTCTGTAACGGCCCCTGCCGACATCCGTCTAACTTCCGGAGCGCACGCCGGATTGCTGGAGAATCTCCGGCACCTCGGCTTCACCACCGATGGCCATGATGTGCACGCCCTGCGCGATGGATTTCAAGTCGCGAATCACGCCGGCGGCGAGTTCGATACCCCGCTCACGCGAGCGCCCCTGCTTCGCCGCCGATTCCATGGCCTCGAGCATGTCGTTGGGCACCACCACGCCCGGCAGGTTCGCGTTGAGCCATGGGCCGCTTTTTTCGGATTTCAGCGGAATGATGCCCGCGAGGATGGCGACACCGTCCGGCTTCACCGCGTCGACGAAGCGCTTCAGCTGGTCCACGTGGTACACGGCCTGGGTCTGCAACATGCGGGCGCCGGCGTCGATCTTGCGGCGGGTGTTCTCCACTTCGGCATCGAACTTCGGCGCACCGGGGTTGGCGGTCGCGCCGAGGAACAGGTCCGGCGTGCCCTGCAGTGCGTTGCCGGCGTAGTCCTTGCCGTTGCGCAGCGCCTCGGCGGCCTGCAACAGCCCGGATGCGGTGAGATCGAATACCGGCTTGGCGTCGGGATGGTCACCGCCGGCCGGCGAGTCGCCGCCCATGAACACGAAGTTTCGCAGTCCCAATGCGGCCGCGCCTAACAAGTCGGACTGCACGGCGATCCGGTTGCGGTCGCGACTGGTCACCTGGACGATGACCTCGACGCCGCGATCCTGCAGCAGCTTGCCCACGGCGCGCGGGTCCATGGCCATGCGCGCGCGCGGCGATTCGGTGACGTTGAGCGCGTCCACCGAGCCGCGCAGCAGCTCGGCGGTGGCGAACAACTTTGTGAGGTCGGTGCCCTTCGGGGGAGTGAGTTCGCCGGTGACGACGAAGGTTTTTGCGGCCAGTTTCACCGCCAGGCTCGAATTCATGGGCGGCAATACTGACATGCCCGCACATTGATTGGGACTATGGCGCCGTCAGGCGTCCCCGGTCGGAACGATGGACGCAGTCTCCATCATCAGGATCACCGCGCGTTCCGGCGCGCGCGTCCGGTGGACCACACCCTTCGGCACGGTGAATCCCTGCCAGGGTTTGAGCTCGACGCTGCGGTCCTCGAGGTCGACGAAGAAGCGGCCCTCGAGCACGAAGAACAACTCGTCGTCGTTGTCGTGTTTGTGCCAGTGATATTCGCCCTGCATGACGCCGAGCCGCAGTACCGAGTCGTTCACCTTGCATAACGTCTGGTTGAACCACTGGTCGCGAACCGCGCCGACCACGGCCGGGACGTCGACCACGGTGAGTTGCGGGAACCTGATGTCGAGGAAAGTCGCGTACGGATACTTTTCCATACGCCGAGCGTACTACGCGCGCCGGCTCGCCGATCAGGCCACCGGCGCGAGTTTTTCCACGGCGGCACGCGCGGTGGGCGAAAGCCCCGCGCCACCCTTTTGAAGGTGTTCGACGATGGCGCGCCGCATGCGCAATTCCCAGAAGCGGGAGATATGAAATCGCACGCTGTCCGGCGCCTTCTCGCCGGACTCGGCGTCGAAGAATGCGGCGATGTCGTTCGCCATCGTGACCAGGTGCTCCACGTCCACGCGTCAGTTCCCCACGGGGCTGGGTGCGCGTCGAGGACGCTTCGCCGGCACCGCGGCCTGGCGCCGCTGCTGCCAGGCGGCGGGCTGCGCCACCTTGACCACCTGCACGGCTGTCACCTTGTACTCGGGGCAGTTCGTGGCCCAGTCCGAATTCTCGGTGGTGATGAGATTCGCGCCCGACTCGGGGAAGTGGAAGGTGGTGTACACCACGCCCACCGCGACCCTGTCGGTGATTTCCACGCGCAGCACGGTGTCGCCGGCACGGCTGGTCACGCCGACCCAGTCGCCGTGATCGATGCCGCGCGCCTCGGCGTCGTGTGGATGGATTTCCAGGCGGTCCTCGCTGTGCCAGGCGAGATTCGCGGTGCGGCGGGTCTGCGCGCCCACGTTGTACTGCGAGAGGATGCGGCCCGTGGTCAGCAGCAACGGATACTTGGACGAAGTCCGCTCGCTGGTGGGCACGTAGGCGGTGACGTAGAACTTGCCCTTGCCGCGCACGAACTGCCCGACGTGCATCGTCGGCGTGCCGTCCGGCGCCTGCTCGTTGCAGGGCCACTGGATCGAGCCGAGCCGGTCTATCTTCTCGAAGCTCACTCCGGTGAACGTCGGCGTGAGCGCGGCGATCTCGTCCATGATCTCCGACGGATGCCGGTAGTTCATGGGATAACCCAGCGCGTTCGACAGCAGCATGGTCACTTCCCAGTCGGCGTAGCCGCACAGCGGCTCGATCACCTTGCGTACGCGCGAGATTCGCCGCTCGGCATTGGTGAAAGTGCCGTCCTTCTCCAGGAACGACGTGCCCGGCAGGAACACGTGCGCGAACTTCGCGGTCTCGTTGTGGAAGATGTCCTGGATGACGAGGCATTCGAGCGAAGACAGCGCCGCGGTCACGTGCGAGGTGTTCGGATCCGACTGGGCAAGGTCCTCGCCCTGGATGTACATGCCCTTGAAGCTGCCGTCGAGCGCGGCCTCGAACATGTTGGGGATGCGCAGCCCCTGCTCGGCACTCAGATGCACCTTCCACATGGATTCGAACTGCGCGCGCACCGAGTCGTCGGACACGTGCCGGTAGCCCGAGAACTCGTGCGGGAACGAGCCCATGTCGCACGAGCCCTGCACGTTGTTCTGGCCGCGCAGCGGACTCACGCCCACGCCTTCGCGGCCGAGGTTGCCCGTGGCCATCGCGAGGTTCGCGATGCCCATGACCATGGTGCTGCCCTGGCTGTGCTCGGTCACGCCGAGTCCGTAGTAGATAGCGCCATTCGGGCCCTGCGCATACAGGCGCGCCGCGCCGCGGATCAGCTCCGCCTTGACGCCGGTGACGGGTTCCATGGCTTCGGGTGAATTCACCGCCTCGGCGACGAACTTCTTCCACTTCTCCCAGGACTCCTTTTCGCAGCGCGCGGCGACGTAGTCTTCCTTCGTGAGACCCTCGGTGACGATCACGTGCGCCAGCGCGTTGATGATGGCGACGTTCGTGCCCGGCAACAGCCGCAGGTGGTAGTCCGCTTCGACGTGCGGCGACTTCACCAGCGGAATCGCCCGGGGATCGATGACAATGAGCTTCGCGCCCGCGCGCAGGCGGCGCTTCATCTGCGAGGCGAACACGGGGTGCGCCTCCGTGGGGCTGGCACCGATCACCATGATGACGTCGGCGTGTTGTACCGAGACGAATTCCTGCGTGCCGGCCGATTCACCCAGCGTGTGCTTGAGACCGTAGCCGGTCGGGGAATGACACACGCGCGCGCAGGTGTCGACATTGTTGGTGCCGAACGCGGCGCGCACCAGCTTCTGCACCAGGAAGGTTTCTTCGTTGGTGCAGCGTGAGGAGGTGATGCCGCCGATGGAGTCCTTGCCGTACTTCGCCTGTATGCGCTTGAACTCGCTGGCGGCGTAGTTGATCGCCTCTTCCCAGCTCACCTCGGTCCATTCGTCGGTGATGCGCTTGCGAACGAGAGGCTTCTTCACCCGGTCCGCGTGGGTTGCATATCCATACGCGAAGCGGCCCTTGACGCAGGCGTGTCCCTGGTTCGCGCGACCATCGCGGTTCGGCACCATGCGCGATACCGCGCCGTCGGTGACCTCGGCGATCAGCGAGCAGCCCACGCCGCAGTAGGCACAGGTGGTCGCGACCGCGCGCTGCGGCAGCCCCGCCGCGAGGCTCGACTTTTCCATCAGCGCGCCGGTCGGGCAGGCCTCGACGCAGGCGCCGCAGGACACGCATTCGGATTCGAGGAAGGGTTGATCCTGCGAAGCCGCCACCGAGGATTCGAGGCCGCGGCCCTGGATGGTCAATGCGTAGGTGCCCTGGGTCTCCTCGCATGCGCGCACGCAACGCGAGCAGACGATGCACAAATCGTTGTCGAAGCGGAAATACGGATTGCTGTGGTCGACAGGCTTGGGCGTGTGTACGTGCCGCGCGGTTTGCGCGCCGGCGTAACGCGATTCGCCGATGCCGTGCTGCTCCGCCAGGTGTTCGAGCTCGCAGCGGCTGGAATCCGGGCAGCTCCCCATGGGGTGCTCGGAGACATACAGCTCGAGCACGCCGCGACGCATCTTGCTCAACGCCTCGCTCTGCGTGCGCACCTTCATGCCGGCCGCGACCTCGGTGGTGCACGAGGCCGGGAAGCCCTTGCGGCCCTCGATCTCCACCAGGCAGACACGGCAGGAGCCGAAATGCTTGAGCGTGTCCGTGGCACAGAGCTTCGGTACGTCGCGATCCGCGAGCGCCGCGGCGCGCATGATGGACGTGCCCGCCGGCACCGTGATCGTGGCGCCGTCGATGTCGAGCGTGACGCTCTCGCCGTTGGCGGCGGGAGTCCCCAGGTCGTGGTAATCCTTTGCGTACATGATCCTGCCCCTGCGCGTCATTGCACGCGCTGGAAATCCTCGCGAAA
>Ga0207675_100003653_pt1 | contig 14995 bp, 14 predicted proteins | sample KBSSwiS42_FD_184305 | JGI IMG/M metagenome (GOLD analysis project Ga0207675, IMG submission 184305) | Switchgrass rhizosphere microbial communities from Kellogg Biological Station, Michigan, USA - KBS Switchgrass S4-2 (SPAdes) (version 2) | ecosystem: Host-associated > Plants > Roots >... | reverse complement strand
CGTATCGCAACACGTCAGCCCGCGTCACTTGTCCTACGCCGCCGGCGTCGGCTTCATCGTCATCGGCGCCTGGACGATCTACCAAGCGAGTTGATCGCCCTCGACGGTTGACGACGCAGCGCACGCGCGGCATCGTTTGCGCATGTCGAAACTGAAACTGACCGTCCTTAGCCTGCGTTACTCGTCATGGTCGATGCGCCCGTGGCTGGTGCTCTACCACACGGGCGCGCCGTTCGAGACCGAAACGGTCGCTCTGCCGCATATGGCCCGACAGAGCGAGACCACGTCGCTCGCTCAGCGCCGCTCTCTCGGCAGCGTCCGTGGGTTGTTCCCCGTCCTGCGAGTAGGCGACACGCCGATCCATGAGTCGCTCGCGATCTGCGAGTACGTCGCCGATACGTTTCCCGACGCGCACTTGTGGCCCGCGGAGCCGTTACAGCGCGCGGCCGCGCGCGCGATCTGCGCCGAGATGGTCAGCGGCTTTTCGGCGATGCGCAACGAGCTCTCGTGTCACCTGTTCGGCCGCGTGCCGTCGTTCAAGCCGAGCGAGGCGGCGCGCGCGGACATCGAGCGCGTGTTCGAGATCTGGAGCGAGAAGCTCGAGGCGTCCGGCGGTCCGTTCCTGTTCGGCCGCTTCACGATCGCCGACGCGATGTACTTCCCGGTGCTGACGCGCTTTCGAACCTACGCCGTCGAGCTGCCGCGCTCGCTAAACGGGTATGCCGAAGCGCTCGAGTCGCAGCCCGCGGTGCGCGCGCTGATCGCCGTCGCCGCCACGGCGCCGCGTATCCCCGTCTACGACGACTACTTGCGCCGGTTCGGCGGCGATCCCGACGCCGCGCTGCACGCAAAAAAATGAGGCCGCGCTTTCACGCGGCCTCATCTCGACGGACAGCGTAGCAGCGTGCGAGGCCTTGCGGCCCGCCTGCGCCGTACGATGCCTAGCCTCGCGGCTGGACGCCCGCCATAGCGGTCTGAAACTCCTGCCGGCTCAACGATGCGTCCGCGTTGACGTCGGCGGACGTGAAGTTGAGGCCCGGAACGACGGTCGCTTCTTCACGCGTGATCTTGCCGTCCTTGTTCTTGTCGGCCGTGTCGAACGTCACTTGCGCGCTCTGCTGACCTGCGCGCGGCTGCGGTGAGCCGGGCGGCTCGCTCCGCTGGCTACCACCGCCCGCTTGGTCTTGCTGCGGGCTCTGAGTGCGCGCGCTCGCGCCGTCGCCGGCACCAGGCTCGCTGTTCTGCCCCGGGCCGTGGCCCGGCGTCGACGTGGCCATCGCGGCCTGATACTCCTGCCGGCTCAGCGTGGCGTCGTTGTTCGTGTCCGCGCGCGAGAAGTCGAAGCCTTCGATCGCATTGCCTTCCTGGCGGCTGACCTGGCCGTCCGCGTTCTTGTCGGCGCGCTCGAACGACATCTGCTCGGTGCGGTCGCCGCCGCGCGGCGCAGGCGTCGTCTGGCTGGTGCCCGGCTGCGTCTGGCGCGGTTGCGCCGGCGGCTGAGTCTGCGGCTGCGATTGCCGCGGAGTCGGTTGCGGAGTCGGTTGTTGACTGGGCTGCTGGGCGATCGCAGCTGCGGTCATGCCCATCGCCACCAATGTCGCAAAAGCTAGTTTGTTCATCCTCATGACTGCATCTCTCCTGTCCATGGATAAGTAAGAAGCCCCCACGCGTCGCGCGGAAAGCGCGCCGAGGGCTGCAAGACACATGCCACCCATTTGGGGCCCCGCCGGGCGCCAAGGAGCCGCCAGCTTTCGCAGCTTTAGAATGGAATTCCAGATCAGCCAATCCCGACCGTGCGGTCGCAAGCTCGCTAGGAGCGCATCGCACGCTGGCTTATATTCTGCGCGTTCACTCCACGGCCGATCCTCATCGAATGACGCGCCCTCGAATCGTGATCGTCGGCGCAGGCTTCGGCGGATTGTTCGCGGCGCAAGCGCTCGCGCGCGTCGACGCCGATGTCACGGTCGTCGACCGGCACAACTACCACTTGTTCCAGCCGCTGCTGTACCAGGTTGCAACGGCCGGCCTGCCGCCGTCGGACGTCGCGTGGCCAATCCGCGGCATCCTGCGCCGGCAACGCAACGCAACGGTGCTGCTCGGGGAAGTCGTGGGCGTGGACGCGGCACGACGCGTCGTCGAGCTCGCGGATCGCGCGCTACCCTTCGATTACCTCGTCATCGCGACCGGCTCGACGCACTCGTATTTCGGCCACGAGGAATGGCAGCCTTTTGCGCCAGGTCTCAAGTCGATCGACGACGCGACCGAGATTCGACGCCGCATCTTGCGCGCGTTCGAGGCCGCCGAAATGGAAAGCGATGCGGTTCGGCGCGAGCGCCTGATGCGCTTCGTCATCGTCGGCGCCGGGCCGACCGGCGTCGAGCTCGCGGGCACGATCGCCGAGCTCGCGCGCTTCACGCTCGCGTCCGACTTCCGCCGCATCGACCCGCGCAGCGCGAAGATCGTGCTCGTCGAAGCGGGCCCGCGCGTGCTCGCGGCATTCAAAGCGCCGCAGTCCGACTACGCGCTGCGCGCGCTCGTGAAGCTCGGCGTCGAGGTTCGCCTCGGCGCGGCCGTCACGGCGTGCGACGAACGCGGCGTGTCGCTCGGAAGCGAGCGACTCGACAGCGCGACGATCATCTGGGCTGCCGGCGTCGCGGCGTCGCCGGTCGGCCGCTGGCTCGGCGCGCCGGCAGATCGCGCGGGGCGAGTGCTCGTGCAGCCGGACTTGTCCGTGACCCCAGACGTATTCGTCATCGGCGACGCGGCGAGCGTGACGCCGGCCGACGGGCGGCGCGTGCCGGGCGTCGCGCCGGCCGCCAAGCAGCAGGGGCGCTACGTCGCGAAAGTCATCACGGCGCGAATCGAAGGGCGCGCCGCACCGGCGCCGTTCGCCTATCGTGATGCCGGGAACCTCGCGACGATCGGCCGCAAGGTCGCCGTCATCGAGTTCCCGTTCATGACTCTACGCGGCTTCCTCGCGTGGTGGATCTGGGGCATTGCGCACATCTACTTCCTCGTCGGCGTGCCGAGCCCCGTGCTCGTGTCGCTTCGCTGGCTTTGGGAATACCTGACGTACAGCCGCGGCGCGCGGCTCATCACCGGACAAGAGCACGCCGACTAGGGCGCGGCCTGCCGGTTCGCAGCCGCGAGCTCGGCGAGATCGTCGGCGAGACGGTGCCGGCCGACCTCGCGCGCGTAGGCCGCGAGCTCCGCCGCGAATGCCGCGGGCGGCACGAAGCTCGGCGACAGCTTGCGGCAGCGCTGCGCGAGCTCGAGCGCGTCGTGCTTGCGCCCCGCGTCCCAGAGCTTCTTCGCGAACCGCTCGCCGAGCATCGCCGCGTGCCTCTGGTCGTCCCAGGCGAGCATCCCGTTGAACGTCCACTGGTAGACCTCGAGGCTGTCGCCTTCGCTCTCGATGAGCTCCTTGACCGTGCGATAGGCCTGCGCCGGCAGGCCGCTGCGCACCGACGCGTACGCCCGGTCGAGGATTTTCTGCCACCCGTCCTGCCGCTCGCGCAGCTCGCGCTGCTCCGCATCGTCCAGGCCTTCCATCAGATCGAGCTCGTCGCGGTGCGCTCGCAGCGTCGCGCCCGTCGCCAGGAACAAGGCGAGAGTCGTCCAAACGGAAACCATCTCCGCGAAGATGCCGAGGTACCACGGCCAGCTGCTCGTGAGCGCGGTGAACGCGCTCAGCAGCAAGCTCACGACGAGCAGCTTCAAGTAATCAGCGCCGAGATCGCCGATGAGGGCGCGGAGGCCGCCGGGGCTCAGCGCAGCTCCGGCGCTGCGCGTCATCGCCATGATTGCCGCCGATGCGGGGAACACCGCCGCTACGGCGACCAGCAGCACCCAACGCAACGGGCCGTCGACGAACGGCGTCGTGGCGAACAGGTAGAGCAGCGTTCCGAAAAGCACCGAGTGCATGACGACGGTGAATTGCCCGACCGGATTCGTCGACTCGATGTCGGGCGGCGGAAACTCGTTCCAACCGTTCGCCACATGGCGCAAGACCGCATAGCCATAGCGGTACAGGGACAGTGTGATCAGCAGCCGCAGCAACAGGCCCGCGAGGCCGGCTGCCATGGCGAGCTTCAGCAGGAATCCGTAGACGATCGCCGTGACGATGACCGTCGAATTCCCGAGCGCGCTGAACTTGACGGCCGCCACGCTCTCAGCGCGCCTCGGGATGAGCCCAGAGCGGAATCTCGTTCCACGCCTTCGTGAGCCGACGATCGAGCGCTTCGTAGTCCGGCTCGTAACGCGCAACCGCGCTCCAGAACTTGCGCGAGTGATTCAGCGCGATCAGATGGCAGAGCTCGTGAACGAGCAGATACCGGACGACGGCGGGCTCGAGAAACATCAGCGCGGCGTTCAGGCTCACGGTGCCGCTGTTCGAGCAGCTTCCCCAACGTGTCCGTTGCAAGCGCACCTGAACCTTCGCGGGTCGGCGGCCGACGACCTGCGCTTCGCGCTTGACCCACGGTGTCAGGTGATACTCGGCTTCGTCGAGGAGCCAACCTCGCAGCGCATCGTCCGCGCCGCGCCGATTCTCTTCCGGCGTCGAAACTACGAGCACCGATTCACCCGCACGGCAACGCAACGGACCGCTCGGGTCGTACCGGTATTCGATGTCCCACCGCCTGCCGATCGCGAGGAGATCGACCGACGTCGACGATCCTTCGCGGTGCAGCGGGCGGCACTGCGCGAGCTCGCGGCGTGCGTCCTCGATCCAGCGCCGGTTCTCACGGACGAAGGCATCGACGTCGGAAGCTCGCGTGCCGCGCGGCACGACGAGCTCGAGCGTATGAGGCGGCAGCAGGCGCAGCGTCAGATAGCGTGCCCGTCGGCTTTCGCGAACGCTGAGCGGCGCCCGTGCGAGCTCCGCGGGACCCAGGTCGCGGCGCGATTCGAATAGTCCGAGCTGCTCCGTCACAGCGCGTATCGAATACCAGCGCGACGCAGAACGCAACGGGGCGCGCGTTACGGCGCGCGGCCGCCGCGCTGTGCGCTCTGCATCGCGACGCGCAAGTCCAGAGCCGCGCGATAGTCGGGCGCGAGTAGCAACGCGCGCTCGATGAAGTCGCGGGCCGTGCGCGCTTGACCGCGCTCGAGCGCCGCCGCGGCCAGCGCCGTGAGCGCCTCGGCCTCGCCCCAATCGGGATCGTCCAGCGCCGGTTCCCACGCATCGAACGCCTCGACGACGGCCGTGAGCTTTGCCGAAACGGCGTCGCGCTCCGCCGCATCCGCGCTTGCGGCCCGCATCATGGCCCAAGCCTCGACGAGCCCGATGCGCGGGTTGTCGTCGTCGCGCTCGCGTGCAAGCGCGAGCGCACGCTCGCGTCGGCTGTCGTCGCCCGCGACCTCCGCGCACGCGGCGGCGAGCACCCAAGCCTCGGCCGTGAAACGCTTGTCCAGTTTCGGCGGCGCCTCGCGTTGCGCGCAGGCGCGCAAGCGTTCGGCGCCCGCTCGATCATTCGCGCCGAGCTGCGCCCGGCGCAGCGCCGCGAAATCTCGCCAGTAAAGAACGTCGGGCGACTCTCCCAAGCGCTCCAGTGCCTCGACAGCGGCGTCGATCGTCCGCGGCTCGGCGTGGTAGTAGCCGTAATGGACGCGCCCGGCGAGATCGAGCACCTCCGCCGACGGCGCGGCGGCTACCGCGAACCCCGCGGCGGCCATCCCGGCGAGCGCTGCCGTTGTCTTACGCACACGCGAAGTCTAACGCGCAACGTTGCTCCGCCAGCCGCGCCTCGTCACAATCTCGCGCCGAATGTTTGACTTAATCGACATCGGTGCCAATCTGACTCACGACAGCTTCGACGCCGACCGCGACGCGGTTCTCGCGCGTGCCGCGGCCGCAGGCGTCACTCGCATCATCGTGACGGGAACCTCCGTCACGAGCAGCGTGCAGGCGGGCGAGCTCTGCGACGCGCACCCAAACCGACTGTTCGCGACGGCCGGGGTCCATCCGCACCACGCCGTCGAGCTCGACTCGCATACCGTGGCAGCCCTGCGCTCGTTGCTCGCGGCTCCGCCCTTCGTCGCCGTCGGCGAGTGCGGCCTCGATTTCTTCCGCGACTACTCCCCGCGCGATGCACAGCGCCGCGCGTTTGCGGCACAGCTCGAGCTCGCCGCCGAGGTCCGTAAACCCGTGTTCCTGCATCAACGCGACGCGCACGAGGAGTTCGCCGCAATGCTGAAGCCCGCCCGTGCGACGCTCGCAGGCGGCGTCGCACACTGCTTCACCGGCGGACCGAGGGAGCTCGAGGCGTACCTCGACCTCGATCTCCATATCGGAGTCACCGGTTGGGTTTGCGACGAGCGCCGCGGCGCCGAGCTGCGCACCGCCGTCCCGCGGATCCCGCTGGATCGGCTGCTCGTCGAGACCGACGCGCCTTATTTGTTGCCGCGCGATTTGAAGCCAAGACCGCAGAGCCGGCGCAACGAGCCGCAGTTCGTCGCCCACGTGCTCGAGCGCGTCGCGGCGCTCATGTCGCAGCCCGTCGACGTCGTCGCGCGAGCGACGACGGCGAACGCCGAGCGGTTATTCGGGCTGCGCGCTGCTTGAGGTCAGGGAACGGGCTCGATCGCCGACTTCACACGATCCCAGTGCGGCGCAAACGCGACGAGCAAGCGTTCGATATCTTCTTTTTCCGGCCGTCGATAGCGCTCGACGAGCTCGGTCGCGGACAACACGTCGCGCGGCCGTCCCTTCGAGAAGTCCGCGCCGCCGGCGAACAGGACGTGCCCCGCGACGGGCACGTCGCGAACGAGCTGACGCAGCGCCGCGACGCGGTCGTAGAGCGTGCCGAGCGGATTCGGGAACGTGAAGCGTCCTTGCTTGCCGATGACCGTCCACTCTTCCATGCGCTCGCTCGCGAAGATCGTGCCGGAGAACGACTTGGCGTCGATGACGACCAAGCCCTGGCCCGTCAGTAGCAAGTGCTCGACTTGGATGTGGCCGCCCATGCCGTCGGGCAGCAGCACGTTCTGGAGCCGCTCGATCGAGACGGCCTCGAGGGCCTGCTTCAGCTCGGGGCCGCGTCGGCGCCGCAGCAACAGCCACGCCGACAGCCCGAGGAGCACGACGAGCGCGCCGACCGCGGCGATCATGGTGTATTGAGACATCACGTTCTGTTCGTCACGTAAGCCGTTGTTTCCACTATATCCACGCGTCGATCTCAGCCGCGAACTGCTCGAGACGCGGCGCGAGCGGCGTGCTGGCCGTCGGGCGATCGAGCAGCTCGGCGAGCGCCGGAGGCACGGCCACCGGGCGCCGGATCACGGGCTCGACGATCGTCTCGAACTTCGCGGGATGCGCCGTCGCGCTGACGATCCACGGCCGCCCCGCCTTGCGCGCCGGTGGCAGGTGATCGTAGACCCAGAACCCGGTGGCAGTGTGCGGGCACCAGACCTCTCCGTAACGCGCGTAATCCTTCGCGATCTGCGTGCGAATTTCGGCGTCGTCGACGGGATAGGACTCGAGGTTCGCGCGCAGCTCCGCGAAGTCCGGCAACAAATTGCGGAGCCGCTCGATGTTGCTCGGGTCGCCGACGTCCATTGCCGAGGCCAGCGTCGCGACGCTCGGGCGCGGCTGCCACTGGCCGGTTGAGAGATAGTCGGGAATCGTCCGGTTCGCGTTCACGGCGAGCACGATCTCACGCACCGGCATACCCATGGCGCGCGCCCAGACGCACGCCATGCCGTTGCCGAGATTGCCGCTCGGCACGATCGATCCGGCCGCCGTGCCGTGCCGGCGCCAGTGCCACAAGCTCGCGGCCGCGTGATACGCGAGTTGCGGAAGAAGACGGCCGATGTTGATGCTGTTTGCCGCCGTGAGACGGTGACGCCGCTGCAAGCCCGCATCCGTGAACGCCCCTTTGACGAGAGCCTGACAGGCGTCGAACGTGCCGTCGACCTCGAACGCGCGGATGTTGTCGCCCCAGCATGTGAGCTGGTGCTGTTGGCGAGGCGACACCTGGCCCTTCGGGAACAGCACCCCGACGCGAATGCCTTTCCGCCGGTGAAACGCCGCAGCGACGGCACCGCCCGTGTCGCCCGACGTCGCGACGAGGATCGTCAACGGCCGGGAGTCCGTCGAGCCGCGCAGCGCGCGCTCCATCAGTGCTGCGAGGAAGCGGGCCCCGACGTCCTTGAAAGCGGCCGTGGGCCCGTGGAAGAGCTCGAGCACCGAAAGCTCGCCGTTCGCGGTGAGCTCCTTCAGCGGCAGCGGGAAATCGAACGCGTCGGCGCAGATGGTGCCGAGCTCGTTCTCGAGGCCAGAGCCTTCGAAGAACGGCGCGAGCACCTCCGCCGCGATCTCGGCCAACGACTCGCCGCGCACGGCGCTCGCGTCTAGCCGAGGCAGCTCGTCGGGCACGTACAGGCCGCCGTCGGCGGCCAGCCCACGCATCACCGCGTCGACGAGCCCCGAACCTTCCGCGCCGCGCGTGCTGAGGTAGCGCATTTGAGCTAGCTGTGATTGCCCGACAGCATGCTGCACAGCCGCAGCAGATCCGCGAAGATGCCGCCCGCGGTGACGGCCGGGCCTGCGCCGGGTCCGCGGATGATCAACGGGTTGTCGCAGTAGCGGCCCGTCTCGAACTGCACGATGTTGTCGGTGAGGCTGATGCTCGCGAACGCGTGTTTCGGCGCAAACGATTCGAGCCCGACCTTGGCCTTGCCGGCCCGGACGTCGATGGCTGCGACGTAGCGCAGCACCTGACCCGCTCGCTTCGCGGCGGCCACGCGCTCCGCCATCGGCGCGTCGAAATCGGGCAAGCGCTTCAGGAACTCCTCCACCGAGGCGTCTTTGAGGGCCGGCGGGACGAGGCTCTCGACGGCGATGTCCTTGAGCTCGAGCGTGAGCCCGGCCTCGCGCGCGAGGATGACGGCCTTGCGGGCGACGTCCGTGCCCGAGAGGTCGTCGCGCGGATCGGGCTCCGTGTAGCCCTTCGCTTTCGCTTCGCGGACGATCTCGGAGAACGGCCGCGTGCCGTCGAACAGGTTGAAGAGATACGCGAGCGTGCCCGAGAAGATGCCGCTGACGCTGCGGATCTCGTCGCCGGTCTCGACGAGGTCCTTCAACGTATGAATCACGGGCAGCCCCGCGCCGACGGTCGCCTCGTAGAGGAAGTGCGCGCGCGCGCCGTGGCTCAGGCGCTTCAACTCCTGGTAATAGGCGATCGGACCGCTGTGCGCGCGCTTGTTCGGCGTGATGACGTGGATGCCGCGCTGCAGCCACGCGGCATAGCGGTCCGCGACACCCTGATCCGCAGTGCAGTCGATGAGCACGGCGTGCGGCAGGTAATCGGCCTGGATGTGCGAGATGAGCTTGTCGGCGTCGGCGTCGACGCCCTTCTCGAGCGAGTCGCGCCACTTGCGAAGGTCAAGACGCTGCTCGTCGAGCACCATCTTCTTGCTGCCGCCGATCGCGCGCACGCGCAGGTCGAGGTTGAACTTGGCTCGCAGCGCCGGTGCGGCACGCGCGAGCTGATCGAGGAACTCGCCCCCGACATGGCCGGGGCCGACGACGCCGATCGAGACGGTTTTCGCCGAGAGATAGAAGCTCGAGTGGACGGCGCGGATCGCGCGCGTCATGTCCTTGGCGTCGATGACGGCCGAAATGTTGCGCTCCGAGGCGCCTTGCGCGATCGCGCGCACGTTGATGCCCGCGTTGCCGAGCGTGCCGAAGAAGCGGCCCGCGCTGCCCGGCATGCCGGCCATGTCGTCGCCGACGACCGCGATGATCGCGCAGCTCTTCGTCACGCCGACGCGCTGGACCTGCCCTTCGCTCAACTCGACGGCGAACGCACGCTCGACGACGGTGCGCACCTGCTCGGCCGCTTCCTCGCGCACGGCGAAGCAGATCGAGTGCTCGGAGCTGCCTTGCGAGATCAGCATGACCGATATGCCGGCGTCGCGCAGCGCGCCGAACAGCCTGTCCGCCGTGCCGGGAACGCCGATCATGCCCGCGCCCTCGAGGTTCACGAGCGCGACCTTGTCGATGCCGCTGATACCCTTGACGGCGGCGGCGCGCGATTTCGACGACGCGGAGATCTTCGTGCCCGGATGCGTCGCGTTGAACGTGTTACGGATCCATAGCGGAATCCCGCGTCCGACGGCGGGCGCCATCGTCTGCGGATGGATGACCTTGGCGCCGAAGTACGCGAGCTCCATGGCTTCGCTGTATGTCATCTCGTCGATGATCTTGGCTTCCGGCACTTGCCTCGGATCGCCGCTCATGACGCCGTCGACGTCGGTCCAGATGTGAACCTCGTCGGCGTCGAGCAACGCGCCGAAGATCGACGCGGAATAGTCGCTGCCGTTACGCCCGAGCGTCGTCGGCAAGCCGTCCTTGTCGGCCGCGACGAACCCCGTGATGACGGCGACCCCGCTGAACGCACCCGGGATCGCCGCGGCGAGTTTCGGTCGCGACAGCTCCCAGTTCGTCACGGGGCCCATCTCGGTGTGCTCGATGACGAGCACGTCGCGCGCGTTCAGAAACATCACGTCGCGGCCGTTGCCACCGAGCTCCTTCGTGAAGAACGCCGCGATCTGCCGCGCGGACCAGATCTCGCCGTATCCCGATACGAGATCGCGGCTGCGATTCGAGGCGGCACGCACGAGCGCGAGCGCTTTCAAGATGCTCTCGATGTCCGCGAGGTCCTTGTCGAAGGCCTCCATGATCGGCTTCGCGCCGGCTGCGCCGAGCAGCTCGACATTCGCCGTTTCGTGCCGCGCGCGCAGCGCCTTCAGCGTCGCCTCGACGGGCTGCCGCTTCGCTGCCTTGTCGACGAGGCCGAGCAAGTCGTCCGTGACGCCCTTCATCGCCGAGACGACGACGCCCAAGTTGTTGCCGCGGCTCTGGCCGCCGATGATGCCGGCCACGCGGCGAATGCAGCTCGCGTCGGCAACACTGGTGCCGCCGAACTTGTGCACTGTCCAAGTCATGACTCGATACTCTGGGGAAGCTTTTTTGGCGGCCGCGAGCATAACAGAACGGCCGTATGTTACGAGGGGCGCACGGCTCGCCTACTTGGCCTTCGCGACCTCGCGCCGCATGGCGGCGATCGTCGCAGCGTAGTCGGGCGCGCCGAAAATCGCCGAGCCCGCGACGAACGTGTCGGCGCCGGCGGCCGCGATCCGCCCGATGTTCGCGACTTTGACGCCCCCGTCGACCTCGAGCCGTACGGGCAACTTCGAGCGATCGATCAGCGCGCGGACGGCCGCAATCTTCGGCAGAACCGACTCGATGAACTGCTGCCCGCCGAAGCCCGGGTTGACCGACATCAGCAGCACGAGGTCGACCCTGTCGAGCACGTGATCGAGCCAGTCGAGCGGCGTCGCCGGATTGAACACGAGGCCGCTCTTGCAGCCGCGCTCGCGGATCAGTTGCAGTGTGCGGTCGACGTGCTCGCTCGCTTCGGGGTGGAAGCTGATGTACGTGGCGCCGGCGGCGGCGAAGTCCGGAATGATGCGATCGACGGGCTTGACCATGAGGTGCACGTCGATCGGCGTCTTCACGCCGTGCTTGCGCAACGCCTCGCAGACGAGCGGACCGATCGTGAGATTCGGGACGTAATGGTTGTCCATCACGTCGAAATGGATGAGATCGGCACCGGCAGCGACGACGGCGTCGACCTCCTCGCCGAGCCGCGCGAAGTCGGCCGATAGGATCGACGGGGCTATCCAGCAATCACGCATTGACTTGCGCTCCAGGCTCGCGCGTCACTCTACCCCGCAACGCCGCGCTCAGCACCAATGCCAGCGCGCAGGCGACGGCGACGGCCAGCAGCGAGTGTCGGTACCCCTGCAACGCATGGCTCGCCGAGCCGACGACGCCGCCGATGATGGCGGCGCCGACGAGCTGTCCCACACTGACGCAAAGCGTCAGGAGCCCCTGCCCGGCCCCGCGACGCTCCTCGCCGGCTTCGTGCAACGCGATGTAGCGCAGCGGCGCGCCGAGCAGAGCGGACATACCGAAGCCTACCAACGCGCCGGATAAGTAGAAGTTCGGCCAGTCGAGAGGCAACAGCCCAAACAGCAGGAGACCGGCAACCGTGAGCGAGAGCCCGAGCTGGACGACTCTGCGCGCGCCGATGTGATCGAGCAGCCAGCCGGCGAGCGGCGCTCCCACCGCGAGCGTCAGCACGAGCGGCAACATCGTGAGGCTCGCGGACTTCTCGTCGATGCCGAAGTTCAGCACGGCCATCGCCGGGAGGAAGACCATGCCGGCCTCGGCGGCGCCGACCGCGATCGCGATGACGCCGACGACGCGCAGCTGCGGCGACCGCAGCAGCGCGGGCGGCAACACGGGATCGGCAGCGCGTTTCTCGACCGTCCACAACAGCGGAGCGCCGAGAGCGATCAGCACGAGGCACGGCCACACGCCTAGCGACTGGAGACTCGCGCCGGGCGCGTTCGTGTCGATCTGACCGATGCCGACGACGATGGCCGCCAACACAACGGCGAGCACAGCGCTGCCGAGCGCGTCGAAGGGCCCCGATACACGGCTCGCGCTACGCGGCAAGACTCGCATCGCGGCGCCCATCAGCACGAACGCCACGGGTACGTTGATGACGAACAGCCAGCGCCAGCTAGAGCCGAGCAGCAGACCGCCGAGTAGCGGCCCGAGCAAGAAGGCGACGCCGAAGACGGCCCCGATGAGCCCGAGTGTGCGGCCGCGCCGCTCGAGCGGCACGGTCTCGGCGATGACCGCCGCGGCGACGGGCAGCAACCCCCCCGCGCCGAACGACTGGATCGATCGGCCGAGCAGCAGAACGGGAAACGACCACGCCGCCGCCACGAGCAGCGAGCCGGCCGCGAACACGGCGAGACTCTCGAGAAACACGCGGCGGCGCCCGTAACGGTCGGAGCGTTTCGCGAGCAGCGGCGTGCCGACGAGGTAGAACAGCACGTAGACGCTGAATACGGCGGGCAACCAGCGCGGCGAGACCGCGAACGTGACCTGGATCGCCGGCAGTGCAGGCCCGACGATCGCGATGTCGAGCGCGGCCAGCAACACGCCGACAAACAGCACGGCCAACGCCGCCCGCTCGCGCCCTGCCGTCATCTAATGCGCCCGCAGTAGCAAGCCGCGCACGGCATCGCGAAACAGCGCGGCCGCCGCGGCATGGCCGTCATAGACGCGCAACAGCTGCACCGCCGTCCGCGCGATGACCTTCAACGAGTACTGCGCGCTGCCGTTGCGGAGGAGGTCCGCGCGCTCGACGCCGAGCAGCAGGTCCAGCAGCGCCGACTGCAACGCGCGGTGCTGCTGCTCGAAATGTGCAAACGTGTCGTGGTCGACGAGTGGAATCAACATCAGGCCGTCGCGGTGGGTCGTCCAAAGCGACCAATAGATGTCGACGAGGCCATCGATGGCCTCCTCGGCCGGTCGCGCGGACAGCTCGCGAATATGCCGCGTCGCCAGCTCGAAAATAGGGTTAAGTATTCCCTCCAGCAAGCTGTATTTGCTAGAGAAAAGCCCGTAGAAGGTGGCCCTCGATACGTCGGCCTCCGCAATGAGCTCCTCGACGCTGACGGGCCCGATTCCGCGTGAGGCGAACTGGCGCGCCCCGATCGCGAGCAGCACCGCGCGTGTGCGCTCGCGGCGCCGTTGCACCCGCTCGCTCGCACGAGCGGACGGCGAAGGGGCTGCCGGCCGCGGTTTCACGGCGAAATCATACACGAGTATCTGTTCTTGAACGCCCTTATCTGGGCTCGTCGGCATGCACCTCGACGGTCACATGCACGACGTTCAATCGCGGCGGAATGAGCGCCTTGTAATGGTCGGGCGGTCGCGGCCGCGGTGTCACGACCGTCAGAACGGCGGCGTAGAGATTCGGGCCAATGCACCAGAGATGAAGGTCGGCGACGCGATTGCCGTCGACGCGCTCGATCGCGCGCTCGAGCGCGGCGCGCACCTCCTCCGGCGCGCTGCGATCGAGGAGAACGGCGCTCGTCGTCTTGAGCAGGGCGAAGGACCAGCGAGCGACGAGCACGGCCCCCACGATTCCCATCGTCGGGTCCATCCATGCGAGCCCGAAGTATTTCGCAGCCAGCAACGCGACGATCGCGAGCAGTGACGTCAACGCGTCGGCGAGCACGTGCAAATAGGCCGAGACGAGATTGTGATCGTGCGAAGCGGCGCCATGAACGTGGTCGTGGTCATTGTCGTGGTCGTGGTCGTGGTCGTGGTCATCGTGGCTGTGCCCGTGGTCATCGTCGTCATGGGCATGCCGACCGAGAATGAGCATCGACGCGCCGTTGACGATGAGCCCTAGAACGGCGACCCAGATGGCCTGATCGAACGCAATGCGAACCGGCGATACGAGCCGCTGCACGCTCTCCGACGCCATCAACAAAGCGAACGCGGCGAGCAGCACGGCGCCCGTGAATCCGCCGAGCGTATTGACCTTGCCGGTTCCGAAGCTGTACGCGGCATCGCGCGCGTGACGGCGTGCGTACGCATAGGCATACGCATTGATCCCGAGCGCAACCGCGTGGGAAGCCATGTGCAGGCCGTCGGCGAGCAACGCCATGGAGCCGAACACAATACCGGCCGCGATCTCGACGACCATCATCGTTGCCGTGATCGCGATGACGACCTGCGTCCGGCTCTCCCCGGGTCGGCGCCGGTCTTGGCCAAAGGAGTGTTCGTGGCACCAGCGCGTCAAGCCGTCGTCTTGCATGGGAGATCTCGCGCCTAAAGGAATGAGTGCATTGCAGCGTCAGTGCACGCGCAAGATCAAGCCTTTGAGGTAATCCGCCTCGGGGAATTCCGTCGCCACCGCGTGATCGGGCGGTTGCGACAGCCGCTCGACGATCTGTGCCGTGCGGCCGGCGTCCACGGCCGCCCCCGCGACGATTTTCTGGAACAGCGCGGCGTCGACATGACCCGAGCACGAGAAGGTCGCGAGCACACCGCCCGACCGGACGAGCTTGAGGCCGAACATGTTGATGTCCTTGTAGCCGCGGCTACCGGCGGTCACTT
>Ga0207675_100003652_pt1 | contig 14996 bp, 12 predicted proteins | sample KBSSwiS42_FD_184305 | JGI IMG/M metagenome (GOLD analysis project Ga0207675, IMG submission 184305) | Switchgrass rhizosphere microbial communities from Kellogg Biological Station, Michigan, USA - KBS Switchgrass S4-2 (SPAdes) (version 2) | ecosystem: Host-associated > Plants > Roots >... | reverse complement strand
CCAGCATGACTACACGGCGCAGGGTTTCCGGACCATTTCCAATTAGATTCGCCCCTTTGAGCGGAGCTGTCAGCTTACCGTTTTCGATCAGATAGCTTTCCGTCAGGGAAAAAACGAAATCGCCATTGGCGATATCCACTTGTCCGCCGCCAAATGATTTCGCGAAAATTCCGTGCGAAACGCTGCGCAGGATCTCCTCGGGATCGTGAGGACCCGCGAGCAGCAACGTGTTGGTCATCCGGGGCATCGGAACGCAAGCAAAGCTCTCCCGCCGACCGTTGCCCGTGGGCCGCGTCTGAAAGTGCTCCGCGGAGTGCTGATCGTGGATGTAGCCGCGCAGAATGCCATTTTCGATCAGCACGCTACGCTCGGGCTCATTGCCTTCGTCGTCCACGTTGATGGTGCCGCGAGACTGCTGAAACGTGGCGTCGTCGACGACGGTGCACAGCGTGCTCGCGACTTCCTTACCGATCTGGCCACTATAATTGCTGGTCTTCTTCCGATTGAAGTCGGCCTCCAGCCCATGGCCCACCGCTTCGTGAAGCAGAATGCCGCTGTCGCCGGGGGCGAGCACCACTGTCAGTTGACCGGCCGGTGCCGGGCGGGCCTCGAGCAGGCAGAGCGCCTGACGGGCGGCTTCCGCACCGTGGAACTCGGGGCTTTTGCCGTCGAAGTAGCCGAGCGACATCCGCCCGCCGCCGCCGCTGCGTCCCGCCTCGCGTCGCGTGCCGCGTTCGGCCAGTGCCCGGACTCCGAACCGCATCAGCGGCTGACTGTCGCGGCAGAAATGGCCGAGGCTGGTGCAGATCAAGATCTCGCGGATCTCTTCTGCGAAACTCGCTTCCACTTTCACGACGCTCGGATCGTGTGCGTGCGCAGCGCGGCTCGCGCGCTCGAGCAGCTGACGCTTGTCGGAGCCCGCCGCATCCAGCGTGAGCTCCGCGAGCTCGTAGCGCTCGGGCAAGACGCGCGGCGTGACCTTGACGGCCGTGGTGCGCGGGCTCTGGGCGCGCGCGATCTGGGCGGCGGTGTGGGCTGCCCTCAACATGGCGTCGTAGTCGAGATCTTCGACGTGCGCATAGCCCGTCGCGTCACCGCTGCGCACGCGCACGCCGAGGCCCACGGACACGCCGCGGCTCGCGCTCTTGGTGATCCCATCCTCGAAGAACAGGCTGCCCGCAGCGCGGTACTCGAAGAACAGGTCGGCGTAGTCACCGCCGCTCGCTAGCGCCACGTCGATCAGCCGACGGCACACGCTCTCATCGATGCCGGCGCTACCACCCGGCCCGAAGGGCGCGTGATACAGCTTGCTGTGGGTCATGCGCGGATCACACCACGGGCCGCGCCGCTTGGCAAACCCCCGTCGCGCAGCAGCGGGCAGCGTCCGTTTTTTCGCTGGCCCGTTCACGATCGGGTCAGCCCTCGGGCGGACGGGCGACGCAGGCTTGCCCTGTCGGGTACGAGAGCGTTAGCCTGCTCGGCGCATGGGTCCTCTCTTCAAAACCCTGGTGGCTCTCCACGTCGCCGCCAACCTGGTCTGGATCGGAGCCATCCTGAGTGTCGCGCTGGCGCTGGTTTCCCGAGCCGGTGACGGGCGCGTGGGAGCGCAGATCGCGTACGAGCTGTACCGCCGCCTGGCCGTGCCGGCGTTCGTCGTTTCTTTTCTCGCCGGTCTGACGCGGCTGATGCTGGATCTCGATCTGTACTTCGGCGCCGGCAATCCGAAGTTCATGCACGGCAAGTTGTTCTTTGCGCTGATCGTGATCGCGCTGCATCACGTGATCGGAGCGCGCGCCAAGGCGGTGAGCACGGGGCGGCGGAGCGCGCCAGGCCCCGTCGGTGTGCTGGCGTTGCTGTTGTTGATCTGTGCAGTCGCTGCTGCGCTGCTCGTGATCCTCAGGCCGTTCTGAGTCGAGCCGGCGAGAACGCGCCCTGCCCCTGCGGGGACACCCCGCACCCCGACGCGGCAGCGCGCTCAGAGACGGTGTGCGACACGGATGGCCGCCGGGCCCAGTCCACTTGCGCAACAGCCCAGCGAAGTGGCCAGAAAATTGGTCCTTCCACCTGACATTCCCCTACGCAGCAGCTTCTCCCCCACCCGCTGCCGGTCCGACTTTCGGGCTGCTCAGGAGCATGCCCCCCAGGGCGCCTTGACCGGGACCGACCCGAGGTCCTAAATTCAGAGGAGCAGCGCCGTATTGTCGGTGTAGCGAGGCGCGATTGGCGTTTGACCGCGAAAAGACTCTTCAGACAGCTCAGAAGTACGTCGAGAAGCGGAAGTACGACCGAGCCGTCCTGGAGTATCAGAAGGTCGTCCAGCAAGAGCCGAACGACGCACGCACGTTGCTGCGAATCGGCGACCTGCAGTCGCGCATGGGCGCGCATGCCGAAGCCATCGCGACGTACGATCGCGTCGCCCTGCACTATGCCGGCAAGGGATTCTCTCTCAAGGCTGTCGCCGTCCTCAAGCAGATCGGCGAGCTGATCGAGCGACACGCGCCGCAGCTGGCAGATCAATACGGGCACGTGTTGCCGAAGCTCGCGCAGATCTATGCGGAGCTGGGGCTGATCAACGATGCCCTGGCCACGTATGACAGCGTCGCGCGGCGCCTGCAGGACCGCGGGCGCGACCGTGACGCCGTCGAGATCATCCGGCGCATGGTCTCGCTCGATCGCGCGAACCCCCTGCCTTATTTGCGCCTGGCAGAAGCCCTGTGCCGAGTGAGCCGCGTCGATGAGGCAGTCGAGCACTTCTGGAATGCCGCTCAGCTCTTGACGCAGCAAGGGCGACCGGATGACTCGCTCAAGGTGCTCGAGCGGATCCTGCATTTCCGGCAGGACCCGCGCGTGGCGCGGGTAGCGGCCCAGCTGTACCTGACCAAGGCCACGCGCGAGGCGGGGATGCAGGCGCTCGCCCGCTTGCAGCTCTGCTTCGACGCTGATCCGAAGGACCTGGAGACCCTGGCGCTGCTGGCGCAGGCGTTCGACGTGATCGGCCAGTCGTCGAAGGGGGTCGAGGTCTACAAGGAGATGGTGCGCATCGCCTTCGAGACGGGGCAGAAGGAGCTGCACGAGCGCTACCTGCAGCACCTCTCGCGCGTCGCCCCCAACGATCCGCAGGTGCGCGCGCTCGAGGCGATGAACCGCAAGGCGCCCTCGGACAGGCCGCAATCGGGGCGGCCCTCGAGTTACCCGCCCGAGCTGGGCGAAGACGACATCGAGTTTCTGGATGCGGAGGCCGTCACCGACGACGAGCCGGCTCCGCGCAGCGTGCGCCCTCTGGATGCGGGCGCCGGGCGGGCGCCGCGGGAAAGCCGGAACCTCGACAGCCTGGTGACGGTATCGAGCGTGGAGGTCGGCACGCTGCGACCCGCGCAGCTGAGCACAGGTGCTTCGGAGTTCCTGCGCAAGGCGCTGGTGGACGCCGAGTCGTTTCGCGGGCTGAAGTTGTATGGCAAAGCCTCGCAGTGTCTGCGCCAGGCTTTGGCGCTCGCGCCCGAGTCGCTGGAGCTGCGGGCGGCGCTCCAGCAGGTGTTGCTCGAGGCGGGCGATCAGCCCGCTGCGATCGAGCAGATGCTGGCCGTGGCGCGCCTGTACCTGGAGCGCGGCTCGCTCTCCGCGGCCGAAGTCGAGCTGTATCACGTGCTGGAGCTCAGCCCCGAGCTGCCCGCGGCGCTGCAGCTGCTCGAGCGAGTAGACGCGCAGGCGCGCGCAGCGCGGCCCAAGCCGCCGCGAAAATCCAGGACGAAACAAGCCTCTGCCCCGATCGCGGAAGAGCCCTCGGCGCCGCTCAGCCAGGTCGAGCACGAGGCCTTCGAGCTGCGCACGCGCGTCTCTTCGCCGGGCATGCCCGCGCTCGCGACGGCGCCGCCGCCCGCGCAGCGCGCTCGGCAGACGGACGCCGGCAAGACGGAAGCACCGCTACCCGCCTACGACCTGGACGAGGAGCAGACGGGGCGCAGCGCCGCCCTGGTGACCAAGCCAGAGGCGCCGCTGCCTCAGTTCAGCCTGGACTCGGGCTTGCTGTCAGCCCCGGACGCGGCAGGCGCGCCCAGCGCGCGACCGCCGAGCCGTCGCGAGTCGATCCGCGCCGCGCTGGATGAAGCGGAGTTCTTCTCGTCGCGCGGCCTGTACCAGGACGCCGCGATGATCTTGCGCGACCGGCTGGAACAGCATCCGAGTGACCCGGAGCTGATCGAGGCGATTGCGCAGCTGGAGCCCAAGCTCAATACCGAGAGCGGCACGCGCGACGTGGGCCGCCTCGGCGTGGAGGAAAGTCCGAGCAGCGCCGCTGCCGGTGCCGCGCAGGTGGCAGGCTCCGCCGAGGCGGCGCGCAAGCTCGCGGTCGCCGCGGGCCCGCCCAGCTCTTCGCTCGGCAAAGAGCTGCGCGTTCAGTTCAGCACGGACGGCAAGCTGGAGCACGGCGCCGTGATCGACGCGGACGCGGATCTCGAGCTCGTCGACTCGCTGGAACAACAGCCAGGGCAACAGCAGCAGATCGACGTCGACGAGGTGTTCGCCAAGTTCAAGCAGGGGGTGAAGGCGCAGGTCGCCGACAACGACAGCGCCACGCACTACGACCTGGGCGTGGCCTACAAGGAGATGGGCCTGTTGACGGATGCGGCGCGCGAGTTCGAGATCGCTTCCCGCGACCCCAAGCGTGAGTGCACCTGTCTGTCCATGATGGGCATGATGTACCGCGAACGCGGTGAGCTCGACCGCGCCGCGGAAGCCTATGTGCGGGGCCTGAACGCCAAGCACAAGACCGTCGGTCAGGAGATGAGCCTGTATTACGACCTGGGTACGGTCTACGAGACGAAGGGCGACCCGGACGAGGCGATCTACTACTACCAGCGCATCGCACGCCGCGACCCGGCGTACCGTGACGTGCCGCAGCGCCTGCAAGCGTTGCTGCCGCACTCGCGCCGTTTTTCTCAGCCCGCGCGCGCCATCAACGACGAGCAGGACTTCGAGCGCAACTTCGACGACCTGTACGAGCGCGAGTGAGCCCGTCGTTCCGCTCCGGTCCACCTGCGCCCGGAAACGACACGATAATGATTGTCACAGTCGAGTTAAGTCGTTGCCCGGCGGGGTAGGCCCGAAACTAGACGACAAGGGTGAACCGACCAGGGGCATTCGGAGGCTCTAGCCTGTGCCCAACGAGCCGTACTGGATCGCGTGGCGGGGAACACGAGGACGGCGCAACCATGAGCGAGCGACGCGCCCAGGACGGCGAGAGCACGGGCGGCTCGCAGGGCGGCGACGCCAGTGCTCGCAACTACGCGGTCCTGGATCAGCTGCTACGCGACTGCTGCGTGGAGCTGATGGCGGACTACGGACTGCCTGCCACGCTGGCTCCCCCCGCCGCGTTCAACGAGCCAGCGGTCGGGGCATCGGTTGCCGCCATCGACTTCAGCGGACGTGACCTGCGGGGAACGATCGCACTGCGCATGACCAGCAGCGTCGTGCTGGAGACGTATCGGGCTGCCGTCGGCGTGTCTGTGTGCGAGGCCTCGACCGAGGCCAGCGACTGGACGTGCGAGCTCGTCAATCAGCTGATCGGGCGTTTGAAGAACAAACTCCGATCGTACAATGTTTCTTTCAATGTGAACACGCCGCGACTCTTGGCGACCTTCCCCGTTGCCGAGCTGGAGCGTGCGCTGCGCAGCCGTTTCGTGTCTGACCGAGGCGCGTTCGCCGGCTACCTGGACGTGATGATCGCGCCTGGCTTCAGCTTCGTGGACAGCCCACCCGAAGTACCGCTCTTGGACGAGGGGGACCTGGTTCTGTTCTGAGCCGGGAATACGGAGTAAATCGTGGCGAAGAGAATACTCATCATTGACGATTCCGCGTCGGTGCGTCGGCAGGTCTCTGGCGTGCTGAGCCCGGCGGGCTTTCAGGTCATCGAGGCAGCCGACGGCGTGGACGGCGCGGAACAAATTCGCTCCCTGTCGGACCTGGCGCTCGTGATCTGCGACGTGAACATGCCCCGCATGAACGGGCTGGACATGCTGGAGACCCTGAAAGAGGAGATCGCCCAGCGGCAGCTGCCGGTGGTGATGCTCACCACCGAGGGCCAGCCTGAGGCCATGGCGCGCGCCAAGAAATGCGGCGCCAGAGGCTGGATCGTCAAGCCCTTCAAGGAGCACCTGCTGCTCGGCGCGGTGCAAAAGCTCACGCTGTCTGGCCTATGACCACCGTAGCCCCTGTCTCTAGCTCAGCTTTGACCGTCCTGCCGACGTTCGACGACCTGCCCGACGGCGTGCTGGTCATCGATCGCTCCGGCCGAGTCCAGCAGGCGAATCTGGCGTTCCTGACCCTGATAGACCGCGGCCACGCGGAGGTCGTCGGGCAGCCGCTGGAGGCGCTCGTGGCAGAAGAGGACATGCTGCATCTGGCGGGCTTCGACGCCATGTTCGGGGCCGGCGCAGTTCAGGACGGCAACGTGATTTTCACGACGTCCGACGGTCGGCACCGTCCACTCATCATTTCCGCGGGCCCTGCCCGCGACGAACGCTACCTGCTGATCACGGCGCGCGTGGCGGGCGTGGTGCAGCGGGAGCTGGCCGACGCTTCGCGCTGGGTAGTGCAGGAGCAAGAGCGCTCGATGAGCTTGATCGAGGCGCGCGACGAGCTGTTCGCCAAAAATGAGGCGCTGTGCGCAGCGCAGGCGGATCTGGAGGGCGCGTACGCCAAGTTGCAGGCCGAAGTGGCCACGCGCGAGCGGCTGGAGCACGAGCTGAACCTGGCGCGCAAGCTCGAGGCCATCGGGCAGCTGTCCGCGGGGGTAGCGCATGAGATCAACACGCCACTGCAGTACGTGGGGGACAGCGTCCACTTTCTGGGACAGGCGTTTCAGAAGATCAGCGGCTACATCGAGCGCGTCGATCAGCTAGCGAAGGCCGAGCAACCTCCCGCCTGGAGCGAGGTGCTGGCTGCGCTGCAGGCTGGACGCAAGGAGGCGCGGCTCCAGTTCGTGATGGAAGAGGTCCCCCGCGCGGTGCTCGCGTCCAAGGAAGGCGTCGAGCACGTCTCCCGGATCGTGCAGGCACTGAAGGCCTTTTCGCACCGAGGCTCGGAAGAGAAGTGCGCGAGCGACGTCAACGCGGCGATCCAGAACACGCTGGTGATGGCGAACAACGAGTTCAAGACTGTCGCTACGGCGCAAACCGACCTCGGCGACCTGCCGCCCGTGTGCTGCATCATCAGCCAGCTGAACCAGGTATTTTTGAACCTGATCGTCAACGCCGGTCACGCGATTGCAGACGCGGGCCGCTCCAGCCCCGGCACCATCAAGGTGAGCTCGCGGGCCGAAGACGGCGTGGTGATCATCGACATCGGCGACAACGGCGGCGGCATCCCTGATCACATCCGCCACAAGATCTTCGAGCAGTTCTTCACCACCAAAGAAGTCGGTCGAGGCACGGGCCAGGGCCTGGCGCTGGCCCGCAAGATCGTCGTCGACGGCCACGGTGGCACGCTCACGTTCGCGAGCGAGGTCGGCAAGGGCACGACCTTCACGCTGCGCCTGCCGATCGACGGCCAGACTCGCTTGTCCTGACCCTGCGCTCGTTGCTGCAGGTTGGCTGCTCAGCGCAGCGCGCGCGTCAGGAAAGGCAGCGAGACATCCATGCGGTAGTCGATGTCCGAATGCGTGTCATCGAACTCTTCGTAGGTATGTTCGATGCCGGCGGCGTGCAGGCGCTTGGACAGGATGCGACAGCCGTAGTGGATCTGATACTGATCGCGCCAACCGCAATCGATATAGATGCCGCGCAAGGATCGCAGGTTCTTGCGGTACTGCGTCACCAGGTGAATGGGGTCGTGCTTCAGCCAGGCCTGCCAGCGCCGCTCGATGCGTTCGCCCGTCTCCAGATTGAACGGCAAGCGAAAGCCATTGGGCGCGCGCGGGTCGGGGTCGTACGTGGCCGCCATACACAGGTTCATGATCGTGTGGCTCTCCGACGAAGTGAGCTTGGGCGCTTTCCAGACGGCCGCGAGGAAACGCCGCACCCGCCCGTCGTCGAGGCCGCGGTCCGCTCCACGCTCCAGCTTGGGCACGTCGCGACGGCCTGCGGGTACGCGCCGGGGGCGGTACTTGCTGAGCTCGCTCAGCGTGTTGGGCCAGTCGTGACCATAGACGAAGTCGAAGTAGGCATCGCCGGAGTGGTCGGCGATGGCGCCCCAGGTAGAGGCGTACTTCATGCCGTGCAGGATCGCGCCGTAGCCGCCCGATGACTTGCCGAAGCAGCCCCGATGATCGCGGGAAGCGAGGCTGCGAAACTCGCGGTCCACGAACGGCACGATCTCGCGCACCAGATAGTCGGCATACGGACCGATCGCGGACGAGTTGACGTACTGGTTGCCGCCGAGCGCAGTGAAGCAGTCCGGGAAGACGATGATGGCCGGCGCCATCTTGCCCTCGTAGATCCTGCGCGCGGCGCGCTCGGGCACATTCTCTCCGAAGCTCTTCCAGGCCACGTGCGACATGCCCGAACCGGTGAAGCCCACCAGATCGTACAGCACCGGGAAGCGCTTGCCCCGCCCGCGTCCCGTCGCTTGATCGTACTGAGGCGGCAACCAGACGGCGAGCTTGCGCACGTGCGGATCGCCGAGGGGGTTGCCGGCGAGCAGCTTGGAGACGTGCTCCAGCACGACGACTCTGCCGGGTAACCACGCGCTACGCTTGAGCATGGGATCTCCCTTCGCAGATCCGCAGGCGCGAAGCGAGCACGCCTGGCGGGCCTGCCCGCGAGCGCTGGAAGAGAGCTGCGCCGACATGCGCCTCCAGACGCCCACCCGTATTCCTTAGTTCCTGGAACTAAAATTCAACCTATCGTATTTATTGAATAAACTGTGTTACTTGTATACTGGATGAATACTGAACCGCGCCTGCGCGCATTGCCGGAGGGTTCGACCGAAGCCAATCTGTAACTCAGATCATGGCCAGCCGAGTCCGACGCCCCGCACGCAAGGTGGAAGTACGCGTGTACGACTTCCTCGACTATCGAGCGTACCTGCGCGCCTATTACGAGGCGGCCAAGCGCACGCAGCGCAGCTTCTCGTTCCGCTCGTTCTCGAAGCTCGCCGGGCTACGTTCGCCCAACTTCTTGAAGCTCGTGATCGAGGGCGAGCGCAACCTCGGCGCCGACTCGGTGGCGGGCTTCAGTACCGCGCTCGGCCTCGAGGGACATGAGGCGGAGTTCTTCGCCGACCTGGTCGCGTTCAATCAAGCGGCGTCGCTGGCCGACAAGAACCGCGCCTTCGAGCGTATCTCGGCATCGCGACGCTTCCGCGCGGCACGCCGCATCGACGGCGATCTGTTTGCGTACCTGTCGCACTGGTACAACCCGGCGATCCGCGAGCTGGCGGGCCGTGCCGATTTCTCGGAAGACCCGCGCTGGATCGCGAGTCAGCTGCGGCCGCGCATCAGCCCGACGGAGGCCGCCGAGGCGATGCGCCTGTTGTTCTCGCTCGGGCTGCTGGTGCGGGAGCCGAGCAGCGGGCGCGTGCTGCGGGGCGAGCCGACGCTCACCACCGAGCACGAGGTGCGCTCGCTCGGCGCGGCCGCCTTTCATCGCCAGATGATCGAACGCGCGGCGGAGTCGCTGGAGACCGTGCCGTCGGCGCTACGCGACCTGGCGGCGCTCACCGTGTGCATCAGCCCCGAGACGGCAGCGCGCGTGAAGGAGCGCATCCACCAGTTCCGCGAGGCAATCACCGAGCTGTGTGACTCGGACACGGCCGGAGCCGTCGTCTATCAACTGAACGTCCAATGGTTTCCGCTGTCGGTGACCGAGGGAGAGGACAAGTGAAGCGAAGCGTGCACGCGGCGAGCGCCTGGCTCGCCCCCTTCCTGCTGCCGGTGGCACTCGCCTGCGGCTCGACCGGTGTCGGCAATCCTGTCACCGGTGAGCTCTCGCTCGCCATCGTGAGCGACGACGACGAGGTAGGCGCGGCGCAGCCTGCGCCGGAGCTGAGCCTGGACGATGGTGCGGCCAATGCGCTAGCGCCGGATGGGGCGCCGCCCAGCGAGCCGCTGCCGCGCGGGGCGTTGCAGCGAGCCGTGTTGGTGCTCGGCAGCGTGCGCTGGCTCCCGTGTGACGTGGCGGCCGAGGTGGTGACGCAGTCGGGGCCGTTCGTGGTCGATCTGCTCGCTGGCGAGACGCGGCCCGCGCTGCCGGCGTTCCAGGTGCCCGAAGGCGGCGTATGCGGCTTCGACGCGCCGCTTGCGCCGGGGCGCTCGGCGGAGTTCTTTGGGCGCTCGCTCTTGTTCACTGGCGTGCGCGCGGACGGCGTGCGCTTCGTGTTGTTCGCGAACATGCGGGCCACGCTGCGCGTGCGCGCCGCGCGTGGACAGGTGTGGCACGTGAACGACGAGCAAGACCGGACGCTGTTCTGGGCGATGCGGCCGCGCCGCTGGGCAGGTGCCCAGGAGCTCGCGAACGAGGACCCGAGCGATGCCGGCGGGCAGCGCACGCTGGTCATCGACGCGGACCGGCACCCGCTCTTGTGGGCGCGGATTCGCGCTCGCCTGGCGAGCCAGAGCGCCATGTTTTTCGACCAAGACGACAACGGCGTGCTGGACGCCGCGGACCGCTCGGCGGGCGAGGTCGGCACGGGGACGACCGATCCAGAGGACTGAACCCCGCCACGGCAGCTTGCAACTTTCAGGTCATCATCATTCGGGAGCAAGGGATATGAAAACTAGATCGATTCGGATCGGCATGGGCATCGGAGCATTGGCGCTCGCGGCACTGGCCTGCGGCGCACAGAACGACGAAGGGCGCGAGAACGCGTTCCTGGTGGGCGTGCCGGAAGAGGGCGCTCTGCAACTGAGCATCACCGACGACCCGACCGCAGAAGCCCTCGCGAGCGATGACGACCAGGTGGGCGCGTCGCTGAGCAGCGACGAGCTCGGCAGCCTGAGCTTGCACCTCGACGCGCCCGCCGCTGATGGCCTGGCGCGGCCGCGCGCCGCCGTGCAGGAGTTGAACCAGGCGCTGCGCGACTTCTTGCAGCCGATCGCGGCGCTGGTCCGCAGCCAGGAGCCAGATCAGGTCACGGGCAACGTGGCCCAGTGGGGGCCGGTGACGCGCGGCACGACCGAGTATCGCTTCTTCGTGCGCAAGGGTATCCTGCGCCGCTTCGGTTGGCTCTTGCAGGCGCGCCCGGACGGCTCGAGCGACGAGTTCGCGAACGTGGCGGCGGGCGCGATCCAGGTAGGCGCCGTGGTGCGGCGGGGCCGCGGCGTCGCGGGCGTGGATCTGGATGTGCTCGGCGAGGTCGATCCGACGGTGCACGCGCGCGGTCAGGTGCTGGCGGCGTTTGCGCACGGCCCCGCCGGCACCGTGCTGGCCTATGGCCTGCGCGACTTCACGCGCGGCGCGGACGACACGACACCGATCGACGCGGCCTTTCAGGGCGTGCACTTGACGGACGGCTTCAACCGCGTCCGGCTCGCCTTCCACGGCAACTTGCCGGAGACCGCGAGCAGCGCCAAAGAGCTGGTGCTGGCGCGCGTGCGCCACCACCGCGGCGAGGGCGGTCGGGCAGATCTGCTCGTGACCGGCGGAGACATCGCGAACGGCAAGATCTGGCTGGTGAGCGAGTGCTGGAGCGCGCAGCTCGCCTCCAGCTATCGCGTCGTGCGCGAGTGCCCGGGCGACGGCATCGGCGGCGCGCGCTGTGTGGAGCAGAGCAGCAAGGGCGATCCGGCGGCGTGCCTGCGCGACCTCGCGCAACCAGAGTTCCCGCCAGCAGATGCCGAAGCGCACATGGACGACCCCGAGAGCCCCGAGGCGGACCTGGCACCGCCGACGGAAATGCCGAGCGGCGACGCGCCCACGGACGGCTGAGCCCTGGGCGTGGTGAGATCTCGAGCCGGCGCTACGTAGCCATCGAGAGCGGATGGCGCACGAAATTCGGACGACGAGCGAGCACAGGCAGCAGCAGCCCGTGTCAAAGGAGAACAGGCAGAGGCGTGCCGCTCGCGCAGGCTGCGCCGCCCTGTTCGCCGGCGCGAGCTGGCTCGCATGCAGCGAGCCCCGAATTGCGCCGGGCGGGGCCGGAGCGCAAACGCCGCTGACCACGGCGGTGCTGCAGCCAGAGGCAGCGCGAGCGGAGGCGCGGCCGCCGCTGACGTCGCCAGGAGCGCAGGCAGCGCAGGCGTTGCCGGCTCCCGACTACGAGCAGGCCGATCTCGATCCCGACAATGATCGCGTGGTCGCGCCGCCGCCGCCCATCGACGACTGCGCCGGGCGCCTCGCCCGTGCTGGCATCGCGTTTCGACCGGCGCTGCTGCCACGCAAACGCGCGCCTGCTCGCGGCGGCGAGGTGCTCTCCTGCGGCGCCGAGCAGGTGGTGGTCTATCTCGGCGGACCGGCGAAGATCCGGTACAATGCAGCGCCGCTCGTCACCTGTCGGCTCGCGCTCGCGCTCGGGCGGCTGGAGCAGCTCGCGCAAGACGAGGCGCTGCGCCGCTTCGGGCGGCGCATCACGCGGCTCACGCAAGGCGGCACGTACAATTGCCGCAAGATGGTGCGCTTCGACTTCGTGAGCGAGCATAGCTACGCCAATGCCATCGACATCAAGGAGCTCTGGCTCGAAGGAGGGCGGCAGCTGAGCGTGCGCGAGCACTTCGGCAAGCTGGACGCTCCGCCCGACACGCCGGAAGCCGAGTTCTTGCGCACGCTCGCGCAGCGCGCCTTCGATGAGCGGCTGTTCTCGGTCGTGCTCACGCCGTACTGGGACCAGCTGCACGCCGACCACTTCCACTTCGACCTGGCCCGCTATCACGTCGACGGCACGCGCGCCGCGCGCTGACCCGCCGAAAGCCCCCACCGATTTCCGCCGGATGGGCTCGGAGCCTCGCGTCTCCGCGCGACGCCAGGAGTGCCCACTTCAGCGACGAGGCCTCGGTGGCCAGTGCCACGCCAGTGACGTCCGGCTGGGCCGCCAAGAGCGGCCGTTCGTGGTGCTCGTGGGTCGTCTGCTGCGCGTGGCTGAGGACGAGCGCCGCGCCGGCCAGGTATCCGATGATGGCAGCAAAATACGCGCTCGCGTCACGACATCGAGCTCTGTCTTGTCTTGCTGGGCAGAGCCGGCGTCGTTTCAAACCACGCGCCGGGGAAGGGAAGCATCATGAAGGTCGTTGTGATCGGTGGTACCGGGCTGATCGGATCGAGGCTCGTGGCCAGGCTCCGTGAGCAGGGGCATGAGCCCGTCGCGGCGTCGCCGGAATCGGGCGTGAACAGCCTGACGGGCGAGGGCCTGGATCGAGTCCTCAGCGGCAGCGCCGCGGTCGTCGATGTGTCGAACTCTCGCTCTTTCGACGAGCAAGTGGCCAGACCGTTCTTCGAGACCTCGACTCGCAATCTGCTCGATGCCGAGCGTCTCGCCGGGGTCAAACACCACGTTGCCCTGTCGGTCGTGGGCACCGACCGGCTCGTGGAGAGCGGTTATTTCCGGGCTAAATTGGCCCAAGAGCGGCTGATCCAGGAGTCCGGAGCCCCCTACTCGATCGTGCATGCGACGCAGTTCTTCGAGTTCGTCAAAATGATCGCCGATTTTTCCATGCAGGGCGACAGCGTGCATCTGCCGCCCGTCCTGATCCAGCCAATGGCGGCCGACGATGTCGCCGCGGCGCTGGCCTCCGTCGCAGTTGGCAAGCCGCTCAACGGCATCGTGGAGGTCGGAGGCCCCGCAGAGATGGGCATCGACACCTTTGTTCGCCAAGGCCTCGCCGCCGGCAAGGACCCGAGAAACGTCGTGGCCGACCCGCAAGCCCTGTACTATGGAATTCACGTGACGGAACGCACGCTGCTGCCCGAACGCGGCAGCCGCCATGGTGAGATCACGTTCGCACAGTGGCTGGCCAGGAACGCCGCGAAGGCTGCGTGACGCTCACATCGTTCGGACTGAGCTCTGGCTGCTGAGAAGGCAGGGGCAGGCAATGGAAACGACGCATCATCGAGCCCCGCGGGCTCAACGAGCAGACGCTGGTCTTCATCGCATTCTCATTCTCGGCGGCGGCTTTGGCGGCGTGCACGTGGCACGCCAGCTCGAGCGGCGATTTCGCAGTGAACCGAACGTCGAGATCACGCTCCTCAGCAGGGACAACTTCTTCCTCATCACTCCGCTGCTGTTCGAGGCGTGCTCCGGCACGCTCGAGCTGCGCCACTGCTCGGTGCCGATCCGCGCCTGTCTGGGCCGCGCCAGGTTCGTGCAGGGCACCGTGCGGAAGCCCATCGATCTCGAACGACGCATCGTGCTCGCAGACGGCGAGGGTAGCGAGCGGGCACTCGCGTATGATCAACTCGTGCTCGCGCTCGGAGCCTGGACCAATCTGGGCTTGATTCCGGGCTCGGAGCACGCGCTGACGTTCAAGACCATGGCCGACGCGATCGTGCTGCGCAACCATGTGATCGAGCGCTTTGAGGCCGCCGATGTCGAGCCAGATCCAGAGCTCAAGCGGCAGCTGCTCAGCTTCGTCGTGATCGGCGGCGGTCTCGTGGGCACGGAGCTCCTCGGCGAGCTGAGCGCGTTTGCGCACGACATCCTGGGCTTTTATCCGAGCGTGCAACGCGGGGACTTGCGCTTTTTTCTGTTCGAAAGCTCGCCGCGCATCATGCCAGAAATCGAGCCCGGTCTGGTCGACCATGCGGTCCGGGTGCTGCAACGCCGACCCGGCGTCGTGCTCCGCACGAGCACGCCCGTGAAGGCGATTGAGCAGGGCGGGGTGCTACTCGAGGGGGAGCGCGTGGCGGCAGCTACGATTGTACTGGCGGCTGGCATCGTGCCGAGTCGCTTGTACAGCGCTGGCCGGGCGGGATCTTTCCGCAGGAATTGCCCGAGCATGCGGTGAGCCGGGCTTATCTGAAGATGGCCGAGGCGCTGGAGTGGTCGCAGATGCCGGTGAAGCGCGGTGAGCTGTGCGTCGAGCTCGGCAGCGCGCCAGGGGGATCGTGCCAGGCGCTGCTCGATCGCGGGCTGAA
>Ga0207675_100003650_pt1 | contig 14998 bp, 11 predicted proteins | sample KBSSwiS42_FD_184305 | JGI IMG/M metagenome (GOLD analysis project Ga0207675, IMG submission 184305) | Switchgrass rhizosphere microbial communities from Kellogg Biological Station, Michigan, USA - KBS Switchgrass S4-2 (SPAdes) (version 2) | ecosystem: Host-associated > Plants > Roots >... | reverse complement strand
TGAGCAATTGGCGGATCCCCAACTTCCGCCCCCACTTTGGGTACCTAGACGCAAGCAGCACGGCGCCGCGGTGGTGAACGAGCGACACCCGTGCCCTTCACCACCCTGCGGTGACCTGGGCAGGAAACACCGTCGGCACCAAAGTCAGATGATTTCTCACGCTGATGTCATTTTGGCCATTGAGCCCTTCAATCTGTCTCACCGAAATGTCCAATTGGACATCGAGTGGACATTTGAGATGAGAAATGGACATAAAACTCTCAACCCTGGTGGTTCTCGAACTCCGTGTACACGGACGATGCCTTGAGCTCCAGTGATGCAAGTTGTCTCACTCGGTGTCCACACCGATTCGTCTCACGTTCGTGTCCACTTTTTTCGCGACGCCGGCCGAGGCGAAATCCTGCTGACGGTCGCAGCCCGCGGCGTGGCGGACCTCATGATCGATTTCAACGAGCGCGATCTTGTGCGATTCGCCGAAGCCGCCGGCTTCGATGAAGTCCACCTGCAACTGAACGTCGCCGTCCGCTCCCCCGACCCAATGCGTGGCAGGCCTTTCATCAACATCGCCCCCAACCCCCGCCTGCCCTCACTAGCCGAGGCGATGCAACAAGTCCTCAACGCTGATGAGACTGAACGCTTCACTACCCACCTCCAACCACTCGTCGAGCACGGCGCAGGCCACCGCCGACTAACAACCAGCCAACTCTGGGCCGCCCGTGGGTATCGGGCGCGGATGGCCGGATTGCGGACCAACGCCCCGGTCGCAGTCGGCGCCACCTTGTTCGTGTTGTTGTGGGCGTACGGGTTCCGCGGCGCCACCGCCGATCCGACCCGGGTGGCCGCGCGATAACCATCTGATTTACCGCCGCCGCGACAGAGAACGCACCCATCGTCAACATTGCCCCCGGGAAGGAATTTGGGCCGGTGTCGGTTGCGCTCGACTTCCATCGTCAAGCCGCCGATGGCAACACGTCGTCGCGGGCCGGGCTGCAGACACCTCGGGTGTGGCTAACGTATTGCTGTTCATGCTGATTCCTGTCGGTCTGGTGATCATGCGGTTGCGACTGTTCCAGGCTCAGCACACCCCACCGGCGGGCGGGTGTTCGCCGGAACACTGTTGCTCCGACGGGATGGTTGTGCGCAACAACGACACCCACGGGCTTGGTCGGGAGCATTGAATAGACCTACAACCGTGGCGGGCGAAACGACGTGAGCAATCGGCCAAGTCGCAGGCCCCGATGCGTGACAAAGACGGATGCGGCGCTGTCAGGGGGCAATCAGCACTGAAAGGAGAGCGCAAGCAATGAGTAGCGCCGTGCCGGTTCAGTATTTCCAGTCGATAATCGCGATTCAGCTCGCCGTCGCCGGAGCCCTGCTGTTTCAGGTCCGGTTCTTTGACAACTCGAACACCAAGAGCGGCCCGCAAGTTGATCCCCGGTTGCGGCTGGTCGTCGTAGTGGTGATCGCCGCGACACTGTTCGCTTCGCTCGAGGCGATGCGACAAGGCTGGGGTTCTCCAGCGGCCGCACTCGTCACGGCCGGACTGGCGCTGTCGGTGCTTCCCATCCTGCTTCGGGTCCTGCCACCGCTGACGCGCGATATTGAAACACAGCAGCGCGACCCACACCTGTGGGTAACCGTTCTCGCTCTGCTCGTCTATTGCGCTGCCGTAACGATCGTCGTATTGATCAGGTAGCCGACCCACCTCGTTGCACCGCAGAACCCGGAGCCGCCGAAATCCGCACTATCGCGTCGCCGACCGTCGTAGCCGCGCGTCGACCCGGGCGCCTCCGATTTTTTTCGCCGACAACCGTTCGATCTGCTTCGGTTCGACAAATCGTCGCTCTGACTGATCCGCAGCCACTCCCCGTACCCCGTGCTACGAATACGACGGATTCGAATACGGCGGGTTACCGGTATGTGGGTCTGCCCGCTAGCGCCCATCGCGATAGCCACTGTCAAGCAGTTCATCGAACTTGGGCGAGATCTAGTGGCGACGTGGCACAAGCTGGCGCGGCGCATCCGGGGTCGAAGTCGGTAATAGCAGTCATCGCGCTCTTTCTGCTCTGGGATGATTCTGGACAACTTCATCGTCGTGCGAGTCATCGGGCTGGTCGATGGTGCTGAGCACAACGCGGCGTTCTTGTCTGTGTCTGTTCTGACTACGGCGCCATTCGCAAGACAGCTCGATCGCGCTGCATCGGTCGCCGGGAACATTGCCCACGCGGTGCACGCTCACCACACCGTGGCAAAAGCTGGCCGAGTCAGCCAGTGTGCCAACCAATCCGGCTGCATGATGCCCGGCACGGGGGACCGCTCTGCACCTTCGTGGTGTGCCCCCGGCGGTCATCACGAAGTGGCTGGATCACGCCGACGCCTCGGTTACAGCGCACATCTACGCCCACTCGCAGGTTGACGCTTCGCGCTCTGCTGCGCAGATCTTGGACGCAGCTCTGACAATGTCGTGACACTGAGGACCTTGCACGACGGCAACCCGGGTGAGGCGATTCATGAGCGTGCAGGGCAGATGAGGATTCGGGGTTTGCGCCCCGGCAGGATTCGAACGTGCGGCCTTCTGTTCTGTTGTTGAATACACCGCCGCCGACGCGACGTTGTGTCCGACGACAACGCCTGTTATCGCGGCAAGAGCCACAATGAGGTGTGGTGCCGTAAAAGTCGATCGTGTGACCACTCCTTCAAATACGAAGCGAATCCTAAGCAATATCTATGAAATTCACTCGGGCGATGAAAAGTCTTCTGTCTTCCCGCTCAGGCACTGTAGAGATCATGAAGTTGGCGTTAGCGATTGGTGCGTTCGGTGTCGCAGTGGTGGTGAATCAGGGCGCCATCGTCGCATGCCGTCACGCACAGGCCGCCACCGATGCGCCCGAGCGCGCCAGCAGCGGCTGTGAGGCGCATCTGCACAGAGCGTGATTTGCGATCGGTGTTGGTGGTGACACGTGACGGTGTGTGGTGTTGTCCGCGTGGAAATCGGCACCGGTGCCGATGGGGTCAACGATCGAAGAGTCGGCGAAACGACGCCGACATCAAATCGGTGCGTCAACCATTGGCGTTTGCCAAACCCATTGGGGTGCGACTGATTAATCGGCAGATCGGAGATGGCCGTGACCGCGAGTTCTCAAGACGCCGAGCGTGTAACCGGACAGGCGCAGCAGTGAGCGTGCCTGTCGTTCTGATCTTCTTGGGTACAGCGATGTCCGCGGCGACGGCATGTTCTGCAGCGACTTCAACGGCGTACATGATCACCGATTCCAACAACCTGCCAACGCCTTGTCGATAGAACCCGCGACAACGATTTTCGCGTACGAGTGTCACGGTGAAACAAACCGGCTGCCGTGACCCCATGGCCGGCCTGTTTTCGTGGACCTCGCCGGCGTGCCCTCACCCGACATGGAGTGACGACTTCATCGCTGGTTGCTCTAGCACCGCCGCGGAGCGCTACCGAAGGCTCAGCGTCGCGACGATGTCGAATATGACACCAAACATGACGTCGCGCTGTCAGCGACGACATCGACGCCGGTACTCGCCGCGATCCATCATCGAATAGTCGGCGCAAAAGCCCATGTTCGCAACGGAATCCGTTCACTCCCAGATGGTGGCGGTTGCCAACTACAAGTTCCGAAGCAGGAGGCCATGTATGGGTTATCGCGCAACGCGTATTGGGCATGGCGGAGACGGCAAGGCATGTGCCGTCAGCGGTGACGGCATGCAACCGATAGCCAGGCGACACCGGGTGGTTGACCACATTGTCGAGCACCTTGCGGCGATGGGCGTGGATTACGTCTTCGGCGTGGATGGCGCGAATATCGAAGATCTTTATGATGCTGCGTATTTCCGTTCGGATCTCACCGCGATCTTGGCTAAGCATGAGTTTTCCGCAGCGACGATGGCTGATGGTTATAGCCGCAGTGGTGCGGGGTTGGGCGTGATGTGCGCGACATCCGGGGGCGGGTGTTTGAACACAGTGGCCGGGCTAGGGGAATCGCTAGCCAGCCGCGTGCCTGTGCTTGCGCTGATCGGCCAGGCGCCGACCAGCCTCGACGGGCGGGGCGCTTTTCAGGACACCAGCGGCCGCAACGGCGCGTTGAACGGCGAGGCACTGTTTTCGGTGCTGTCGGTGTACTGCCGGCGGGTGGTGAATCCGGCCGACATCGTGTCGGCATTGCCGGAAGCGATCGCGGCGGCGCAGACGGGTGGCCCCGCGGTGCTGCTGCTGCCCAAGAATGTTCAGCAGTCGAAGATCGAGTTGAGCAACAGCGGCCAGCTTCTGAAGAGGCTGATCGGCGATCTGTCTCCGGTCGCCCAGGCGTTGCGACGCGCACAGGGGCCGGTGACGATCATCGCCGGCGAGCAGGTCGCCCGCGACGACGCCCGCGCCGAGCTGGAGCAACTGCGCGCAGCGTTGCGGGCCCGGGTGGCCACCGTGCCCGACGCCAAGGACGTCGCCGGAACACCGGGGCTCGGGTCCTCGTCGGCGCTCGGCGTGACCGGCGTGATGGGCCACCCCGGCGTGGCGGCCGCGGTTGCGGACAGTGCGTTGTGTCTGCTGGTCGGGACGCCGATGTCGGTGACCGCTCGCAACGGACTTGATGATGCGCTGGCTGCGGTGTCGGTCTACTCGATCGGTTCGACGGCCCCGTATGTGCCGTGTACCCATGTGTACACCGACGACTTGCGCGGCTCGCTGTCGCGGCTGAGATTAGCGCTGACGGGACATGGCCGGGCGAGCCACACTCGGGTGCCCGACACGGTGTTGCACACCGAGCTTCAGCTGCCGCCGTTCGACGGCCCCGGCATCCGGTACCGCGACGCGATGACCGTGCTTGACTCGGTGCTGCCCGATGGCGTGGACGTCGTGGTGGACGCCGGGAACATCGGCGCGTCGGCGATTCATTATCTGCCGGTGCGTCGCGGCGGCCGGTTCCTGGTGGCGCTCGGCATGGGTGGCATGGGCTACAGCTTCGGCGCCGGGTTGGGTGTCGCGTTCGGGAGACGCCGCCGCACGGTGGTCATCGCCGGCGACGGCGCGTTCTACATGCATGGCATGGAGATTCACACCGCGCTGCAGTACCGGCTGCCGGTGACGTTCCTGCTGTTCGACAACCACGCCCACGCGATGTGCGTCACTCGCGAGCAGCTGTTCTACGACGACCTCTACAGCTACAACCGATTCGGCCCTAGCCGGTTGGGTGCCGGCCTGAAAACGATGTTCCCGGGTCTTTTCTCGACGGACGTTGACGACATCGACCAGCTGCCCGCCGCGCTGCGGGCGGCACTGGACGTCGACGGCCCCTCGGTGATCAGCATCGAATGCTCGGCCGACGAAATCCCGCCGTTCGCAAACTTTCTCGGCAATGCCGTCCAAAACGCAAAGGAGACGCCGTCCAATGTCACTGCCCGCGCTTGAAGACATTACCGCCCACAGCGGGACAGCCGATCCGATCGAGGGTGTCACCCGTATCGAGACTTCTCCCCGGGAGGAGGCGACGCCGATCATCCTCGAGATGATGCGCTCGGTATACCCGCACGACCAGGTGTTCGGCGAATTCTGCACCGTCAACGGCTACATCGACTGCCCACCCGATGAGCTGTTCGACTACCTGACCGACACCCGCTGCCTGGAGGAATGGACCTACAGCCTGCGAGGGTTCACGCCGACCGAGGAACCGGGCCTGTGGCAGGCCTACGACCGGCTGGGTTCGGAGACCAAGATCTTCACCCGCACGGTCGCCAACAGGGCGGCCATGACCGTGGACTATCACTGCGCGTGGGACCAGGGCAAGCACCTGTGGATGATCTACCTGATGCGGGTCGTGGACGCGCAGGTGGTGTTTGACAAGCCCGGTTCGGTGGTGCTGTGGACCAACTGCCATCACCCGTTCTACGACCACAACCCCTACCCCGAGACCGCGCCCCCGCAACGGCCGGTGTGGGTCGGGGATTTCTGGGACATGTTCGGCGCCGGCCATCTGCTGGAGCTGAAGAACCTCAAGGCGATCGCCGAATACCGCCACCGCAACGGCCTGCCGGTGACACCGGACTGGATGAGGACACCATGACCGTCAGCTTGAGAGACGTTTCCAGCTACCTGCCGGGCGAGCCGATCAGCGCGGACTACTACGCACAGTTCGCCGAAACCGACGACCTGCGAGACAACGTGATGTTCCGTGCGCCGAAGTTCCGGCACCACGTCGCCGAGGACGAAACCGCGATCGACATGGTCGAGCGGGCCACCGAGGGGCTGGTCGCGCGGCATGGTCCTGACGTGATTACCAACGTCGACGTGCTGATCACCCACACGCAGATGCCCGATATGCCGTTCTACGGCGGTGGCGGCGGGATGGCGCATCGGCTGGGGATGCGCCCGAGCTGCGTGCTCGACCTGCACAACGGCGGCTGCGCGGCCTTCGTGCTGGCCCTGCAGGTGGCCAAGCAACTGCTGTCGTCCGGTGAACTGAAGACCGCGTTGATCGCGATCGCGCAGAACGCGGGGGGCCAGGTCTTCGACCAGCCCACGGTGCGGCGCAAGCCGCAAGCGTCGGTGCCCGGTGACGGGGCCGCGGTGGCGCTGGTGACGCTGTCGGACCGCTCGCCGATCCTCGACGTCGAAACCCGCACCTACGGCGAGTACGCCGGCGACATGACGATCGCCGTCGACCCGCCACGCAAGTGGTGGCAGCCCGGCCCCGGCGAACTGCACATCGGGTTCACCGAAAGCAAGATCACCAAGGTGCTGGCCCGCGGCAACCGGGAGGTGCCAGAGGTGGTGCTCGCCGTCTGTGACCGAATTGGCATGCAACCCAAGGATCTTGATCTACTGATCACGAATCAGCCCAACCGGGTGTTCCTGCGCAACTGGCGCGAGGCGTTGGAGCTGCCTAAGGAGCGCCACGTCGATACCTTCGATGACTACGGAAACCTGTTCGCGGCGGGCATTCCGATCAACCTGGATCGCGCGATCACCGACGGTCAGCTGAGGGCCGGTGACGTGGTGATGATGGCCGCATTCGCGCACGCCGGTGACTTCGCCGGGGCCGCCGCGGTCAAGTGGGGTGGTCGCGACTGATGGCCACGCTCAACCGAGAGCTGACCGAGGCCGTCGAGGCGCTGCCCAGTGCGCTCAACCCATTGGCCCTGTCGCTCAACGAGAATCCGTTTCCGCCGCTTCCGGCGGTGCGCTCGGCCCTGATCGAGTCCATCGACGCGGCCAACCGCTATCCCGAGTACCTGCCGCAGCGGTTGCGCTCTTTGATCGCAGGGCGCGTCGGGGTACGCGACGAGCAGGTGGTGATCGGGGTCGGCGCGACGGGTGTCATCCTGCAGGTGCTGCATGCGGTCACGAGCCCGGGCGAGAAGATGGTGATGACGTCGCCGACATTCGAGGGGTATCCGATCTTCGCGCAAATGGCCGGGCTGGACCCGGTGACGGTGCCGCTGGACGCGCACGGCCACCACGACCTCGACGCCGTGGCCGATGCGGCAGCACACGCCCGGGTGGTCGTGCTGTGCCGCCCGCACAACCCGACCGGGACGCTGGAATCGGCGGACGAGGTCGAGCGGTTCCTGCGGCGGGTGCCGTCAGACACCGTGATATTGCTCGACGAGGCCTACATCGAGTTCGTCGCCCCGCAACACCGCCTCGACGGGGTCGCGGGGGTACGGCGTTTCCCGAATATGGTGGTGCTGCGAACGTTCTCGAAGGCGTACGGCCTGGCGGGGCTGCGGATCGGCTACGGGTTTGGCGCGCCTGAGCTCGCCCGCAGCTTGTGGACGATGCAGCCGCCATTCGGCATGGCCATCACGAGTGCAGTCGCGGTCGCGGCTTCCTACGACGCGGACACCCAACTGCGGCAACGTATTCAGCTGATTACAGCGGAGCGCCACAGCCTGCGCAGGCGGCTGCGGGCGATGGGCATCTACAGCACCGACAGCCACGCCAACTTCGTGTACCTGCCCCCGGCGGGCCGACCCTGGCACGAGGTGTTCGACCCGGCCCGTCTTCAGGTCCGCCACTTCGCGGACGGCGGCGTGCGGATCACGATCGGCACACGCGATTCCACCCGTGCGGTGTTGACTGCGGTCGAAACGGCGATGGCGTAGCCCGCCGGGACGGGAGAGGGACACATGATCACAACAGCAGCAGGGAGAGCCAGCAATGAGCGCCCGCGATGAAGTCATCGCCCGAGTTCTCGATGCGCTGTGGGCCGAGTTCACCCGACAAGCGCAGGTCGATACTCCGTCTGCGCCGACCGTGAGCCGCAAGCACGACTACATCGAAGGCGAGGTCGACATGGACGCGGCAGCCGAGGCCGTGCTGCGTGTTTTCGGTGACGTGAAGAACGAAGACGGCTAGGCCGCGTTGTTTCCGTGGAGGCGTATGTGACCTAACGGCGAACGGTGAGATCAGCTTCGAGATACCCGAATCGAGTGACAGCGAGAGAGGCGACAACTGATGTCTGGGGTTAAGGGACATCGCGCTTAGGGCAACATCAAGCGCCAGCGCACCAAAAAGCCTAGCTACCAAGCCAGCTATCGGGCCGGACCAACGGCGGCACTATGCGCCAACGGTTTTCGGAGCCAGAATGAGTGCCGAACGGTGGCTGGCGCGAGAACGCGACTACAGAGAGAGCTGCCTTGCAAACGGTGAGCGCCGGAAACCGCCCAAAGAGCGAGCTGTGGAGAAGAAGGCCAAGGTACTCACGTTGAGTGAGTACGGCGCTACGGTGATAGACCAGCGTGTCCTCAAGCCTCGCACGCGACTTGAGTACGAAGCCAAGTGGTCTCAGCTCATCGAGCCGAAGCTGGGCAGGCTGGCGGTACGTGACATCACGACGACCGCCGTTCGAGCGTGGTACTCAGCACTGGACGCCTCCAAGCCGACCAGGAACAGCCACGCCTACGGCGTATTGAGCATGATCTGCAACACGGCGGTGCGAGACGGGCTGTTGGATCGCAACCCGTGCCAAATCGTCGGGGCCACCAACGCCAAGCCAAAGCGAAAGGTGCCCATTGCCTCCACCGTGGAGCTGCACACGATTGCAGACAAGCTGGGAGCCGACGACAGCACCGCACAGTGCAAAGCCTTAGTGTTGCTAGCTGCGTGGTGCGGCCTGCGCTTCGGTGAGGTGTCCGAACTGCGGCGGAAAGACCTCAACAGTGATTGCAGTGTGCTCACGGTGACACGTGCGGTCACGCATCGCACTGATCCCAATGCGGCCGACAAAGGTAGTGCTGCAAAAGCGGAGCGGTGCCGTATCGACAGCACCAAGGGCAACGAGGACACCCGCGTGGTGACGATTCCTCCGCATATTCGCGATGACATCAACGCGCACCTGCACCAGTTCGTTGCCAAGAGTGATGAGGCTCTGCTGTTCACTCCCGTTCGCGGCGGCTGCCACGTTCACTGCCGGTATTCAACGACACCTTTAAGCGGGCTGCGAAAAGCGTAGACAGAGATGATCTCTCGGCTCATGACCGAAGGCGGTTTGCGGGCAGCAAGAACGCTCAGGTGGCAACGCTGACTGAGAACATGGCGGGTTGGGCACAAGACGGTTGAGGCGGCTCTGCGCTATCAGCACAGCCAGGACGGTAGGGACGCTATCCTCGCCGCCAACCTGTCGGCCAATGCGCTCGCGGAGCTGGCCGCTGCCGCAGAGAAGATCGACACTGGCCTAAATTCTTAATGCCCAGTACGCTCCGCTTCTCGCGCCAGCGCCGCTGCTACACGCGCGATCAGTGAACGCATGCCGAACTGAACCGGTACTCCCAGGCCGGGGATACGGGCCGCGAATGGGTTGCCCCGGCGTGGGTCGCCGCACACCGACATTGCCACGTGCATAGCGTGACGTCCGCGGCCTGAGTTTTCGTACGGGCCGTGGGGGATCTATCCGGGTAGGCCCTGATCTTCGGGGGGCAGGGGAGCGGGACCCCTGATGCCCGGCGTCGCCTTGTCGCCGGAAACTGTTGTCGGCGCGACGGATTCAGTGACGGTTACCCCGGTGGACATGTCGGAGCTCGCGGTTCCGAGGCTGCTGCGATCCTGATTTATACCCATGGCGATAGCGCCCACCGTGACAACAGCGCTTGCCCCGACCGCGGCCATTAACCGGATCTCCTTGGTGCTCAAGTCATTTCCTTTCCTTTGTGTACTTGACTATCAACCACACACGTTGCGCTTTCTGCATTTCGTGAACTCACGATGCGTATTTATTCCAGGTAATCCGTTGGGATCCGAACCGGATGCCGGACTCACCTCTAAGCCAAGTAATTCCATCATTGAGCGAGCCGCCGAAGCCGTCGATGTGATTCGTGACAGCGATCAGCAGCGAGGGTTGTCCAAAGTGACACCGTCCCTGCACCGCTAGTGCGTATAGGTAACGGATAGGTAGCAACCCGCCACAAATGCATGTTTACCCATGTAGAACACCTAACAACCGCAGGTTCGGTACCTGCCGTCTACGGTCGCGGGTACCGCTTGTGCGGGCTCTCGATGGCCTTCTGTCGCGCCAGTTCACCGGCCACCCGCAACGCGTCATCGCCCTGGATATGGTGCACGGGCCGCTCAGAGTGCGTCTGGCGGTCGAACCCGCGCGGCCTTAGGCTCTGGTGGCGGGGCATCATCCTCAGACTCTGGGTGGTCCTCGTCAGCAGCGGGGTCAGCCCTGTGCTGGTAGCTTGGCGAAAGATCATCTCTCGCTACATATTCCGGCTGCAGGACCTCGTAACCTCTACGCTCTCTGAGCGGCGCGCTGCCGCAACGACATGGGTAGCGGGTAGGTACGGTACCCCGGAAATCAACGTTTGTCGAGGGAGAAAGGGCGCCCCCGGCAGGATTCAAACCTGCGACACCGGCTTTAACAATCGGCCAATGCAACGATTACCGTTAGGTCGCGATTGTTGCTGCAGGAGAACGGCATTCGTGTGCTTACCCATCTCGTCAGCAATCGAGGATTCGCATCTATTCCTGGTCACACGTGATGAATAAGCGATGGATCGCGGAGTGACCCATTGATGAACGCCGTGAGTCAACGGCACAAGTTAGCGGGGGCCGCGCAGCGGACCCGACGATCGGCGCCGATGTGCGTTCCGTAAACCGTCGCAGCACGTCCGTGCGGTGTGGCCGCCGCGGCAAGTGCACAGCTAGTGCCCAACCACCGCCCGGCGGGTTCCGGGCCGGCGCCCGCGCGGGCAGCGCTCCGGCGGCCGGACCATCGACGAGCTGTCAAGTGCACCGGACCAGGTCGGCCACGGCGGGCGTGTCCCAAGATTACGTGGCGGCCGCGACCTAGGGATTACCAAACGGTATGACCCGACGATGCCGGTTGCTGCTTAATTTGCCTGCGCGACAACTAGAGTGGAGATCTAGACGCTCCCGTCGCAACCGGTCAATTCCGGCCGACTCCAGGTCATTCGCAGTGAATAAGCGGTAACCGGATCCCGATGCCTACTCGGCACTCTCGGTCGATACGGCTACGCACCGGCAAGGTGCTCAGGCTTCTGGCGCGTGGAGGACGAACGGAGTGGTCTCGGCCGATCCAGCATCCCGACAGGGTATGTCAGCAAATGCTGCGTCACACAGAACCAGGTGTGCATGAAACCGGGATGCTCCAGGTGTTGGTGTTAACACGAATACGAGGCCGGCGTTGGCGCACTGCACAATGCCACACGGCCATGGCCCGGTGCACACTTGCGGCATGCAGGTATGTGAGCTCACCGCCGTCGCGCTGACCGTCGCGCCCCCGCCCCCGCCGCGATCCCTGCGCCGGCCCCAGGCGTCGACGTCACCGCGGCTGGCGTGATCGTGCACGCCGGCGGGCCGGAGCCCGAGCCGCGCCGCCTGCTGAGCGGCATCTCGGACGTACGCGCGTTCTTTCACACCAACGCCGTACCGCTGTACTTCATCTCGCCGACCCCGTTCAACCTGCTAGGCATCGACCGCTGGGTACGAAACTTCTTCTACCTGACGTACTTTGACTCTTTTGAGGGCTCGCATTCGCGCGTGTTTGTGCCCCGGCGGCGCGACCGCATTGATTTCGGGTCCATGGGGGATGTGTGCAACCACCTCCTGCGTGATCCCGAGACACTCGAGTTCATCGCGCGACGAGGGCCCGGTGGCAAGGCCTGCTTCGTGATGCTTGACGAGGAGACCCAGGCCCTCGCGCGCCAGGCGGGGCTCGAGGTCATGCACCCGCCGGCGGAGCTGCGCCATCGCCTGGGCTCCAAGATCGTCATGACGCGCCTAGCCGACGAAGCGGGCGTGCCGAGCGTGCCTCACGTGATCGGGCGGGCTGGCTCCTACGACGAGCTGTCGGCGCTCGCGCAAAGCGCCGGGCTGGGAGATGACCTCGTCGTCGAGGCCGCGTATGGCGACGGCGGCAACGCGACGTTCTTTGTGCGCGGCCAGCGCGACTGGGACCATTGCGCCGGTGACCTGGTCGAGCAGGAAGTCAAAGTCATGAAGCGCATCCGCAATGTCGAGGTGTGCCTCGAGGGAACCGTGACCCGCCACGGCACCGTGATCGGCCCCGCGATGACGAGTCTCGTCGGTTACCCGGAGCTGACTCCGCGCAAGGGCGGCTGGTGCGGCAATGACGTCTGGCGCGAGGTGCTGCCGCCCGCACAGACGCACGCCGCGCGAGAGATGGTAGGAAAGCTGGGCGAGGTCCTGCGCCGCGAGGGGTACCGCGGCTACTTCGAGGTGGACCTGTTGCACGACCTGGACTCCGACGAGCTCTACCTCGGCGAGGTGAACCCGCGCCTGAGCGGCGCGAGCCCGATGACGAACTTGACCACCGAGGCCTACGCCGACATGCCGCTGTTCCTCTTCCACCTGCTCGAGTACATGGACGTGGAGTACGAGCTCGACATCGACGAGATCAACTCGCGCTGGGAGCGGGGCTATGGCGAAGACGAGGTCTGGGGTCAGCTGATAATCACGGAGACCTCGCCGGATGTCGAGCTCTTCACCGCAACCCCACGCACAGGTGTGTGGCACCTCGACGACGACGGGCGCATCTGTTTTGCGCGCCAGGGCAACGACTGGGCCACGCTGCTCGACGAGTCCGAGGCCTTCTACATGCGTGTCGCGGCGCCTGGCGACTTACGCTGCGAGGGCGCCCAACTCGGCGTGCTCGTCACCCGCGGGCACCTGCAGACCAACGACTACCAGCTCACCGAGCGCTGCCGGCGCTGGGTCAAAGGCATCAAGGCGCAGTTCGCCTCAACACCCCTGGCGCCGGCCACGCCGATCGTCTCGCGGCTCGTCGCACGAGCGTGAACAGCGGCCGCACGAACTGCTCGACAAACCATCGAGCGCGAGCCCCTGATCCAGGCGTTCCTGCGCTCACCGCTGCGCCATACCCGCTACCGCGAAGGGCATGGGACGGCGTACACCGCCGTCGGCCGCCCCGCCGACGGCGTCGTCGACTATTGCTGGCCGAAACCTTCGCCTTAGCCTCGCCTCAGTTCTTATGCAGCCACCGAGACCGCCGACACAGTCGCACCTGGGCTACCCGATCGTGTCCAGCTCGCCGCCGACTTCGGCCGAGACGATCTCCTCATCCGCATCGCCTCCCAGCCGGAATCAGCGCACCGTTGGTCATCCGACCACCCGGCGATCCCGTGAAGCCACGCGCATGATCGGCGGCGAACCTGGTCGCGTCCCGGCCGGTTTCTCACTGGACAACTGGCAGTCGGCGCCATATTCGCATTGGTCATTCCAGCACGTCGAAGACTTCGTGCCGACCGCGGTAATCTCGCGCGGGACCGGGCCGGCCGCGGCGTTGCCCGCAGCCAGTGCTCCGATGGCCGAGATCCGGGTGACCAGCACTGATGGGGTGGCCACCACCGTTGGCGCGGTGATGGCCACCACCGCTACCGACGGGTGGGCCGTCGCCTACCGCGATTCGATGGTGGCCGATGAGTACCTCGACGGCTTGGGGGCCCAGACCCGGCACCTGCTGTTCTCGGTGAGCAAGTCGCTGGTGGCAGCCGTGGTAGGCGCGCTGCACGGGGCCGGTGCGATCGAGCTTGACGCGCCGGTCACGGCATACGTTCCCGCCTTGGCGAACTGCGGCTACGCCGGTGCGACGGTGCGCCACCTGCTGGACATGAGGTCGGGTATCGCGTTCTCAGAAAATTACCTCGACCCGACCGCGGAGATACACGTCCTCGAACAGGCGATCGGGTGGGCACCCAAGAGCAGTCCGGACGTCCCCTCCACGCTGCGTGACTTCCTGCTGACCTTGCGGCAGAAGTCGGCTCACGGCGGCCTGTTCGAATATCGCTCGTGTGAAACCGACGTACTCGGCTGGATCTGCGAGGTCGCCGGCGGCCAGCGGATGCCCGAACTGATGTCGGAACTGCTGTGGAGCCGCATCGGCGCCCAATGCGACGCCACCATCGGCGTAGACACGGTCGGCACCGGAATATTCGACGGCGGCATCAACGCCTGTCTTACCGACATGATCCGGTTCGGGTCGCTGTTCTTGCACGACGGTGTCTCGTTGACCGGCCAGCAAGTGGTGCCGGCGGCGTGGATCGCCGACACTCTCGACGGCGGTCCCGACTCGCGTCAGGCGTTCGCCGCCAGCCCCGACGATAACCGAATGCCCGGCGGAATGTACCGCAACCAAGTGTGGTTTCCCTACCCGGGCAGCAACGTCGTGTTGTGCCAGGGCATGTGTGGTCAGATGATCTACGTCAACCGCGCCGCGGAGGTGGTCGCCGCCAAGTTATCCACCCAGCCGGACTCTCAGGACCCGCAGATGCTGTTAGACACGCTGCGCGCATTCGATGCGGTGGCACACGAACTGGCTGGAATCACTAGTTAGCCCGAGGTTCTGCTGACTGCCGTCCAGCAGTGGGGTCGAATCCCCGTCGGAGGCGAAATACCCGATCATCCGCGGCCACCGGCCATGCTGGTCTTTACTGACATTAAGGCCACGAGGTGCAGAACCGGGCCGCTGAAGTGGCGAAA
>Ga0207675_100003649_pt1 | contig 15000 bp, 14 predicted proteins | sample KBSSwiS42_FD_184305 | JGI IMG/M metagenome (GOLD analysis project Ga0207675, IMG submission 184305) | Switchgrass rhizosphere microbial communities from Kellogg Biological Station, Michigan, USA - KBS Switchgrass S4-2 (SPAdes) (version 2) | ecosystem: Host-associated > Plants > Roots >... | reverse complement strand
TTTCCACAGTACCATTGGAATACTTGATAGCATTATCTATAATGTTATAAAAGGCAGCTTGCAGGTGAAGCCGGTCAGCTTGTATAAACGCAGACTTTTGCCCGGTTAACTGGAAGCTTACCGACTTTTTATTAAGCACCGAATGGCTTTGTATCAACTCATCGAAAAGAGTATACAGGTCTATTTTTTCTTTTTTCAAATTGAAGTCCGGAATATCCTGTACTGCTGCATCCAAAATTCTTTCCACAAAATCATTGAGCAGGTGTAATTGCTTTTTGCTTGTATGTAAATAAAAGCCGGTACGTTCGGTTGCTGATATATGATGTTCCAGCGCATCCAAACCTGCTGAGGCAATCGTGATCGGTGTTTTCATTTCATGCGTCATGTTGTTGATGAAGTCAGTCTTTACTTCATTGATCCTTTTTTGTTTTCGAATTGTCTTATACACAAACACGAGAGCTATATTACTAATGAGCAGGATGAAGAAGAATGCAAGCATTGGCCATAGCAGGTCTTTACTAAAAAAGTTGTAATCGTATTTAAGTTCAGCAAAGATCAAGGCAGTTGGATAAAAAAATATGCGCTGGGGATTTGTAGAAAAAGGGTATGCCTTCGTTCTTTTCATTGCCCATGCTTTATTGATCCGACCACGCAGGTCCATCGTGCTGTCTACTGTTTTGAATGGTATTGGAAATGTATCAAGACGATATTGCGCATTAACTTTAAATGAATCCAATGCTCTCCCGTAAAGACTGTCAAGCAAAGCGAGGTTTAATGAAACTGATCTCGGTCTGCTAACAAGTGCTTCGATCGATGTCGGGTCTACTCTCATGGCATAAAGCGTGGATGATGAAGATCGCAAAGCTATATTTTGCGAATCGAGGCGGTTTACTGCCATCTCATTCAGCGACCAGGTGATCAATGCATGCTTTGGTTTGGAAGCAGTGTCAGTGCCATTCAATTTACTATATTCAAACAGCGTTGAAAGCAATGCATTTGTACAGGCAACATTGAATTTTTCTTTTGTACCTGCAATGCGTTGAAAGATGAGATAGACCTGTACGCCATTAAAAAACAGAAAGAGGAAAGAAATGAACAGTGTAGCATTCCGTGCAGATGTCTTCATCAAATGAAATTAGGAAAGTAAGATAAGGCGGGATGCATGATGATTCCAACCCGTCCGTCCATTGATAAGTCATCATTTGCTAATGCAGCTTACCATTTATCAGACATTTATTTTCATTTACCTTAATTAAGTTGATTTAGCATTTCTTACCGTTCCTTTTATTTCAAGAATTTTTTATCTTCTTTATTGATTTGAAGAAGGAACATTTATCTGCCGAAGGCAGACTACCGACAACGAGGGCAAAGACCCCGGGGGCGGACGAAAATAAACGGGTTGTTGGTGATGAGAACTATAAAAGAAATGGTTTGCTATTCTAACATTAACAATAGCGTAATATCGAAGCTATTCTTATCACAATACACGGGAGGCTTGTGCTAATATATTTTCTGGAAAGGTCAACGCTATTTTCCTCGCTGCATTTGTATTTAATGTTAAATAATATTTTTCAGGATGTTTAACAGGTAAATCTCCGGGCTTTGCACCTTTCAAAATTTTGTTTACATAATGCGCTGCTTCCCGATATTGTTGCAACAGATCCGGAGCCCATGACATGAGCCCACCCGCTTCTGTAAATAAAGTTGCCTGGTATATTGCAGGAATTTTATTTTGATCAACATGATCAACGATTAATTTACGGTTAGCTAAGGAAAGACCGCCTTGAAAATTAAGTAGTCCATTCATGCTATCACTAATTAAATCTTTTAATGCCTTCTCCAATTGTGGCAATGATGAGGCACGATATGGTTTGACTTCAATGCCAAGCGTTGTAGCTTCTTTTTGAGCTTCTGAAAGTTGGATTTCATGACCACCGTTTCCAGGAGTTGTTGAAAGCAGGGCTATTCGTGTAACGTTGGGAGCCGCTTCTTTTAAAAGTTGAAGCCGTTTAGTAGTCACACCAGTTGGCAATTCGTCCATCCCTGTATAGATACCGCCCGGATGTTCTAAACTTTCAGCAAATCCGTTGCTAACCATACCAGGGCAGGTTGCAATTACCATGGGCATTTTTGGATTATTTTTTCGTACTTCTAGTGCGAAAGGAAGTGCACCAACAACAATCAAAGTAAGATCCATCTGAGCAAGTTCGGCTGGCATAGTAGTTCCATCTGAACTGTTAGGTTTCGTAAAGCGTCTTTCAATTATAATGTTTTCCCCTTCTGTAAAACCGAGCTTTTTAAGTTCTTCGGTAAATGCTGAATCCATTTCTGAATAACCTGCACCTGTTAAAAAACCAATTCTGGGAATGGTTCTGCTCTTGAAAATCTCGTTGCGCAATAAAATGGAAGTTGTCAGAGTAAGGATCGAAGCTTGCTTCAAAAATTTACGTCTTGAAGATAAGTGGGTCATAAACCGCAATCTTTACTTAAAGAATTATTGCTTCAGAGGTGAATAACCTTCGAGGAATATCCCCTGGAATGATTTACACTCAAAAGTTAATCCATTTTCGTCTGTTATGCGAAGAATCTCCGAAAGACTGGAAATTTATTAAATCACAACACGGCGTCATTTCCCGTGTCTCTTCCAGCTCACAAAGGCAAAACTTTTTTATTTATTTTTGAACTAACCAAAACGAACATTATGTATCAATACCCACACACCATTGAAAATAAATTTGGTGAGAAGCTGGTCTTTGTAAATCGGATAAAAGAACCTGAGGGTGATAAATTAATTACTGAAGGTTTTGTGAAACCCAATGCAGGTCCTCCTATTCATGTACACTGGAAGCAAGAAGAAAGTCTCACTGTTATTAGTGGTAAAATGGGAACTCTGGTCCCCGGACAGGAACCCGTTTATTATGGTCCGGGTGAAACAGCAACCTTTATGCGTGGTACCTGGCATAAGTTCTGGAATGCCGGCGAAGATGAATTACATATTAAAGGATGGGTAAAGCCTGCAAATAATATTGAATATTTTTTGGAGGGAGTTTACAAAGCATTAGATGAAGGGGAACATGATCGTCCTGAAATAAAAAGGATCGCCTTTCTCTCGATGCATTACAGATCTGAATTTACTACAGCGGGCATACCTTCTTTTGTAAGAAAAGTAATTATTCCTGCTACATATTATATTGGTAAATTAACTGGCGCACATAAAAAGTTTTCGGATGCCCCTGCGCCGTTGAAGTGATCTTTGCTATTTTAATGATGAATGATGCTGATAAACTTTGTTATTTAATAACTTCTGTCGGTTTACTATCCGCACCTGAATACTTAAAAACTTTTACCTTGTCGCCAATTTCGATACTTAGAAGATCTTCTCCGACCTGCAACTGTCCCTTATAATATTTTTGTGTTCGCTGAATCAAGTCTTGAGTTGTTGGAGGAGGAATAGACGGGTCAGCAGTTAGCAGAACGATATGAGAGTACACTGCAAGTTTAGGTTTTATTTGTTCAAAAACTTTTCCTGCATCTTCCGGCGATGTATGAAATCCAAGAATTTGATTGATCAATGGAGATGTTTGCATTGACTTTTCGCTGGCAGCAGCTACTTCATGAATAACTACGTCTGCACCTTTAGCATACCGGACCAGGTTTTCGCTATAACGTGTATCACCGGAAAGAATAACAGAATGTCCTGCATAGTCTATTCTATAGCCGAGTGCAGAATCAATGAACTCAGCGTGTCGCACAGTAAATGGAGTTACAGTAACTCCATTCTTTTGCCAAATAAATCCTTCTTTAATATCTATCGGATCCACCATCACACCGCTGTCAACTTTGTTTTCTTCTTTGCTTCGTGTAGTTATATCCCAGGAAAATGCCTTAACAAGATTTTCCATCATATCTTTTGTACCGTCAGGTCCAAAAACACGGAAAGGAGAAGCTCTTCTTCCATACACAGCGGGTATCCATCCTGTAAGCCATACATCGGGAATACCGACGACATGATCTGAATGAAGATGCGTGAGAAACAATGCATCTATTTTTCCCAAGGGTATTTTTAATTGCCAGAGTCTTTGTGCAGCACCACGTCCACAATCAAATAAAAGTTTTTGTCCACCGGCCTCAACTAATATACCCGGTCCGAAGCGTTCTATAGATGGAACCGGTGCACCAGTTCCCAATAATGTTACCTTTATAGAAGATTGAGCGTTTGCATAGAAAACAATTGCAATAAAGAAATAAAGTAATATACATTTAGCAATCCTGGCTTTCATTGGCGTCGATTTAATGATTCGGAAAACAATTTACAAATTCTATTGGAGATAATAATTTGGCAACAATTAAACCAACACATTGTTTATGCAAGCTCTTGTATAAAAAGTTAATAATTTCCAATTGAAGTTGTGCAGAATAAATAAACGCATTTCAATTTTTCGGGTATATCCTTTTCGATAGGTGATTATACGCATCTGGTCATTTTTTTACGAACACGAATTAAGGCGAGAAAAAGTTTGGCATAATTATTCACATAAAGAGATAAACACAGCATAATGAATGTTACTACTAATGAGGCGCCAGAAGTATTGCAAATTGTTGAAAGAAACGTCAATGCACTATTGCATAGGAAAAAGGAAGATCGTAAAAATAGAGGCTTAACAGAAAAGATCGTGGATGCGATTACTTCCTTTGCAGCAAGCATGGCGTCTGTTTTTATACATTCAGTTGTGTTCGGAGTTTGGGTATTGTGGAACCTGGGTCTTCTTGGTTTAAAACCTTTTGACGCCAGCTTTATTATTCTAGCAACTTTTGCAGCTGTTGAAGCGATATTCTTAACAACATTTGTATTAATTGGTCAAAAACATATGAATGCACAGGCTGAAAAGTGGGCAGAATTGGATCTGCAAATTAGTTTATTGACAGAGCATGAAGTCACAAAAGTATTGACAGTAGTTACATCTTTAGCTAAGAAACTGAATATTGAGGTTGTGGAAGATAAAGAAATAGAAGAATTATCAAAAGATATACATCCGGATAATGTGTTAGATACTATGGAAAAAGCTTCTCAGTAAATCTGCGATGAAAACTATACTTGCGCAAGTTCTTATACGGAAAGTTAAAAATGCCCAATGTAATTTCTCCAGAATAAATAAAAGTGTTTCCTTTTTGCAGTGTTGCTGCGAAGAACAACGGAAGAAAGATGCTGATAAATTTAGAGTTTAGAATTATGAGTTATGAATGTGGCGTGATAGTGTAAAACTGATCTCAATAACAAGTTTGCAGCTTCTCCCGGAACCGATGCTTAGTTACAAACTAAGCCTGCCCAGTCAGGCGGGCATAACGACTCAAGATTTTTTTTATATCTTTTATTGATTTGAAAAAAGGAACACTACGGACAACGAGGAATCACTTCACTGCATTCAATTTATTCAACATCGCCAGCGCATTTTTATTAGTCGGATTCATTTTCAGTGATCGGCTGTAATTTCTAATTGCTTCTTTTTTATTGCCGGCATTCATATAAGCATCACCCAAGCTGTCAAAAACATTAAAACTATTCGGATACATAACTGTATTCAATGAAAAAAGTTTGATGGCTCCCGGAAAATCTTTTTTACGCATCATGTCATAGCCGAGTTTGTTCAATGTTCCTTCAGTGAGTAAGCCTTCAGGATAAAATGTCTTCATTTTTTTATACCGTGCAATGCACGAATCGACACCCTGTTCCTGCAATACTTTTCTTAATTCAGCGTCGGGGTTTGGACGCATCATATTCCGAATGGCGGCAACTATCAGACCGGGGTAATCTCTATGAATATAATGTGAGCTTGCCGGAAGAACTGTGAGGCTTGATTGTTTTTTATCCGCAACTGCCTTTTGGTACCAATTCATTCTGTTGTTCACAACCAACGGGTAGGTATTTTTTTGTCCTACAAAGACGTGAACAGGAACATCCGGCAAAACATCAAAAGATCTCATTTCAAGAAATCCTGATAGAACTTCAGTTCTTAAGAGATAGAGCTCTGATTCCTGTGGTGTAGATCGCCTGGAGACCGACTCAGGAGGTAGATTCTTTTCCAATGAATCTGTTGCATAACCATCCACATCAAACTCAGTCATGCAATCAATAAACACCATTCCTGCAATTTCACTTTTATATAAATGAGCAAAGGCCCGGATCAACGGTCCGCCCATTGAATGTCCTACAAGAATATAAGGCGGAAATAAGCTTGCGTTGTGCAAAAGAGAATGAAGTTCTGTTGCTATTTGTTTAAATGATCGTGGAGTAGTAGCCGTGTCAGAAGAGCCAAGGCCCATGCGATCATAACTTACGGTTCGGGCAAATTTGGCAACCTCGGTAAAAACAGGATTCCATGAATTCATGTTATCGGTTACACCGCTTTCAAATACAACGGTGGGACTGCCGACGCCTGCAAGTTGATAATGCATTTTATGGTCATCTACCAATACGAATTTTTCGGCAACGGCTGGCTGGCTCTTTATTTTTTGTGAATAGAGCTGAGAGGTAGAAAGAGATGTAATGACAGGGAAAAAGATCATCCACTTTTTCATACCAAATTGTTTTATTAAAGGTAGGGTTTAAATAGATTTTACAAAGTTGCGTGTTGCTGCGAAGAACTATGGAAGAAAGATGCTGATAAAAATTATGAGTTATGAATGTGGCGTGGTAAAGTGAACCTGATTTCAATAACAAGTTTGACAGTTCCTTCGGAACCGATACTTAGTTACAAACTAAGCCTGCCCGCCGGTCAGGCGGGCATAACAACTCAAGATTTTTTTATTTTTTATTGATTTGAAGAAAGGAACACTACCGACAACGAGGAACTATAGAAGAAAGAGTTTGTTATTTGAACACCAACAACATGATGGCTATATGTTTATTTCTGTAACCTCAAATTTTTTAAATTAATACTTCCGCAATTAATTTCTTTCTCGTCCATTAATGATAGATCATGTGTACTGCTGTAGCAGGAAATTTTATAAAAGAGATCTTGTCCTTGTAAACTAAGTCCTGTTCGTAATATGCCACCTGATCCCTGATTAGAGAACGTCAAGACATAAAAAGCAGTTGATCCTTTTGGATCAATAGTTCTTTTCAACGAATATGATTTATTGATACCAGTATCTAAAAAAGATCTTGTTGCAAGACCATAATCATACAAGGGTTCTTTATCAGGTGTCACGGTATCGGAAGGAATAAGTAATTTCATGTATTTTCCTGATGAAAGTGGAAATTCAAATGAATCTACAGGAAAATCAATTTTCAATTCAAAAGGATCAGCTGTTTCATTGGTTATCCGGGTAAAAAATACAGCATATATATATTTCTTACCATTAGCGTCACTGTAGTTTATTCCACCTTTTGGAACGCTGTTTTCTATTATGAGACTTCCACCAGCAGAATCAGTATACTTATATTTCCTTACCGAATTTATAGTTTCTTTATCAACAGTACCTGGCGTTGATCTACTGTCTTGCCCACAGGAAAAAAGTCCTGTTGTCGCTATGATCAATATTATTATACTTCTTTTCATTTTTAGCCCATCCGAAAACGGTATATCATCTGTGTAAAACGTCACAATATTAATCCGTAAATCGATCATTGATCTGTTTCAAAAACACCTCATACATCCCCGACTCAATTTTTAAACCATTATATTTTGATGAAGCTAATTCTGCCTTCGCCTTTGACAATTCCCTTTTCAATTTTTTAGAACGCTTCTTATTGACTTCACCATTGGCACGCATTTGCAATAAAGTTTTATCACAATAATCCCGCGTAGCCACCAAAAGGGTAAACTCATGCAGAACGTTATGATGAGGCGACATAGATTTATAGATCCTTCCAGTTTCTATTTCTTCGGAAAGTGTGGCTTTACGCCAGGCCTCCGTCATAATATCTTTAGATCTTGTCGAATCCGAAGTTCCTACATAAACAGAATCTGTACTGCTTTGCCCGGAGCAAAAAAATCCTTCTGTCATCATCATCAATATCATTATACTTTGTTTCATTTTTTTATTTTTTTATTTTATTTCAGCTTGCGCACAACTAATACTATTTGTCATATGCGGTAATTTTATACGAGGGATGAATGTTAACCTGATTTTTCAACATCCTCCCGCACTGGGTATGGCATAAATCACATTGCCTGAAACATATAAATTGAAAACCTTACCTTCTATTGAAGGAAGTAACAGTTTCCATGTTTTTCCCTTATCTCCTGATCGGTAAATGCCGTTGGTATGACCACAAAAGAAATAATCACCCACCTGGATAATGGAGGAAATCTTCATACTCGGTGGAAGATCGGCATCGATGGCCTGCCAGGTTTTACCACCATCGTAGGAAGTTCGCACTCTCCTGGTGTCCGACTGCGTATTGAAAGTGATAGCAGCGAATCCACCATCGATGGGTGCTATATCGATACCCACACCGCCCTCACTGATCACAGTCTCCCAGGTTTTGCCATCATCGGTCGATCTTATTATCCCATTGATGCTGTTCGCCATCAGCACACCGTTTGACTCTACTAATTTCCATACGCCGCGAGTAACTTCTTTCCAGTTTTTTCCATTGTCAGTGGATCTAAAAAGGCCGCGGCCGCGGTCGCAAACGATGAAAACAGTGCCTCCGGCAGTTTCAAAAACGTCGATTATCCCTTTCAACTGAAAATTCTCGTATATAGGCGACCATTCCCTTGATCCGTTTATTTTTTGCCTAAACTGACCATAGTGGTAATCGTATGCAAATATCCCGGACTTACCAGGGGCAATGTTGCTATGGTCATCAGGGAAAATCTCTTTCTCCCAAAAAGGCAACTTGTTGTTTGGTTTATTGTGATATATATAATTGCCGGTACGTAAATAAAACCCACGATCATTTACAAAGAGACTACCCTCCAGCTTATCTCCGGGCAGTCCTTCGCTAATGTCTTGCCAGCTTTGTCCGCCATCAGCAGATTTAAAAACGATTTTTGCAGCTGCTGTCTTATCTCTTTTTTGTACTTGCTGACTATCCGTGATTTGAGATGACGCTTGAAATTCTACTGCTTCATTACAAGCAAAGGGGAATTGAAAAAGGAGCCCCGAAATAATCGGGATGTACCACAAAAAAGCAAGAATATAAAAATTCATGGCTATACATTTTTGGGTGAAACAATAACGTAAATATATTGGGCGGGAACTATCCTGAAGTTTTTTAATAGTAAAGAGTTGTAAAGGATGAGTAAAACGTTTGTAAAACCACCGAAAACTGAGGTTTAATAGATTATTTTGCACACATGAAGCCATTTACGTTGGTTGGATCTTCGATCATGATAATTGTTATTTTGATCTCTGCTGTTGCATTCATCGATAAAAACAATGAGGTTCCTGAGAAACATGTAGAGGTTGTATTACGTAATGTAGGACACCAGCTTTTGCTCGCAGCAAAAGATCCTTCATCAAGGATATTGCCGATCAAAAAATTAAAAGAAAACACCTACCAGATCTCCTTTCAAAATAACTTTAGTTTCATTTCAGATACACTTATCAATTTAGTTCAACGGGAATTTCAAAAAACCGCTTTGGCAACAGATTACATAGTGAGTTTGAAGAACTGTGAACAAAAGGAGACCGTCTTTGCATTTGAAATAAATGGCCAGGCAGGCGATCTAACACCTTGCAAAGGTCGTACACTGCAGGTTGGTTGTTATGTTATTGAAATTGATCTGCTGGAGAAAAGTAAGTTTAATTTCTTTTGGTTGCTACTATTGCTTATTCCTTTGAGTGTGGTTGGTTTTTATGTAACAAATAAGATCCGTAAAAAAGAGGAGGCAGCACCAGTTTCCGAGAGTAATGATCATATACAATTAGGAAGCTTTAGATTCTACCCGGATAATAATGTTCTTAAAATTGAGAATAAGAGTACTATGCTTTCGGAAAAAGAAACAAAAGCACTAAAAATATTTGCAGAAAATATAAATCAAATCGTAGAAAGGGAAAAACTAATGAAAGAAATTTGGGAAGATGAAGGTATAGTTGTCATCAGTAGAAACGTTGATGTATTGGTTTCGAAGTTGCGTAAGAAATTAAGCGACGATAACTCCATTAAATTTATTAACGTACATGGCAGGGGTTACAAATTTATTATTGAGTAGATGCCGCAAACGCTTTTTGGTTGATACATCGATTACTAGTTGGTGCGGACGCCAGCAAGTGTTGAGTAAGTCTTCACGCAAAGGCGCAAAGAAAAATTAAGATGCCAAGAAAACTTTGCTGTTTAACAAGTTTTTCCGGTTCCTTCGGAACCGACGCTTAGTTACACTTGTCCCGCAGCATTGCGGGAAACTAAGCATAACGACTCAAGATTTTTTTATCTTCTTTATTGATTTGAAAGTAATACGACGGACAACGAGGTAGTTTTTCTTATGTCAATGCTTTATTTTCCGAAATATGTCCACCATTGTCTGTGAATCTATGTTGTTCATGTCAACCAGTTTAAGAGATTTTACCATTTTGATAGTACTGGTTTTGTATTTCTGAAAATGAGGTGTTTTTAAATGCGATTCATATGCTTTTCGATTTTCATAAATTTCTAAAATACGAATCTGTGTTGGGTTTTCCTTTTGGTACATTGGGTAAATTGCTATAACTCCCGGTTCTAATTGTACAGATGCCCGTGATTCCTCTTGAAGAATGTTTTTGTATTCTTGAAGAAAATTTGAATCAATTTCTATTTCTGATATACGAATCATCATGTCATTAGTTTGAGCAGAAATGTTAGTGTTTGCCAAAAGCAGGAAAGCTAAAATGTATTTCACCATGGTGAATGATTTGAATTTTTGATGCTGATAAAATTACACCCTAGTCTCTGCTTTACGCAAGTTCTTATACAGAAAGTTAATGATTTCCGATTGTAAGTTGTACTGAATAAATAACCGTATTTCAATTTTTCAGTTGTTGCTGCGAAGAACTATGGAAGGAAGTTAAATTATCACGCAAAGGCGCAAAGAAAAACTAAGATGCAGGAAAATCTTTCTGATTGACAAGTTTTCCGGTTTCTTCGGAACCGACGCTTAGTTACACTTGTCCCGCAGCATTGCGGGAAACTAAGCATAACGATTCAAGATTTTTTTATACTCTTTATTGATTTGAAGAAAGGAACACTACCGACTCCGAGGGGGCGTAGTTGTGTTCCATCATTTACTTCAGGCGTTTGATTGCAACTTCTAAAGGACTATCTCCACTTCCGTCCGGATTAGTATATGAATACAGGCACATATACCTCTGCTTTGGCATTTTGTCTGTGAAACTTGAATTCATTATTGTACAACCAATTTTTCTGAAGAAGTCTTTGTTGCGAGGAACATAAATATCTACTCCAACCTCGTCTTTATTCAGTAGTGACAGAAATACTTCAAATTCTACTGTGTCTGGCATAGCAGCCCTGATTGTATCGTTCAACTGGTCATAAATATGCCAGAGAGAGTCTGCCTCGTATGCTGATTTCTGCAATTCAACTTTAGCCCTTAGTTGTTGATACTCTTGCCTACTCAGTTCGTATCCGCATGAATCCATTTTCTGCTGAGGAGTGACCGAACCACACGAAATGAGAAGTAACACAGTTAATTCTATCAAGTAAATTTTTGAATTCATAGTGTCTGCAAATTACGCCCAACACCCTGCTTTACGAAAGTTCTTGTACAGAAAGTTAATGATTTCCAATTGTATGTTGTACAGAATAAATAAATGCATTTCAATTTTTCGGATGATTTGTTCCGAGAAGCTTTAGTCAAAGTCATTCTTCAATCCTTTCATAACGATAAATCTTCTAAAATAAATTATGTTGGCGGTATCCTTGAATTTTCTTTCGGATTCTTCTTTAAATTCTTCCGGTGTATACTGCGTTACATAACAGTGCAAAGCTTCTATGGCTTTGTTTTTATCTTCCGATGTATACCTGGTTGCCACATTAAAGTATTTTTCATTCATATAGCCCAAATCATCTACAGACTCAGCTCCCTTCTACCAGCCAAAATAATATAATGGATATTTTTCTACCCAAGCCTCTGCAAGTAACAATTCAGTGACGGCCGCACCAACGACAATATGTTCCGCATGATGTGTGTCGCCGTCGGGACCGGCTGTAATTATTACATCAGGGTTGATGAGTGGTATTTTTAACTTTAATGAATCCAGCAGCTGCTGATGTGCTTTAAAATATTTTCCAACTCCAATTTTGGTATCAAGTCTTTCTATACCTAAAAAAATTGGAGGCTCCAACCCCAAAGTTTTACATCCACAAGCGGATTCTCCTTTTCTGATATTGCCCAGCGAATCTCCGGCAGGAATTTTTGTAACTCTGGTTCCATCCTTACCATCCGTAGCGATGATTATAAAAACTTTATTACCAAGTCTTGCATATTTTGAAAGTGCTTCGCTAATAGCTGTTTCGTCATCAGGATGTGCCCCGATAAAAAGAATGGTTTTTTTCTTTGTCGTATTTTGTGAATCACCGACTAAAAACGAAAACATGAAAATAGTTACGAGTAATCTTTTAAGCATTACTTATTTTTATAGATCACAAAAGTTTGTTTCCTGAATTTATGATTCCAATTGAGTTCCGCACCACACTTTTTTTTACGCAAGTTCTTGTACAGAAAGTTAATGATTTCCAATTGTAAGTTGTACAGAATAAATAAACGCATTTCAATTTTTGTTGTTGCTGCGAAGAGCTATGGATGGAAGTGATTTGAAGAAAGGAACACTACGGACAACGAGTGAACTGAACATCGCCGCCATTTTTATTTTTATGATTATCTTGCAGATAATAATTCCCTAACGTTTTTGATGGTAAACGATAGTCATTTTGAGGTCCTTGGTGTAAACAGGAATTCTACGTTTGATGAAATCAAAAAAGCGTATCGCCGCCAGATGAAGAAGTGGCATCCTGATAGGTTCCGGGATAACACAGATGAATTAGTGAAGGCAATAGAGATATCAAAGCAGATCAACAACGCTTTCAACGTCTTGAAAGATCATGCTGCGGCGAGTAAGACAACTATTGATCTAAAGAAACAAAAGTATCCTGATTCAAAATCTACATCGAAGCGCACAGGAGGAAAACCAGATTTTCATCGTGTAAAGGTTAATTCAGATACAATCTGGTCGATAGGGTATGACGCTTTTACAAAGATCCTGCAGGTTGAGTTTTATGACGCCGGAGTTTATCACTATTTTAATGTACCGGAACCAATATATACGGCGTTGATGTATGCGAACCCTGTCGACGATTATCTTAACACGAACATTACCGGGAAATATCACTCGGTGCAGGTTCAGCCGACTTAGTCTTAATATTGTTCAACCGATGCTTAGTTACACTTGCCCCGCAGCATTGCGGGAAACTAAGCATACGACTCAAGATTTTTTTATATTCTTTATTGATTTGAAGAAAGGAACACTACGGACAACGAAGATGCTCAATGGCTTTATTATTTCATTTCAGTTCATATTCATTTTTAATAAATTCTTTTATCCTGGTAGCTTTTTCTTTTAAATTTAAGATCCTTGATGCTATCAAAAGGTTTAGTGTTTTAATCCGATCTATCTCGATAATACATCCGTTAATGATCTCAGTATCCACTTTACGCAGGTAAATATTCTCTGGCACATTTATGATCGTGTTTGTACTGTCAACAATTCTCAAAAAATCTTTAGCATTTACAATCGGGAGATATTTTTCTCTGAGTTCCCGCCTGTTATTTAACCCTTCGTCTGTCTGAAATTGAATAACCTCAGCAGTTCGATAATAGCCAACCATGCTGTCAGAAACGCTTTTATTTTGGATCAGTCGCATACCACCTGCATTTCTTAGTTGTACAATTGTTCTGTCGTTTGGATATAGCCGGCCCGGTGAGCTTCGTGTCATTTCTCTTAAATACATGTAGATCCGGTTAGCAGGTTCCCCGGTATGTATGTTCATCATCAATGTTTCTAATGTGTCGGCTTTTCGCATTTGAGCCACTAAAAAATTTATGTTGAGTTGAAGATCATTTTCATCAGCAGTGAGATCTTCATAAAACGATTTGATATATTGTTTTTCTCTTTTGATCTCAATATAATGTTCCCGCTGATTTTCAACAAAAAAGCCAAGGGTTACAGCGAGGAATAACATAAAAAACTCCCAGAAATAATGTGTCCATTTTTTTCCTGGAGTATGTGAATGATGATGCACTTCCATAAGTTAGTGGTTTAATAATGAAAGTTAACTAAAATGGAATTCACGCAAAGACGGAAAGATTAAAAACAAGACGCTAAGAAACTTTGCGTCTTTGCTCCTTGGCGTCCTGGCGTGAAATAAAGTCGGTTTGCTTTATAGCTTCTTCGAAGCTGATGCTTAATTACACTTGTCCCGCAGCATTGCGGGAAACTAAGCATAACTACTCAAGATTTTTTTATACTCTTTATTGGTTTGAAGAAAGGAACACTACCGATAATTACTGAAAACAAAAATGCAACGCTAAGGACAGCAGGGGACGGAATTTGCATATATGATCGTTATTCCAAATGGTATTCTTTTTTGAGCAAATCAATAAGCGTTCCTGCTTTTGCTTTTAACGCATTCCCTCTTTGTGTATTTCCCAGGCAAGATAATGCCAGGTACTGTATCTGGAAAGCAACATTATTAATCATTGTTGAGTTATTTGTAATTAATTGCGGATTAGTAGTGGGTCTTACAAATTTAAAATTTGAGTCCATTGCTTTGTAAAGCTGACTGGCATCAAAAACATTTCCGCCGATTTCCCGAAAAGTGGTTCTTATCCTTATATCAGACTCATCCCATTCCTTTAGATCTTTAACAGACGCATCATAGGTCAATATATTATTGATGACTTCCTCATTTTTTAGTAACCGGAGATTGCCTGCATTCTTTAATTGCTGCATAGCTCCATCTGTGCTTACGAAAGGTGGCCCGTTAAAAACATGGCGGGC
>Ga0207675_100003648_pt1 | contig 15000 bp, 11 predicted proteins | sample KBSSwiS42_FD_184305 | JGI IMG/M metagenome (GOLD analysis project Ga0207675, IMG submission 184305) | Switchgrass rhizosphere microbial communities from Kellogg Biological Station, Michigan, USA - KBS Switchgrass S4-2 (SPAdes) (version 2) | ecosystem: Host-associated > Plants > Roots >... | reverse complement strand
CCTTGACCCCTTGACCCCTTGACCCTTTGACCCCTTGACCCCTTGGTCCCCTGGACCCCTACGCTTTCGTCTTCGCCTTGCCGAGGCGCAACACGCGCGCGAAATGCTCGCGTTCCACCGGTTGCACCGACAGCCGCATGCCGCGTTTGCGCACCAGCATGCCGTCCAGACTCTCGTCTTGCTTCAACACGTCGAGCGCCACGAAGTGCGGGAGCTCTTCGACGAACTCGAGGTCGACCAGCGACCAGCGCGGCTCTGCGCGCGGGCTGGCCGCGTCGTAGTAGTGGCTCTCGGGGTCGAACTGCGTCTCGTCCGGATACGCCTCGCGCGAGACGCGGGCGACCCCGGCGACGCCAGGCGGCTCGGCGCTGGAGTGATAAAACAGCACCAGATCGCCCAGCTGCATCGAGCGCAGGTGGTTGCGGGCTTGATAGTTGCGCACGCCCTCCCAGCGGGTCTGGCCGTCGCGGCGCAAGGCCTGGATCGAAAACACCTCCGGTTCGCTTTTCACCAGCCAGTAGCTGCGTTTGGTTGCCATCGGGCGCCGAGTTTAGAGCTATTTTCCCCGCTGCCCCCAGGCCCACGAACGGAGCGCGGCGGGCCGCCCAAGGTCGGGCACTCGGTCGAGTAGGGTTTCAGGATGCGATTCGAGAGCTTGGTTCAGACTTCTCTGGCGGTGCAACAGACGCGCAGCCGCCTGCGCAAGGTGGAGGCGCTGTCGGCCTGCATCGACGCCTTGTTCCGGGATGGGCAGGGCGGGAGCAGCCTGGAAGCGGGCGTTGCCTTCCTGGCGGGGGAGCTGCTGCGCGGGCGCATCGGGCTCGGTCCATCGACGGTCTATGGGCAACCCCTGCCACCCGCGCGCGGCGCGGGCGAGCTCGAGGTGGCAGACGTCGAGCGTGCGCTGGACGCGATTCAGGCCGTGCGCGGCGCGGGCAGCACGGCCGCGCGCCTGCGGCTCTGGGGAGCCTTGCTCGAGCGCGCTACCGAGCCAGAACAGCAATTCTTGCGACGTCTGGTGATCGGGGAGCTGCGGCAAGGTGCGCTCGAGAGCCTGGTGGCAGAGGCCGTGGCGCGAGCAGCCCAGGTCAGCCCGGGTGCCGTGCGGCGCGCGTTGATGCTGGCGGGCTCGCTGCCGGAGATCGCGCGCGCGGCCCTCACGGGCGGAGAGAGCGCGCTCGCTCGCTACCGCATCCAGCTCTTTCGCCCGCTGCAACCCATGCTGGCGCAGACCGCGGAGACACCCGAGCAAGCGCTGGGCGAGCTCGGCAGTGCGGCCTTCGAATACAAGCTGGACGGCGTGCGTGTCCAGGTGCACAAGGACGGCAGCGAGGTGCGCGTGTTCACGCGCCAGCTGAGCGACGTCAGTGCCGCGGTGCCGGAGATCGTGGAGCGGGTGCGCGCGCTCGACAGCTCGAGCCTGGTGCTGGACGGCGAGGTGCTCTCGCTGCGCGCGGATGGCTCTCCCGAGCCGTTTCAGACCACGATGCGGCGCTTCGGTCGCAAGCTGGACGTGGCGGGCATGCGGCGCAGTCAACCGCTGCAGGCGTTCTTCTTCGACGCCTTGCACGCGGACGGTGCGGATCTGATCGATTTGCCGACGCTCGAGCGCGTCGCCGCGCTCGAGGCCGTCGTGGGCGCGCAGGGCAGTGTGCCACGGCTCGTGAGCAGCGATCCGCTGGAGGTGCTGGCGTTCTTCGAGCGCGCGCTCGACGCAGGCCACGAAGGGGTCATGGCCAAGGCCCTCGACGCGAGCTACGCCGCGGGGCGCAGGGGCAGCGCCTGGCTCAAGATCAAGAGCCACCACACGCTCGATCTGGTGGTGCTCGCCGCCGAGTGGGGCAGCGGCCGCCGCCAGGGTTGGCTCAGCAATCTGCATCTCGGCGCGCGCGCCGCGGACGGCAGCTTCGTGATGATCGGCAAGACCTTCAAGGGCCTGAGCGACGAGCTGCTCGCCTGGCAGACTCGGGCCTTTCAGGAGCGAGAAGTCTCGCGCGAGGGCCATATCGTGTGGTTGCGGCCCGAGCTGGTGGTGGAGATCGCGTTCAACGATGTGCAAATCAGTCCGCACTACCCCGGGCGTGTCGCGCTGCGCTTTGCGCGCGTTCGGCGCTATCGCCCGGACAAGAGCGCGGCACAAGCCGACACCATCGAGACCGTCGCCGCGCTGGTGCCGCATTCTCCTCGAGCCGCATCAGCGGAGATGTGCTAACCGAGGGCCCGAGTGAGCGCGCCGGCCGAACATCCCTCAACCACTGCGGATCCCCCCGATCCCCCGGTTCTGGAAGCAACAGCCACGAATCCGGCTGAGCCTGCCGCCGTCCCCGCCGTGGCTCTTGGTGCGCGACGCTGGCTGCCGCTCTGGCTCAGCTCCTGGTTTGCCGCGCGCGACGCCAGAGCTGCTGCTCGCCCGGAGCTCCACCCGACGGCCCTGATCTGCAGCCTGATGATGGCGGCGAGCTTCATCATGGTGGTCTGGAACCTCCAGGATAGCTCGCTCGAGAATGCCAACACCGGCAGCCGCTATGCGACCATCGAGTCGCTGGTGGACTACGGCACGTACAGGATCGACAACAGCCGGTACGTGCGCACGATCGATAAGTACCAGGTCGACGGGCACTACATCTCCTCGAAGCCCCCCGTGTTGCCCACGCTCGGGGCAGGGGTGTACTGGCTGTACGAGCAAGTCACCGGCAGGAACATCCGGCACTGGGAGGGCGAGGTCGTGCGCCTGGTCAGCCTGTGCACCGGCGGCCTGTGCCATCTCATCTTTCTGATCTACTTCTATCGCCTGTGCGTGATGCTGCTCGCGCGCCAGCAGGCGATCTGGATCACGATGGCGGCCGCGAGCTTCGCGTACCTGGGCGTGGCCTACGCCACCGCCATCAACAATCACTCCACGGCAGCCGCCCTGGCCGTGTGCGGCCTGTACTACGCCTGTGCGATCCGCCGCGGCCAGCTCCAGAAGTGGTGGTACTGGCCGCTGACGGGCTTCGTGCTCGGGCTCTTGCCCGTGATCGATCTGCCCGGCATCGCCATCAGCGGGCTCATCGTGCTGTACCTGCTGGCGCACGACTGGAAGAAGACGCTGTTCTGGTTGGTGCCCGCGATGCTGCCCTGGCTCATCCTGCATCTCTGGCTCACCTATCAAATCAGCGGTTCGCTGCGGCCCTTCTACACGAACCGCGAGCTCAAGAACTTTGCGGGTTTCCATTTCCGCAACGCGACGGATATCGACGGTCTGCGCGAGCCCAAGGACATTTACGCCTTCAACGTGCTGCTCGGTCATCACGGCGTGTTCAGCATGACGCCGCTGTATCTGTTCGGGCTCTGGGAGCTCGTGCGCTGCCTACGCCAGCGGCGCCTTCTGCGCGAGTCGCTGCTGTGCGCGGTCGCGCTGTGCGGGTTCTTCGGCTTCTACATTTTTCGCACCCACAACTACGGCGGCTGGTGCGTGGGCATGCGCTGGCTGGTGCCGGTGATGCCGCTGCTCTTGCTGTATTTCGGCATCTGGATCGACCGCATCAAGCTGACGCGAGCGCTCTGGGTGCTGGTGCTGAGCGCCTTTCTGGTCAGCTGCTACAACGTCCAGGACGGGCTCAGCAGCCCGTTCCAGTTCTCGGTCTGGCACAATTGGCTCGAGAACGCGCCCAATCGCAATCGCGTGGGCAAGGTGTTCAACTTGCGCGGTCCGAAGAAGCGGCGCTGACGGCCCTCGAGCGTCTGGCCTGATTTGAAGCGCAAAGACGCCAAAGGCCGCCAAGCTGTGAAGATCTTGGCGGCCGCTGCGTCTCTGCGGTCTTCCTGCTCGCAGCAGTGCTAACCGCGATCGAAGTCGAAGGTCATCGTGGCCATGCCCTTGCGCTGATCGGGTGGCTGCAGAGCCAGGCCGTTCAGGCCGTTGACCACACATTGTTGCAACGGCTCGGGCGCGGTGCTCTCCGGCAGACTCTTGGGCGTGAGGATCTTGCCCGTCTTTTCCTCGACCACGAAGCTCACGGCCACGCTGCCCTTGGCGTCCGGCGCGGCCTTGATGACACCTTCGTAGCAGCTGCTGAAGTCACTCTGCTTCGATTCCAACAGGGCGCGTGTGGCCGCACGGTAGTCCTCCGGGCTGCGCGCGTGATACTCGAAGGAACACGCTCCGAGTGACCCCAAGAGCGAAAGGCAGGCGGCAACACGGCCTCCGACAACATTGCCTCGAGCAAGCTGGCTCATCACTGCACCTCCTCGTTGGCGGACGTCTTTTCGATCACCTTCTCGCTGCCGGTGGTGGGATCGACCTCCACCTTCTCCTTGGTGACTTCCTGCTTGGTGATATGGAACTCCACGCGCCGGTTTTTTTCGCGGCCGGCCTCCGAGTCATTGGCGACGAGCGGCTTGGTCTCACCATAGCCCGTCGAGCTCAAGCGCTCCGCCGAGACGCCCTTGGCGATCAGGTACAGGCGCACGGCTTCGGCGCGGGCCTTCGAGAGCAACAGATTGTGTTGCTCCTCCCCCTCGTCGCTCGCGTGCCCTTCGATGCTGACCTTTTGCACCTGCGGGTTTTCCTGGATCGTCTTGGCGAGCTCATCCATCAGAGCGAACGAGGCCGGCAGGATTTCCGACTTGTCGAGCGCGAACTGGATCTTTTGACCGAGCTCGATGCGATTGTCGCGGATCTTGACCTGCTTCTCCGGCTGAGGTGGTGGTGGGGCCGGCGGGGGCGGTGCGGCCACCGCGATGCGGATGGGGGTAGTGTCTTGGAACGTCGTGGTGCCGCCGCAGCCAAATGCGGCCAGGGCTAGACAAATGGCGACGCTGCTCGTCGCGGGGCAGGACTCTAACAACCGTTTCATGCGATCCCTCTCTGGCGTGGCGCCGGGCTAAGCTTTCGCGGGTGCGTCGGACTTCCCCTTCTACGGACCAGGAAGTAGGCGGGAAAGTCCCCGGGTCGTCAAGTTTTGAGCCCGCGGCATTTTGGCGGGGGCAGGGGCATCCTGGCGCCGAGCGCCCGAGAGGACCCTACCTGAGCGGTAGATCTCTCACCGCGGCGTCAGCTGCGCGGCGTCAGCTGTGGCGGCACTGGCCAGTCCAGCCCCACGCACGCGAATTCTGTCCCCTCCGGAAAGCGCAGATCGAAATGCTCTGCCAGCGCCGACAAGAGCTCCTCGCGAGAGGCGAGCTCGCGCTTCTCGGAGTGCCCGTCGTGCTGCCGGAAGCCGAGCTCACGGTTGGCGAGGATGACACGGCCCTGGGCGCTGGCACGGGCCACGATCAGACGGTTCTTGAAGTGAGACTCCGGATGCGCGCTCGTGTACCAGTTGCCGAGCACGCGATCGATCTCCGGCATTTCCTCCAGCGTGAAGTCATACACGTCGTGCCAAGCCCCGGCGAAGTAGGCTTGATGGAACAAGCGCGCGTCGGGCGCTCGCTCTGCGAAGCCCGACCAGGCGCCTTCGCGCACGATGCGCCGCGGTTCGTGAGGGGTCGTCTGCGTCGTGTCGAGCTCGAGCCGGAGCGCCGCGGTGAGCGAAAGGCCCCCGACGCCGGCATCCGCCAACCAGGACTCGCCCGCCACCTGCACGCGCAAGAACATGTGCGTGCGCGGCGGTTGCGCGCCGCCGGGCGCAGAGCGGTCGCGCGGTTGTTGCACGCGCACGCGCGCGCTGAGCGGCGTGACCTGGAAGCCCAGCGACTCGAGCACATGCAACAAGAGCGTGTTCTGTTCGAAGCAATAGCCCCCGCGCCGCTCGTCGATCAGCTTCTGAGCGATGCGCTCGGGCGCGAGCGAGATGGGGCGCCCGAGCAGCACGTCCAGATTCTCGAAGGGAATGCTGCGGACGTGCGCAGCCAGGATGCCGTGCAGCGCGTCGAGGCTCGCGTCTCGCGGACCGCTGTAGCCGATGCGCTCGAAATAGGCCTGGAGATCGACAATTGCCTTGCTCGCCACCGGCCCAGCTCGTAGCGTCTCGGGCGGAGTTTGTCATGTCTGTCGATGCAGTTGAACGGCCGGATGCGCGCGCTCGTTGGACCCGGGAGGCGGTTTCCAGGTGGTTCGACGCGCCGTTTGCGGACCTCTTGTTTCACGCCCAGAGCGTGCATCGCGAGCATTTCGACCCCAACCAGGTGCAGCTGTCGCGCCTGGTCTCCATCAAGACGGGCGGCTGCCCCGAGGATTGCGGCTACTGCTCGCAATCGGCACACCACAAGACGGGCGTCAAAGCGACCAAGTTGATGACGCTGGCGGAGGTCGTCGCAGCGGCTCGCGCCGCCAAGGCATCCGGTACGCAGCGGCTCTGCCTGGGCGCTGCCTGGCGTTCTCCCCGCGCTCGCGATCTCGAGCTGGTGTGCGAGATGATCGGCGCCATCAAAGCGGAGGGGCTCGAAAGCTGCGTCACGCTCGGCATGTTGGATGACGCGCAGGCCGAGCGCCTCGCCCGAGCCGGCCTCGACTACTACAACCACAACATCGATACGAGCCGAGAGTACTACTCGCTCGTGGCCAGCACGCGCAGCATCGATGATCGGCTCGGCACGCTCGAACGAGTGCGCGGCGCCGGCATCAAGGTCTGCTCGGGCGGCATCGTCGGTATGGGAGAGAGCCGCGCCGATCGCATCGGCATGCTGCTCTTGCTCGCCAATTTGCCCGAGCCGCCGGAGTCCGTGCCCATCAACGCGCTGATGCGGGTGCAGGGCACGCCGCTCGCTGGCGCTGACGCAATCGACGGTATCGAGTTCGTGCGCACGGTGGCGGTCGCGCGCATCCTGATGCCAGCCTCCATGGTCCGGCTCTCGGCAGGTCGAGAGCACATGAGCGACGAGCTGCAGGCGCTGTGCTTTCTTGCCGGCGCCAACTCGATCTTTGTGGGCGATCAGCTGCTCACGACGCCCAACCCCTCGCAGGAGCGGGACGCTTCCCTGCTCGGCCGCCTCGGAATCCAGCCACTCGTCAGCGACACCGCAGCGCAGACTGGCCCATTGGCCTGATCATGGGGTGGTGTGGCCGAGCCGACCAGACTGACCTAGAGTAATGAGAATGGTTCCGTGGGTTGGCAGGCTGTCGGCGGGCTCGAAGGTGGCGCTGTTGCTGGCGCTCGCCGTGTTCTGCGTGGGTTGCGACCAAGCGAGCAAGCGTGTCGCGGCAGAGGTGCTGAAGGGTACGGAGACACTGTCGTATCTCGGCGACGTATTTCGGCTCACCTACGCCGAGAACAGCGGCGCCTTCCTGGGCCTGGGCGGTGGCTGGCCCGAGCCGGTGCGCTGGGCCGTGTTCACGGGCGCCGCGCTCGCTGTCGTGGCCGCGAGCGCCGGCTGGGTCGTGGCACAATTGCGGCGGCCGCAGCACGATGCGCTCGCTGTCTGGGCGATGGTGCTGATTGCAGCCGGCGGCATGGGCAATCTCGTCGATCGCGTGCTGCGCGAGGGGCGCGTCATCGACTTCATGAATCTCGGGCTGGGCCCGGTGCGCACCGGGATCTTCAACGTGGCGGACGTGCAGATCATGGTGGGCCTCGGCATGTTGCTGCTCGGGCGGCGGCGTGCCCCTGTGGAAGCGCCCTCGCCGGGCTGAGTTTTTTCGGGCGTGTCTTGACTACGCCTCCGCCGACGCAGCTCGGCTCGCCTCCAGCGATTGGCATTTTTGTCGGCGGCAAGGGCCTGCGCATGGGCGGCGTCGCCAAGGCCAACTTGATCGTCGAGGGGCGTACCATTCTGGAGCGCACGCTGGAGTGTTGCGTGGCCGCCACGCGCAGCGTCTTCGGCACTGCGGCAGCTCCTCGGATCTGGCTCGTGGGAGAGAGCTCGGCGTATGCGGCCAGCGGCGTCGCGCGCATCGCCGACGAGCCCTCGGGGGTGGGCCCGATGGGAGGGCTGCGCGCCTTCCTGCGCCTGCTCGCGCCGGACACGCCAGGTCTGGTGATCGCAGGTGATCTGCCATTTCTGAGCGAACACTTGATCGCGCGACTCGGGTCGGAGGCGGCGGGCGCAGCGGCACTCGCACCGCGGGAGCCCGACGGCCGCTGGCAGCCGCTGTTCGCGCGCTATCTGCCCGCGCCGGTGCTGCCCGAAATCGACGCGGCGCTTTCCAGCGGCAAGACTTCACTGCAACATCTGTTTGCGCGCCTCGGGCAACGTGCGGCGCTGCTCGAGCTCTCCGGAACGGAACAACATTGCTTGCGCGACTGGGACCGGCCGAGCGATGTGATCGCAGGGTGTCCAGAATCGCGTAAATAGCTCCCCGATTGCGCGCGTGGTCTCTGCTGTCACGCGCCGTTTACATTCGGGAAACCAAGTGCGGCGTAGCTTTGGCCCGGAGCACGACGACGCGGTGGTCTCGAGAGGGCGGGGGTTCTTCCCCGCAGATAGAGAACGCCGCGCTGTCTCGAGGAAACGTCGACCTGGAGCGATCCATCCGTCGTTGTTTCACCCGGAGTGCTGCCTCGCCGGGCCGCCACCATGGCTACCAAAGGATTCACCGAAACGCAGAAGCAATACTTGGAGGGGTTGGTCAGTGGTTTGCGTGCCGGGCGGCAAGGCACCCGCGCACCGGCAACTCGTGTCCTCGGGCGCGGCCAGGGCGCGGTGATCCGTGGACGCGCCGAGGGCGCGTCGGTTCTCGGGCGCGCGGCGGGCGCGCTGCTCGTCGCGGGCACCGAGGGCGCGGAGAGCGGGGCGTTCGGGGGTTTGCCGCCGGGGCCGGATCAGGTGTTGTGGGATGCCCAGGATCGTTTCATCCAGGCAGGCCGGCGCCTGGCACCGGAGGAGAAGGCCAAGCGTCGCCAGCCCCCCGAGGACCTGTGGCGACGCATGGCGCGACTCGCTGGCGAAGCGCGCTTTCCGGAACCGGACGAAGTGTTTCTCTACAAGTTCCACGGCCTTTTCTATGCCTCGTCGATGGCAGAGGGGTTCATGTGCCGGCTGCGTCTGCCTGCCGGCCAGATCACGGCCCATCAGCTGCGCGGCGTGGCCGCGCTGGCCGAGCGCTTCGGTCAGCCGGTGATCCAGCTGACGACGCGCGGCAATCTGCAGCTGCGCGGCATCGGGCCGGGCTCGGCGCTCGACGTCTTGAAGGGGCTCTCGGAGCTCGGCATCTCGACGCGCGGTGCGGGCGCGGACGGTGTCCGAAACATTCGCGCCAATCCCACCGCCGGCTTCGACCGGCGCGAGCTGATCGACGCCTCGGCGCTCGCGCGCGCCGCGCAGTACCGGATCCTGGCCGACCGCAGCCTGCAGGCGCTGCCCCGCAAGTTCACGCTGGGTTTTGACGGCGGCGGCGCGGTGAGCGCGTACCCCGAGACGTGTGATCTGGGGTTTCGCGCCGTGCGCGTTCCGGCCGGGGCGGCCGTGCCGAGCGGAGTGTATTTCCGGCTGCTCCTGGGCGGCGCCACGAGTCACGGGCGTTTCGCGCGCGACGCCGGCGTGGTGGTCGCGCCGGAGCACTGTCTCGACGTGCTCGAACAGGTGCTTGGCATCTACGTCGAGCACGGTGACCGCACCAATCGCCGCCGGGCGCGCTTGCTCTATCTCCTGGAGAGCTGGGGGCTCGAACGTTTCATGGCAGAGCTCGCCCGGCGCATCCAGGAGCGAGTGCCCGGCGCTCGGAGCTCGCTCTCGACGAGCCTGCCGCTCGAGGCTTGTGAGCTGCCGCCGCCCCCGGATCCGTGGGCACACATCGGTTTTCACAACCAGAAGCCGCGCGGCAAGAGCTACGTGGGCGTGGCACCGCGAGACGGCTTGCTACGCGTCGATCAGGCACGCGGCCTGGCCGACCTGGCCGGTGAGTATGGCGCCGGCGAGTTGCGTCTCAGCGCGCACCAGAACCTGCTGATTCCCGGTCTGCCCGACACGCAGCTGCATCGGGTCAAGGACGCGCTCGGCGAGCTGTCGCTGGGCTGGTCGGCGAGCGCGTTTCGTCTGGGCCTGCTCGCCTGCACGGGCAGCGCGGGCTGTCCGTTCGCGGCCGGCGACGTCAAGCGTCGAGCGGAAGAGCTAGCTCAGCATCTGGAGAGCCAGTTCAGCTTCGAACAACCGCTGACCATCCGCTTCAGTGGCTGCCACCACGGTTGCGCCGATCACGGGATCGCCGACATCGGCTTGCTCGCCATGCGCAGCGAGCCCGGCGCGCGAGAGGGGGAGTGTTATCAGCTGTTTCTCGGCGGGCACGCGGGCGACGTGCTGCGGCTCGGGCGCGAGTTTGCCAGCTCGGTTCCAGCCGCCGATGTGCCCCGCGTCGTGCAGGGCATCGTGGAGAGCTACTTCGAGCTGCGGCGCGATCAGGAGAGCTTCCGAGACTTCGTGGGGCGGCTCGAGCCGGGTGAGCTGAAGCCCGCGGCCGGCGCCGCTCCGGTCGGGCTCGCGCTGGGGGTGCAGCCGTGAGCGAGAATGGCCCCCGCATCCCGCTCGTGCCCGAGAATGCTCCCTTCGACGAAGAGCAGCGCGCCTGGCTGAATGGCTTTCTCGCGGGAGTTCTGGGCCTGGCGGCAAGCGAGGCGACGCCCGCGGCGCCGGCGACTCCGACCGCCCGTGCGCGCAGCGAAGAACCGGCAGTTGCCGGCCTCGACGACAGCGAGTCGGCAAGCACGGCAGCGCAGGAGCGGCGCTTGCTCTCTGCGCTGGCGCGGCTCGACTGCGGCCAGTGTGGCTATTCGTGTCAGGGCTACGCGCACGCGCTCGCCTCGGGCTCAGAGCAGGACACCACGCTGTGCGTCCCGGGCGGCGCGGGCACCCGCGAGACGCTCGACGCGCTGCTCGCCGAGGGCGGCTTTGCCGGCTCTGCCGGCTCTGCCGGCTCTGCCGGCTCTGGTCCGGCACGCAGCGCGCGCGTGTCGCGCGCGCCCGCCGAAACGAACGTGTCTCTGCGCAACCCGCGCCGCGACGGAGGCCCGCTCGCGGAGCCGCCCGCCGGGCCCACGGCCTCCGCTCGCGAGCGCTGGCAGGTCCAGCGTCTGCGCGTCAAGTCGCAGCGCCGCCTGACCCTGGCGGATGTGGGTTCCGAGATCCGAGAGGTCGTGCTCGATCTGAGCGGCAGGCAGCTGAGCTACCGCCCCGGTGACAGTCTGGCGATCTTTCCGCACAACGACCCGGACCTGGTCCGCGCCCTGCTCCGCGCCCTCGGCGCGCGCGGCCAGGAGCTGGTGACGACCGAGCAGGGCGCCTGTGAGGTGTGGCGCTGTCTGCTCGAGAACGTCGACATCACGCATGTGCGCGAGGAGACTCTGCAGCTGTTTGCCCGCAACGCGCCCGACGACGAGGCGGCGCGCGCACTCGCGGAGCTGCGCGAACGGGGCCTGCCGCACGGCTTTGATCTGCTCGATCTGATCAACATGTTCCCCGCGGTCCGGCCCGGCGTGGAGCAGGTGGTCAGCACGCTGGGCACGCTCGAGCCTCGACTGTATTCCATCGCCTCTTCGCCGACCTCGCATCCGACAGAGCTGCACCTCGCCGTGCGCATGGTGCGCCGCGAACGCGCCGGCCGCGAGCGCAAGGGCGTGGCGTCCAACTTCCTGACCGAGGGGGTGTTCAAGGGGGACGACCTGGCGGCCGCCGTGCAGAGCACGGAGCGCTACCTGGCCGTCGAGAGCTCGGTGCCGCTGATCCTGCTCGGTGCCGGGACGGGCGTGGCGCGTCACCGCGCGTTCCTGGCGGAGCTCGAGGCACGAGGCCGCAAGGGCAACACCTGGCTGATCCTGGCGAGCTGTTTCGAGGGCGACGAGACGCTGTACCAATCGGACCTGGAGGCCTGGTCCAAGGTCGGGGTGCTGGAGCATCTGGACGTGATCAAGCTGGGTCAGCGCGGCCGCCGCACGGGGCCGCACGACATCTTGCGTCGGCGTGCCCGGCGCGTGGTCTCCTGGCTGGACCGCGGGGGGGCCGTGTACGCGTGCGGCGAGAGCAAGGCGTTTTCTGGGGCGCTGAACGAGACGCTGGTCGAGGTGCTCGGCCGGCAGGGGAATATGACGCCCACAGAGGCCGTGGACTTCCTGCATGGGATGCGTCGCGACGGCCGCTACGTCGAAGAGGTGTACTGATGTTTTTTCGGGAGTGTGTCGCCGCCCTCAGGCCGCGGCCGAGTTTTTCATGCGCGTTTCCGATTCCGGGGACCGCCCTACTGGCCTGCAGCGCTGCAGCCGCCGCGGCGTTGCGGTTGGTGGATCGCGCCAGCATTGTCTTGGCCTTGATTTCGCCGGCGAGGATGACACCGTGAGCACACTTCCAGCCCTGGGCACTGTTTCTGTTCCGATCGGGGGCTCCATTTCGAGCGGCACTGTCTCGAACGGCAGCGGCGCGGAGCGACCGACGGTGGTCGTGATCGGCAACGGCATGGTCGGGCAGCGCTTCTGTGACTTGATGACCGAGGGCGAGAGCCCCCGTGCGCGTGTCGTGACGTTCTGCGAGGAGCCCGTGCCGGCGTACGACCGCGTGCACCTCTCCGAGTATTTTTCGGGCAAGGACGCGCAGGCGCTCAGCCTGGCGAGTCTCGACTGGTACCGAGAGCGCGGCATCGAGATCCATCTGGGCGAGCGCGCCGTGCGCGTCGATCGCGACCGGCGTGTGGTCGTCTCTTCGACGGGGCGAGAGGTCCGCTACGAGCGCGTGGTGCTCGCCACCGGCTCCTCGGCGTACGTGCCACCGATCGCCGGCGCCGAGCGCCCCGGCGTGTTCGTGTACCGCACGCTTTCGGATCTGGACTTGATTCTCGCCTACGCCAAGAGCGCAAAGAGCGCCGTGGTCATCGGCGGCGGCCTGCTCGGGCTCGAGGCGGCCAAGGCCGCGCTCGATCTGGGGCTCCAGACGCACGTCGTGGAGTTCGCGAGCCGGCTCATGCCGCGCCAGGTCGATGATGCGGGCGCGCGGCTCTTGCAGGGCAAGATTGAACAGCTCGGCATCACCGTGCACCTGAACACGGTCACGACGCGCTGCCTGGGGGAGGGCCAAACGGGCCCCGTCACCGGGCTCGAGTTCAAGGATGGGCAAGAGCTGCCCGTCGATCTGGTGATCATCTCCGCCGGCATTCGGCCCCGGGACGACGTGGCGCTGGCCTCCGGTCTCGAGTGCGGGCCGCGCGGGGGCATCCTGGTGAACGACGCGCTTCAGACCAGCGATCCCGAGATCTACGCGATCGGCGAGTGCGCCCTGCACCGCGGCATGATCTACGGCCTGGTCGGGCCCGGCTACCAGATGGCGCAGGTCGTCAAGGAGCGGCTCACGCGCGCCTGCACGAGCGAGTTCACGGGCGCGGACATGTCCGCCAAGCTCAAGCTGCTCGGCGTGGACGTGGCCAGCTTCGGCGACGCGCTGAACGCGGGCAAGCGCACCGTGATCTATCAAGACATGGTGCGGGGCGTGTACAAGAAGCTGATCCTGAGCGAGGACGAGAAGCGCCTGCTCGGCGGCATCCTGGTCGGCGACGCCAGCGACTACATGCGTCTGCTCGGCGTCTGTAACTCCGAGCCCGAGCTGAAGCAGAGCCCAGAGGAGCTGTTGTTTGGCCCTCGCGGCGGCACGAGCGCCGAGGGCGGGGACGCGCCGGATTCGCTGCGCGTGTGCTCCTGCAACGCCGTGTCCAAAGGCCAGATCTGTGCCGCGATCCGCGGGCAAGACGCGCTCACCGTGGGCAAGATCAAAGCCTGCACGCGCGCCGGCAGCGGCTGCGGCGGCTGCGTTCCGCTGGTCAGTGACATCTTGCTCGCCGAGCTCTCGCGCATGGGCATGGCCACCAAGCGCGTGCTGTGCGAGCACTTCAACTACACCCGGCAAGAGCTGTACGAGATCGTGCGCGTGCGCGAGCTGGACACCTGGGAGCGCGTGCTCTCTAGCTGCGGTCAGGGCAGCGGCTGCGAGGTGTGCAAGCCCGCCGTGGCCTCGATTCTGGCGAGCGTGTTCAACGCCTTCATCGTGCGTCACGAGACGCTACAGGACACCAACGATCGTTACCTCGCCAACATGCAGCGCAAGGGCCTGTACTCGGTCGTGCCGCGTATTCCCGGCGGAGAGATCACGCCGCAGAAGCTGATGGCGCTCGGCCGCATCGCGGAGAAATACGGCCTGTACACCAAGATCACCGGTGGTCAGCGCATCGATCTGTTCGGCGCGCGCGTGGGCCAGCTCCCGGATATCTGGGAGGAGCTGGTGCGCGAGGGCTTCGAGAGCGGCCACGCCTACGGCAAGGCACTGCGCACGGTCAAGAGCTGTGTCGGCAGCACCTGGTGCCGCTTCGGCCTGCACGACTCCGTGGGCTTCGCGATCCGGGTCGAGGAGCGCTACCGGGGGATCCGCGCGCCTCACAAGCTCAAGAGCGCCGTGAGCGGCTGCATCCGCGAGTGCGCGGAAGCGCAGAGCAAGGACTTCGGCATCATCGCCACGGACAAGGGCTGGAACCTGTACGTGTGCGGCAACGGCGGCGCCAAGCCACGGCACGCCGATCTGCTGGCTGCCGACATCCCCGAAGAGACGGTCATCAAGTACATCGACCGTTTCTTGATGTTCTACATCGCGACCGCGGACCGGCTCACGCGCACCTCGACCTGGATCGAGAAGCTCGAGGGCGGCATTCAACACCTGAAGGAGGTCATCATCGATGACTCGCTCGGCATCTGCGCCAAGCTCGAGGAGCAGATGCAGTACCTGGTCCAGACCTATAGCTGCGAGTGGGCCGAGGTGGTGCGCGATCCGGCGGCGCGCGCACGCTTCGCGCATTTCGCAAACAGTCAGGCGCCCGACGACAGCATCGAGTTCGTCTCGGAGCGCGCGCAGCTGCGCCCGGTGGACTGGCGCAAGCCCAGCGATCCGTGCGCCGAAAATAAGCGCATCTCTTTGCCGGTGCTGCAGCGCTCGTGGGTCAAGCTGGCTCCCGTGGCGAGCTTTCCGCGCGACGGCGGCCGTTCCCTGCAGTACGGCAACTCACAGATCGCGGTGTTCAATTTCGAATCGCGCGGCGAGTGGTACGCGACTCAGAACAAGTGCCCACACATGCAGGACATGGTGCTCGGCCGCGGTCTGATCGGCGATCAGCAAGGCACT
>Ga0207675_100003646_pt1 | contig 15004 bp, 16 predicted proteins | sample KBSSwiS42_FD_184305 | JGI IMG/M metagenome (GOLD analysis project Ga0207675, IMG submission 184305) | Switchgrass rhizosphere microbial communities from Kellogg Biological Station, Michigan, USA - KBS Switchgrass S4-2 (SPAdes) (version 2) | ecosystem: Host-associated > Plants > Roots >... | reverse complement strand
GTCCCAGCTGGTCGGCGGGCCGCGCAATCCGCGGCAGGTTCCTTGGTAGGCCGTGTTGGGATCGAACCAACGACCAAAGGATTATGAGTCCGAGCGCTACGCCCGCAGTGATGGTGCATTGCTAGGCAAATCAGTCACTTGGCGCTCGTTGGGTCAGCATTTCTGCCGCTTTGTCCAGCTATTCCGTTGACACTTGGTTGACACCTCGCCGCAGCGTCCATTTGCCGATCCCAGCCGCCGCTGCAGACTCGTGAGCAGGCATTCTTTCATGCTCTGCCCGCGAAGGGCTCTGAGGTCACGGTCTCGGCCACGTTGCGTTCCGTGGGGCACCTACGCGGCGCCAATATCAATGACCGGTTCGACGAGTACTTCAGACCTTCGAGCCGGCCGTGCCAGTGCGGTGTCGCCTGCGCGATCGAGTGTCTGCTGCTCAGGCCAGCGAACACACGCACCCGACCGATTCTGTTGAAAAACTCCGTTTGCGAGCTCGAGCGCGTAACGTCGCGAAAATCGACCTCTCAGATCGACGCAGGATCGACGATCGCGACCTCGCCAAGGGTTGAGTGACCCCTGAAAACGGGTCTTGCCGCGAGTCGCTCGAGTTTTTCAACAGAATCAGTCTGAAGCAGACATTCGTGGAACCAGACTCGTGGCGGTAGGCCTGAATGCCACGAAGCGCCGGCAGCCGCTGTGCAAAGCTAAGAGGTTCGCTGCCTTGCGCTGGGTTCACTCGCGAACTTGGCCGCGTACTTCCGAAACGTCGCGTTGCGCTCGTCGAGCGCCTCCTGCGTCAGCGGCACCATGATCGGTGCCCCTTCCAGCGCAAACGCCTGACACTGCTCGACGTACGGGCGCAGGCGCTCGTGATACGCCGGCGAAGCACGCTCCGTGTCGCCGTCGTGCTCCGTCCAGGTGGTTGCGAGCGTCTCCGCGGCCACCATCGCCAGGGTCGTGCCCATGCCCGACAACAACGCGGCGCAGTGGCCGGCGTCGCCGATGACCGCGACGTTGCCGTGGATCCAACTCGGCATGTGGGTCTGGCTCACCGAGTCGAAGTAGAAGCCCTTGGCGGCGCGGTCGGTGAACGCCGCGCGCAACGCGGGCACCTGCCACGCATCGACGCGCGCGAGAAAGCCGTCGATGATCCTGCGCTGGGCGTCGAGGTCGCGGTAGTCGTAGTCGAGCTCGGCGCTGGCGGCGAGCATCATTCCCTGCGGCCCGTCGCCGGCATCGCGCACGGCGATCGTCAGGCCGGGGACGTTGAGCATGCCGCGCTGCCAGTCGCGGTCGTTCGCCAGGTCGACGAGCGAGACGTAGTAGCCGAAGTGGCGGACGTAGTCCTTCTCGGGCCCGAAGGCGAGCTTGCGCACGTTGGAGTGCAGGCCGTCGGCGCCGACCACGAGGTCGAAGCGACCCTTGAGCCCATCCGTGCAGGCGACGTCGACGCCGCGCGGGCCGTCGACGATCGACGCGATCGACGCCTTGAAGCGGAATTCGACGCCGTCGGGGATCGCGTTCAGCAGGATCTGGTTGAGCCGGTCGCGCGTGATCTCGATGTCGTCGTCGGTCTCGTTGGCGAACCAGCGCAGGTCGAGGGTCGCGACCTGCGTCCCCGTGCCGTCGCGGACCGGCATCGGGTCGACGATGCTCACCTTCTGCGCGTCGATCGTCGCCAGGATGCCCATGCGCTCCGCGGTGCCGAGCGCGCGGCCGCGAACGTCGATCGGCGCACCGCCCGGGCGCAGGCCGTCAGCACGCTCGACGACCGTCACCCGGTGGCCGAGGCGCGCGAACCAGTAGGCCGCCGACAGGCCAGCCATGCTGGCTCCGGAGACGAGGACGTCCATGGCGCTCCTCCTGCGGCGTGCCGGTCGCGCGAGCGTCAGGCCTTGAACGATTGCGCGAGCTGGACCACGGCCTTGCGGTCGAACGCGTTGACCTCGTCGATCAGCTCGTTGCTGAAGACGCGGCCCACGTCCACCTGCTTCGGCAGCTCGGGGTTCTTGCTCGTCTCGGCCGCCACCGCGAGGTGCGCCTTCCACTCGTCGAGGCTCGATGGACCGAAGCGCTGGTCGGCGTCGTCGGGGCGCCGCATCCAGTTCTCCTTGCGGTCCTTGAGGATGAACTTCATCTCCTTGCGGCCCTCGTCCTCGGTCTTGCCCTTGGGCTTGCTCTCCGGGTAGACGGCCCAGTGCGCGTCGATCGCGGCGTCGAGGTTGCTGTACGCGAACAGGGTCGACTTCGCCATCGCGCGGAAGAGGCCCACGTAGGCCTTGCGGTCGTCCTTCAACGCCTGGCGCGGCACGCAGATCCAGCTCGAGCCGACCTTGTTGAACTTCGGCGTCAGCGGCACGTAGCGCAGCTTGGTGCCGACGAGCTCGATGCGCGCAGCCGCGGTGTCGAACGTCACCATCGCGTCGACGCGATCGGCGTCGATGGCGGCGCCCGCCGGCGCGCCGTCGCCGACGGCGATGTACTCGTTCTTGTCGTCCTTCAGGCCGAGCTCGGCGAGCATCGTCTTCGTCACCACGATGCCGGGGTCGCCCTGGTTGCGCACGCCGATCTTCTTGCCCGCCAGGTCGGCAGCGCTCTTGATCGGGCTGCCCGGCTTGACGACGATCACGTTGGCGTTGCGCGGCAGCCATTCGTAGACCGCGACGAGGTCGAGCGACGGCTCCTTGGCGAGTGCCGGCAGCAGGATGCCGGGCGCCATCGGCCCGAACTGCACCTGGTGCGTCATCAGGCTTTGCAGCGCCTGCGTGATCGAGGCCATGTTGACGTATTCGACGTCGACGCCTTCGCTCTTGTAGAAGTTGAGCTTCGGGTGCTGGCCGCTGGTGATGAAGCACTGCTGCGCGTCCATCACGCCGGCGGTGTTGGCGACCTTGAGCACCTTCACGCCTTGCCCGAAGGCGGGCACCACCACCAGCCCGAGCGCACCCAGGCCGAATTCGCGTCTCGTCAGCATGGCGAGTCTCCTTGCGTTTTGAATCAGACGTTGATCGTGCGCTGCTGCGCGGGGTCCTGCGGCATCCAGTGCAGCACGCGCTGCTGGATGCGCCGCAGGATGGTGGTGAGCACGATGCCGATCACCGAGAGCACGATGAACACCGAGAAGCTGCCGCCGGTGTCCATCTGCGCTTCCATCTGCTGGATCAGGACGCCGAGCCCGGCCTGCGCACCGACGAACTCGCCGACGATCGCGCCGACGACGGCGAACGCCGCCGCCATGTTCAGCCCGGCGAAGATGTACGGCAGCGCGCTCGGGAACTTGGCCTTGCGAAAGATCTGCCACGGCGTCGCCGAGAGCGAGCGCAGGAGGTCGATGCGGTCCGGATCGACGGCCTTGAAGCCCGCGATGCTCGTCACCAGCACCGGGAAGAAGGTGAGCAGGCAGATGATCGCGACCTTCGAGCCGATGCCGAAGCCGAGCCAGACCACGATGATCGGTGCGACCGCCACCTTCGGCAGGCTCTGCAGCGCCGAGACGTAGGGCTCGAGGATCGCCTCGAGCCTGGGCATCTGCGAGACGACGACGCCGATCGCGAGGCCGATCGCGCTGCCGACGAAAAAGCCGAGCAGGATCTCGGTGACGGTGATGGCGCTGTGGTACCAAAGGCTGTCCTTCGCGAACGGCGAGGCCGCGAGGCCGCGCCAGAGCGCGACCGCGATGTCGCTCACCGGCGGGATCAGGAACTTCGGCACGTGGAAGAGGCGCACGCCGAGCTCCCAGCCGCCGAGCAGCACGACGAGCAGGAGCAGCGACCACGACTTCGTCCCGAGCCGCAGCGGCCTGCGGGCTTTCGGGGTGTCGGAGGTCGGCGTGGACATCGATCCGGGCAGGGGCAGGGTGGCAGCCATCAGTCGAACGTTCCGGTGTGGGAGAACAGCTCGCGGATCTCGTCCGCGATGCGGCCGAACTCGGGCGTGGCCATCGCGTGCATCGTGCGCGGGCGCGGCAGGTCGACGCGGAGCACGCGCTCGATGCTGCCGGGCCGCGGCGTCATCACGAGCACGGTGTCGCCGAGAAAGATCGCCTCGGGGATCGAGTGCGTGATCAGGACGACGGTCTTGCCGCTCTCGGCCCAGATCCGCTGCAGCTCGAGGTTCATGCGCTCGCGCGTGAGCGCATCGAGCGCGCCGAACGGCTCGTCCATGAGCAGGATCTTGGGATCGTGCAGCAGCGCCCGCGCGATCGACGCACGCTGCTGCATGCCGCCCGAGAGCTGGCGCGGGAGCTTGTCCTCGAAGCCGTCGAGCCGCACCATGTGCAGCAGCTGCAGCGCGCGCTCGCGCGCCTTCTTCATGTCGAGGCCGAGGACCTCGGCCGGCAGCATCACGTTCTCGAGGATCGTGCGCCACGGCAGCAGGATCGAGCTCTGGAACACGAAGCCGACGTCGCGCCGCGTGCCGTGGATCGCCTGGCCGTCGAGCGCGACGCTGCCGTGCTCGTAGTCGAGCAGGCCCGCGACGATGCGCAGCAGCGTGCTCTTGCCGCAGCCGCTCGGGCCGACGATCGAGACGAAGCTGCCCTGCTCGATCGAGATGTCGATGTCGCGCAGGGCGACGACGTCGCCGAACGTCTTCGAGAGGCGCTGGATGCGGATGTAGTCTTCAGCGACGGCCTGCATGGTCTGCCTCCATCGTCGAGAGGAATTCGGTGAGCGCAGCGGCCACCTGCGTGGTGGCCTGCATGACGGTGACGTGGCCGACGCCGGCGAGCAGCGTGCGCTCGCAGTCGGGAATCGCGTCGGCGAGCTGCATCGTGAGCCGCGCCGGCACGACGCGATCGAGCTCGCCGGCGATCACGAGCGTGGGCGCCGCGATCGCGGCGGGCGAGCGGTCGAGCGTGCTCGCCACCGTCTGCGCGCGGCGGCGCGAGCGCTCGGTCTGCGCTCTCGCGCCCGCGAAGATGCGCCGCAGGTCCGGCCGCTCGCGCAGGAACGGCTCCGGGAAGAACCAGCCCGCGAGCTCCTCGGCGCTCTCGGGCAGGCGCGCGCGCAGCTCGCCGATGCGCGCCGCGCCTTCGGGATAGAGCGCGTCGTACGCATGCGGCAACGGCCACGTGCTCGCCAGCACCAGCCGGTCGACGCGCTCGGGATGCAGCAAGGCGAGCGCCTGCGCGACGCGGCCGCCGAACGACGAGCCGAACACGTGTGCGCGGTCGTGGCCGAGGCCGCGGATCAACGCCGCGGCGTCGTCGGCGAGATCGGCGAGCGTCGCGGCGTGCGCAAGAACCTCGGTGTCGCCGCAATCGCGCTGGTCGTACGCGATCACCGTGAAGCGCGGCGCGAGCAGCGGCACCAGGGCGGCGAACATCTGGCGGTTCGCCTCGGCGCCGTGCATCAGCACGAGCGGCGGGCCAACGCCTGCGCGCTCGTACGCGATGCGCACGTCGCCGGCCTGCACGAACTCAGGCACGGCGCGCGCCCTCCTCGTCGAGGAAGAACGTGAGCTCGATCTTCATGCCCATGGGGTCGTGCAGGAACAGCTGGTGGATCGGCCAGCCGGGGATCGGTGCTTCGGCGAAGTCGATGCCGAGCGCGCGCAGGTGCGCCCGCGTCGCGTCGAGGTCGCGCGCGCGAAACGAGATGTGGTCGAGCGGCCCCGTCACCGGCGCCTGCGGCGCACCGTCGGGCCGGTCGAGGTACGCGTACAGGTGCACGATCGGCTGGCCGCCGGCGTAGAGCCACGTCCCCGGCGCCGGGATATCGGGCCGCGCGCCCGGCTCGAGCCCGAGCACGCGCGTGTAGAACGCGTTCAGCGCATCGAGCTCGGTCGCCGCGCAGCGGATCGTGTAGTGGTGCAGGGCGGCGACGGGCATGGCGGTCACGCCGCGGCGGCGGCGGCCTCGCTGTCGAAGTGGTACGTCAGGTCGGGCGCGGGCGCCACCCAACGCGCCGCCGCGAGGGCGAGCAGCCGGATGCCGAGCACCTCGTGCGGCTGCCAGCGCCCGCGCGTGCCGAACACGTTGAACGTGGCGTAGCACAGGTTGTCCCGCAGCAGCGGCACGTTCACAACGGTATCGATCCCGAGGGGCTTCATCTGCTCGTAGTCGTCGAAGGCGCGGGCGAGCGCATCGGCGCCCTCGGCCACGAACGGCTGGCCGCGGACGAACAGCGTCTCGGTCCACGGCGTCAGGGTCTTGCGCTTGACGCCGTTCACCGGCCAGCGCGCGGCGGCCGACGAGTAGAAGCGCTGCAGGCGCACCTCGTTGCCCGGGTCGCGCGCGGTCGTCACGTTGAGCTGGACGCTGAAGATGCCCGGGCCCGCGATCAGCCGGCGGACGTGGTCGATCTGGCGCAGCGCAACGTCGGCGCTGCGCGCCTCGCCGAGCGCATCGAGGAAGTTGGAGGCGAACGTCGTCATGGCCATGACACGGAATCTAGGCCCACCGCGTTCACCCACACGCGCTATTTTCTGATCCGGCTATAACCTCGCGGTTATGTCGCCGAAGGACGCCGCCGGCACGATCCAGCACGCCGTGCTGTCGCGCCTGAAGATGCGACAGCTGGCGCTGCTGCAGGCGATCGACCGGCATCGCGCGTTGAACCGCGTCGCCAACGAGATGCGCCTCAGCCAGCCGGCGATCACCAAGGCGCTGCGCGAGGTCGAGGACATCTTCGGCACTCCCCTTTTCACGCGATCGAGCCGCGGCCTGGCGCCCACCGCCGCCGGCGACGCCGTGCTGCTCCATGCGAAGCGCTGGCTGGCGGACGTCGAGTCGACGTCGCACGTCCTCGCCGCCATCGACGCCGGCCACGGCGGGCGCGTGCGCATCGGCATCACGACGCAGGTGGCGCAGGCGCTGCTGACGGCAGCGCTGAAGGCACTGCTCGGGCAATCGCCGCGCCTCTCCGCTTTCATCATCGAAGGCACCACCGACCAGCTCGTCGGCCGCATGCTCGCGGGCGAGCTCGACTGCGCGATCGGCCGCTCGTACGAAGGCGATGCGCCGGGGATCGTGCAGGAGGCGATCTACGAGCAGGAGCCGTGCCTCGTCGTGCCGGCGCGCAACGAGAAGCGCCTGTCGCGCGGGCCGCTCGACTGGGCGAAGCTCGCCGAGCTCGACTGGATCCTGCCGCCGGCCAACACGCCGATGCGCAGGCTCTACAACACGATCTTCGTCACCGCCGGCGTGCCGCCGCCGGTGCCGATCATGGAAACGATCTCGGTGCGCAGCATGGAGACGGTGCTCGGCAGCGAGCCGAACGCGATCGCCATCCTGCCGCGCGACGTCGTCGACGAGCTGTTCAAGGGCGGCGTCGCGGCGCCGCTCGCGCACCGCCTCGACTGGAAGCTGCCGCCGGTCACGTTCTTCTGCCTGCGTGCGCTGGCGGAGCAGCCGCAGATGCGCGGGCTCGCGGGTGCGCTCCGCGATGCGGCGAAGCGGATGAAGCAGCCGCGCGGTGGGCCGAAGGGCCCGAAGTGAAATCAGGTCTTCGCGGTACGAGCGAGCCCGGCATCGACTGCCGCACGACTTCAAGCACCTCGCGATCGAGCCAGTAGTCGGTGTGGCCGCGGGGCCCGACTTGGTGGTTCACCGGGAAAGCCGGGTCCACCGCGTTCGTGATGCGCGTTCCCACGAAATCGTCTGCGCGGTAGATGTTTCGCCAACTCGCGACGAGGCTGTCGGCGCGGGCGCTGATCGCGTACTTGCCCGGAAAGTAGTGCAGGTAGAGATCCGCCAGCGGGCAGCCCATCGTGACCAGATGAACCTCGCGTTTCGGACTGCCGCGCACTTGGACGCGGCGCTCACTGCTGTTCCGATCGGTCCGCTCGATCGTGATCACGCCCAACGCCTCGAGCGCGATCATCGTGCCCTGGCTGTGCGCGATCACGGTCAGCGCATCGCATCGATTCTTGGACAGAGCATCTTCGACCACGTTGCGAAAACGCGCGACCATGGCATTCCATTCCGACGGCTCCCGATGAAAAAGCTCGGTGAATTGAAAGCCCTGTGGATTGCCCGCCACCTTCGGGCTCGCGCGCTTGCGCGGCGCAGAAGGCTCGGCCCGCTTGAAGTGAGACACCACGTCCAGCACGATGTCCAGCGCGGTACCGAGATGCGCGCGTCCGATGACCAGGACTGAAACCAGCAGGCCGCTGAGCACCACACCCGTCGCGTTGCCACTCTCGGCGACGGTGACGGCCGTCTCGTACAGCGGCCACGCGTCGAGCTGCCGGAGACACCGCGCCTCGTCCATGAAATGCTTGCACTCCAGCTTGAAGAGCAGCGGGGCGAACAACGACACCCAGGCGATGGCCGCAACGACAAGCATGGCGACGACCACCGGGTGCACGATGTAGCGTGGGAATCGCCGGCCCTCCTTGACGGGCGACCGTTTGAGCCAGTAAGAGCGCAGCGCCAACCCAAGATAGCAGGCCGCAATGAGCAAGAGCGAGGCCCAGACCAACCCGAACAGGTGCAGCCCCTCGGTGATGCGCTTGCGCACGCCCGTCACGACCTGCGCCTTTTCGACGGCCGGCACCAGCGCTCGCGCAACCTCGTCGCCCTGCTTGCCTTGGAGCGCGCCTTCGGCGACTGCCTTGGTGAATTCGCCGACCTGAGCGCTTTCCATCTGCTTGGTCACGATGGCCCAGCCCAGCATCACCGCGAAGACAAAGAGCGCCGAACTCAGGATCGTGCAGGCGTTGATGACGATGAGGGCACGCCGTCCGCTGCGGCGGATGAGCTCCGGGTAGTGCACCCGGTCATCGAGGGCCGCGATCGTCAGCATCGACAAAAGCAGCAACAGCAGGACCGACAGTGCCATCAGACCAGCGGCCGAGGACAACGCCGACGTCGCAATCTCGGCAAACCGCGTATAGCTGTGGACTCGCTCGCCTTCGAACACCAGCATTGCAGCAGTTGCCGCCCCGGTCACGACCAGCCACGTCGCGGTGGTCGTGGACCACCGTGATCGCTGGGCAGCCCGATACGCAATGAGCCCGATCAACGCGGTGACCACGGCTCCGGCTGCCGCCGCAATCAGCGTCGGGTTCGCACGGGCCAATGCATCCTTGGGAAGCGACACCAGCCCCAGCAGCAGCGACGTGACGATGGCCATGAGCGCGTTGATCGCCAGGATCGGGCCGCGCGCCAGGTACAGGGCCGCCGTGGAAGCGCTCGCGACGCCAAGGGGAAACAGCTTCATCCGCGTGCTCTTGGCGGCTTCAGTGAGCTCGCGCTGAGCAGCGAATACGATGTGGCGCAACCCGAAGATCAAGTCGACGGTGCCTTCCACCAATCCCAGGAAGGTTCCCTTGACCCGGGCAAGATCTCCCCAGTAGACCTCGACGAAGCGGGTGCGGCATGTCCCGCCGTTCGCGTCCAGGGTCGCCTCTTGCTGGCTCACCGGAAACAGCGGCACCAGGCCAGAGGGCGTTTCATCGCGGTCTTTGTCTTCACGCTGCTCGACCAGCAGTGCGCCGCTGACGCGCGACTCGGTCAGAGCGCAGTAGGCGTTGACAAAGCCCTGCAGCGCGTCGCCGGGCTGCGGATCTCCCACCCCATGAACGACGACCACCGTGTGCTCGGCCATGTACATCTTCTACCCCGTCTCACTGTCGGCCAGGAGCCGACGTCCCCGAGCGGCGGCTCTAGGCGAGGCGAGTCGACGGCGGCAGGTTACACAAAAGCTGGCAAGCTTCGTCGCATTCGTGGTGCACGCCAGCCTGCGGTCGTTTCCGGCCTCGGAGCAGGGCCTGCTTGCGCTCACGAAGTCGCCTGCGACTCCGCCCCTCTGACCTCGCTACCCACGCGTGCCCTTCGTTGTCCAAGCGGAGTTGCCGATGGGCTGGTACCAACAGAACGGTTGGGGGTCGAACAGTCGCGCCGTCGATGCAGGCTACCCGCGTGCGGGAATCAACGTTTGCTTTTGAACGGAGCGCCGGAGGGCCGCACGGGTCGGCTTACTCAATCACGCTTGTCGCCTGCAGCAATACGCTTCGCGGAATGACCACACCGAGTGCGCGAGCGGTTCGAAGGTTGACGACGAAGTCGTACACATTGGGCATCTCGACGGGGATGTCTGCCGGATTCGCGCCACGCAGAATCCGATCCACGAGTCCAGCGGTGCGTCGGAACAAGTCGAGAACGTTCGGTCCGTACGACAACAATCCTCCGGCATTGATTTGTCCGGATGGCACGTTCGTCGGCAGTCGGTACCGAAGGGCGAGCGCGGCGAGCCGATCGCGAACAACGAACGTCGATGGCGTACCCGCAAAGTCCGTGACGCCGCTCGCACCCGCTTTGGCGAACGCCTGGAACGCCTCGTCGATGTCGTCGGGCTTGGTCAGCTCGAACTGCACGAGCACCAAGCCGAGGCGGCGCCCAGCCTCCTCCAGGTACTCGACCTTGTAGCGATCGCGATTGCCGACCAGGACACCGACCACTCTCAGCCCGGGAACAGCCTCTTTGAGCAGCGACAGGCCCTTCACCCCCAGGTCCGGGCCGCTGATGCTGAAGCCGGTCACGTTGCCACCGGGATGGGCGAGTGACTTGATGAGGCCGTACCCGACCGGATCGGTTCCCCCCACAAACACGATCGGCACTGTCGTTGTGGATGCGGCGGCCGCAATGGCCATGGTGTCGAAAGGTGCGACGAAGACGTCGGGTCGCAATGCCAGCAACTCGGCTGTCAGCGGCGCGACGCGCGCGCCGTCGCCGTTCGTGAATCTCCTGTCCAGCACGAGGTTTCGCTGTTCGACCCACCCGAGCTCACCAAGCCTCGATCGAAACAGCTCGGGATTCGGGTGCCCCTCTGTAACGCCCAGCAGCGCGACACGGCGATTGACGTCCTGTCCCTTCGCGATGGCGAGCCAGGCGCCAAGCCACGTGGCAGCCGACGCTCTGAGCAGCGATCGACGATTCGTCACTTGCGCACTTAGGCACCCTTTCCGGGCGCATCAGTTCGCAAGAGCGCCTCAGCCGCGGGTCGAAGCGCTTCGATGAACTCCGCCGGCGAGTAGTGCCGGTTGGCGGTCAGTCCGGGGGGTGTCGGTGCAAGCGGAATCACGACGTCGGCGCGCGAAGGCGGCTGCGATTTCAGCCACAGCGCGCGAACGCCGAGCGCCGAGATCTGCAGCAGCCTCGGCTGATAAGACTGGTCAGCGAGGCCCTTGCTGGTCTCGGCCGCCGAACGCAGCTCTTCGGAAACCGAACGGAAGCGCGAGTGCACGTTGATCCCGTTGAAGCGCGGTTGCCTCCCCGCCGATACCTCCGCCGCGACCACTTCTTCCCCGCTCGAGAACTCGTGCCGCCATGCCGCGAGTTTCGCCTTGCTGAGGCGGGCGCCGGCCGCCACGCTGTCGAGCCCGAGCGTGTAGACCGGATACGAAAGGCCGGGGCTGGAAAGGCTCCGGGGCGAGTTGACGAGGCTGGCGGCGAACTTCGGCGCGCTGTGTCGGATTCCGGCGCTGCCCATGAGCGCTGGCAGCATCGCCTGGAGGACGTCGATGGACGGTTGCGGCGGTTGGGGTCGTTCGATCGGCACGGCGTTCCTCCCGCGTCATTGCGTGAAGTAGGTGTTCGTCCAGGTTCCGTTGCCCTGGTAGGTGCCGCCGGTCAGTGTGGCAGTGCTGACCAGAGACTGGCCGTAGATCGGGTCCGTCACCCAAACCAGATTGGTTGGCTCGATGCCGAAGAAGCCGATGAAGTGGCCGCCCCCGCCGGACCACCCGATGCGGATGCAGGGCGGCGTTCCGGCGATGACCGCTTCGGAAATGGCGGAATAGGTCGCCGCGGAGCTTTGCTCGGACTTGAGATGACCGACAAAGGTGAGAGCCTTGTCCACGAAGCCGGTGACATTGCAATTGCTGGAGCCGGGGTTCCTGCAGCAATCGGTCCGTCCGAGCTGGTTGTTGACGACTTGACATTGGGTGACCGTGCTGGCGGTGTTGTAGTAGTGGGCCACGCCGGTCGCGACGGCGGCCCAGCACCAGAGTGACTCCAGCTGCGATGGGACAGTGAAGTTCAGGAGGTGGGCAGTTGGCTGCCCTGCCATGACGTAGGAACAGCCCTGGAAGCCGCGGCCGGCCACACCGGGCTGGAGGAGAACGACGGTCGCGTCGACCGACGACCTGGCGAGCGTCGCCGCATTGAACGGATAGGCCGCGTTGCAGCCGCTGTTGTCCGAATAGCATTGACTGAACGCAGCGTTGTGCGGGATCGCGTACCAGTTGTGCGCCGGGTCGCCCGACCAGCACGGCCCATCGGCCCAATCGGCCTGCGCGAACCAGGCGAAATTGGAGTCGGGGATCGTCTTCAGGCTCGCGCCGACGATCTCGACCGACGAGCCCGGCGCGACTTGGTACCAGCCGCTCTTGCGCCAGGGCTGCCCGCTGCAGCCCGAGTCGAACCACAGGATCGCGACATAGACCGGGTCCGTATAGCTGTTCTGATACCAGAGGCCCATGGATGTCCCTCCCTTGGCGAACGAGCTCAGCGCGCCCTCTTCCTTTCACCAGGTTTCTGCTGCGCTCCGACGGGAAGGCCGTGGCCGGCCCCCTGAGCTTCGCTCGTCGGGCGCGTGAACAGCAACGCCGAGATCTTGGTGGCCATGTCGTCCCGAGAGCGAATCGGAAAGGCCGAATCCGGCATCAGGTGCAGCCAGGCCAGCGCATAGGCCGGCGACAGCCGCTTCGTTTTCGTCTGCGTGGGGGGAGCTGCGACACGCTGAGCGGGTTGACGTCCGGTCCGCGGTGGAGGCCCTTTTGGCGGCATCTGCGTCTCCCGAAGTTGTCGGTCGACACGATACGCCGTAGGCGACGTATCGCGAGTGGCCTGCGATGTTGCGCGACGCCGGCAGCATGACCGCAAGACCGCCGTCGAGCGCACAGAGTTTGGATCGGCTTCGCTGACCGCGACCTGACTGACGAGCTCGCAACGCCGCGAACGTGAGCGCCGTTCGCTCCAGTCCGCGTGTACGAGTCGCGCGCGATGATCTTCCTGGTGTTCGATTTCCGCGTAGTCAGAACTAGAGCGGTCGCCGGACACGGTCCACCGTTCCGTAAGGATTTGCCTGCGGCGTCTGGGTTCGCGATCGCACCTGCATGCCGCAACGATGGAAGGACTGCGCCATAAAAAAGCGGCCTACGGCACATCGGCGAAGAGGCAGATCCGTCGCGGTGATGCTGCGCGTAGGCCCGAACGGGCTACCCGGCGGGCGCCGACGTGTTGACCGCGCCGGTGCGTCGCGTGGCCAACTCGCGCCAGTTCTATTGGCGCGCTGCGGCCATCGGGTCGATTCGCGCGGAGCGTTGCTCGCAAGCCGCCAGCAGCGCACGCCGCTGGTCGAGCCACGCGACGGTTTCCATCGTATCGAGCTGGTAGATCATCCGAGTCCTCCAGACGAACTGGCGCAGTGGAACGGTGCCCTGCGCCGCCTTGTCGACGATGCGACCCTGCAACGACGACAGGTGTGCTGCGAGCGAACATTCGGCGCTCGAGATCGTGGTGGGTGTGGTGACCTGGGCGTCCTGAGCGTGCGCCAGGAACGGCGCGATGCGCAGAGAGGCGGTGAGCGGGATCAAGACGGCGAGGGTACGGTTCATGGGCGATCTCCAGAAGGTGGCTTGCGGTGCCGTGCCGGCGTCGTCGGTTCAGCCGCGTGGCCCTGAATCGACCCTGCGCACAGCAAGTCCATCGGTTGCCGGCTGGGTCTTGACCGACGCCTGAGCCATCGCCGTCGCCTCTGCGCGCATCTCGAACATGCTCAGCATGCCCCCAAGCAGCGTGCTGGCGACGAGCACGGCGACCAGGGCCATCGCGGCTTTCGCGGCACGCGAGGATTGCGGGTAGCTCGGCCGCACGGGCTGCTTCGTGGAACGGGAGTCGATGGACATGGCGTGCTCCGTCAGGTTGATCGCGGGGGCTCGGGGTGTCGGATCGAACTCCACACCTGCCTCCCTTGATCGGACGCGCATTCGACGTCGAACCGGACATCACCGATCACGAGGCAAATCGATGGCTTTGCAGCCCCACCCGACCGGGCACGGCCCTTCTCAATCCGTTGGGTTTGTGCCCCAATGCGGCACGAGACCGCCAGAGGAGTCGGGTCGCATGCGCAGTCTCACGGAATTGATCCAGAAGGTCGCTGACGGTGACCTCGCGGCGCGCGACGACTTGTTCGCGGCCGCCTACTCCGAGCTGCGTAAGCTCGCACGCTCACGGCTGCGCGACGGCGGGCGCAATACCTTCCTCGAGACGACCGCGCTGGTGCACGAGTCGTATCTGCGCTTCGTGAAGGTCGGCGAATTGCGGATCGAAGACCGCAGTGCGTTCTTCGCGTATGCATCCAGGGTGATGCGCTCGGTCATCGTCGATGCCGTGCGCGAGCGGCAGGCGCAGCGGCGCAGCGGCGACCTGAGCGAGCTGACGCTCGACACTCAGGTCGCTGCCGAGCTGCCGAGCGGCGAGGACGAGGTCCTGCGTGTCCACGAAGCCCTGCTCGCGCTCGAACAGGCCGAGCCTCGCCTGGCACAGGTAGTCGAGATGCGTTACTTCGGCGGCTATCCCGAGCTCGAGATCGCCGAAGTCCTGGGAGTGACCGAGCGAACGGTGCGGCGCGATTGGGACAAGGCCCGCCTGCTGCTGATGAGTGCGCTGAAAACCTAGCGCCGTGCCCGGTTCGGGCGTTGGAATCGTCCGTACACCGGGACACCGCGACCGGGCCCGCACCATGCCGAACAGTCTCGCCGATCTTTCGAGCCTGAGCCGCCTGCTCGACACCGCGCTCGACCTCGAACCCGAGCAGGCCGAAGGCTGGCTGGCGTCGCTGCCCGAGTCGGATCGACACCTGCTGCCGCAGCTGCGCGAGATGCTGGCCGAAAATCGGTCGCAAAGCCACGCCGGTTTTATGTCCGACGGGCCGAAGCTCCAGGGTGGCGCGGTTGATGAAACGGTGGCCCGGCCCGCAGACCTCGTCGGCCCGTACCGGTTGATCCGCGAGCTGGGGCGCGGCGGCATGGGCGCGGTGTGGCTGGCCGAGCGCGCCGACGG
>Ga0207675_100003645_pt1 | contig 15012 bp, 15 predicted proteins | sample KBSSwiS42_FD_184305 | JGI IMG/M metagenome (GOLD analysis project Ga0207675, IMG submission 184305) | Switchgrass rhizosphere microbial communities from Kellogg Biological Station, Michigan, USA - KBS Switchgrass S4-2 (SPAdes) (version 2) | ecosystem: Host-associated > Plants > Roots >... | reverse complement strand
AGCTTCTAGCTTTCCTCTTCCTCGGCGCCTGGTTCGTCGTCCAGGGGACGGCGTTTCTGGTCGCCTTCGTGCTGCTCGTTGCGCCGCTTCGGCGCTGGCGCGCGCCGAACGGCGCGACGCGCGCGCTCCACGTCGCGGGCGCCGGCCTCTTCGCCTGGCTCGCAGCGCGGCTCGCGCTGGTCGAGCGCGCGTGATGGCGCTCGAAGCCGCCGGCGGTCCGCTCGCAACCGTCGGCGAGACGTTCGCGCAGCGCACGCGCCTGACGGCCGACGTGATCCGCGACTTCGCGACCATGGTCGGCGACCACAACCCGCTCCACCATGACGTCGTCGCCGCGCGTGCCGCCGGCTATCGCGCGCTGATCGCATCGGGGACGCACCTCGGCAGCATCCTGATGGCGATGACCGCGACGCATTTCGCGCAGCCGGCCGCCGACAAGCGGCCGCGGCTCGGCCTCGGGCTCGGCTTCGAGCTCACGTTTCGCGGCCCGGTCTACGCCGAAGAGGACGTCGACCTGCGCTGGACCGTCACCGGCGTGTCGTGGAAGGAGAGCCTTGCCGGCTGGCTGACGCTGCTCGCCGGCGACGCGCGCGCCGGCGACCGGCTGCTGCTCGCAGCGACGGGAACACTCCTCGTGCGCGCGCCGGGAGCGAAGCGATGATCCTCGACGACGACCACCGCGCGGTGCAGGACGCGGTCCGCGCCTACGTGCAGGACCGGATCGCGCCGAACGCCGCGGCGTGGGACCGCGACGCGCACTTTCCGAAGGACGAGCTGCAGGGGCTCGCCGCGCTCGGCTGCTACGGCGTCGCGGTGCCGGCCGCGTACGACGGTGCCGGGCTCGACTACCTCGCGCTCGCCGTCATCCTCGAGGAGATCGCCGCGGGCGACGGTGCGACGTCGACGGTTGTCAGCGTCAACAACTGCCCGGTCTGCTCGATCCTGATGGCGTTCGGCAACGACGCGCAGAAGGAGCAATGGCTGAAGCCGCTCGCGCGCGGCGAGATGCTCGGCGCGTTCTGCCTCACCGAGCCGCACGTCGGCTCGGAGGCGGGCGGGCTGAGAACGACGGCGGTGCGCGACGGCGACGCCTACGTCCTCGACGGCGTCAAGCAATTCATCACCAGCGGCAAGAACGGCGACGTCGCGATCGTGATGGCGGTGACCGACAAGGCCGCCGGCAAGCGCGGCATCAGCGCCTTCGTCGTGCCGACGTCGACGCCGGGCTACACGGTCGCGCGGCTCGAGGAGAAGGCCGGCCAGCACGCGAGCGACACCGCGCAGATCGTCTTCGAGCGCTGCCGCGTCCCGGCCGAGAACCTGCTCGGCGAAGAAGGGCAGGGCCTGAAGATCGCGCTCTCGGGCCTCGAAGGCGGGCGCATCGGCATCGGCGCACAGGCGATCGGCATGGCGCGCGCCGCGTTCGACGCCGCGCTCGCGTACGCCAAGGAACGCGTCGCGTTCGGCAAGCCCATCTTCGAGCACCAGGCGGTGCAGTTCCGCCTCGCCGAGATGGCGACCCGGATCGAGTCGGCGCGCCAGCTCGTCCACCACGCGGCGAGCCTGAAGGACGCGGGGCTGCCGTGCCTGAAGGAAGCGGCGATGGGCAAGCTCGTCGCGAGCGAGATGGCCGAGCGCGTCTGCAGCGACGCGATCCAGATCCACGGCGGCTACGGCTACGTGCGCGACTTCCCGGTCGAGCGCATCTGGCGCGACGTCCGCGTCTGCCAGATCTACGAGGGGACGAGCGACGTGCAGAAGATCCTGATCGCGCGCGCGCTGGCGTAGTCGCTCGGGGCTCGTCGCAAGGTCGTCGCGATGCACGAGCGCCACGCCCGCGAAGTCACCTGCCTCGAGGCGTTCGAAACCGCGCGTCCCGAGTCGCCGAGCTGGACCGACGACGACCGCGCCTGGGCCGACCGCGTCGCGCTCGAAGCGGTCGCCGCCGACGCGCCGGCCGATGCCTACGTCGCCGGCCGCGCCCGCCACGCGCTGCAGCGGCTCGGGCCGCGCGAGCCGATCGTCGAGCGGAGCGTGCGCGAGCCGATCTCGAAGCGCGGCTGGATCGCCGTCATCGTCGTCGTCGCGTTCGCGCTCGGCGTCGCCGCCGACGCGGTCGGCGGCGGCCAGCGCATCAACCTGCTCGCGCCGCCGCTCTGGGGCGTGCTGCTCTGGAACGTGATCGTGTATGCGCTGCTGATCGCGTGGCCGCTGGTGCGGGCGCTGCGCCGCAAGCCCCAGCGTCCCGGACCGCTGGTGCGCGCGACCGAGGCGCTGCTGCGCAGCCGCCGGCTCCTGCCGCGCGCGTCCTCGGGAGGCAGCGCACCGGCGCTGCGCGAGTTCGCGCGGCTCTGGCTCGATCGCACGAAGAAGCTCGCAGCGCTGCGCGCCGAAGCCGTGCTCCACGCCGGCGCCGCGGCGCTCGCGCTCGGCCTCATCGCGGGCATGTACGCGCGCGGGCTCGTGCTCGACTATCGCGCGGTCTGGGAGAGCACGTTCCTCGGCCCCGATGCGGGACACGCCGTGGTGACCACGGTGTTCGGCCCGGCGGCGCAGCTCGCAGGCATCGCGTTGCCCGACGCCGCTGCGTTCGCGGCGATGCGCGCGACGCACGGCAGCGCGGCGGCCGGCGCGCCGGCGGCGCCGTGGCTGCACCTGATCGCGCTCACGCTGGCCGGCGTCGTCGTGCTGCCGCGTGCCGTGCTCGCGCTCGCCTGCGCCGCGCTGTCGACGTGGAAGACGCGCCGCTTCGTGCTGCCGCTCGACCGTCCGTACTTCCAGCGGCTGCTGCGCGAGCGCAAGGGCGGCGCGGCGCGCGTCTCGGTCCATCCCTACGGCAGCGCGCCGACGCCGCAGGCGACGCTCGGCCTGCAGGCGCTGCTCGCTGCGGCGCTCGGTCCGCGCGCCGCGCTCGAGTTCGCGGCGACGGTGGGCTTCGGCCGCGAGGACGACGCGGCGCCCGTCGTCGATGCCGGATGCACGCACGCCGTCGCGCTGTTCGACCTCGGCGCGACTCCCGAGCTCGAGAGCCAGGGGCGTTTCCTGCGCGCGCTCGTCGCCGCCGCGCCGGCAACGCCGCTCGCGGTCGTCGTCGACACGACCACGTTCGATCGCCGCTTCGCGACCGTCGGCGAGCGCGTCGCCGAGCGCCGCGACGCCTGGCGCGCGTGGGGGACGGCGATCGGCTGCACGCCCGCGTTCGCTGCGCTCGAAGGCGAAGCTGCCGCCGCGGCGTCCGACGTCGAGATGGCGTTCGCGACCTCGGCGGCGGCTGCGACGCCATGAGCGATCGCGCTCCGGCGAGCGTCGACACGACGGGCTGCAGCGTCGCGCTCAGCCTCGTCTCGCACACCAACGTCGGCAAGACGGCGCTGGCCCGAACGCTCCTCGTCCGCGACATCGGCGAGGTCCGCGACGCGCCGCACGTCACCGAGTTCAACGAGGTCCACACGCTCGTCGAGACCGCCGCGGGCGAGCGCCTCTGCCTCTGGGACACGCCCGGCTTCGGCGACACGGTGCGGCTCGTCAAGCGGTTGCGCGCCGGCGAGCGGCCGATCGTGCGCTTCCTGAGCGAGACGTGGGACCGCTGGCGCGACCGCGGCTTCTGGGCGAGCCAGCAGGCGGTGCGCAATCTCCGCGACGACGCCGACGTCCTGCTCTATCTCGTCGACGCGTCGCAGTCGCCCGACGCCGCCGGCTACGTCGCGCCCGAGATGGAGCTGCTCGGCTGGATCGGCAAGCCCGTCATCGTGCTGCTCAACCAGCTCGGCGCTCCTGCCGTCGACGGCAGCGACGACGACGCCGCGCGCTGGCGGCGCGCGCTCGCCGGCGTCGCGATCGTGCGCGCAGTGCTGCCGCTCGACGCCTTCGCGCGCTGCTGGGTGCAGGAGCTGACGCTGCTCCGTGCGGTCGACGAAGCGCTGCCCGCCGAGCGGCGACCGGCGATGGCGCGGCTCGGCGCCGCGTGGCGCGAACGCCGCGAGACGACCTTCCTCGCCGCGATGCGCGAGATCGCGGCGAGCGTCGCCCGCACCGCGCTTTCGACCGAAACGGTCGCCGACCGCGCCGACCTGAAGACGCGGCTGCGCCAGGCCGGCGCGGCGATCGGCATCGGCAAGGCCGACGACACGCCGACCGCGCTCGCGCAACGCGCGCTCGCCGAGCGGCTCGACGCCGAGGCGCGCGCCGACACGCTCGCGCTGATCCGTCTGCATGGCCTCGGCGGCAGCGCCGAGCGCGACATCGTCGAGCGCCTCGCGACCGAGTTCGACCTGAGGCTGCGCGTCGACGAGGCGAACGCCGCGGTGTGGGGCGGCGCGGTCACCGGCGCGCTGATGGGCCTCAAGGCCGACGTGCTGAGCGGCGGGCTGACGCTCGGCGGGGGGTTGCTGACCGGCGGCATCCTCGGCGCGCTCGGCGGTGCCGGCATCGCCCGCGGCGTCAATCTCGTCCGCGGCACCGACCGCTCGCTCGTCGCGTGGAAGGGCGAAACGCTCGACGCCGTCGTCGACGCCGCGCTGCTGCGCTACCTCGCGGTCGCGCATTTCGGCCGCGGCCGCGGCGACTGGGCGCGGGGCGACTCGCCGGCGCACTGGAAGGACGTCGTCGCCGCCGCGCTCGCGCCGCATCGTGCGACGCTCGCCGCGGTGTGGGCTGACCGCGCGGTCGGCACCCACGACGATGCTGCCAATGCCGCGGCGGTCGACGCGCTTGCCGTGCGGCTCGAGCCGATCGTCCGCGACGCCGCGTGGCAGGCGCTGCGCCGTCTCTATCCGCAAGCGGACATGGCGAGCGTTGCGCCCGAGAATGCGCGTGCCGCAGCGACCGCTTCGCCGCCATGACCACCGCCTCTCCCGTCCACGTCCGTGCGCTCGTCTTCGACGTCTTCGGCACCGTCGTCGACTGGCGCTCGGCGATCGTCCGCGACGGCCGCGCGTTGGCCGCGGCGAAAGAGATCACGGTCGACTGGGAGGCATTCGCCGACGCCTGGCGCGCCGGCTACCAGCCGGCGATGCAGCGCGTCCGCAGCGGCGCCGTCGGCTGGACGACGATCGACCGCCTGCACCGCGAGATCCTCGAGTCGCTGCTGCCGCGCTTCGGACTCGCGAGCCTCGACGAGCGCGAGCGCGACGCGCTCAATCGCGTCTGGCATCGCCTCGATCCGTGGCCCGACGTCGTCGCCGGGCTCGCGCGCCTGAAGCGCCGCTACACGATCGCGACGCTCTCGAACGGCAACGTCTCGCTCCTCGTCGACATGGCCAAGCGCGCCGGGTTGCCGTGGGACACCGTGCTGTCGGCCGAGCTCTTCGGCCACTACAAGCCCGACCGCGAGGTCTACCTCGGCGCGGCGCGCGTGCTCGATGTCGCGCCGGCCGAGCTGCTGATGGTCGCGGCGCACCCGAGCGACCTCGCCGCGGCGGCGCAAGCGGGGCTGCGCACCGCGTACGTGCCGCGGCCGCTGGAATACGGACCCGGCGGCGGGCTGCACGACGCACCCGGCGACCAGACCTTCGACCTCGTCGCCGCCGACTTCGGCGCGCTCGCGGACCAGCTCGGCGCGTGACGCAGCCGCAGTCTGAAGGAGCACGATCCATGGACCTGCTCGCGTTCCTCCGCAACCAGGCGCGCGCCAACCGGCTCGCCAACCACCGGCTGCACTCCGCGATGCGCGCGCTCTCGCACGCCGACTACGTCGCGCCGCGGACGAGCTTCTTCCCGAGCATCGCGGCGACGCTCGAGCACATCCACGCGGTCGATCTCTACTACCTCGCCGCGCTGGAGGGCGACCGCGAGATGGAGCGGGTCTGGAGCACGGCCCCGCGCGATGTCGCGCTCGCCACACTCGCCGAGGCGCAGGCGGCGTCGGACCAGTGCTTCGTCGCGCACGTCGAGTCGCTGGATGCGGCGGCGCTCGAAGACGTCGTCGATCTCGACCGCGGCAACGGCCGCATCCAGCGCGAGCGCCGCGGCCACGTCATCGCGCATCTCCTCAACCACCAGGTGCACCACCGCGGCCAGGCGCACGCGATGCTCGCCGGCACCACGGTCAAGCCGCCGCAGCTCGACGAGTTCCTGATGCCGAGCGAAGCGCACCTGCGCGACGACGACGTGCGCGCGCTCGGCTGGAGCGAGGCGAAGCTCTTTTCCTGAGTGGCCCGCGCGCGATGGACAACGTCTACGTCACGCCCGAGCACGAGCTGCTGCGCGAGCAGGTCGCGCGCTTCCTCGCGCGCGAGGTCGAGCCGCACGCGCTCGCGTGGGAGGACGCCGGCGTGACGCCGCGCGAGGTGCTGCGAAAGCTCGGCGCCGCTGGTCTCCTCGGCTTGATGTTCGAGGGCGACTACGGCGGTGGCGACGCCGACGCGCTGACCAACCTCGTCTTCGCCGAGGCGCTCTCGCAGTCGACGTTCGGCGGCTTCATCATCACCGTGCTCGTTCACACCGACATGGCGGGCCCGCACCTGCACCACGCCGGCACGCCGGCGCAGAAGGCGCGCTGGATGCCGGGCATCACCGCGGGAACGACGGTCACCGCGGTCGCGGTCACCGAGCCCGGCGCCGGCTCGGACGTCGCCGGCATCCGCACGACCGCGACGCGCGCGGCCGACGGCAGCGAGTGGCTGCTCAACGGCACCAAGCTCTTCATCACCAACGGCGTCCACGCCGACCTCGTCTTCGTCGCCGCGCGGACCGGCAGCGCCCGCCATGCGATCTCGATGTTCGCGGTCGAGAAGGGGACGCCGGGCTTCACGGTCGGGCGCGCGCTCGACAAGACCGGCTGGCTCTCGTCCGACACCGCCGAGCTCGTCTTCGCCGACTGCCGCATCCCCGCCGATCACCTGCTCGGCGAGGAGCACCGCGGCTTTCAGTCGGTGATGAAGAACTTCCAGACCGAGCGGATCGCGCTCGCGGCGATGGCGGTCGGCCACTGCACGCAGGCGCTGCGCGTCACGCTCGAGCACGTCCACGACCGCCATCTGTTCGGCGTCCGCCTGTTCGACATGCAGGTCGTCCGCCAGCGCCTCGCGATGCTCGACGCCCGCGTGCGCGCCGCGCGCGCCTTCATGTACCACTGCGCGTGGCGGGTGACGCGCGGCGACGACGTCGTCCAGGAGGTCTCGATGCTGAAGGCGCTGACGGGCGAGCTCGTCAACGACGTCGTGCAGACGTGCCAGCAGTTCCACGGCGGCATGGGGTACATGCGCGGCACCGTGATCGAGCGGCTCTGGCGAGATGCCAGGATCCTCGCGATCGGCGGCGGCGCGACCGAGGTGATGCTGGACGAGGCGGCGAAACGCTACTAGCGAAGTAGCTACCACCCCCCGCGCGGCGACGCGGCGCGACCTGAGTCTTGCCGATTGCGCTCCGCGCCGAGCCGCTGAGATACTGGGGCGATGGGCCCACTGTCGTTTCCGCGGCGTCGGCGGCGCGTCGCGGCTGCGTCGGCGCTGCGCTTCGCCGTGCCGTCGACCGCCGCCGCGACGACATGATCGCGCCGAGCGAGATCGCGATCCGGCTGGCGGCGGCCGCGCTGCTCGGCGCCGTCGTCGGCCTCGAGCGCGAGCGGCTCGAGTGGGCCGCCGGATTGCGCACGCACATGCTCGTCTGCGTCGGCTCCGCGCTCGTGATGCTCGTCTCGATGTACGGGTTCGCCGAAGTGCAGAACGACGCGCACATCTCGTTCGACCCGTCGCGCGTGGCGGCGCAGGTGATCAGCGGCATCGGCTTCCTCGGCGCCGGAACGATCCTCTTCCTGCGCCAGGAAGTGATCCGCGGCCTGACGACGGCGGCGAGCCTGTGGACGATCGCCGCCGTCGGTCTCGCCGTCGGCGGCGGCATGTACGTCGCGGCGATCGCGACGACGCTGGCCGCGCTCGTCATCCTCGCCCTGGTCAAGCCGCTCGAGCAGCGCTTCTTCAAGCGCGGCGGCAGCCGCCAGATCACGGTGCTCATCGACGAGGGTGCGCCGTTGCTGGCGCAGGTCGAAGCGGTGATCGGCCGCACCGGAGCCAACATCGTGCAGCTGAGGCTCGTGCGCGGGGGTGGGCACGACGCGCTCCACTTCGCCTTCGAGCGCCACGTGCCGAAGGCGACGCTGCTGCAGGTCATGGCGGAGCTGCGGGCGATCGAAGGCGTGCAGGAGATCCGCGTCTGAGCGGCTGCGGGCGCCCACCGGCGCTCGCCGTCCCGAGCGCCACGAACCGTCCACGCACGGGTGAAAGGCCCCGATTCGAAAGCAAGACTCGGAGCGCGCCGTAGGATGTCTCTGAAGACACTGGGTCCCTCTACCCACTGCTGCCAAGACATCATGAAGTCGCGATCCACCGACATCACCAGAGACCGCCGCTGGGCGAGCGTCGTCGCGCGGGACAAGGCCGCCGATGGCACCTTCTGGTACTCCGTTGCGACGACCGGCGTGTTCTGCAGGCCTTCTTGTCCGTCGCGCCTGGCGAATCCGAAGAACGTGCGCCTCTTCGAGAGCGTCGCTGCCGCAGAGGCCGCCGGATTTCGCGCCTGTCGCCGCTGCAACCCCGACGGCATGTCGATCGAGGCGGCCAACAACGCGATCGTCGCGAAGGCCTGCAAGCTGCTCGACGAAGCGGTCGAACCGCTCTCGCTGGCGCAGATCGCCGAGTCGGTCGAGCTCAGCCCGCACTACTTTCACCGCCTCTTCAAGAAAGCCACGGGCCTCACGCCGAAGGCGTACGCGGTGGCCGGCCGCTCGGCGCGGTTGCGCGCGGGGCTGACCAAGGCGGCCACGGTCACCGAGGCGTTCCACGACGCTGGCTATGGGTCCAACGGGCGCTTCTACGAGGCTTCGACCAGCGTGCTCGGAATGAGCCCGACCCACTACCGGTCGGGCGGCGTCCAGGAGGTCCTCACCTTTGCCGTCGGCCAGTGCTCGCTCGGCTCGATCCTCGTCGCCTCGAGCGCGAAGGGAGTCGCCGCGATTCTGCTCGGCGATGAGCCCGAGGCCCTGGTGCGCGACCTCGAGGACCGATTTCCGCGGGCCCGGCTCGTCGGCGGCGACGCGGCGTACGAGCGACTGGTGGCCCAGGTGGTCGGCCTCGTCGAGGCGCCTGCGCACGGGCTCGACTTGCCGCTCGACGTGCGCGGCACCGCGTTCCAGCAACGCGTCTGGCTGGCGCTCCGCGAAATCCCGGCCGGCAAGACGGAGACGTACTCGAGCATTGCAGAGAGGATCGGTGCGCCATCTTCCGTGCGCGCCGTCGCCGGAGCCTGCGCGGCCAACGCCCTCGCGGTCGCGATCCCGTGCCACCGCGTGGTGCGGCGCGACGGCGACGTCTCGGGCTATCGCTGGGGCGTGGAGCGCAAACGCGAGCTCATCGAGCGCGAGCATCGCGCGCAGGAGCGGGCCGCGTGAAGCGGGACGACTGGATCGAAGCGGACGTCGGCGCGCGGGTCCGGCGCATCGACCCCTCCGCGCTCGAGAGCGACCTCGACGCGCAGGGTTGGTCGATGCTGCGCGAGCTGCTCTCGTCGGCGCAATGCGACGACATTGCTGCGCTGTACGCGCAGGACCAGGGCTTTCGCAGCCGCGTCGTCATGGCACGGCGCGGCTTCGGGAAGGGCGAATACCGCTACTTTTCGTATCCGCTGCCGCCCCTGGTTCACCAGCTGCGGACTGCGCTCTATCCACGGCTCGCGCCTCTCGCCAACCGTTGGCACGAGCGCATGGGAATGAGCGTGCGCTTTCCGGTCGAGCACGCCGAGTTCATCGCGCGGTGCGCTGCGTCCGGCCAGTCGCGGCCAACGCCTCTCCTGCTGCAGTACGGCGCCGGTGACTACAACTGCCTTCACCAGGACCTGTATGGCGAGCACGTCTTCCCGCTGCAGCTTGCCGTGCTGCTCTCGCAGCCCGCGACGGACTTCAGCGGCGGCGAGTTCGTCCTGACCCAGCAGAGACCGCGGATGCAGACGCGCGCGGCCGTGGTGCCGCTGACGAAGGGCGATGGCGTCGTGTTCGCCGTCAACAGCCGGCCCGTGCGCGGAACACGCAGCGACCATCGGGTGAAGATGCGCCACGGCGTCAGCACGGTCACGAACGGGCATCGCCACACCCTCGGCATCATCTTTCATGATGCGAGCTAGTCGCGCAGGACAAGCAGAGCTGTTCGACGCTGGCGGGTCCAAAGCCGAAGACCGCGAGCGCCTGGAGCCGGGCGCGGTCGTGTTGCGGGCCTTCTGCCTCGACGAGGCGCCCGCGCTGCTCGATGCGATCGACGTCGTCGCACGGACGGCTCCGTTTCGGCACCTGACGACGCCTGGCGGCCTGCGCATGTCGGTGGCGATGACGAACTGCGGCGATGCGGGCTGGCTGAGCGATCGCCGCGGCTATCGCTACGACGCGATCGATCCGGAAACGGATCGGCGCTGGCCAGCCATGCCCGACGTCTTCTTCGATGTCGCCACGCGCGCCGCGAGCGCGGCCGGCTTCGATCGGTTCGCACCCAACGCGTGCCTCGTCAACCGATACGAGCCGGGCACACGGCTGACGCTGCATCAGGATCGCGATGAACGGGACTTCGCAGCGCCGATCGTGTCCGTCTCGCTCGGAGTGCCGGCGACGTTTCTCTGGGGCGGCAGTCGGCGCGCGGCGAGGCCTCGGCGGATTCGCCTCGATCATGGCGATGTCGTGGTGTGGGGCGGGCCGGCCCGGCTGAACTTCCACGGCGTCGACACCCTGCGCGAGGACCAGTGCGCGCTCACCGGCAGCAGGCGTTTCAACTTGACGTTTCGCCGGGCGCTTCTGGAACGTGATCCGGACGGATTCCCGATTTGAAGGTCCGCTAGAACAGGGACAACCGGGACGCGGTTGCGCTACCGTGCCGTGCCATGTCTCACTCTGCGTCGGCCGCCCCGCCCATTGAAGTCGCGACGCTCACCGCCTGCCCGAATTGCGGTGAATCGTTCGGCGAACGAGGCGAGCGCCGTCGCCGCTTTTGCCCTGAATGCGGGCAGGAAACCACCGTGCGGGCACCGACGCTAGGCGAATTTGCCCAGCAGTTCGGCGGCGCCTATTTCGCCGCCGAGGGTGCGCTGTGGCGCAGCCTGAAGCTGCTGCTCCTGAGGCCCGGTGCGCTGACGGTGCAGTACCTGGCGGGGCGGCGCAAGCACTATGTCCTGCCCTTGCGGCTGTACCTGACGATCAGCCTGTTGGTCTTGCTGGTGGTGCGCGTGGCGGGCAGCGGCCCGGTGGAGCTCAAGGGGGACGACCCGGACCAGATCGCCAAGGAGAACCGCGACATCACGTTCGAGGTGGCGGGAGGTCGAGCCGGGCTTCGCGAGGGTGTGTTCTTTTGCGAAGACCTGCCCGGCTGGGTGTGCAGGCGCATCCAGCGTCGCATCGACGTCGACCCCAAGAGGATGCTCAGCGAGGTCGAGTCCTTGAAAGACCGCTTCCTCGCCAATCTGGGACCGGCCATGTTCGTGCTGCTGCCGGGTTTTGCGCTCTGGCTGAAGCTGGCCTACCGCAACCGGCATTTGCGCTACACCGAACACCTGGTGTTCGCGTTGCACGTCCACGCGTTCTGGTTCGTCGCCTTGCTGTTCACGCTGCCAGACTGGGGCCTGCTGACGGCATTGGCCCTGCTGGCCGTACCGGTCTACACATTCCTCGCGATGAAGCGCGTGTACGGCGGCCGCGGTTGGCCGCGGCTGCTGCGGGCCGCCTTGGTGTCGGCTCTGTACGGCACGACGCTGGTGCTGGCCCTGGGCGGGGTGGGATTGGTCAGCATGTTGTCGTAGCGCGACCGGTGCCCCCTGAGCCGGACGGTCAAGAGCACCGGTGTCAGGGGCCAGTGTCAAGGTCGAATGCGCCGCTTCACGCTCCGAGCCTGCCGCGATGGGCTACGCTCTGCGTTTCTACCGAAAAGATGCGTCATGACGACCACGGCCCTCCGCATCGAACGCGACGGCGCAGTCGCACGCGTCTGGCTCGACCGCCCCGAGATCAGGAACGCCCTCAACGCCGCGCTGATCGGCGAGCTCGCCACCACGTTCGCTGCGCTCGCCGCCGACGACGGCGTGCGCGCGATCGTCGTCGGCGGCAGCGGCAAGGCGTTCTGCGCCGGCGCCGATCTCGGCGCGATGCGCGACGCGGCGTCGTTCACGTGGGAGCAGAACCACGCCGACGCGGCGCGGCTCGCGGAGATGCTGTGGTCGCTGTACAGCTGCCCGGTGCCGGTCGTCGCGCGCATCCACGGCGACTGCTACGCCGGCGGGCTCGGCATCGCCTCGGTGTGCGACCTCCGCGTCGTCGCCGAGGGCGTCACGTTCTCGCTCAGCGAGGCTCGGCTCGGCCTCCTGCCCGCGACGATCAGCCCCTACGTCGTCCGCGCGATGGGCGAGCAGGCGGCGCGGCGCTGGTTCGTCACCGCCGAGCGCTTCGGCGCCGCCGAGGCGAAGGCGTGCGGCTTCGCGCACGAGGTCTGCGCCGCCGGCGAGATCGACGCTGTCGTCGGCAGGATCGTCGATGCGATCGTCGCCAACGCGCCGCTCGCGACGCGCGCGTGCAAGCAGCTCGTGCGCGACGTCGCCGGCCGCGAGATCAGCGCCGAATTGCGCGCCGACACCGCGCGCCGCATCGCCGACATCCGCGTCGGCGCCGAAGGCCGCGAAGGCATCCAGAGCTTTCTCGACAAGCGCAAACCGTCATGGCAAGTTCGCTGACATGCAGCTCGATCTGACCCAGCTCGTCGCGATCGCCGCCGCGCTCGGCTGGGCGAGCGGGCTGCGCCTGTATGCGGTCGTCTTCCTGACCGGTCTCGCCGGCTGGCTCGGCTGGGTCCACCTGCCGGGCGACCTCCACATCCTCGCCTCGCCGATCGTCCTCGGCGCGAGCGGGCTGATGCTCCTGCTCGAGTTCTTCGTCGACAAGATCCCGGGGCTCGACAGCGTCTGGGACGCGATCCACACGTTCGTCCGCATTCCCGCCGGCGCCGCGCTGGCGGCGGCGGTCTTCGGCGGCGACCAGGCGAGCTGGGTCACCGCCGCGGCGTTGATGGGCGGCACGCTCGCGGCGACGAGCCACGCTGCCAAGATGACGACGCGCGCCTCGGCGAATGCCTCGCCCGAGCCGTTCTCGAACATCGCGCTGTCGCTGCTCGGCGACGGCGCGGTGCCGGTCATGCTCTGGCTGTCGTGGGTGCATCCGGTCGTCGCGCTCATCGCCCTCACCGCCGTCGTCGTCGTCTCGCTCGTCGTCGTCTGGGTGCTCTGGCGCTTCATCGCGCGGCTGATGCGGCGGATGCGAGCTGGCTACAGCGAGCCGGCGCTCGAGCGCTGATCGCCGCGCGCCCAAAGGAGTCGCCATGCTGCCTTCCCGCGTCACGCTCGTCGACGTCGGCCCGCGCGACGGGCTGCAGAACGAGAAGCAGACCGTCGACGCCGCGGTCAAGATCGAGCTCGTCCACCGCCTGCAGGCGGCGGGGTTGCGCGAGATCGAGGTCACGAGCTTCGTCAGCCCGAAGTGGGTGCCGCAGATGGCCGACAACGCGGCGGTGCTGAAGGGCATCGCCAGGAAGCCCGGCGTTCGCTATTCGGTGCTGATCCCGAACACGAAAGGCCTCGACGCCGCGCTGTCGGCGCCGCGCGCCGAGTGGCCCGACGAGATCGTCGTCTTCGCTGCCGCGACCGAGGCGTTCAGCCAGAAGAACATCAACTGCTCGATCGCGGAGAGCATCGAGCGTTTCCGCCCGGTCGTCGACGCCGCCAGGAAGCACGGCATCAAGGTGCGCGGCGCGATCTCGGTCGCGCTCGGTTGCCCGTACCAGGGCGAGGTGAGCCCGGACGAGGTCGAGCGCGTCGTTCGTCTCATCAAGGAGATCGGCGTCGACCACTGCGGCATCGCCGACACGATCGGCGTCGGCACGCCCAAGCGCGTGCAGGCGGTGCTCGAGCGCGCGCTGCGCCACTACCCGCTCGCCGAGGTGAGCGGCCATTTCCACGACACCTACGGCCAGGCGATCGGCAACGTCTACGCCGGCCTCGAGGTCGGCATCGCGACCTTCGACGCCAGCGTCGCCGGCCTCGGCGGCTGCCCGTACGCGAAGGGCGCGACCGGCAACGTCGCGACCGAGGACGTGCTCTTCCTGCTCGACGGACTCGGCATCGAAACCGGCGTCTCGCTCGACGGCGTCGTCGACGCCGCGGCGTTCATCTCGGGCGTGCTCGGAAGGAAGCCCGTTTCGCGGGTCGGCAACGCATTGCTCGCCAAGAGAGCGGCCGCGACGGCGCCACGCGCGAATGAACCCTCCCGATGAGTTGCGAAGGCGCAGGGCCGCCTGCGCGGCGGCGCTGGCGTGCCTGGCGCTGCCGTGCCGTGCGCTCGCCCAACCCGCAGCCCGCGTCGCCAAGGTCGGTCTCCTGATCGAACCGTCGATCGACGCGGCGATCGAGCGCGGCGTTCTCGTGCCGTTCAGGCGCGGGATGGCGCAGCTCGGCTACGCCGAGGGGGCGAATTACGTCCTGACTGCGCGTTCGGCCGCGGGCAGGAACGACGCGCTCGACGGCGCTGCGGTCGAGCTGCTCAGGATCGAGCCCGACGTCGTCGTCGCCGCGTTCCCGTCGGCGGCGTACGCCGCGAAGAAGGCGACGCGCAGCGTTCCGATCGTCGCCGTTTCCGTCGACGATCCGGTCGCCATGGGGCTGGCGCAGACGATGGCGAAGCCGAGCGGAAATATCACGGGAATCAGCGCGTGGGGAGGCGAGATCGTGGCCAAGCGGCTCCAACTGCTGCGCGAGCTCGTCCCCGCCGGCCGCACGTTCGGCATCCTGATCCATCCCCCGGCGATCACCGGCGCGTTGCCCACGAGCCGCTGGGAGAACGGCATCAACGCGAAGATCCGGGTCTACGAATCAAACGGCCCTGCCGACATGGCGAGCGCCTTCGCGGCGATGGCGCGCGACCGCATCGACGGGCTGCTCGTGCTCGCCGACGGCAACAGCTACACGCATCGCGAACGGCTGAACGCGCTGTGCATTCAGCAT
>Ga0207675_100003644_pt1 | contig 15013 bp, 7 predicted proteins | sample KBSSwiS42_FD_184305 | JGI IMG/M metagenome (GOLD analysis project Ga0207675, IMG submission 184305) | Switchgrass rhizosphere microbial communities from Kellogg Biological Station, Michigan, USA - KBS Switchgrass S4-2 (SPAdes) (version 2) | ecosystem: Host-associated > Plants > Roots >... | reverse complement strand
TGGGCGGAACTAATGAGGGTACTTACGGCGCGGTGACGTCTACGCCGACGATTTGTACCACACTTCCGAATACGCCCGCCGGTTGCAATAGAGTGAATGGCACAAGTACTACCAATCAACTTTGGGCGAATTTCTTACTCGGGAACTTTCAGACCTTCACGCAAAACCAGTTTGATCTGACGGCCGATCTGCGTGCTTCAGACTGGGAAGCCTTTGCCCAGGATGAGTGGCGCGTAAAGAGCAACATCACCTTCTATTATGGAATGCGCTTTACTCGCTTCGGTCAACCGTGGGATGGGAACGGCCGCATGACCAGCTTCAATCCGTTCCTTTACAGCTCCGCAGCGGGTCAGGCTTTCCAGGTAACCGGCAATGGTAATCGTGTTCCGGGTACGGGCAACCCGTTGAACGGCATTGTCGTCAACAGTCAGGTGACAGTTCCGGGCGCTACTGTATCGCCGTTCGGCAAGGCGGTTGCACCGACGCGGAACAACTTTGCCCCGCGCGTCGGACTCGCTTGGGATCCTTTCAAGAAAGGTACTACTTCAGTCCGCATGGGCTATGGTCTCTATTATGATCAACTGTCGTTCAGCTTCTATGAAACGGGTTTGGTCTCAACGAATCCACCGTTCCAACAACAGTTGGTTATCAACCCGACAACGCTGGACAACCCTTTAGGTGGGGCAACAACTGTCAGCAACGCGCTCCAAACCGTTGCCGGCATCGATCCAAATTTCAAGACGCCTTATGTACAGCATTGGTCGCTAGATCTTCAGCATCAGTTCGGGGCCAAGACCATCGTCACGGTAGGTTATTTTGGATCGAAGGGAACGCATCTGTCGGGATTGGTTGACTTGAATACCTTGCCGGCCGGATACGCGCTCACTAAGACCTGTGCAACCAATCTAACAACCGGTCCTGCCACCATTCCGTGCCAATCACCGGGTCAGGTCTTCACGAGCAGTTCTTCGACGGCAGCAGGCTCAGAAGTCGTCCTTCAGCAGATTAAGCCATTTCGAGGTTACAACACTGTTCGTTACCTCGAGACGGCCTTCGACTCGAATTACCATGCACTTCAAATCAAAGCGCAACGAAGGTTCGCACGCACCAGCCAGATCAATCTGGCTTATACATGGGCGAGAAACATGACCGATAGCCAGAATGAATTCTCTACCGTGCCGCAGAACGCCTTTGATTTCAAGGCCGAATACGCGCGCGCAAACCTCGATCGGCGGCAGGTTCTGAACATCAATTACATTTACGAACTGCCGTGGTTCTCCGCGCAAAAGAATTTCAAAGAAAAGGTTCTCGGCGGCTGGCAGTTTTCAGGAATTACGGTTTACTACACCGGTTTGGGATTTTCGCCGGCCACTTCTAATAATGACCCGGCCGGCCTTACTACCATCCTTTCGGCGAACGCGGGGAGCAGGCCAAACATGATCTGCGATCCGAACACGAACGCTCCGCATACTGATTTGCAATGGTTCAATACCGCATGTTTCGTCAATGCGGTGGGAACCAATCTTGTCGGCAACGCGGGCCGCAACACAATTAACGGCCCGCCAACTACACGATTTGACGCGACCCTGACAAAGAACATTCGGTTCAGCGAAGCGAAATCAATCCAACTCCGGTGGGAAGTCTTCAATGTCTTCAACCACACAAACTTTGCGACGATCTCGAGCTTAAACATCACTAGCAGCGTTTATGGCCGGATCGGCACAACACGCGATCCGAGAACCATGCAGCTCGGCGCGAAGGTCATCTTCTAGACGAGCGTTAATCGCGCTCCCCAAGAATGCCCGCGGCAAACGCTGCGGGCATTTTTCTGTTTCGCACTCAATGACAAATCGCCTGCATCAAGTTTCAACTTGATGGATCACCTCTTGCTAAAGAGAGGCGTGCCTATTCGTCGCAGCGGTCATAGCCCGGGTTGACTGCCTTGCGGATCCAGTCCAGATAAAGCGATTAACCGCAGTTATCGAAAGGATAAGTTCTTTTAGTTTTATTTGTAGCTCCGTCGCTACTAGAATTGCGCGCGCTGTTAACTACCCACCAGTTATTTGAAACTCGTCTAAGGTAAAGAGGAGCCCCAATCATGGAACACCGCGTTAAACTTATCCGCAATCTGGTTTCGGCATTTGCAATCTGTTTCTGTTTTGCCTCGAGCGCCGTTGCGCAGACCGTCACCGGTACTTTGCAGGGAACTGTCACCGATCCGAATGGCGGTGTGGTTTCCGGCGCAGATGTTTTGATTAAGAACGCTGAGACAGGACAAGAGCGCACCGTGAAAACAAATAGCGACGGCGTCTACGTCGCTCCGTTTGTGCCGATCGGCCGATATAGTGTGACCGTTTCGCAGCAGGGATTTAAGACTACGCTCAAAGAGGGCGTGGAAGTGGGGTTGAATCAGACCCGAGTGGTTGACATAAGGCTTGACGCCGGCAGTATCACTGAGACCGTCACCGTCGAATCCGGTGGGGTAGCGCCGATTAATACGACCAACGCAGAGATCAAGGGCACACTGAACAGTCAGGAGATTCTCGACAAGCCGGTCTTTAACCAGGGCAACTTCCTGACGCTGGCCGAAACATTCACGGGCTTTCAGGAGAACCCCACGTCGGGACAGAACAACCCCACCGCCTCGTCCGGCTCTTCGATTAACTTCAATGGAACGGGCACGCGCGGCGCGACTTTCCAGATCAATGGGGTCAACAACGACGACTCTTCTGAAAATCAAAATCGTCAAGGGGCATCGCTATCGACGATTAAAGAGTTCCAGGTCATCACCAACAATTTCACGGCGGAATTTGGGCGAGGTTATGGCGCCGTGGTGCTAGTGCAGACAATTTCCGGAACCAACAACCTGCACGGAGACGTTTATTGGTATCACAACGACAGCGCTTTGAACGCGACTAGCAATGTCTTTAGCCCCGGCGCACGCAAGGGCGTCGCCCGTCGCAACCAATTTGGCTTCACGTCGGGCTTCCCCGTTTTAAAGAATCGCCTGTTCGCCTTTGTCAGCTTCGATCACACAGAGAATACCGGCGCCAACAATATCTCGCGCGACGTATTCACTGTCGCCGAGCGCAACCCTGCCAACTGGTTCCTCCAAACGCCGGCCAACAATACGCCGGCCAACCGCGCCTTCATCCAGTCGGTTATCGACCGCTTCGCGAACATCGTGCCGAACGACCCGGCCAGCGGCCCGCGCACATGGCGTGGCCAGCAGGGATTCGACTTTCCGGCGCGCGACTATTCGGGCCGCCTCGACTGGAATCCGCGTGAGGCGGACGCGTTCTTCGCGCGCTGGCAGTACACGCGTCAGAAATTTGTAGCTGACGACGTCATCCCCGGCGAGCGCGCCGATCAAAATCACAAGCAGCAAAACTTCGGGTTGACCTGGACGCACATCTTCTCGGCCGAAACCGTGGGCGAGTTCCGCTACGGGTTGGGACTGCGCACGACACTGGTGAACATCGCCGCCGGCAATGACACGCCGGTCATCCGCTTCACCAATCCCGCACCTGTGGGCACGCAGACAGTCATAGGCAATGCCGGCAACTTCCCCATCCAGCGTTACCAGACCGACAACCAGTTCGTCTATAACCTGTCAACGCTCTTTGGCGGCAAGCACTACCTCAAGGCCGGCACCGACATCCGCCGCCAGCAGCTCGACGACCTCGCCGACAATTTCTCGCGCAACTTCTACAACTTCAACAGCGCCACCTGCAACACCGTCGTGTACCGCGACCCGAATCTTGTCAACGCCGCGAATCCGACCGGCGTGCCGTCGGCCTTCTACTCGTTCCTGAATGGCTGCGTCAACAACTTCCAAAAGGGATACGGACCGTTCTTCCTGGAGAATCGCATCAACGAGTCGAACTTCTACGTCGAGGACAACTGGAAGGTGCGCGATAACCTGACGCTCAACCTGGGCTTTCGGTACGAGTACGTCTCAGCGCCGGAAGAGGTCGCGGGGCGTCTCAACTATGGCTTCGGAGACGACAAGGACAACTATGAGCCGCGTGTTGGCTTCGCGTGGACCCCGAAGTTCCAAGGCGGTTTCTTTGGTCGCTTCTTTGGTGAACCTGGAGATTCGTCGATTCGAGGTGGCTACGGCATTTATCACGGGCGGCTCTTCCAGTCGGTGTTTTCGCAGGGCGGCGCGACAGTGCGCTTCAACCCGCCCAACGCGTTCTTCTTCAACGAAACGTCCCCGGCCAACCCGCGCTTCAACCCGACCAACTTCGCGGACCCGACGAACGGCTTCGTCTTCGTTCCCGGTCCGCAGACGACGCGCCACACCGAGACGTTAATCGATCCCGGCTTGGAAATGCCTTACACGCAACAGTGGAGCTTGAGCTACGAGCGTGAGATGCCGCTCACTTCGAAGATCCGGATTAGCTACACCGGCAACCGCGGCATAGGGCTGCTGCGTTACTCGCTCGATAATCTGCCGCTTAACGATCCGGCAGGCGTGCTCGTCGCCAACCATCCGAACAACGCTCCCGCGGTGCTCTACACGGCGGCACAGCGGCCGCCGGGCGACCCACGCGGCGTTGACGTTCGCGGGCAAGTACTCCGGCCCGCAGCCGACCTCGTCTGTGCCGGCACGGGACTAGCCGGGATTGCGACGAGTACGACCTGTCCAGTCGCCGTCCCGCTCGGCGCCTTGGAGTACAGCCGGCTCGTGCCGCGCACCAACGAGCGCCGCCCGAACGGCGCGTTCACGACTAACACAGTGGTAAGCAACGGCGCGTGGAGTTACTACAACGCGCTCCAGGCAGAGTGGACCAAGAGATTAAGTCACGGCTTCAACTTCCAGGCTTCCTACACCTATAGCAAGGCGATCGACACAACTTCCGAGGCGACCTTCGTCGGCGCCGGCGATACCAATCAGAACGGCAACAACGCGCGCGCAGGTCGTGGACTCTCGCGCTTCCACACGCCGCACCGCTTCACTATCTACGGGACTTACCGCACACCCTGGTTCAAGAACGAACGGGGCCTCCTCGGGCAGACACTCGGCGGGTGGCAGTTCTCGAGCGTTGTGAAGCTGTCCAAGGGGACACCCTTTACCGTCATCAGCCCTTCGCAGGATTTGGATTTCGACGGCTTCTCGGAAGCGCGCCCCGTTCTGCTCGACCCGTCCGTGCTGGGGAACAGTGTCAACCACCCGTCGACCTCTCAGGCCGCATTACCGTCCACGGCATTCCGCGCGCTGACCATTGCCGACGTTGGCAAGGCACTGCCGCTGGTAGGGCGCAACACTTTCTACGGCGATGGCGTGAAGACCGTTGACTTCGCAATCGTCAAGAACTTCCTGTTGCCCTGGGAGAATCATAGGCTCATGCTGAGGGCCGACCTCTTCAACGCCTTCAACCACGTGCAATACGGTTTCCCTGTCAGCCTCGATGTGACGAACGTCAACTTCGGGCGCATCACGGGAACGGCCACGCAGTACGCACCGCGCAACATCCAGGTTTCTTTGCGCTACCAGTACTGACCGCTCGCATTTGGACAGTTGGGCGGGGGTTTAAAAGTAACTCCCCGCCCATTTGCTTTTTCGTTTGAAAAGAATGATGAGGAAGATCAGTTGACTCGAGCCTTCAGACGAACAACTTGCGCGTTGTTGTTAATGCTGATTTGCGCCTTCGTTTCACGAACGCAGATGCCAATCCCAATGCCCAACCCGGCGCGTACTGCACCGCCGATGGCTGAGGTGCGAGCGCTTTGGGTAGTGCGCACAACGCTTACATCGCCTGAAAAAATTCAGCGCATGGTCGAGAGCGCGGCGTCTAATGGATTCAACACGCTGATCGTGCAAGTGCGTGGTCGCGGCGATGCTTACTATCGATCACGTTGGGAACCACGCGCTGCTGAATTGAAAGATCAACCGGCGGATTTTGATCCGTTGGCAACAACGATTGATGCGGCACACAAACGCGGCCTGAAAGTTCATGCCTGGCTGAACACGAGTTTGCTGGCCAATCTGGATGCGCTGCCGAGTGATCCGAACCATGTTTACAACAAACATCCTGAATGGCTCGCGGTGCCGCGTCCCGTTGCCGCAGAGCTTTACAAACTTTCTCCCAGCGACCCCGTCTATCGAATGCGAATTGTCGAGTGGTCGAAGGCTAATCGCGCCGAGCTGGAAGGCGTCTATGTAGGACCTGCGAATCCCAAAGTGCGCGAACATATCTACCGAATTTGGATGGACGTGCTGGAAAAGTACGCGGTCGATGGTCTGCACTTTGATTATGTGCGCTTCGCCAGTCCGGATTTTGATTACAGCCGCACGTCTTTGAAAAATTTTCGCAAATGGCTTGAGACGCAATTACCCGCGGCTGACAAGAACGCGCTGAAGGAAGCACTGAAAGGAAAGCCGTTGGCGGCAGCAGAGACGTATCCGCAAAAGTTTGCTGATTTTCAGCGAGAACAAGTTACCGCGCTAGTCAATAGGATCTATCACGCGGTAAAAGAGCGGCGCCCCAACGTGATAGTTTCAGCTGCCGTCTTTGCGAATGATGAAAACGCCTATACGCGGAGATTTCAGGATTGGCGACGTTGGCTGCGCATGGGTATTCTCGATGTTACCTGCCCAATGGCTTACACGCCGGACACCGCAATTTTTCAAAAACAAATCGAGGTCGCAGTCTCCACAGCGCATTCCACAGGCGGGCGCGTTTGGGCCGGCATCGGCGCCTATCGCATTCCCGCAGAATCGACGGTTGAGAAGATCAACACGGCCCGAAGTTTGGGTGCTGATGGCATCATTCTCTTTTCTTACGATTTCACCGCGACGCCAAGCGCACTGAATCCGGAGGGTAACTATCTCGAGCGCGTACGCCAGGCTGCCTTTGCGTCACAACCGATGCCTCGATAGTTTCTTCATCACCTCGAAATGTTAGAATTAGGTCTCGATCGATAGCCGAAACGGCAAATCGTAATCATCGCTCTGTGCATACGCTTCTTCGCAATGGTCGCATAGTTCTCCCCGATAGCGTTCTCGAACCCGGCGCAATCCTCATCAGCCACGGCAAAATCTCTCAAATCATCGATTCGTCTTCCCTCGATTCCGTCGTGGCGGATTCAGTCATCGATTTGGACCACGCTACGATCTTTCCGGGCTTTATCGATGTGCACATTCACGGCGCTGTGAGCGTGGATGTGAACAGCGCCGATGCCGCTGGGTTGTTACGCGTGGCTGAGTTTCTCGCGAGCAGAGGCGTGACCGCGTGGCTGCCGACACTCGTGCCTGGGCCAAACGAGCAGTACGAACGGGCACTCGCCGCGATCGGTGAAGCGATGGAAGTCCAGGCCGCCGACACAACAAAAGGAGCCCGAGTGTGCGGCGTTCACTACGAAGGTCCCTTCGTCAGCAGCGAACAATGCGGGGCGTTGCATCGCGAACACTTTCGCAAATTCAAAAATGCCGCGGACCTTGATTCACTGCCAACGATCAATCGTGAAGGCGCGGTTCACATGATTACTGTCGCGCCCGAAATTCAAGGCGGCATTGAGTTGATTCGCGAGCTGCGACAACGCGGCTGGGTGGTTTCGATTGGTCACACGCGCGCGACGCCGGCGATTCTCGATGCAGCCAAAGAAGCCGGCGCGCAACACATGACGCATTTCATGAATGCAATGTCGCCGCTGCATCATCGCGCGCCGGGACCAGTCGGTTGGCGTTTGCTAAACGATGACGTGAGCCTTGATCTAATCGCCGACGGAATTCATCTCGATCCGATGATGTTGAAGGTGCTTCTGCGTTGCGTCACACCTTCGCGTCTGGCGTTGATTAGTGACGCGATTGCGGCAACCGGTCTTGGCGACGGGGATTACGAAATCTGGAGCGAGCAGATAACCGTTCAGGACGGCCGCACCCGCAATGCGCGCGGCAGCATCGCCGGATCAGTAATCACAATGCTCGACGCGGTGAAGAGGATGTTGTCGCTCGGTGCTTCGGAATGTGATATCGCGCGCATGGCGTCGACGAATCCGGCCCGGTTGCTGGGAATTGACGTTGATTGTGGATCAATTGAAGAAGGAAAGCGTGCCGATCTGATTGCCTTAAGTGACCGCGGAGATATTCAGTTTACGGTGACGAACGGCGCGGTAGTTCGATCGTGAGCGGCGGCGTAAAGTGAATTTGATCCTTTCGCGCTGACCCGCGCCCTGGTGGGGTCGGCGCTACTGGGTTTCATCCTTTCGTACCGGCGCTTCAAACCAAATCGTACTTAATGGTGGTAGCGTAATCTCCGCTGAATAATCCAACCCATGCGCGGGCTTCTTCTCGGCGCGAATACTTTTCACCACGCCAAATCCGCCGCCGCAATACTTCTCGTTGTCAGTGTTCAGAATCTGTTTGTAGCTGCCTTTGCGCGGGAGACCGACACGATGACCTTCACGCACGACTGGTGAGAAGTTGCCCACGCAAATGATCTCTCTGCCGGTCGAAGGGGCAATCCGCCGGAACGCAATTACGTTTTCGGCAGCGTTGTCCACTTCGATCCAACTGAAACCGCTCACGTCGCTGTCGCTTTCCCACAGTTCCGCGTGCTTCGCATAGAGTCGGTTTAGATCTTTAATCAAAACGTGGACGCCTTTATGCGTCGGCGTCTGCAAGAGATGCCAGTCGAGACTGTCAGTTTCGTTCCATTCGCGCCACTGTCCGAACTCGCCGCCCATGAACAGAAGTTTTTTACCGGGATGCGCCCACATGTACGCGTACAGCGCGCGCAAGTTCGCAAACTTTTGCCATTCGTCGCCCGGCATTTTGTTCAGCAGAGCACCTTTCATGTGGACGACTTCGTCGTGCGAGAAGGGAAGAATGAAGTTCTCACTCCAGGCGTAGAGCAGACCAAACGTCAGCGCGTTGTGATTGCCGCCGCGAAACAGAGGGTCGGTCTGAAAGTATTTCAAAGTGTCGTGCATCCAACCCATGTTCCACTTGAAATCGAAACCGAGTCCGCCGGAGTAAACCGGCGCGCTGACCTGCGGCCATGCGGTCGATTCTTCCGCGATCATTAAAGTGCCGGGACATTCGCGGTGCGTAACTTCATTGAGTTCTTTCAGAAGCGAAATGGCTTCGAGGTTCTCACGTCCGCCAAACTCATTCGGAATCCATTCGCCTTCTTTGCGACTGTAATCGAGGTAGAGCATTGACGCGACGGCATCAACGCGCAGTCCGTCGAGATGAAATTCGCGCAGCCAATAGAGCGCGTTCGCGATGAGAAAGTTACGGACTTCGTTTCGGCCGTAATTGAAGATGTAAGTGCCCCAATCAGGATGCTCGCCTTTGCGCGGATCGAGGTGTTCGTAAGTTGCCGTGCCATCAAAACGTCCCAGCGCAAACGCGTCCTTCGGAAAATGCGCGGGCACCCAATCCATAATTACGCCGATGCCCGATCGGTGAAGGTGATCGACGAGAAAACGGAAGTCGTCCGGCGTGCCGTAACGAGCTGAAGGTGCGTAGTAAGCACTGACCTGATAGCCCCACGACGGGCCGTAGGGATGCTCTTTCAACGGCAGAAACTCGACGTGCGTAAAGCCTCTCTGCGTCACATAGTCCGTCAGCAGCGGCGCCATCTCACGGTATGTCAGTGGTCGATTTTCTTCCTCAGTCACGCGCCGCCACGAGCCCAGGTGAACTTCGTAAATTGAAAGCGGCTCGCGCCACGCTTGCCGTTTCGCGCGATTCGTGATCCAGGCGCGGTCGCCGAACTTGTACTTTGATTGATAGACGATTGAGGAGGTGTCGGGAGGGACTTCCATCATCGACGCGTACGGATCGGCTTTAAGAAACTGCGCGCCGCCGGTCGTAATTGCGTACTTGTAGAGTTCGCCGCCGCGCAAACCGGGAACGAACAACTCCCAGACCCCTGACGATCCGAGCCGTCGCATCGGATGCTTCGCCGCGTCCCAGTCATTGAAGTTGCCGGCTACGCTGACGCGATCCGCCGCGGGCGCCCACACAGCGAAGGACACGCCGCGTTTGCCTTTATGAGTCCGGCAATGTGCGCCGAGCTTTTCGTAAATCCTTTCGTGCTTGCCCTCGCCGAAAAGGTGGAGATCGATGTCGCCCAACGTGGGTGAAAAACTTTTTGCGGCGCGTTGCGTCTTCCCGTCCTTGCGTGAGTCTGCGTTCACCGTCGGGCGAGTTCCGCGCGGCTTTTGTGCGTCGTGTGCCTTTTTCTCGCTCATGTTAAGGCGCTTGCAGTCGCCAGCCGGTCTGTATTCCGATGTCGCGGATTTGAGGGTTCTACAAATTGTCGAAAAATGTCGGCTCCGGTGCCCATTTCGCCGCGGTTGCTTTTCGCTTCACTTAGTATTTCCAAAAACCTATCGCGAACTGATGGCAAACCAAGTTGCTCCATCAAATCGAGGCCGCGCGCGGCGTACTTGAGAATCTGAATCGTCTCAATTCCCGAAATATCGTTGAAGAACCAGCCGCAGCTTGTGTACATCAACAACAGCATGCGCTGAAGCTCGAGATAAGTGAGCGCGCGCGATCGTTCGTCGGACGACAGCCAGCGGCCCGCATGTTCGAAGAGGAACTGTTCGCGCGATCGCTGGGGATCGAGGACAAGCGAGATGCTTTCGTCGCGTGCCAGCCACGGGAAGATGAATAACTTGCCGCGTGTCCCCTCAAAAGGTTCGATATTTTCGTTGCGCAAGCAATCGAGTGCCGCCCGCAAAGGCTTGCGCCACGCCTGGTTCCAACCGGCGTCGCCACCCGTGCGACAGCCGCAGTCGCGAATCCATCGGCCGATGCCATGTGGACAACTCCATGAAGTGCCTTCGCCCTCCGGTCCGCTATTGATTTCAAGTTCGACTTCGGGCGGAGATTGATCGAGATATGCGCTGTAGTTCGTTACCGTGAAGCCACGGGCCGGCGCCTCTTCTGTCAGCGCATGCGCCAGGCACAAATCGCCAAATTTGAAGTGATGTCCGTAAGTTTCGCCATCGGTCGCGACGTTGAGCATCGGTTTGTCGTCGACGGCGTGCGCGAACGCATCGACAAGATCGCGACTCGATTTCAACAAGTTTTGAAAAGCAATCGCTTGTGATGTCGGCCCGTTGTACAAAAAAACCGCAATCGATCCTTCGCCCTGACTGCTCGCGTAGCGATACGGAATGCTTGGGTCCGGTCGATCGGCTTCTATCTCGTGTACTTCGTTGGTTGTAACGCGGCTCGACCTGTTGCTGTCGCTCGGAGTTCCGACACGCTTGGCTTGATGGGGTGCGAGAATGACATAACGCAAGCCTTCTTCGATGAGCGCGTTAAGAACGCGTTCGTTACAGGCCGTCTCTGGCAGCCACATCGCTTCCGCGTCGCGTCCGAAGCGATAACGAAAGTCAGCCAGTCCCCAGCGAATCTGTGTGCGGAGATCGCGTTCGTTGCAGAGCGGCAGAATCGCGTGACCGTAGGCTTGCGCAATCGCGTTGCCGTGCCCGGCGTGCGCGATCACGCTCTGGCGATCGGCCGCGATGATCCGGTTGTAAGTACCGCGGTAATGCTGGTCGAGCCAGCTCAACAGCGTCGGACCGAAATTGAAACTGATGTGTTCGTAATTGTTGAGAGCGCTCGTTTCGCCGTTTGGAAACGTCACAACTACGGCGCTGTTCGGGCGATAACATTCGGCATGGATGCGTTCGTTCCAATCGTGAAATGGCGCGGCGGTCGGTTGTTCTTCAACTATTCCCGTCCACGGATTTTCGCGTGGGGGTTGGTAGAAATGTCCGTGAATGATGAGCGCGGGCATAGGGCGTAGGGTGTAGGGTATAGGGTGTAGGTGATGTCTTCAACTTTCGGATCAAACTGCCGGGCATTCGGCCGAGTTCAATGCAAACGAGGAGATCCTGACAACTTTTGTTCGCGGATGGCTTTCTTAAAACCTAAAACCTACACCCGCACCTTACGATTTCCTTCTTCCAAACATGTCCACACCCACCGCGGCGACAAGCACTCCGCCTTTGACGACATACTGCGCCCAGTTTTCCACGTTCAGAAGCGACATGCCGTTGTCGAGACTCGAGAGGATCAAAGCGCCAAGTACCGCGCCGAATACGGTGCCACGACCACCCATCAGACTCGTGCCGCCAATCACGCATGACGCGATCGCGTCGAGTTCCATTAGCGTTCCCGCATCCGGCGACGCACTGCCCACGCGCGCTGTGTGCAGAATCGAAGCCACACCTGCGAGCGCGCCCATCAGACAAAACGCCGCGAGGATGTATCGCTTCAAATTGATTCCCGAAAGCCTGGCCGCGTCAGGATTACCGCCGATGGCATACAAATATCGACCGAATGTGGTATTCGCGGTGAGGAACGCGCCTCCCAGCGCCACTACCAGCAAGACGATGACTGGAATCGGAATACCGCCGGCCTGATTCATCAGAAAAATGAACCCAGCGATCACGAGTGACGGTACAAGGATGCGTGCGACGGTCGAAGCAACGCTGACAGCTTGCAATCCATGTCGCTGACGTGCCCGGTTTCTGCGCATGTTAGTGAGGATAATAAGGACTATCGCGATTACCGCGAGTGCAAATCCGACTTGCCGCGGAATAACGTCGCGGCCCAGCGATCGAAAAAGCGGCAGCTCAACGGGAATCGTCGCACCTTTGGTAAGTTTCAGAATCACACCGCGCCAAGCCTGCAATCCTCCTAACGTTACGATGAATGACGGAATGTTGATGTAGGCGACGAGCGATCCTTGCAGCGCGCCAATTGCAAGTCCGACAAGAATCGCGATGAGCAAACAAGGCACCAATCCCCAGCCTTGCGTCATCGCCGCAATTCCCCCTGCGAGCCCGACAACCGCGCCGATCGAAAGGTCGATGTTGCCGCTGACGATGACCATCAGCATGCCAACCGCCAGCACACCGGTCACAGCTGTTTGTTGAAGCAACTTGGAGAAATTAGTGGCGCCGAGGAAAAGTCCGTACGGATGATATTGATCGATGGTGGCCCATTGAAGGAAAAGCCAAATCACGATCAAAGCGCCAAGCATGGTGTAGGCACGTAGCGCTGATGTGCGAAGTTTGATGCGGGGTGTGGAGGCTTCGCTCATATTCATGCTGCCAGCTGCGCCCGTCCCGTCGCGCACGACATCACCGCCTCCGGCGTCGCTTCGGCGCGCGTGAATTCACCGGTGACGCGGCCTTCGTGCAGGACAATCACCCGATCTGAAAGGCCGAGCACCTCCGGCAACTCTGATGAAATAAGAATGATCGCGAGTCCGGTTTCTGCCAGTTGATTAATCTGCGCATAGATTTCCTGCTTGGCGCCGACATCGATGCCCCGCGTTGGTTCATCAAGAAACAGCACCCGCGGATTCGTCAATAACCATTTCGCCAAAACAACTTTTTGCTGATTGCCGCCCGACAGCGTGCCGGCAATCGTGAAAACGGACGGCGCCTTAATGCGGAGATCGGTTGCCGCGCGCTCTCCGGCCGCCGCTTCAGCGTTCTCGTCCGTGATGAATCGTCCCGACAGTTTTCGTAGACCGGCGAGTGTCATGTTTCTAAGGATTGTCTGATCCAGAATCAGCCCGTAACGCTTCCGATCCTCGGTAACAAAGCCGACACCGTGTTTGATCGCGTCGGAAGGGGCGTTGATTTGGGCCTGCCTACCGTCAATCAAAACCTCTGCGGATTTCCGACCGGCATGCGCGCCAAAAATGGCCATCAGCAATTCCGTTCGACCTGAGCCCATCAAGCCGGCGATCCCCAGCACTTCTCCTTTGCGAACCGCGAAGCCGACCTGATCGACGAGTAGCTTGCCAGGGACTGAGGGATCTTCAACGGTGACGTTGCGCGCTTCGAAAACAATTTCGCCGCGCTCGTGCTTTGTTTCCGGAAAGATTTGATTAACTTCGCGTCCGACCATCTGCGCGATCACGCGCGGCTCGTTCAATTCGGATGTAGGATTCGTGTCGATCGTCTTGCCATCGCGCAACACTGTGACGCGATTGCTGATGCGAAACACTTCGTCGAGCTTGTGTGAGATATAAATCATCGCGACCCCGCGCGCACGCAACCCGTTGAGGATTCCGAACAGCGTCTCAACTTCCGCATCTGTCAACGCCGCGGTGGGTTCATCCAGCACGAGAATGCGCGCATTCTGCGAAAGCGCCTTCGCGATTTCTACCAGTTGCTGTTGACCGATGCCGAGATTGCGAACCGGAAGATGCGGATCAATTTGAAGGTGAAGCTCATCGAGAAGCTTTTGTGCGCGGCTGAACAGTTCGTCCCAGTTGATAATTCCCAGACGTCTCGGCGCGCGCCCCAAAAAAATGTTCTCGGCGACGCTCAGATCCTTAACGAGCGACATTTCCTGATAGATGACGGCAATGCCGGCCTGTTCCGAGTCGCGGACGTTTGCGAATCTTCTCTCTTCGCCATCGAGAATGATTTGTCCGCCGTACTCTGGGTAGGGATAAACGCCGGCGAGGATCTTGATCAGCGTTGATTTGCCGGCGCCATTTTCGCCGACAAGTGCATGGATTTCGCCCGCCGCCAGATCTAAACTGACGCCATCAAGCGCGCGAACGCCTGGAAATGATTTTGTAATCTCTTTCATTTCCAAGATCTCTTCCATTGAAGCCGATTCTGTCGTGATTTTCCTGCCGTCTGCCTACTGCCGCCTGCCTATTGGCTTTTCGGCCATTGGTCGCGCGGCACGTTTTTATAAACATCTTCCATTTTGTGATAGCCGTCTTTAATGACCGTTTGCATCACGTTGCTCTTGTCGAGCACGATTGGTTCCTGAAGAATGGAGGGGACTTCGATCTTGCCGTTATTAACCTTATCAGGTGCATCGATCTTTTCGCCGCGCGCGAGCTTAATCGCCGCGTCAACCGCGCTGTTCGCGAGCGGCACGATCGGTTTGTAGATCGTCATTGTCTGTTTGCCGTCGACGACGCGTTGCACAGCATCTAGTGCCGCATCCTGGCCGGTGACTAAAACTTTTCCGACCAATTGCGGCGGCAACGCCGAGATC
>Ga0207675_100003642_pt1 | contig 15018 bp, 15 predicted proteins | sample KBSSwiS42_FD_184305 | JGI IMG/M metagenome (GOLD analysis project Ga0207675, IMG submission 184305) | Switchgrass rhizosphere microbial communities from Kellogg Biological Station, Michigan, USA - KBS Switchgrass S4-2 (SPAdes) (version 2) | ecosystem: Host-associated > Plants > Roots >... | reverse complement strand
GGAGTGTCGTCGCGCGGATAAAAATAAAGCACGACGGTTTTCTGGTTGTGAAAACCGGCGAGGCTGACCGCTTCCATTTCGGCGTCAGGCAAATCGAATCCCGGGGCCGCCTGACCGGCCTGCAACTTCTGCGCTCCGCATTCAGTCTGCATAGTCACGGATTTATTGTAGCAAAGTACCGCCTCTGTCAATACGGTGGACGTCACGATTAATAATTCACCGCGCGCGCTGCGCGGTCCGCCGCATCATCCCGCCGCGAACAATTGTAATCAGCACGTTATAATCGAATGATGACGAGCAGTCTACCGGACGCGCGTACGTTCCTCGCGCGATACTGGCAAAAAAAACCGCTGTTCGCGCGCGGCGCGTTGCCGCGCTTCGCCAACGTGCTCACGCGCGCGCAAATTTTCGAACTCGCTTGCCGCGACGACGTCGAGTCCCGCCTGGTGACGGGCGCGCGCAGGTCATGGCGCGTCGAGCAGGGCCCCTTTCGCCGGCGCGACCTCATGCACCTGCCGCCGCGCGCGTGGACGCTGCTCGTAAACGGGATTGAATCCGTTCTACCCTGTGCGCGCGAACTGCAGCAGGCTTTCGATTTCATCCCGTACGCGCGGCATGACGATGTGATGGTGAGCTATGCAGCGCCGGGCGGCAGCGTCGGACCCCATTTCGACAGCTACGACGTCGCGCTCGTGCAGGGCGCAGGCACGCGCCGCTGGCAGATCAGCGCTCAGCGTGACCTGGAGCTCGTGCCGGGTGCCCCGTTGAAAATACTGCGCCGCTTCCGCGCGCAACGGGAATGGACAGTAGAGGCCGGCGACGTGCTGTACCTGCCACCACGGTATGCGCACCACGGCGTCGCGCTTGACGACTGCATCACATGGTCGGTCGGTTTTCGCGCGCCCGGCCGCCAGGAGATTATTGAGCGCTTCCTCGATTTTTTGCGCGATCAACCGCGGGCGGATCAAATCTATCGTGATCCCCGGTTGAAACCCCAGCGACGCGCCGGCGCAATCGGTCCTGACATGCTGCATAAAATCGAAACGATGCTTGCATCGCTAAAATGGACTGCGGCGGATATCGAGCGCTGCGTCGGCGAGTATTTGACCGAACCGCGCGCGGGCGCCGTGTTTAGATGCGCCCGCCGCATTTCGGCGCCGCGCCTTGCGGCGCTCGCGCACGCCCGCGGTGTGCGCCTCGCGCTGCCGACCCGCATGCTGACGTCCGGCAAAAAAATATTTATCAACAGCGAAACCATCGTTGCTCCCGCCGCTTCCGTCGCGGCACTGCACCGTCTTGCGGACACGCGCGAATTGCCGGCACTGACGCGCATCAACGCCGCGACGCGCGCGTTGCTTTACGAATGGTACCGAGCGGGCTATATTGAATTAGGCAGTTAACTCCCGCGTGCGCGTCGGATACGCGCGACTACGGACTCCGAAACCAGCCGATCACAGACGTCAGATGCTGCCAGTACCGCCAGACCGCATGCCCGGCGAACGCAAGCTCGAAGGGCTTGCCGCCTACGATGCGGCCCTCGACGAACTGCTTGCGAACGCGACCCATACGGTGCGCATATTCGACAAGAGCATCGGGCGCAACTTCAACTCTCCGGCGCGCCACGAGCTGCTCGCGCAGTTTTTGCTCGCGCGGCGGACCAATCGCGTCAGGATCGTGTTACACGAAACCACGCACATCGTGCGCGACTGTCCGCGGCTCATGATGCTGCTCAAGCGCTTCAGCCACGGAATCGCCATCCATCAGACCCTGCAGGGGGCGCGGCGCGTGTACGATCCATTCGCCGTGGCGGACGACACCCGCTTCGTGCGCCGGTTTCATTACACCGACATCCGTGGCGAAGCCACAATCGGCGACGTGGCGGCGACCAGTTTATTGATCAAGCGCTTCGACGAAATCTGGGCAGCCTCGGCGCCGGCCGTGGCAGCGACGACCATCGGTTTATAGCGTGCCTGCGCTGGAAATGACAGGTGAATAAGGCTACAATTCGCGACTTGGTTGGCCGGCATTACCAGGTCATGCCAAACCTCCTGACTATCTATCGTATCTATTCTCAAGTTAAAGGAAAAACCATGAGTCGTTCGTTTCTGATTGCCGCGTTACTGGCGGTCGGCTTGACCGCCTGCGGCGAAAAACCCGCGCCTGCCCCGAAACAGCCAGCGCCCGCGCCGGCACCTTCCGCCACGCCGGCACCGGCACCTGCGCCTGCACCGACGCCCGCCCCGGCGGACGCCATGAAAGCGGACGCCCCGAAGGCTGACGACGCCAAGTCGACGCCTCCCGCGCCGACCGGCGATACCAAGAAAGATCCGAAACAACCGGGTTAATCGTCATTGCGGCGTAAAAAAGCCGGCTCTTGAGCCGGCTTTTTTCGCCCGCATTTCGTTTAAACCATGCCGGCCCCGCTTATCAGCCTACCTCGCGCCAGGCAAAGCCGTCGCTCTGGGTAGCCACGCCCACCCATTCGAGCTCGCAATTGAGCCCCTGCGCCAGCGCCGCGCGCGCCAGTTCGGGCGTATTGTTTTGCTTGCTCAGGTGTGCCGCCACCAGATGCTTCAACCGGCGGCAATCGATCAAGGTCAGCAGCTCCGCCGCCGTGTGATTGTCGAGGTGCCCGAATTTGCCGGCGATGCGCTCTTTGAGGCGCTGCGGATAGCCGCTGTCCCACAGCATATCGAGATCGTGGTTGCATTCGAGGATCAACGCGTCGAGGCCGCTCAGCACGGCCTGCATGTGGGCGGTCAGCGACCCTGCATCGGTCAACAAGCCGACCCGGCATGCGCCGTCGCTGAAAACAAATTGCGAAGGCTCGCGCGCATCGTGCGGCACCGTGTACGGTTCGATCTCGATGTCGCCCACCGCGAAGCGCTGATGGCAATCGAAAATTCTGACCTCCTCGACTGCGGCGAGCGCCTTGCCCGCCGCCTGCAAAGTACCGTGCGTGACCCACACCGGGATATTGAATTTGCGTGCCAGCCGGGCGGCGCCGCCGACGTGATCGTCGTGCTCGTGGGTAATCAGGATGGCATCGAGCGAATCCGCTGTTACGCCCAGGCGCGCGAGGCGAGCCACGGTTTCGCTCAGCGCGAATCCGCAGTCCGCCAGTACGCGTGTCGCGCCGACTTCAAGCAGGAGACCATTGCCTTCGCTGCCGCTGCCTAATGACGCGAAACGCATCACGAGCGGTGATACGTGAGTGGTGAAGAGAAGTGAGGTGGACCGGAGGGCGCCGGGTTGAGGGTTCGGGCGTTGGACCCTGCACTCCTCACGCCTCTCTCCTCACTTGAGTTGCTCGTAGAGCAGCGTGAGAATGCGATTCGCCGTGTCGGATTTTTCTTCGCCGCCGTCTTTGTTGAGCACGCTGACTTCACTGATCGCGTTCGCGTCTTTGACTTGAATGCGAAACTGCTCTTTCGACACCGGCTTGTCGCTCTTGCTGAAGGGATTGAGCTTCGACAGGAAGCCGCCCTTGGGCTGGGTGCTCTTGTTGTCGGCGTCCGGATCGACGTAGCGCACGAAATAAAGGCCTTTCGAGCGGTCGCGGTCTTCGACCGTAAACCCGACGCGATCGAGTGCCAGGCCGATTCGCCGCCACGCACGGTCGAACTGGTCGTTCACCGAAAGCATGCTGCCGCCGGCCTGGCCTTTGATGAGCGTCGCGCGCGCGGGGCCCTGCGGCTTCGCCTGCGCGACCTCGGTCTTCGCGCGCTCCTGCTGGACGCCGAATCGCGCCATCAGCCGCCGCAGCATCTCCGCTTCGAGATCGGGGTCCGGCGGACGCGGCTGCCAGCGCGTGTCGCTGCGGCCCTCGTTGATGTACACCTCTTCCATCCCGCGATGGCTCACGTAGATTTCGGTCGTGCCGGGCTCGGTGCCGCGCTCCAGACGGGTGCGAAATTTATCGCGCTCGGCGGTCGATGAGATGCTGTCGAGAATGCGGCCGAGAAAGTTGCGCACTACGCCGGCATCGAGCTTCGCGCGGCTCTCGGCAAAATCCGTTTCCATCACGCCCGCTTCAGGGTTTTCGCTCGCGATCACGAACCCCAACTCCATCCAGAATTCCCGGACCACGTTCCACACCGCATCCGGGTCGCCTTGCACGACGAGCCAGCGTGTATTTCCGGAGCGCTCGACGTGCGCATTGGTTTGCGCCGGCAGCACCGCGGTCTTGGCGGGATCAGGGGCTGCCTTGCGCTCTTTGTCGTAATCGGACAATAGCGCGCCGCCCTTCGTGTCCGGCACCGCATAGCGATCATCGGTGGTCGGCTTCGTGAGATCGGGCGGCACGCGCAAATCCGGCAGCCGGTTTTTCGACGCGGACTTGTATTCGACGCTGTCACTCTCGAGCTTGGGCAACGCACTGCACGCAGCGAGCACGACCGCCAGGACCAGCGTGAGCGCGGTTTTACATCGCGGCATTAGGCTCATTGCAGCTTCTTCAGGCATTGATGCCGGCCTGCGCCATGGCGTCGCGCACGACCTCGTGATAATTCGCGGACAGCGGCGTCAGCGGCAGCCGGATGCCTTGCTGCATGAGTTTCATGCTCGCCACCGCCCATTTGACCGGGATCGGATTCGCCTCGACAAACAGGTGGCGATGCAATCCCATCAACCGATTGTTGAGCTCGCGCGCGCGCGCCGGCTCGGGCTTGAGCGCCGCGACGCACATTTCGTGCATCAGCCGGGGTGCGACGTTAGCGGTCACGGAAATGATGCCGCGGCCGCCGAGCAGCATCAACGCGAGGCCGGTCGCGTCGTCGCCGCTGTAGACCGCGACACGCGGCGGCAACTGGCGCAACAGCTCCGCGCCGCGCTCGAGGTTCGCCGTCGCATCCTTCAAGCCAATGATGTTAGGCAACTCGGCCAGCCGCACCATGGTCTCGGTCTGCAGGTCCGCCACGGTGCGCCCGGGCACGTTGTAGACAATCTGCGGAATATCGACCGCTTCGGCGATCGCGCGGAAATGCCGGTAAAGGCCTTCCTGCGTGGGCTTGTTGTAATAGGGCACGACGGACAGGCTCGCGTCGGCGCCGGACTGCTTCGCATAGGCCGACAACTCGATCGCCTCGCGCGTCGAATTGGCACCCGTGCCGGCGATTATCGGCACCCGCTTGCGCGCGTGCTCGACCGCAGTCTTAATCAGCCGGTGATGCTCGTCGAAATCGACCGTGGGCGATTCGCCGGTCGTGCCGACGACGACGATCCCGTCGGTGCCTTCCTGGATATGCCAGTCGATCAGTTTGCGGAACGCGTCAAGATCCAGACCGCCGTCTTCGTGCATCGGCGTGACGATCGCGACCATACTGCCGTTAAGCTGTGCCATGTTTCTGATATTCCTGAAGTTATCGCCATGCCTCAGCCTCGACTGCGGCGCGATTTAGCGGGGGATTCTACCCCATTCGCGCGGCGCCCTGAACAAGCTTGGAACTGACTGCCGCACGGCGCTCGAACCCCCGGTGCCGGACGTGGCAACCATCCGGCAATCGAGCAGCCGGCGCGGTCCTAAGCCTGCTGGCAGGAATACAGGCGGGCGAGCAAATCTTCGGCTTCGACTGCGTCGAGCGCAGTTTTGCGCACGCGCGTCAACGGCTCGGCAAGCATCAGCACCAGCGGATGCCAGTTGGCGCACAACACCTCGTCCGCGTAAGCGAGCGGTAGCGGCTGGTCGTTGCTGTCCGGGCTCATGATCGTCGTCGCAGTCCAAAGCGGGCACTTGTCCCCTCCCACTTACGAACGCGTGAGCCGACAAAAAGTTGCAGCCGGCGACGAAAAATTCGACGTTTAATGCGCGCTCGCGCCATTCACGGCGCAGATGCGCTGCACGACTGCCGGTCGCGGCGCATCGAGCGTGAGATTTTCGTAGGCGAGGACTTCGAGCCGGCCATGCGCAATTTGTAACAGCTCGCCCGGTTTTAGCAGAAAGTCGGGATTGCGCGGCCTGCCATAGCGCTCGTTGCCGACCGCAAACGTTTCGTAAATCAGGACGCCGCGCGGCGCGAGCGCTGACAACAGCAACGGCAGGAGCGGACGGTGCAGATAGTTGACGACGACTATCGCGTCGAACTGCTCGCCGGAATAAGGCCACGCGGCACCCTCGAGATCCGCCTCGCGCGTCGTCACGTTACGAATGCCGGCGAGACTGCGCAACGCGTCTTTGTCCCGATCGACCGCTTCGACGCGATGCCCGCGCGCGGCCAGCCACCGCGCGTGGCGGCCGCTGCCGCACGCCACGTCGAGCACCCGACCTGCGGCGGGAAGATGTTCGGCCCAGCGCTGTATCCAGGCCGACGGCTGATCGACTCCGTGATGTGCATCGTCGTGCATGGCAAGTGGCCTGTCGCTGCGTTATAAGTGAAGCACTATATTATAGGCAGCGCGCCGCACCGGGCGCCTGTTCAGAGTCGCCGCACGATGAAGATAAAAGAAATTGCGATTTATCGCCTGAGCGTGCCGCTCTCCACGCCGTATCGGCTGTCGTTCGGGCCCGTGCGTGCATTCGACACCGTAGTGGTCGAATTGCGCGATGCGGACGGGCATCACGGGCTCGGCGAAGCGACATACCTGACCGGCTACACCGATGAGACCATAGCCGGCGGCTGGACGCTCGCACAAACGCTCGCGAACGAGTACGCGGGGCTGGACATCGACGACATCGAGCGGCGCCTCGAAGCGCATTACACGGCTGTGCCGTTTACCGCCACGGCATTCAAGACTGCGCTGGAAATGGCGGCAAACCACCCGCTGCTGGCGGTGGGGCAACCGACCCGGGCGCCGGTGCTGGGACTATTGCATGCGACCGAGACCGCCGAGATCGAAGCCGAATCGCAACAACTGTTCGCGCAGGGCTTCACGACGCTCAAGGTCAAAGTCGGATTCGATGCCGTGCGCGACGCCGCGATGGTGAAGCGCGTGCAGCAGGTCATCGGTGGCCGCGGCCGCATTCGCCTCGATGCCAACCAGGGTTATACGCGTGACGACGCGTGCCGTTTCGTCGCGGCGCTGGATCCGCAGGGCATCGAACTCTTCGAGCAGCCGTGCGCGGCCGGCGACTGGGACTCCGCGTGCGCCGTCGCGCGTGTTGCACCGGTGCCGATGATGCTCGACGAATCCATTTACGGTCTTGACGACATCCGCCGCGCTGCCGATCTGAATGCTGCCCGCTACATCAAAGTTAAGCTGATGAAGCTGGGCGGCCTGGACCGCCTCGCCGCGGCGATCGACACGATACGCGACTGCGGCATGGAACCCGTGCTAGGCAACGGCGTTGCGTGCGAAATCGGCTGCTGGATGGAAGCTTGCATCGCACGCGGCCGCATCAACAATGCCGGCGAAATGAACGGGTTCCTGAAGCCGGTCGCGCCGCTGCTTACCAGCCCGCTCAAATTCGAGCGGGGCGCAATCGCGCTCGAACCGAAGTTCCGTCCCAGGCTCGACCGCGCAGCACTCGCACGCTGCACGCTTGAGCAGTTCGAATTCGCTTGAGTCAGGTAAGAAGTAACGCAGCGCGCGACTTCTGATAGCATTGGAGACGTAAGTAATCGGAGGAGCAATATGGCCACAGCGATGGCAGGCAGCTTTACGCAGCAGGGTGTCAATTCCGCAGTCGAAGTTCTCCCGCTGACCGCCGCCGTCGGCGCCGAAATTCGCGGCGTCGACCTGGCGCGCGTTGACAATGCGCAATTCGCCACCATTGAAGCCGCGTGGGTGCGCCATTCGGCGCTACTGTTCCGTGGCCAGCAACTCGACCATGACGCATTGCTCGATTTCAGCCGCCGGTTCGGCGAGCTCGATCCGCCGCCCGTCAACGAGAACGGCAAGAAATTCGTCGACGGCTATCCTGAAATTTATGTAGTTTCCAACATCATCGGCGCCGATGGCACGCCAATTGGCAGCCTAGGCGCCGGCGAAGCCGTGTGGCACACCGACATGTCGTATCTGCCCGAGCCGCCGGATGCATCGTTACTGTATGCGGTGGAAATTCCTCCGGCGGGCGGCGACACGTGGCTATGCGGCATGATCGCTGCGTGCGCTTCACTGCCATCCGCACTGCGAACCGCGGTCGCCGGGCGCAGCATCAAGCATGACGGCACTTACAATTCGGGCGGTTATTTACGCGCGGGCCTCAAGGATTCGAGCGATCCGAGAAATTCGGTCGGCACGCCGCATCCGATCATCTGCGTGCACCCGCCGAGCGGCCGGCACACGTTGTATCTGGGGCGCAGGCGCAATGCTTATATCGTCGACATGCCACTCGCCGAATCGGAGGCGCTGCTGGATGAGCTGTGGGCGCACGCCGCACGACCGGAGTTCGCGTTTGCCCACCGCTGGCGCATTGGCGACGTGTTGATGTGGGACAACCGCACTACCATGCACCGGCGCGATCCGTTCGATGCGGCGGCGCGGCGGCTCATGTACCGCACTCAAATCAAGGGCAAGGCCAAGCCCCGGCGCGCAACGTAAACCGCGCTACATCACCCGAAAGTTTTTGAACTGCCAGGGATCGCCCTGATCGACGTCCTCGGGAAATAGCTTCCCGCGGTCGTTGAGCGGCGTCCATTCGGTGTAAGTGCCGACGACATTGCCGAGATAGGGATTGGCGATTTCGAGCACGCGCTGGAAGTCGAGATCGTCCGGATCGCACACGCCGCGCTGCGGGTTCTCCATCGCCCATACGACGCCTGCCATCACGCCGGCGGCGACCTGCAGGCTGGTCGCGTTGTTGTACGGCGCCAGCTTGCGCGCCTCGTGTATCGACAGGCGCGACCCATACCAGTACGCGCCTTTCTTGTGCCCCATCAGCAGCGCACCAAGCTCGTCGGTGCCGTCGTAAATCTCGTCCATCAGGATGCGCTTGTTCTCGGGCAGCGCCCAGTTCTTGCCCGCGTACTCGTGCAGCGAAAGTATCGTGTTGTCGCACGGGTGATACGCGTAATGGCAGGTCGGGCGATACACGACTTTCTTGCCGGCGCGCACCGTGTAGTAATCCGAAATCGAAATGGCTTCGCCATGCGTAATGAGGAAGCCGTGAAAGTTACCTTCGACCGGCGTCCACGTGCGCACGCGCACGGAGGCGCCGGGACGCGTCAGGTAGATCGCCGCCTTGCCGCCGAACTTGTGCTGCTTGGCATCGCGCGGAAAATGCTTTTCGTGCGAGCCCCAGCCGAGTTCGCACGGTTGCGAGCCTTCGCCGACGAATCCGTCGACCGACCAGGTGTTGACGAACTCGAGACGGCGCTTGCCGGGATTGGCGACCTGGGTATCGCGCTCGGAGCAATGGATGACCTTGACGCCGAGCTCCATCGCGAGCCGCGCCCAATCGGCTTTCGACTCGGGCTTGGCGGCACGCTTGCGGATGTCGCGCGACAGATTGATCAATGCCTGCTTGACCCAGTGTGAAATCAGTCCCGGATTCGCGCCGTGCGTCGGTATGACGGTCGGGCCGCCGTCCGGATGCTTGGTGCGCAGCTTCATGACTTCTTCGCGCAAGCCGTAGTTGGAGCGGCGCGACGCCGACACGTGCGTGTCCGTATAACCGCCCAGCCACGGCTCTATGCACGTATCGAGATACATGACATCGCGCTTGAAACAAAATTCGATGAGCTCGACGCTCGACACTTCGACCGACAGGTTGAGCAGGAAATCGCCTTTTCTTACCAGCGGCTCGAGCACAGCGCGGTAATTCTCGCGCGTGAGCGGCTTGACGGTGAACCTGACGCCGAAATGCTTGGCCTCCTCGACGCCGCGCGTGTCGCCGGTCACGATGCGGATGCGCTCGAGCGGCATGTCGATATGGCGCAGCAGCAGCGGCAAAGTCCCCTGCCCGACCGAACCGAAACCCACGATGACCAGCCGGCCCTGAAACTTGACGTGTTTCTTCTCGTTCATTTTTTGTTTCCCGGCAGCGCAGATTTTTGCGCCGTCGAGTTTAGCATTTTAAGCGCGGCGCTTTCAAAAAAAAGCGGCTGCGCGCGCGGCGCCGTCATATCTTCAGCAATATTTTGCCGCGCGAATTGCGGCCCTCGAGATAGCGGTGTGCGTCGCCAGCTTCTCCGAGCGCGAACACGCGATCGATCGCGGGCTTCAACCTGCCTTCGCCGTAGTAGCGGAAAAGATCGTCGGTGCGCGCGCGCAATTCCGCGGCGGTCGCAATGTAGTCGGCGAGATGCGGACGCGTGAAAAAAACCGACCCCGCTTCCGCCAGCTCGAGCGGCTCGACCGTCGCGACGAGTCCCGAGGCGCCGCCATAATTGATGCACAGCCCGCGCTTTTTCAGGCTGCGGATGCTCTGGTGGATGGTGTCCTTGCCAACGGCATCGTACACGACGTCGACGCCCTGCCCGCCGGTGAGGCTCATAACCGCCTCGCGAAAATCGGTTTCGCGATACGCGATCACATGGTCCGCCCCGCACGCTTTGGCGATCGCCGCTTTTTCCGTGCTTCCCGCCGTCGCCAGCACCGTGGCACCCCGCAGCTTGGCGAGCTGCGTGAGCAGCTGGCCCACGCCGCCAGCTGCTGCATGAACGAGACACGAACTGCCGGGCTCCAATTCGTAAGCCGAATGCGACAGGTAATGCGCGGTGCACCCCTGCAGCATCAATGAAGTCGCGATTTCGAACGGCACTGCAGCGGGCACCCGCACCAGCTTCGCTGCCGGCACCACCGCAAATTCCGCATAGCTGCCGCGCACTATGCAATAGGCGACTCGATCGCCAACGTTGAAATCGCTCACGCCGGGTCCCGTTACAGCGACGGTGCCGGCGCCTTCCATGCCGAGCGTCATCGGCAACGGCGTCTTATAGGTTTGCGAGCGCGCGTAGTTGCCGCTGCGCATATAGACGTCGATGAAATTGAGTCCGGCGTACTCGAGCTTGACGAGCACTTCGCCCGCCGCCGGCCGCGGCTGCGGCAATTCGAGCAGCTGCAACTGCTCGGGCCCGCCGAACGCGGGAATCGAAATGGTTTTCATCGTGTCCTTTTTTTTGAACGGCAATCGCGTGACGCGCACCCGGAAGTCTCTGGAGGGCGTGCGGTACGCTATCATTTGCATTGTCGAAGCAGGCCCGCGCGCATGCGGATGCGCGCATGACCGGAGAGTTTATGACTGCCCGCTCCCAGATTGCAATTGAATCGTCCCCGGCGCACGCCGTCGTTGCCGCGCTGATGACGCGCGCGCGCGCCGCGCAGGCGACATTTCAGCAGTATTCGCAGGCGCAACTCGATGAAGTCGCCACCGCCGCGGCGTGGGCGATCATGGAACCCGCGCGCAACCGCGCGCTTGCCGAGCTGGCGGTCAAGGACACGGGTCTTGGCAACGTCGCCGACAAGATCGTCAAGAATCACCGCAAGACGCTCGGGCTCATGCGCGATCTCCAGGGTGCGAAGACCACCGGCGTGATCGCGGAGCACGCCGACACGGGCATCACCGAGATCGCCCGCCCGGTGGGCGTCGTCGCGGCGGTCGTGCCGTCGACCAATCCCGGCGCCACCCCCGCCAACAACATCATCAACGCGCTGAAGTGCGGCAATGCAGTGATTCTGTCGCCGTCGCCGAAAGGCTACACGACCTGCGCCGCGCTCGTCGGCTACATACATGCGGAACTGGCGCGCGTCGGCGCGCCGCGCGATCTCGTGCAGATGCTGCCCGCGCCGGTGACCAAAGAGTCGTCGACCGAGCTCATGCACCAGGCGGACCTCGTCGTCGTCACCGGCTCCCGCGCCAACGTGCGCGCCGGCTATTCGAGCGGCAAGCCCGCGCTCGGCGTCGGCGCCGGCAACGTCGCGGTGATCGTCGATGACAGTGCGGACGTCGACGACGCCGCGAAAAAAATCATGGCGTCGAAGATTTTCGACAATGCAACGAGCTGCTCGTCCGAGAACAGCGTGATCATCCATGCCGCCGTTTACGACGACATGCTGGCGGCGCTGGTGAGGCAAGGCGGCGTGCTGTTGAGCGCGGCCGAAAAGGCAACGCTACAGAAAGCGATGTTTCCGGGCGGCCACCTGTCATCCGCAGTGACGGCGCAGGCGGTCGGCCGGATTTGCGCGATCGCGGGACTTACCCGCCCCGAGCTTGCAGCGGCCAAGTGCCTTCTGGTGGAAGAAACCGGCACCGGCCCCGACTATCCGTTTTCCGGCGAGAAACTGGCGCCCGTTCTCACGGTCTATCGCGCGGACAATTTCGAGCACGCGTTCGACACGCTCAGGAAGATCTACGCGTACATGGGCAATGGCCACTCGTGCGGCATCTACAGTGAGAACGACGCGCACATCCGGCGCCTAGGTCTCGAAATGACCGTGTGCCGCGTGATCGTCAAGCAGGCGCACACGTTCGCCACCGGCGGCAGCTTCGACAACGGGCTGCCGTTCTCACTGTCGATGGGCTGCGGCACGTGGGGCGGCAACAGTTTCTCGGAAAACCTTTACTACAAGCATTTCCTCAACATCACGCGCATCGTGCGCACGATACCCGCGCGCGAGCCGAACCCGGCCGACATCTTCCGCGCTTATCGCAAGAAACATAATGTTTGATCAGCTGCCGCGCCGGCGGTCGACACGCCGGCGCGGCTCTTGAGCCCCGCTTGAACACGCGCACGATCCGGCACTACGTCGACCTGCAAGCGCTGGCGCAACCCACAGCGCCGTATCTGATCGCGCCGGAAACAGATCGCGTGCTGACCTACGCGCAACTCCAGGTCGATTCGATCGCGCTTGGCTGCTACCTCGCCGCGCAGGGGCTCGCGAAAGGCGACAAGGTCGCGCTCATGCTGCACAACGGATATCAGACCGGTCGTCTGCTGATCGGCGTAATGTATGCGGGCTTCACTGTTGCGCCGCTGAACCTGCTCGCGCAGCCATCGCAGCTCGCGTACGTGCTCGAGCATTCCGATACCCGGCTCGTGTTCACCAGCGCTGAGCTCGTCGGGCGCCTGCACGCCGCGCTCAAGGACATCGCACGCGAGATCAAGGTCGTCGTAATCGATCCGGACTCAACTTCTATCGCCGGCGTTGCTGCGCCGTCGCAGCCGGCACTGCCGCCGGTGACGGAAGACGATGACGCGTTGCTGATGTACACGTCCGGCACGACGGGCAAACCCAAAGGCGTAGTGCTCTCGCACAAGAGCGTTGCCGCCGGCGGTGAGTTCACGAGCCAGGCCCATCATCTGACCGCGGCCGACCGCGTGATGTGCTCGCTGCCGCTTTATCACATCAACGGCCAGATCGTGACAGCTGTGGCACCCCTGGTGCACGGCGGATCCGTCGTGATGCCGCACCGCTTCAGCGTGACGAATTACTGGGAAACGGTGGCCGTCCAACGCGGCACGTGGATCAACGTCGTGCCGACCATCATTGCCTACCTGCTGAACGCGCCCGATCCGCGCGCGCGCGGGCTCGACGTATCCGCGGTCAAATTCTGCCGCTCCGCGTCAGCGCCGCTGCCGCCCGAACTGCACCGCGCGTTCGAGGATAAATTCGGCATCAGCATCATCGAGACGTTCGGTATGACCGAGACCAACGCGCCCTGCTTCACCAACCCGTACGAGCGGGCGCAGCGCAAGATCGGCAGTCCGGGCCGCGCATTCGGCAACGAAGGCAAGGTCATCGACCCGGCGACGGGCCGGAACCTGCCGGCCGGACAGGTCGGCGAACTGATGGTGCGCGGCGACAACGTGATGAAGGGCTATTACAAGGATCCGGAGACCACCGCGAAGACATTGCTGCCCGACGGCTGGATGCATACCGGCGATCTTGGTTATATGGACGCCGATGGTTTCGTCTTCGTCACCGGCCGCATCAAGGAACTCATCATCAAAGGCGGCGAAAACATCGCGCCGCGCGAAATCGACGAGGCGCTGCTCAAGCACCCCGCGGTGCTCGAGGCCGCCGCGGTCGGCATGCCCGACCCGCACTACGGCCAGGAGATCATGGCGTGCGTAGTGCTCAAGCCCGGCGCAAGCTGCTCGCTCACCGAGCTTTACAGTTTTTCGCAACAGGAGCTCGGCCGCTACAAAACGCCCAAGCTCATCAAGCTGGTCGACTCACTGCCAAAGGGCCCGTCGGGCAAAGTCCAACGGCTGAAGCTGCTCGAAACCTGAGCGATGGAGGAAATATCGCGATGAATATATTCGGCAACGATTTAACGGGCGCCGGCGCGAGCCTGCTGCTGCTCGTTATTTATCACGTGTTTCTGCGCGTAAAGCTTCGCCGCGATCCGCTGTATACGATACAGGCGGTCAATGCGCTCGCGCGCGCCGAGTGGGTGGAATCCGTGATGACCGCCGGCAATAAGGACGTGCTGGCGGTGCAAACGCTGCGCAACTCGATCATGGGCGCGACTTTTCTGTCGTCGACCGCGGTACTGCTGATCATCGGCGTGCTGACGCTGAGCGGCCAGGGCGAGCATCTCGGCACGACCTGGCACTCGCTCGACCTGTTCGGCGCGACGCGCGCGGACCTCTGGCTGGCGAAACTTCTGGCCCTGCTGCTCGACATGCTGGTCGCGTTTTTCAGCTTCGCCCAGGCGATCCGGCTGTTTCATCACGTCGGCTACATGATCAACGTGCCGGCGACGGCCCATCACCACGCCTTTACGCCTTCGCACGTGGCGCTGCATCTGAACCGTGCGGGTGCCTTTTACGCGGTGGGCATGCGCGCGTACTACGTCGCGGTGCCGCTGGTCTTCTGGCTCTTCGGTCCGCTTTTCATGCTGCTCTCGACGGTGCTCCTGATTCCGATCGTCTTTTATCTCGATCGCGCACCCAAAGCGCTCGCTGACGATTGCCGCTAACGGCGGCGCTTGCGCGGCGGCCAGCCTGTCCGAATTCTGCGTGCTGTGGTAACTTTTCAGTCCCGGCTCCCGAGGTAAGTACATGAATCTGCACCGCCTGCTGCTGCAGCGCGCCGCCGCCCACCAGCCGCTGCGCGTCGCGTTGATCGGCGCCGGCAAATTCGGCTCGATGTTTCTGTCGCAGGTCCGGCGCACTCCCGGCCTGCATCTCGTCG
>Ga0207675_100003640_pt1 | contig 15024 bp, 11 predicted proteins | sample KBSSwiS42_FD_184305 | JGI IMG/M metagenome (GOLD analysis project Ga0207675, IMG submission 184305) | Switchgrass rhizosphere microbial communities from Kellogg Biological Station, Michigan, USA - KBS Switchgrass S4-2 (SPAdes) (version 2) | ecosystem: Host-associated > Plants > Roots >... | reverse complement strand
TCACTCCCGACCGGCATACCCATCGCTAAACGCGTCACGCGCACACCGAGTGGTTTCAGCAAGCGGCTGATGTAGTTCGCGGTCGCTTCCCCTTCCGTGTTCGGGTTGGTGGCGAGGATCACTTCCTGAATCTGCACGCCGTCGTTGTTCTCCGGCTTTAAACGCGACAACAGATTCTCCAAACGAAGATCGCTTGGGCGAATGCCGCGAATTGGCGAAAGCGAACCGTGCAGCACGTGATAAAGGCCTTTGTAGCTGCGCGTCTTTTCGACAGCGAGCAGGTCGTAAGGTTGCTCGATCACACAAAGCAGCGCACGATTTCGCGTGACCGAAGCACAGAAGCGGCAGGGGTTTACGTCCGTGAGGTTGTTGCAAACGGAGCATTCGGTGATGCGCTCTTTAACTTCGTGCAGTGCATCGACAAGCCGTTCCACATCGGCTTTCGGCGAACGCAGAATGTGAAAGGCAAGCCTTTGCGCAGACTTCTGTCCGATGCTCGGCAGACGTTTGAATTCGTCGATTAACTTCGTAACCGGCTCTGCATAGTCCAGCATATTCTTTTCTGTGCTTTGAGCTTTGTACTTGGTGCTTTGTGGTGTTAGCGGAGCTCTGTGACTTCTTCACCGGGGGTCCGATTCGCCAGCGATCAAAGTACAAAGTTCCAAGTACAAAGCACCAAAAGAGATCGCTGAGGTGATTAGAACAAGTTCCCTAATCCCGGCGGCAACATCGATCCCAGCTTGCTCTTCATCGCTTCGTTCACTTTACGATTGGCTTCGTTGACGGCGGCGATAATCATGTCCTGAAGCATTTCGACATCGTTCTCTTTCACGAGTTCCGGATCGACTTTCAATGAAATAACTTCGTGATCCCCTTTCATCGTGACGTTGACAACGCCACCACCCGCGGACGCATCCACACGTAGCTCGTCCATTTCGCGCGACATTTGTTCCTGCATCTGCTGCGCCTGCTTCATCATCTGCTGAATATTGAGTCCGCCCGGAAATTTCATGATGTTAACCTCGCCTGGAGCGCGGGCCTTCGCCCGCATTTTTATTATGTAATCGCAAACAGCATCCTAGCTGTCATTCAAATCGAATGCAAAAGAGAGCACAGACTTCAGTCTGTGCGTTCCCGGTAACTGATGTTATAAACCAAACGTCGATGAGAGAAACAAATCATTCACCCGTCGTTGAACGAACGCTCACCGCGCAAATCACACTTCGTTACGACGTCGTTCCGGCTGAGGCGCGACCGGCGCCACTGCTGATCGCGCTGCACGGATACGGCGCCAGCAAATGGCACGCACTGCGTGAAGCGAAGATGATCGCCCCGGAAGGATTCGCGCTCGCGGCCTTGCAGGGACCGCATCAGCATCTACGCGAGCCCAAAGAGAAAGGCGGACCACTGCGTTATGGGTTTGGTTGGCTGACGAACTTTCATCCGGAAGAGTCAGTCGCCATTCATCATCAGGCGCTGTTGGAGATGATTGCCGAGATCTCCCGAGAAGGAATCGCCGATTCGAAACGAATCTTCCTGCTCGGTTTCTCGCAAAGCTGCGCTTTAAACTATCGCTTCGCATTCACGCATCCGAATGTTTTGCTCGGCGTGATCGGCATCTGTGGCGGCCTTCCCGGCGATTGGGACGCTAACGATGCATACAAAGAAACTGACGCAGCCATTTTCCATCTTGCCGGAGAGCATGATGAATATTACGGACCAGAACGCGTGGCGAATTACGCGACACAGTTAAGACAGCGCGCAGAGGACGTGGACTTTCGCAGTTACGACGCCGGCCATGAGATTTCGGCTGACATGCGTAACGATATTCGTGAATGGCTACACTTGAAAACCGTTTAGTTTAGAGCCCCCACTTGTGCGGCCGCGGAACCTGCCGGACGACTCCGGCATCTAAACGAACCTATGAAGAAGTATTTGGCGAGCGCGACGTCAAAAGAATCGGCAATTCCGATCCTTTCAATTCTCTTGCTCGCGCTGGTCGTTTCGAGCTGCGAGCGACAGATCGCCCGCACCCGCCAGCCGCTCAAACCTCCCGAAGAAGAAACAGAACTTCGCGCCCTGCCGGCAAACAGTTCGCCGAAGCTCAAACTTGTTATCGACGGCGCCGTCGATCAAGTCGGAAAAACGACTGGCTACGATCCTTCTTATCAGAACATTGACTATCCCAACGGCGACGTGCCGATCGAGACCGGTGTGTGCTCAGACGTGATTGTACGAGCATTTCGGAAAGCGAACATCGATCTGCAAAAAGATGTTCATGAAGACATGAAGAATAACTTCTCCGCCTATCCGACGAAGTGGGGCCTGAGCGGGCCTGACGCGAATATCGATCACCGGCGCGTGCAGAACCTGATGACGTATTTTTCGCGCCGCGCCAAATCACTTTCAACCACCGATAGCGACACATTCTTGCCTGGCGACGTTGTCACCTGGGATCTCGGATTGGGCACCGATCACATCGGGATGGTTGTGAACGTCTGGTACAAACCAACGCAGCATTATCTGATCGTTCACAACATCGGTGCCGGTACGCGCATGGAAGACGCTCTGTTCGCCTGGAAGATCACCGGCCACTATCGATACTTCTAACTGTCTATACAGAACCGCGAGCGGTAGCGAGCGGGATAAGGACTCAACGCTTATTTCCGATTGACCCTTTGTCCTGCTCACTAGTGTTCGCGGTTCTGTAACCTACTAGCGCCTTTCGGCGCGTCATGTTATAAGGACGCGCCTAAAGGCGGTCTGAGTTAAAGGAGAGGTGAGTGCCATAAACATTACGCTCCTACGGAGCCTGCTAGCTGCCATGAAATACCGTTTGCCTACGACAATTATTCTTCTAGTAATCCTTTCTACAACCGCAGCATCCTTCGCGGAAAATCGCCAAGACGCCAAATCCATCGCCGCTGTTCGCGCCGTGCTCGATGCCCAGGCGGCCGCGTGGAATCGCGGTGATCTCGAAACATACATGGACGGCTACGCGCGTTCGGCCGACACTGTTTTTGTTTCGGGCGATCGAGTCACGCGCGGGTGGCAGACTGTACTCGAACGCTACAAGAAGGCTTATGACTCGCGCGACAAAATGGGGGTACTCACATTTTCCGACGTCGAGATCACTCTGCTGAGCAAAGACGCCGCCATCGTGTTGGGTCGCTGGCACCTGCAACGCAGCAAAGACGAGCCGCACGGAAGATTTACTCTGCTGTTTCGAAAAACGAAAGCCGGATGGAAGATCGTCCACGATCACACATCCAGCGCGTGAGCATGTCCGATACTGCCTCTTCAAATCTCGCCACGATCGAGCGCGAAGTCGGAGCGCATAGCGCTTCGCTTAAGAAAGAACTCGGCCTGCGCGACCTAGTTCTGACGCAGGTCGTGTTTGTCTTTGGCACCGTGTGGGTCGGTTTCGCGGCCACCCTGGGGCGATCGCAAATGGCGTTTTGGCTCATCGCGATCGCGGTTTTTTATCTGCCGCTCGCAGTCGTCGTCATTTACTTGAATCGGCTGGCGCCACTCGAAGGCGGTCTCTATCAATGGGCCAAGGTCGCATTCGATGATTTTGTAGCCTTCCTGGTGGCGTGGAACTTTTGGATCTTTGGCATCCTGGTGATGTCGGGAATCAGCCTGATTATCAAGAAGAACATCGCATACGCAATCGGCCCGCGCGCCAATTGGATGCATGAGAACAAGTGGATGACCACGCTCGTCTGTATCGTGCTGGTGACATCCGTTACGGCGGCTTCGCGCAGAGGTCTCGCGCTGGGAAAGTGGGTGCAGAACTTTGGCGGCGCGATGCTGATCTTCACTGTAGCAATCTTGATCCTGATGCCCTTCATCACCGCTGGTAGAGGAAGCCTCGCGAACTATCATCCAATCTCTTTAAGCCTGCCGGATATAAACAGCCACAATGTAAATGTCTGTAGCAAGCTCGCGGTTGGGGCGCTTTCAGGCTTTGAATACATAGCCATTCTCGCGGGCGAGTGTCGCGCGCCGGCGAAAAATATTAGTAGATCCGTGATCATCTCTGCGCCCATCATCGCGCTGATGTTCATTCTCGGGACGGCGTCGGTGCTGGCTTTCGTAACCCCGGACAAAGTCGATCTCATTGCGCCGATTCCGCAGGTGCTGAGTTTGGGGTTTGGATCATTTGGTTGGGTATCCACTCTGATTTCGATCACGATCTTTGGCGTGGCGGCGCGACAGATTGCTCTGATGAGCATTTACTTTGCCGGCAACACACGTTTGCCGATGGTTGCAGGTTGGGACAATCTGCTGCCGGCATGGTTTGCGAAGTTGCACAAGAGATATCGCACGCCGATTAATTCGATCCTGTTTGTGGGCGCCACGACTTTGGTTTTCAGCCTTGCACCACTCATTGGCGTGAAGGAAGCCGAAGCATTTCAATTTCAGGACAACGCCGCAAGCGTTCTGTACGCGCTGATCTATCTGGTTCTATTCGCGATCCCGATCGTCGCGATGCGGCGGTTTGGGGCCCGCGCGCCTTGGTGGTTAAAAGTCGCGGCCGCGTTTGGGTTCATCGCGTCACTCACAGGAGCGTTCTACACAATATTTCCGATCATCGAGGTGGAGAGTCACTTCTGGTTCGCGGCGAAGATCATTGGTGTTGTTGTCATAGCTAACATAATCGGTACGGCGATTTATCTCCTCGACAAGAAACGCTCAGTCAGTCGCACAAATTAAGTGGCGTCATTATTGTTGCTGTAATATTCATTCGCGGCCCAAGGCTTCAAACATAAAATACCCCCTGAGGAGGATCTGCTCATGAATAAGATCAATCTTGGTCGAGTCCTGTTGGGCGGTTTCGTTACCGGCGTGGTTTTGAATCTTGGCGAGTGGCTGCTGAACGGCGTCGTGCTGGCGAAGCAGATGGAAGCGTACATGACGGAACACAAATTTCCGCAAATGACAGGCGGTGCGATCGGCGTAGCGATGGCGATGACGTTTGTGCTGGGCTTCGTCATGATTTTGGGTTACGCGGCGATTCGCTCGCGATTTGGCGCCGGTCCAAAAACAGCCATTATCGCCGCGCTCTTCGCCTGGTTCGGGGCCGTGGTTTATCCGAACGTGATCGGAGCGGCGTTCGGATTTATTCCGACTAATCTGCTGTTGCTCCTTTTGGGCTGGGAAATCGTCGAGTACATTGTCGCGGCGGTTGTAGGCGCGTGGCTTTACAAAGAAGCCTGACGCATTTTTTACGATTGGCTAATTCCCTCGCAGTAATCAATTGCTCACAAGTCGTCACGCTCGCGGGCGCGAAACGCGCTCGCACGGGCGGTGATCTCCGCCAACTCGCGAGTATCGACGACGGAGCAATATTGGTGCGCGACGAACGTATCGAGGCCGTTGGCCGTCGTCGTGAAATCGAAGCACTGATCGAAGCCGACTGCGAAGTGATCGACGCCGGCAAACGTGTGGTGTTGCCCGGGTTTGTCGATGCGCATGCGCACCCGGTATTTGCGGGAAACCGCGCCAACGAATTCGAGCAGCGCACCGCGGGTACGACGTACCGCGAAATCGCCGCGAGCGGCGGTGGCATTCGCGCGACGGTGCGCGCGACGAGAAACGCATCGCTCAGCGACTTATTGAAGGCTGGCAGGCGTTACGCCTACTGGTTTCTGCGCTGCGGCACAACCACGGTGGAAGCGAAGTCCGGTTACGGCCTGACGCTCGAAGATGAACTAAAGATCCTCCGCGCCATCAAACAACTCAACGAAGAAACGCCGCTCAACTACGTACCCACATTTCTTGGTGCACACGACATTCCTGACGAATACAAATCGCGGCGCGAGACTTACTTGAATCTCGTCATCAACGAGATGCTGCCTCGCGTTGCCGAAGAACGGCTCGCCGAATACTGCGACGTCTTTTGCGAAGAAGGTGTCTTCACGACTGATGAATCGTGGCAGATCCTTTCCGCGGCGCGCTGCCACGGACTTGGCTTGCGCGTCCACGCCGATCAACTTTCATTGTCAGGCGGAGCAAAGCTTGCGGCTGAATTGAATGCAGTGACAGCCGATCATCTCGAGCATACGGACCTAACCGGGATCGCCGCCCTGAAGGCTGCCAACGTTCAACCAGTTCTCTTGCCGGGATCCGTCTATGCGCTCGGCTCCCCTCGTTATCCGGCGGCGCGTGCAATGATCGACGCTGGGCTCGCGGTCGTAGTCGCGACCGATTTCAATCCCGGATCATCACCGACTCCGTCGATGACGATGGTTCTCTCGCTGGCATGCACGCAGATGAAGATGACGCCCGCAGAGGCGATCACGGCCGCGACGATCAACGCCGCCTATTCACTTGATCGAGGGGATGAAATCGGATCACTGGAGAGAGGCAAGCGCGCGGACTTTGTGATTCACGACGCGTCCGATTATCGCGAGCTGCCATATTGGTTCGGCGTCGAGCATCCTTGGCGAGTGTATGTGTCGGGAAAGCTCGCGTGTCAGAAGCCCGACCGTTAGGGAGGGCAAAACTGACTTCCACCCTCCCATGACGAAACAAGACTACATCGATTTTCAAACCCGTACACAACCTATAGCTTATCTGATTACCTTTCGCTGCTATGGGACCTAGCTACACGGGGCAGAACACAAAAAAAGTCGTTGACGACTTCTCACTTCTTTTTTATTATCCGCGTAACACTGGAAAGGAGGTGATCCGAAAATATATGAGTTCTAATCACAGTGAGGTGGCTGAGACCTAACCTCAGGATTTGATAATCGGTTGTTTGGTTGTCTTCCTGAGTAAGTCACTGTGACACCTTCTTTCCCAGGGTCACAGCCCGAGGTCAATCCAAACAGTTCACCGGAAAGCCGCTCGGCGAGCATTCGCGAGCGGCTTTTCTTCTGCAATTGACTTATCAACCCCTTCGGCGCTAGAAGCATCTGAGAAGTCCATAGGAATTCCAAATTAAGTGTCAGATAAGCAGTCGACTTCTCCTGTCTTTTACGATCCGCGCGGCCGCCGTTGGAAGCGTGTGCGGCGCACGTGGCTGGCGCTGGCGATCTTCGTCACGATCGTCGTCACCATTTTCATCGCCAGCGTCCTCGCGAATCCGTTTCTCGCGACCCCGACACTGAAACCGCTTAAGAATCTGCCGAGCGCGGGCGACATCAAACCGCGTCCGCTCGCCACGCCCATCACGAACGCGCGCGAGCTGAAAGCCAAGAAGGCGCAAGCTGAACTGCAAAAGGCCCTCTCGCAGACACGCGTGATGCCCGGAAAGCGGCCGGAGCTAATGCCGCGCGTGCCGCCACCGGCAAATACGCCTCGTCCTTTGCCGCCGCCGGCGCAATTTGCTAAGCGACCGTTAAGTGTGGGTTTCTACGTTGACTGGGACGAATCGAGCTATGCCTCGCTCGAGCGGAACCTAAATCACATCGACTGGCTGATGCCGCAGTGGATGCACCTCGTTGACGGCCAGCCGGGCGACCGGCCAGTCGCAGACGATCTGAACAATGCTGATTCTGAAGCGGAACATCAATACGCGTTGATGGCGCTCAACCTAATTCGCGAGAAGCGTCCGCAGATGCAAATCCTGCCCGTCGTGCAAAACCTTGACGACGAAAAGTGGCAAACTGACCTGCTCGCGCGGGCGGTAGCGACCGAAGATGCGCGCCACCGGCTCATCATGGCGCTTGCTGATTTCGTCGAGCAGAACAAGTTCGCGGGCATCTGTATCGACTTCGAAGAGCCGACGAAGGACACACAGCCGAACCTTCTGAAGTTCATGCAGGAGTTGCACGCGGCATTTCAGCCAAATGGCTGGATCGTCACCCAGGCCGCGCCGTTCGCCGATCCGGATTGGAATTTTCGTGATTACTCAGCGGCGTGCGACTACCTGATGCTGATGGCTTATGACGAGCACTGGTCGACCGGACCCACCATCGGGTCAGTGGCGTCGCAAACCTGGTATGAACAGAACCTCGCGAACCGCATGCGTGAAATCGATCCGGTGAAGACGATCCTGGCGCTGGGCAACTACGGATATGAATGGGTCGACGGGCCCGGTCATGGAAAGGAAACAAGTTTTCAGGAAGCCGTGATTGCGTCGCGCGATTCCGAAGCCGACATCACTTTCGATCCGGCAACGCGCAATCCTTATTTCGAGTATGACGAAACTGACGACACGCATCACACCATCTGGTTTCTGGATGCGGTGACGGCTTACAACCAGATGCGCGCAGCTAGCGGCTATGACTGCGCCGGCTTCGCACTTTGGCGCCTGGGTTCTGAGGATCCTTCGATTTGGTCGATCTTCGGCACCGACCAGCCGACGGCCTCGCCGGATCTGCTGCGCCGCATTGCGTACGGATACGACGTCGATTTCGAAGGCACAGGCGAATTGCTGGAAGTAACTGCCAGCCCACACGACGGCTGGCGCGACATCAAAGTCGACCCCGCCAGCGGCTACATCAATTCTGAGACTTACGATCGAAAGGGCATCCCATCTTCATACGTCATCGAGCGCACCGGCGATCAGCCGGGCAAAATTGCGCTAACTTTTGATGACGGCCCCGATCCAAACTGGACGCCGGCGATTCTCGACATCTTGAAACGTGAAAACGTCCCGGCAACGTTCTTCGTGATCGGAAAGAATGGCGATGCATATCCCGATCTCCTTCGACGGATCGTTAACGAGGGACATGAAGTCGGGAACCACACCTACACGCATCCGAACCTGGGTGAGGTGCCGGCGGGCATCGTCACGCTCGAACTGAATGCTAATCAGCGCCTGATCGAATCGATCACCGGACGATCGACTGTGCTCTTTCGGCCGCCATATTTCGGTGATGCAGAAGCCGACAAACCGGGCGAAGTCGAGCCGGCAATCATCGCGCAGAAACTCGGCTACATCATGGTGGGCGTGCGCATCGACCCGGGCGACTGGGAGCCAGGCGTAACCGCAAACGCCATCGTCCAGAAAACGATCGAGAGAGCTGAAGATAAAGATCCGGACACACGCGGCGAAGTCGTGCTGCTCCACGATTCGGGCGGCGATCGCAGCGCGACGATCGCGGCGTTGCCGGAGCTGATTCATCAACTGCGTGCCCGTGGTTACAAGTTCGTGCCGGTGTCTGAGCTGGGCGGTTGGAGCCGCGATCAGGTGATGCCGCAACTGCCGCCGAGCGAAAATTTGTATACGCGAACTGATCGGCTGACGTTCATGGTCCTTTCAATTGGCGGCTGGTTGATGCAGTGGGTGTTTTTGATTGGCATCGTGCTCGGCTTGACCAGACTGACGGTGATCGGCGCGCTCGCGTTTGCGCAGTGGGTGCGTTCACGACGCCGCGAGCATGAACACACTGGCGAGCAATTTGAACCGTTCGTGTCGATCATTGTTCCCGCTTACAACGAAGAACAGGTAATCGAAAGCACCATTCGCAGTCTACTCACGAGCGATTACCCGCATTTTGAAATCATCGTGGTCGATGACGGCTCAGGCGACCGCACCAGCGAAATAGTCAGCGGGAAATTCGGCGGCGAGCCACTCGTGCAGTTGTTCACGGTAGCGAACGCCGGCAAAGCCGCGGCGCTCAATTTTGGTTTGCGCCATGTCAAAGGCGACGTGATCGTCGCGCTGGATGCGGACACTCAATTTCCTCCTGAAACAATTCGTGCGCTCGCCCGCCGCTTTGTTGATCCGCGCATCGGCGCGGTAGCCGGCAATGCGAAAGTCGGTAATCGCCTCAACATCGTCACCCGTTGGCAAGCGCTCGAGTACATCACGTCTCAGAACATGGACCGGCGCGCGTTCGCCAGCTTGAACTGCATCACCGTCGTCCCCGGCGCGGTCGGCGCTTGGCGGCGTGAGTTGATCGAGCAATGCGGCGGCTTCAGCAACGCTACGCTGGCGGAAGATCAGGACCTGACGCTGCTGATTCGCAAGCTCGGATACAAGATCGGTTATGAAGAAGCGGCGATCGCGTGGACTGAAGCGCCTGACCGTCTGGGCACACTGGCGCGGCAAAGATTTCGCTGGGCGTTCGGTACGCTGCAATGTCTTTGGAAACATCGCGATGCTTTGTTCCGGCCACGCTACGGCACACTCGGGCTCGTGGGAATGCCGAACGTGTGGATCTTTCAAGTCCTCTTCCCGTTGATTTCCCCGATCATGGATTTGATCGTGATCTACACGCTGGCGTCGTCAATCTATTATCGCTTCGCGCAACCCTCCGGCTTTTCGTTTACCAATCTGCGCCAGGTGCTCTTTTATTACGCGCTATTCCTTGCGGTTGACTGGGTGGCGGCCGCCTTCGCGTTTCTGCTCGAGCGCAAAGAGCGTTGGCGTCTGCTGTGGTGGCTGTTCCTGCAAAGATTCTGCTATCGCCAGGTGATGTACTACGTCATGATCAAGTCAGTCGCCACCGCTGCGCGGGGCGCCGTCGTTGGTTGGGGCAAGCTGGAGCGTAAGGCGACTGTCGAGGTGCGGTCATAAGCCATTTGCATTTTCTTTTCGATTGCATAGTTCTGTGTCAGAAGCCCGACCGTGAGGGAGGGCAATTTACGTCTTGGGACGACTTTGAATGAAAATAGCCCTTGCTTACGCGCGGGCTTCTGACACAAGCAATGAAAAATGGGAAATGGAAAATGACAAATGGGAGATGGCTGCTTGCTTTCGCCATTTTCCTGCTCATCGGACTCGCCTTTCGCGTTTACGTTGCGCACTGGCTTCCGAACGATACGCCGGACGACGGGCGCGTGTACGCGCAGATGGCGCGCAATGTACTTGAGCAGCATGTCTATTCCCACGATCCCGAAGCGCCATTTAATCCTTCGCTGATTCGACTTCCCGGGTATCCGCTGTTTCTCGCATCGATCTATTCAGTCTTCGGTCACACGAACAATGGCGCAGTGCGATTTGTTCAGGCGCTGATTGACACGGCGAGTTGCGCCCTAATCGCAGTGCTCGCTTTTTATTGGCAGCCCGACGAGAAAAAGAAGCGCGTCACTGCGCTGGCCGCGCTAGCGTTGGCCGCTGTGTGTCCGTTCACGACGATTTACACCGCAACGATTCTCACTGAAGTGCTAACGAATTTTTTATTAGTCGCGTTGCTTCTGTCGGCGACGTTCGCGCTGGGAAAATTCACCACAGAGGACACAGAGAAAACCAGGAAACAGCAATGGACACGCAGCTTGGCTTGGTGGTGTGTGGCGGGCTTGGTCGGCGGAATCGCTGTCATGATGCGACCTGACGCGGGACTGTTTCTGGCGGCGGTCGGACTGACGCTGGTCATTGGAAGTCTTTGGCCTTTGGTCTCCGGTCTTAGAAAGAAAACCGCCGAAGATCAAGGGTCGAAGACCAAAGACCCAAGACCAAAGGCCAGGAGAATCATCACCCGCGTCATCGCCTCCGGCGCGGCAATGTCGTTAGTGTTCATCCTCGTCCTGGCGCCCTGGACTATTCGGAATTGGCGCGTCTTCCACCTATTTCAGCCGTTAGCGCCACAACACGCCGAGATGCCCGGCGAATTTGTGCCGCGCGGTTATTTGCTTTGGGTGCGCTCCTGGCTTGACGACCAGAAGTATGTTTCCCAGTTCTTATGGCCGCTTGAGGTTGAACCGATCGACGTTGACGAGCTTCCGGATTCCGCATTTGATTCGCCGGAAGAAAAGAAACGCGTCGCGGCGCTGCTGGAGAAGTACAACAAGCCTGACGACTCTGAGAACTCCGATACAGATGGCGCGTCAGTTGAACCAACTGCAAGGCCGACACCCACGCCTTCCGCAAGCCCAGCGAGTCAATCAACGAAGTCGAACCCAACGGCTTCACCAGCGCCTGACGAGAACAACGACGAAGAAGGTGAATCGGAAGAAACCGATCAAGAACAATCCGGCGTTGAGATGACGCCGGATATTGACGCCGGTTTCATGCAGATTGCGCGTGAGCGGATCGCGCGGCATCCGTTTCGATATTACGTGTGGCTGCCCATTAAGCGCGCGCGCACGATGTGGTTCGACACGCACTCGCAGTACTGGCCGTTCGAAGGCGAGTTATTGCCGCTCGATGACCTGGACTACGACATCCATCAGCAGTATTGGCTGCCTCTGTTTGCCGGATTGACGGCGATCTATACGCTGCTGGGTTTGGCGGGTGCCTGGGTCTTGTGGCGTGCGCGAAAGTTTGAGGCGCGCCAGTGGCTTTTGCTAGCGGTGTTGGCAATTGGACTGCGGCTCGTGCTCTTCTCCTCGCTTGAGAATCCCGAGCCGCGATATGTGGTTGAATTCTTTCCGATTCTTTGCGTGCTAGGCGGGATCGCGATCGCACGAATTGCAGTCAGTACCCGGAGCGATAGCGACGGGGTAAGAGAGTAATGCGCGCAAGTCAGAACTTTGGGAATGAGTAGATCCGGTCGCTATCGCTCCCGGTACTGACCTCATCGGTCCGGCACCTGACGACGTTCAATCTGCCAATTCTGATTCGGCCGCGGCGTCGCCTGTTCCGATGCCGGCACGCGTGACGGATCCGGATTGTCGGGTGATGTGTGCAGGTGGACAGCCTTCCAATCCTTTCCAATTTTGCGAAAGACAATTGTCATACGGCCGGTGTCCGTTTCCGGCGTGCCGTTGAAAGTCATTGACTGTGTCCACTGACAAGTGATTAGTGCTGCGGTTGTGCCCAGCATCGTCACGCGCAAATCGCGCACGTCGAGCTTCACGTCGCTCATGTTCGGATACGAAGCTTCGCGATTCGCCTTCAGTTGGTCCCAACCCTTCGTCACCGTGCCGTTGTAGTTGAAGAGAAGAAGCCGCGGCGTGTTCTGATAAGCATTCGTGACTGCCTTCACATCAGCGTTGCGGATGCCATCAAGCAGATTGTTGAACGCCGTCAGCACGGTGCCCGACGGCGATGTTTGCCCACCCGTTGTTTCGTTGCGTGATGCCCGCGGAGTTGCAGACGGAGTTGCCTGCGTGGTTGGCGCTTTTGAAACAGTCTTCGGCGTGGGTGAAGGCTTCGGCGGCGCCATAGTACGCGAGCGTGTTGGCGACGAGTACGGATCAGTCGTTGAGCTGTTCGAGTTCTGTGCGAACGCACAAATAGCGCAAGTAAATATGACAAAAAAGGTGGCGGAAAATCGTTTCATCGTGAACCTCCCTGACACGGCATTAGTAACATAGACTTTCCATTCGTGTCAGTAACTAATTGTGACGGGAGCTATACCGTGGGGAGCTCATTCCAGGGCACTTGACTGCGCAGACGGGTCGCCGCGCGCTCGCGTCCGATGATGTCGAAAACATCAAACATCGACGGACCGACGGATTGACCCGTCAACATCGTGCGCGCAGCATTGATGAGGAGACCAGCTTTGACGCCCGCTTCTTCCGAGAAAGCGCGCAACGCTTCCTCTGCCGTTGTGGCATTGAAGGGCTCGAGAGTTTCCATGCAATCAGCCAGCCCCGGCAGAAGCTCTTTCAGTCGCGGCTCTTTCAGAATGTTCTTCTTTACCGCGGCTTCGTCGAAATCGAAATCTTCTGAAAAGTATGCGCGGCCTTGCGCCGAAAAATCTTTGAGCGTGAAGAACCGCTGGCGAATCAACTCGACAGCTTTTTCGAACCATTCACGTTCATCATCGTCGTATTCCTCGCGCCAGAGCTTTGCGGATCGCAGCTCCTCTTTGACCATCGGCAACAATTCCGCGAGCGGCATCGTGCGAATATGTTCGGCGTTCATCCACAAAGCCTTGTCGTCAGTCCAATGCCGCGGATCGTTTTCCTGGAAATTGAACACGGCGTTCGCGCGGCCGATGGCTTCCAGTGAAAATGCTTCGACCAGTTCATCACGCGACATGATTTCCCTCGCTTCGGGCGGCGACCAACCGAGTAATGCAAGAAAATTGCGAAACGCAGCGGGCACAAAACCGCGATCGCGATAGGTCGTCAGCGAAACAACTTCGCCGTGCTTGCGCTTCGAAAGCTTCGCCTTGTTGGGCGCGAGAATGAGCGGCAGATGCGCAAACTGCGGCACAGTAGCGCCGAACGCGTAGTACAACAGAATCTGTTTGTGTGTGTTCGTCAGATGGTCCTGCCCGCGGATGACGTGCGTGATGCCCATCTCGATGTCATCCAGCACCACTGACAAGTTGTAAAGCGGGTGTCCGTCGGAACGCAGCAGTACAAGGTCTTCAATTTCGGAATAACTTCGTTCCTGTTCGCCGTAAACGATGTCGGTGAATCGCGACGTGCCTTCTCGCGCAACTTTCAAACGGATTGCAAAGGGTTCGCCGGCGGCGGCTCGCGCGTCCGATTCCTGTTTCGGCAAATCGCGAAAAGGATTGCTGCGATGGTCGACACCTTCCGCAGCCTGCGCGCGCGCGCGCTCGGCAATTTCCTGTTTGATGCCTTTGTCGTCGCGTTGTTCTTTGGGCGTGAAGTCGCGATACGCTTTGCCCTCTTCGACCAAACGTCGGGCAGCCGCGCGATGCTTCTCGGCATTGTCGGACTGAAAAACAATCGCTTCGTCGTAATCCAACTCCAGCCACTTCAACCCTTCGATGATTGAACGCGTGGATTCATCCGTCGAACGTTGCAGGTCCGTGTCTTCAACTCGAAGCAGGAAGGTGCCACCGACTTTGCGCGCATACAGCCAATTAAAAAGCGCCGAGCGCGCGGCGCCGATGTGCAGGTAACCGGTTGGTGATGGAGCGAAGCGAACGCGAGTAGTCATAGGAAAAGGCAAAAGTAAAAAGGTAAAAGGCAAAAGTACGAGCCGCGATTTTGCCTTTTTACTTTTTCCTTTTGCCTTGGTGTTTCTGGCGGAGATGACAGGATTCGAACCTGTGAAGGGCTTTTGACCCTTAACGGTTTAGCAAACCGCCGCCTTCAGCCACTCGGCCACATCTCCGCGCGATCTGTGAAAAGTTATTTTAGGGTGGGAACGCCCTTTGTCAAGACAACGGTGAGTCGTCGTTTCCACGACACCGGCGCGCCCGGACCTGAAAGAAGACGCTGAGTAAGAGGGTTCCTATCGCGATATAAGCGGTTCGC
>Ga0207675_100003639_pt1 | contig 15026 bp, 13 predicted proteins | sample KBSSwiS42_FD_184305 | JGI IMG/M metagenome (GOLD analysis project Ga0207675, IMG submission 184305) | Switchgrass rhizosphere microbial communities from Kellogg Biological Station, Michigan, USA - KBS Switchgrass S4-2 (SPAdes) (version 2) | ecosystem: Host-associated > Plants > Roots >... | reverse complement strand
GCTGGGCCAACGCATCGCGCTGAAGGTGATGCAAATTCTGCGTGAGGAAATGAACGCGATTGGCGGTCAGGAATTCTATCTGCCGGCGCTGCATCCCGCCGAGATTTGGCAGGAATCAGGTCGATGGCAGGCGATCGACGACATCATGTTTCGTCTCAAGGATCGCAAAGGCACAGACCTGTGCCTCGGCATGACGCACGAAGAAGTCTTCACGAGTATCGCGCGCAACGAAATCCGCTCTTACAAACAACTGCCGCAGGTTTGGTATCAGATTCAGATCAAGTTTCGCGATGAGCCACGGCCGAAATCAGGATTGATGCGCCTGCGCACTTTCATCATGAAGGATGCCTATACGTTCGACGTGGATCGCGCGGGATTGGACAAAGCGTTTCTTGATCAACGCGATGCCTACATCAAAATTTTCACGCGCTGCGGCATTCAGTTTTCGATTGTCGAAGCTTCGTCAGGGTCAATGGGCGGCTCGGAATCGAACGAGTTTGTCGCGCGTACTGATGCCGGCGAGGACTTGATTGCGAGCTGTTCGAATTGCGACTACGCCGCCAATCTCGAGAAGGCCACGTCGCAATTGCCAAAGATAGAGGATGAAGCCGGACCGGCTGCGCCTGAAGAATTTCCCACCCCCGGCGTACGGACGATCGAAGACTTGACCACCTTCGCCGGCGGCGCGGCCGCGAATCGTCAGATCAAAACACTTGTATACCTCGCGACCGTCGACGGTGAGATAACGCGAGTGCTCGCGCTCTTGCGTGGCGACCATCAGCTTCATGAAGTGAAGTTGAATGACGCGCTTGGTTCCACCGCGGTGCGTCCGGCGCATCCTGAAGAAATTCGGGAACTGCTGGGCGCAAGCGCCGGCAGCCTGGGCGCCGTGCGCGCGAAAAAGGTCGCGCACGGCGGGAATCAGAGCTTACGTATTATCGCTGACATCGGTCTCAAAGGTCGCCGCAACATGACGACGGGCGCGAACAAGGATGACCATCACATTCGTGGCGTCGACATTGATCGCGACATCGAAGTCGATCAGTGGGCCGACCTCCGCACCGTCAATTCCGGCGAAACGTGTCCCCGCTGCAATACCGGCACGCTGGAAGTTTTCAAGGCGATGGAGATTGGCCACATCTTCAAGCTCGGCACCAAGTATTCCGAATCGATGGGTGCGACGGTGTTGACCGCCGATGGCAAAGAAGTTCCCATTGTGATGGGCAGCTATGGCATCGGCGTTGAGCGCATCCTCACCGCCGCGATCGAGCAGAACCATGACGATGACGGAATCGTCTGGCCGAAATCGATCACTCCATTCGATGTAGTTGTGACGATCACGAATATCAAGGACGAGAAGCTGCGCGAGACCGGCGAAAAACTCTATGCGGATTTGCGAGCCGCCGGGTTGGAAGCGCTCCTCGACGATCGCGACGAACGCGCAGGCGTGAAGTTCAAGGACGCAGACTTAATCGGCATTCCGTATCGCATCACGATTGGCAAAAAGATCGGCGATGGAATCGTCGAATTGTTCGACCGGCGCGCGAAGCAGAGCGCAGATGTGAAACTCGACGATGTTGTCGAGCAGGTGCAGAAGCTGGCGCTTTCGGGGCAGTAGTCTGCATTCCGGCTCCATAGGAGCGGAATGTTTATAGAACTCGCGTTGGACAATTGATCTGAGTAGCGAAGCGGTTCTATAAACATCTCGTTCCTAGGGAACGACGATGACGTCAAGCGACGCGGCAGACGTCTGAGCGCGCCCTCAAAAACACACCATGGCAAGCGACGAACTCGGAGCAATACTCGGCATCATCTTTATCCTCGTGCTGATCGCGCTCGCGTTAACGCCGGTCATCGCGATCTGGGTTCTGGTCTTCTACAACAACAGCAAGCGCAAGAAGATTCGCCAACGAATTCTCAACAGCCGCGCGGATATCATTTCAAACAAGCGCTGGTTTCCGGCGCGTTACGCTTCGCAGGAACGCTTCGATTCCTTCTTCAAATTCTTTCCCTGGAACGGCGCGGGCATTGTGGTCGTCGCGCCGGGCAGCGTGCTCTTCCTCGGCGAGACGATGTCCGGCACTGCGATTACGCTCCAATTCGCGCCCGGTAATTCTCGGATTAACTGGCTCGGCAAATGTCCGTGGCCGAACGGCATGGTGTCCTGGCTGCGATTCGATACCGCCGCCGAAAAGCACTACTTCAGTTCCGAGACCGGCGTGATGGTGTTTGGTTCTCACGGTACGACCAAAGCGATCTACGACGAAGCCAACAATTACTTCGGCGCGCCCGCCGCGCAAAACCTCTGACTGCGCGTTATACTACGGCCACAATGAAAGCAGTTGGTCCTGTGTTCGTTAGAACGCTCCTGTTTGTGATCTGCGGAATGCTGGCGATTTTCACCGCGGCAAATCCGACGGCAGCTCAGGACCAACTTCCCGAACTTGTCCGGCGAATCAAACCGTCGGCAGTCGCCATCGAAACTTTCGATGCGCGCGGTGAAAAACTTTCACGCGGCAGCGGATTCTTTATTGACGTCGATCGCGTCGTCACGAACCGTCACGTAATCGATGGCGCGTATCGCGCGGAAGTTCATTCTGTTTCGGGAAACAGCTACCCAGTAAAGAACGTGCTCGCGGTCGATGCCGAAGCCGACGTCGCGCTTTTGAAAGTCGATGCGCCGCCGAATCTCGTCAGGCCTTTGTCGCTCGATCGCACTTCACCGCAGGAGGGCGAAAGCATTGTCGTGATCGGCAATCCATTCGGCCTGGAAGGCAGCGTGACCAACGGCATCGTCTCGGCAGTACGCGACATTCCCGGCTTCGGCCGCATCATTCAAATCACGGCGCCGATTTCTCCCGGCTCGAGCGGTAGTCCGGTCGTCAACATGCAGGGCCAGGTGATTGGCGTCGCGACTTTGCAGGTCGCCGGAGGACAGAGCGTTAACTTTGCGATTCCTTCCGAGCGCATTGCTCAGCTCGATCGAACGGCGCAGTCACAAACGGGGCAGGCGATGTCGCTCAGCGAACTTGTCGGCGCCACCAGCCGCAACAAACGCGCGCACGCCGTGGAGTTCTTCCGCAACGGTCTCACGTTTCTTTCGAAAGACGATTGCCAGGGCGCGTTGCCGTATTTTCAAAAGGCCGCTGATGCCGACAATGCTTACGCGGAAGCTTGGGCGCAGATGGGTTTCTGTCACGAGAAGCTGGGTCGTCACAACGATGCGATCGAAGCATCGAAAAAAGCCGTGAGCATTCGCCCGTCGGCTGAGTCCTACTTCAACATCGGTCTCGCCAACTACTATTTGAAACAATATCGCGAAGCGGAAGCTGCGTACCGGCAATCGATCAAACTCGATCCTTACAACGCGGCGGATGCCTACTACGCGCTCGGTCTGACGTACCGCGACGCCGGCCAATTCGACGATGAAATCAGCGCTTACAAAAACGCCATTCGCCTGCGGTCGGATTATGCGAGCGCTTATGATCGCCTGGGTCAGCGATATCTCCAGATGAAGCGTTATCCGGAAGCGATCGAAGCGTTCAAGCAGCTAGCGATGCAGAAACCTGCCGATGCGAATGCGCAGAACAGTCTCGGCGAAACTTACGCCGCGGCTGCTCGGAACGATGAAGCCGTGGAAAGTTTTCGTCAGGCCATTCGGCTGAAACCTGATTTCGGAAAGGCTTTTTTCAATTTAGGAAAGACTTTGCTGGCGCAAGGACAACGCGATGCAGCAATCGAGCAATACGTGATTCTGCAGAACCTGGATGAGGACTGGGCCGAGAAGCTTTACAACTTGATTTATCCCTAGACTCCGGTAACTGCCTGGGCTCCATAGAAATCGAGGCCGGAATGCGCTCTCCCCTTCACATCCCGGCCTCAACCCACGGTCACCTCGCGGCAACCGAACTTGAAAAATCTTTAGTAACCGTATCGGCGATTACGAATTCGGTATGCGTACAGCGCCGAGCTACCTGCCCCTGCCGCCGCACCAACTGCTGCGCCGCGCTTTCCACCGAGCATCGCGCCGAGGGCTGCGCCCGCACCCGCGCCGATCGCTACTGTCAGCTTGTCACGATGTTTTTGCCAAAAGCTGCGATTGTCATACCCGTAATCGTAGTAACTCCTATTATCGTAAGAACCTGAGTTGTCGTAATAACCTGAATTGTCGTAGTAACCTCGCGAATCGTAATAGCCACGCGAAGTGGAGGTGCGCGAATCGCGGCGGCAGTTCCGTTGCTGGGCGAGCACGGGTACCGATGCGGCTGCCAGAATCGCGACACTAATAACGAGGGCGAATAATCTTTTCATCCCGAACCTCCGGCGCGAGGAATGGCAACGACCGTGCCAAATCCGCGAAACCCTTCCCGAATTGTTCGATCCAGTATTTTTCTGAGGACTCGCTCGCGTTTACGCGGCAATCGATAGTAGGATTCGGCCGCGGCTTGCGCGGGCGTGTACGATATCGTCGCTCGGAAGCCGGAAATGGAGTGAACCACCTCTTGCAGTTGAAATCGATAAGTGTCGCAGCAGGATTTGTTCACCAGTCCGCCATTCGTTTCGGTCTGGCCGCTGGATTTGCCTTGGCGCTGCTGGTCAGCCTGGCGGCTGCGACGAACGCCCAAACGCAGAAACCGCCCGTCGAAGTTCCTTTCGAGTTTGTGCACAACCAGATCGTCGTTCAGGTGAAGATCGCGGGCAAAGGACCTTTCAATATGCTCGTGGATACCAATACCGATCCTTCCGCGGTCGACGAGAAGACGGCGCGCGAATTGGGTCTTTCGATTGGCTCAAGCGGCGCTCCCGCCTCTGGGGCTGGCACCGAAGTCAGCACTACCTTTCCCACGATGTTCCCGACAGTTGAACTCGGAACCGTGACGGCCAAGCAGGTGGCCGCGGCAACTATCGACATGTCGAAAATCTCAGCACGTATAGAGCGCCCGATTGCCGGCGTGCTGGGTTACAGTTTCCTCAAGGACCGCATCATCCAAATCGATTACGGCAACTTGAAGTTGCGTTTCTTTGCTGTTTCCCCGTATCCGCGGATACAGATGGCGCCGAACACCGTCAACACAATTGCGATGACTTTTCGCCGCGAGGAAGGCGACGTGATCGTCGATTCAGTTTTTGTGAACAACGAAAAGATGCGCGCGACGCTCGACACCGGTTCGAGCGGCAGTTTCTCGCTCACGCCGGAAGCGGTTGCGTTGCTCGGTTTGGAAGACGATGCCGCTGAAGGCAAGACTGAAACTTCGGTCGGTTACAACGGCCAGTACGAAAAGAAGAATGGAATCCTCAAGTCAATTCGGATGGGCCGTTACTCGGCTGAAGGAGTGCAGGCAAGTTTCTTCCCGCCAGAAACTGGCCATGACAACCGGCCCTGGCAAGTCAACATTGGCAATGCGTTCTTTCAGGACTTTGTGATGACCTTCGACTTCAAAGACAAGATCGTGGTGTTTGAGCGAGTTGATTAAGCCGCAATCATCGTCCCTGTTCCGTCGTCGGTGAAGACTTCCGCCAACAAAGAATTCCGAGAATTGCCATTGATGATGTGCGCGCTTTTCACCCCGCGCGTGAGGATGTCGATGATGCTTTGCAGCTTCGGAATCATTCCTTCCGTCGCGGTGCCGCTGTCAATTAGCTTTTTCGCTTCAGCCGCCGTCAGCCGCGACAATTTCGTGTCCGGCTTGGCGGAACTCAAGTAGATTCCGTCGACATCCGACAGCAAAACGAGCTTTTCGGCTTGCAACTGCACCGCGATTTCGGAGGCAATCGTGTCCGCGTTGATGTTGAAGACTTTCCCTTCCGCGTCCCCGCCCAGCGAAGAAATCACCGGTAGATAACCGTGATCGAGCAGCACTGTCAGCAAGCTCGCGTCGATCTCGATAATGTCCCCGACATGACCGAAATCCACCTCCGTGCTTTCGCCGGTCTTCCGATCGACGACTTCCCTCGGCGGGCGCCGCTCCGCGTGAACAATGTTGCCGTCAATGCCGGATAAACCGACCGCCTGAATTCCGCGATGGCGCAGCGCGGCCAAAATGTCGGTATTGATCTTGCCGGCAAAAATCATCTTAGCCATTTCGAGCGTGTCGTCGTCAGTAACGCGGCGTCCTTCAATAATCGTCTGTTCGACACCCATCTTCCGCGCCAACTCGCTCAACTGCTTGCCGCCGCCGTGAATGACGCAGACACGAATGCCGACTTGATGCAGCAACGCCAGCTCTTCGCAAAGCGAGATCAGTCGCTCGTGGTCCTCGGTGACTTTGCCTGAGAACTTCACGACAAACGTTTTGCCCTGGAAGCGCTGAATGTAAGGCAGCGCTTCACGGAGCAAGTCCAACCTTAGTTGGCTTCCAACTTGGCTGGTGTCAGTCATCTCTTTGCGGTTCCTTTGCGTCTTAGCGCCTTTGCCTGAATCAGTCTGCCAGCAACTTGTTCAAGATCGATTTCTGGACGTGTAGCCGATTCTCCGCTTCGTCAATGACAACCGACGACGTGGAATCGATGACGGCGTCGGTCACAATCACATTTCTTCTCACCGGAAGGCAGTGCATGAAAATCGCGTCATTTGTACGCGCCATTTTCTGTTCGTCGACAATCCATTCGTCACGATACCGCGCGCGCTCCGCGATGTCTTTCTCAGATGCTCCGTAGAAATTCTTGCTGCCCCAACTCTTCGCATAAACAACCTGCACACCATCAAAAGCTTTCTCAATGTCGTTTGAAATCGTAACCCCGCCGCCCGCTGCTGCCGCCCGCTGCTGGATTTCATTCATCAATTCTTCATCCAACTCGTAACCTTTCGGATGTGCGATTACAAGCTCGTGTCCCATCTGGGCTGCTGCCAAAGCGAAACTGTTCGGCACGGCCATCGGCAAGGGCTTAGGATGCCAGGCCCACGTCAGCAGAACCTTTTTGCGTCCCGCGCCGAGCTGTTCGCGAATCGTCATCATATCGGCCATCGCCTGACACGGATGATGCATCGCCGATTCGAGATTGATGATGGGCACTTCGGAGTATTTCGCGAACGCATTCAGGATTGGATCGAGCCGTTCCGCTTCCCAATCTTTCAAGGCGGCGAATGTGCGGACGCCGATCGCCACACAATAACGACCAAGCACGCGCACAAACTCCGCGACGTGTTCAGTCTTGTCGGCATCCATGACGACGCCGTCACGATGCTCCAGAGTCCAACTCGTACCGCCCGGTTCGAGCACAACTGCGTTTCCGCCGAGTTCATAGATTCCGACCTGCATCGACGCGCGCGTGCGCAAACTTGGATTGAAAAAGACAAGCGCCACTGACCGGCCTGCCAGCGCGCGAGACGTCTCTTCGCCGGTTTTGAAACGAACTGCTGAATCGATCAGTTCGCCAAGTTGCTGCCCCGACCAATCGCTTGTCTTGAGAAAATCACGCGGCATCGCGTTCAGCGACTCTCCTTAGCGCGCGGCCGGACGGCAAACTTGATGAGGCCGTAGACGCTGATCAAAAACCAGAATGCTTCGACGAGAAATGCTGAAAGATTGAATCGATAGAGTAGAGAGACTACGACGAGCAGCGCGCCGATGCCGTTCATTAGCGAATAAGTGAGGTCGCTGCTCCGGATCCTCTCGGCTTGCAGTAGCAAGTAGCCGAGCACCATCAGCGCGACGCCGATGTTTCCGGCGAAGTCATACCAGGCGTATTGCATCTCAGTTTCGCGTCACCTCAGCCAACCCATCGACAAACACGTCCGCGTCCGCCTCGGTGAGACACAGTGGCGGCAAGAGCCGCAGCACATTTGGATCGCTCGACGTGCCGGTGATGATTCGCTTCTCCAGCAGGGCCTCGTGCACCGGTTTTGCTTTGTCTGCGAACTCAAGTCCGAGAAGAAATCCTCGACCACGAACCTTCACGACCTGCTCGATCTCTTGCAGACGTTCACGCAAGTACGCTTCAACTGCGCACACGTTCGCGAGCATTGCGTCTTCTTCGATCGCTTCGAGCGTCGCCGTGACTGCGGCCATCGCAATCATGCCGCCGCCAAACGTCGTCCCGAGATCGTTCTCTTTAATGTGCGACGCAATCTTCTCGGTCACCAGACACGCACCCACGGGAATACCGCTGCCCAAAGCCTTTGCCAATGAAATGATGTCGGGGACAGCGCCATCTCCGGCGGCGCTACCGGCGAAAAACCATTCGCCGGTGCGACCAACGCCGGTCTGCACTTCGTCGTAAATCAAAACTATGTCGCGCTCGTCGCAAAGTTCGCGCAATGCGGGATAAAACGAAAGCTCAGCCATTTTCACACCAGCCATCGATTGAATCGGCTCGAGCATGATCGCCGCGACGGACTCGTCAGCAAGTCCGCGCACTGAATCGATATCGCCGAATTCAGCTTGCAGATGGCCGGGGACATTCGGTTTCCCAATCTCGCGATACTTGCCGAGAAACGTCGCACTAATCGCGTCGGCGGTTCGACCGTGAAAACCACCACTGAACGTGATGACGTTCTCGCGGCCAGTTGCCATCCGCGCCATGCGCATCGCGTTTTCGTTCGCTTCTGTTCCTGAATTGCAGAAGAACGCTTTCGTCAAAATGTCGGGCGCGATCGAAATCAACTTCTGCGCTGCCTTCGCCCGCGCTTCCGAATAGACAAGATTCGAGTAGAACAACAGTTCATCAGCCTGCTTCTTGATTGCAGACACTACGTGCGGGTGACAATGCCCGGTCCCCGCAACCGCATGCCCGCCGTACAGATCTAGATAACGCTCACCATCGCTCGTAAACACCCAGACGCCTTCGCCGCGTTCGGCGACGATGGGCATCTTTTTGTACGTCGCGAGCTGATACTGCTCTTCGAGTTCTTTAACGTCCTTTATGGCCACCGCGGTCATCTCCAAAACAATCACCACAAAGTCACCAAGGCACAAAGCGTAACTTGGCTCTGTGTCCTGGTGTCTTCGTGGTTAATTCTCCTACGGATTCGTTCCAATCAGCATCAAACCAGTTTTTTCATCCAAGCCAAACATTAAATTCATGTTCTGCACGGCCTGGCCGGCGGCGCCTTTTACAAGGTTGTCGATGGCGCTGAACACGACCAGTTGCCGGCCGCGCGACGCGAATCCGATGTCACAGAAGTTCGTCGTCTTCACCCAGTTGATGTCCGGCGAACCATCGACGAATCTGACGAAGAACGAATCGCGATAGAAGTCGCTGAACATTGCGCGCGCGTCAGTCGCGGGCATTTCGGTTTTCAGTTCGCAGTAAATTGAAGCGAAGATGCCGCGCGCGACCGGCAGTGAATGCGTCATGAAAACAAGTTCATTGTTCCACTCGCCGATTGATTTCAATTCTTGTTCGATCTCCGGTACGTGCTGATGCGTGAAAGGCTTGTACGCGTAAAAGGAAGTCGACCGCTGCGGATGATGCGTGTTTGCCGCGGCTTTCGCACCCGAACCTGATGAGCCGGTTTTCGCGTCGACGATCACGCGACAACTCAACAGATTATTCGCAACCAAGGGCGCCAACCCGAGCAGCGTCGCGGTGGCAAAACATCCCGGGTTCGCAATCCGAGTTGCCGATTTGATTGCTTCGCGATTGGTCTCGGTAAGCCCGTAAACAAACTGCGCTTGCTCGTCCATCGCCGTCTGCTCGCGGCCATAGTGCTTTGCGAAGACCTCTGCGTCGCTCAAACGAAAGTCACCCGACAGGTCAATCACTTTCACGTGCGCCGGAAGTTTCGGCGCAATCTCCATCGCCTGCCCGTGCGGCAGTGCAAAGAACGCGCAGTCAATATCGTTGAGATTCTCGAGATTCTCCGGCGCTTTGATGAAGTTCAAATCGGTCAGCCCGAGAAGATTCTTGTGAACCTCGCTGACAGCTTTGCCGGCCTGCTCATTCGCAGTCACAAACCGAATGTCAGCGTGCGGATGCTGCAGCAGAATGCGCAGCAGTTCCGATCCGCCGTACCCTGACCCTCCGAAGATGCCAATTTTGATACTCATCGTCGCATCGCTGTCCTGGTCCAATGTCCCAAGTCCAAAGTCCAATGTCCGTTTTTCTTAAGCCCGGACTTTGGACGTGGGACGTTGGACTTTGGACTGAACGACATCAAACATCTTCTTTCCATTCCGGCGCACATTCGCCGCCGGGACTTCGAATTCGCGCTCGATGTAGTCTTCGCCCATCTTCGAGTCCGTCACAGATCCCGCCACCAGATCGACTTTCATCCCACGCCGGCGGAACAGCTCAATTCCGCCCCAGGCCCCCACGTAGTCCGAAGCGCAGAACACCAAAGCACTCATCGCATCTCGCAGTTCCTGATCTTCGAAAATCGATTCGACCGAATAACCGCCGAGAATTCCATCGCCAAGCTCAATGACGATCAGATCAGGTGCGCTTTCATTCAGCCGCGCGATGATCGCTTTCGCGACCGGCGCCAGGTCCGCTGCACCTACCGTTGATGGCAATCCGCAGTCAAGAAAGCTCGCGGTGGCAATCGCACCGTGGTCCTGCATGTTCAGCGTGTCACGCAGGCAGGCAATGCCCGACAGTTTCGCGGCCGTAACGCGCAGTCCCGCACGGGTCGCTTGCTGAATGACTTCCGTCGCCGCGTAAGTCTTGCCGCTGTTCATGCACGCGCCCGCAATCACGACGAGCGGAGCCGTCTGCCCCAGGCTGTCACGCAAGGGCAAAGCAGCGTCACCGATGTTTTTAATGGCGCCCCCGCCGTTCGTCGCCAGGCCCAGCACCTCAACTTTGATTGCGTCATTCAGACTCGAGTGATGACCGCTGCACTGCCCAATCACGCCACCGAGGTTTAGCAGGTGAAGCTCGTCGCCGGCCTTAACCGTTTCCGGCACATCGCCCACGAAACCTTTTAACGCGCGACGCCGGCCAAGTACGCCGGCAACCACGTCGCCAGGATTCACTTTCGCCAAGCGGCCGGTCGGCAACTCGAGCATGTTGTAAGTTGCGTTGTCAGTGAGCACACGTACGACTACCACATCACCGGCTTTCGCGGTTCCGTTCGACGCGACAATCGAGAGAATACGCGGCAGATTGAGCGGAGACGTGGCTGAGCCGATTTTGTCGACTTCGATCGTTTGATTCATCGTGAACCTCCTAGTCTCAGTCGCAGGGCATTCAATTTGATAAAGCCCTCGGCGTCGCGCTGGTTGTAAACGCTATCGGCTTCGAACGTGGCGATGCGCTCGTCATAAAGTGAGTTCGGCGAACGTCGCCCGACGACGATAACGTTGCCGCGAAACAGTTTGAGCCGCACTTCACCGTTCACGTTTTGTTGGGTCTCGTCGATCATCTTCCGCATCAACTCAAATTCGGGTGCGAACCAAAAGCCGTAATAGACATTCTCCGCGAACTTCACGCCGAGCGAATCGCGGAGATGCATGACTTCACGATCCATCGTAATCGATTCCAGCGCGCGATGAGCGGCGTGCAAAATCGTCACACCGGGCGTTTCATAAACGCCGCGTGACTTCATTCCAACAAAACGGTTCTCAACCAAATCGACGCGGCCGATGCCGTGCGCACCGCCAATCTGGTTCAGTCTTTCCAACAAAGCGACCGGCGATAGACGCTCGCCGTTGATCGCGACGGGGTCGCCTTTGGCGAACTCGATTTCGATGTATTCCGCTTCGTCCTTCGCGCGCTCGGGCGAAACCGTCATCTGAAAAATGTTTTCCGGCGGCTCGGCCCAGGGGTCTTCGAGAATGCCGCCTTCATAAGAAACGTGCATCAAGTTGCGATCGGTCGAATACGGTTTGTCCACCGTCGCCGTCACCGGAATGCCGTGCGCTTCCGCGTAAGCGATCAAATCAGTGCGGCCGCCAAATTCCCATTCGCGCCACGGCGCGATCACTTTGATGTCGGGTTGCAGGGCGTAATAAGTCAGCTCAAACCGGACCTGATCGTTCCCTTTGCCGGTGGCGCCGTGCGCGACTGCATCAGCGTTCTCTTTCTGGGCAATTTCAATTTGGCGCTTGGCGATCACCGGCCGCGCCAGTGAAGTCCCCATCAAATAGACACCTTCGTAAACGGCGTTGGCTTTGACCGATGTCCAGACGTAATCGCGCACAAATTCGTCGCGCAAATCTTCAATGTAGAGTTTCGACGCGCCTGTCGCCTTCGCCTTCTCTTCCAGGCCGTCCATCTCGGCGCCCTGCCCTACGTCCGCGCAGTAGCAGACAATCTCGCACCGGTACTTTTCTTTCAGCCAGCGCAGCATCACGGAGGTATCGAGTCCGCCCGAATATGCGAGAACTATCTTGTTTATTTTCGCTTCACTCATGTCGTAATCGTTGAATCGAATCATTGATTCATCGATCCATTGAATCAACGACCAAATGACTCAATGAATCAATCTGCGTCAGCCAAACAGCTCCCAAATCTTTTTCATCGCCGCGCGCTGCGATTTTGGATCGTGAACGGCGATGAAGATCGTGTCCTCACCTGCCAACGTCCCCACGATTTCTGTGATCGCAGCGTCATCAATCTCAACCGCCACGCTCGAAGCCCGTCCCGGCAGGCATCTCGCCACGACAAGCACGTCTCCGGCCACGTCCAAACTGAGTAAACCCCGCGCGGCGTCTCCGTTCGCGTGCGGCATCGCGTAAAACCCGTGATGCTTCACCACCCCAAGCTCTTCCAAATCACGCGACACACTCGATTGGGTCGCGGGCACGCCCGTATGTTCGAGGTGCGTGCGCAATTCTTCCTGCGTGCCAATCCGCTTCGCACGAATCAAATTAAGAATCCGTTTTTGTCGCTCCCGCTTCAGCATTTCGCTTACTATCCTGCCGCCCCGCGCGGTCTTAAGATGCACTATAATGCATAATAGTTGCATTTTTAGTGCATAGCTGCATAAAATACGCGAGTTATGCCGAGTTCGTCAAGCGAACCGGATAACGATCTTCGGCGATGTTAGAGTAGCCGGCGGAAAGATGACCGAGACGAAAGCCAAAAATTTGTGGGGTGGTCGATTCACTGGGGAAGCCGATGCGGGTTTCGCGCGGTTCAACCAATCGTTCTCTTTCGATCGGCGGCTCTTCGAAGCTGACATTCATGGCAGCGTCGCGCACAGCACCGCGCTTGTGTCTGCGGGCGTGCTGACGACTGAAGAAGCAGACGAAATCAAAACGGCTCTTGAAGACATTCTGGCGAGCGCACAACGTGACCCTAAATACCTTGACGACCTTGCTTCCGAAGACATCCATTCATTTATCGAGGCTCGGCTTGTCGAGACGATTGGCGACCTCGGTCGCAAGCTTCACACCGGACGCAGTCGCAATGACCAAGTCGCAACTGATTTGCGCCTCTGGCTCCGCGATGAAATCGATGCACTGGAACATCTTCTGCGCGATGCACAACAGGCGCTGTTGGATTTCGCGGACCAAAATCTGAATGTCGCGCTCCCGGGCTATACACATTTACAACGCGCGCAACCGATCCTGCTGGCACACTGGTGTCTGGCGTACTTCGAGATGCTGGGACGGGATCGCGAACGTCTCAACGAAGTTCGTAAACGCGTGAACATTCTGCCGCTTGGTTCCGCGGCGCTGGCCGGCACATCCTTCGCGATTGATCGCAATGCTGTGGCTCAAGCCCTCCGCTTCGAAACGGTCTCGCGAAATAGTTTGGATGCGGTCAGCGACCGCGATTTCGTCATTGAGTTTGTGAGTTCAGCCGCATTGATCATGGTGCACCTGTCGCGCCTCGGAGAAGACACCATTCTTTATTGCACCAGTGAGTTTGGTTTCTTTGAGTTGAGCGATGCCGTCGCCACCGGATCGAGTTTGATGCCCCAGAAGAAGAACCCCGATTCGATGGAACTCGTGCGCGGAAAAGCGGGACGCGTCTTTGGCCATCTGCAATCTCTTCTCACCACCCTGAAGGGATTGCCGCTGGCCTACAACAAAGACTTACAGGAAGACAAGGAAGCGCTGTTTGATACAGTAGATACAGTCCGAGCGTGCGTGTCCGTCACGACCACCGTGCTGCGAAATATCCGGGTGAACGAAGCGCGCGCGCGTGATGCGGCGACGCATGGCTGCTTGAACGCGACCGAGTTGGCCGATTATCTGACGCGGAAGGGATTGCCGTTTCGCGAGGCCCACGAAACTGTCGGCCGAGTTGTCGTGCGCGCGATTGAAAGCGGAGTGGAAATTGATGAACTGCCGTTGGGTGAAATGCAATCGTTTTCACCGCTAATTGAAGCGGATGTGTTTCAAGCGTTGTCGCTCGAACAGACGTTCGCGACAAAATCACAGACGGGCGGCACATCGCCTGCGCGTGTCACGGATGAATTGAAAAACGCGCGTCTGTCGCTTGGCAGCTAATTAGAAAACAGATCGCCGGCCAGATGCCGGCGATGACTAACACCGTGTGAGCATGAGCGAGACTTCATCATTACTGGAAAGACAATTGGAACTGGCCCAGGTTTGCGCCGTATGCGATCGTCTGACTCACAGCAAGAGCATCCCGGTCGATTCCCTGCCGGCAACTGTGCGAGCAATCCTCGAGTCAAACGCGCCAAGGGTGGACGAGATTTGTGCACGCTGCGCCGAACTGTTTCAAAGAGCGCAGCGACAAATCGATTCGCATGCCGCAGTATTCGAACAGAGCTCGTTCGTTTTGCCGACGCCGCTACGCATGGATGCGCATGAGCAGTTCACCGGCCGCGGCGTGACGATAGCTTTCCTCGACTCTGGCTTTTACGCTCATCCCGATCTGACCGAGCCGCGCGATCGGATCGTTTCATATCACAGTATTTTTGCGGCTGCGGGCGACGACACGTCTTTGCATACGAGTGATGTGGCGAGCTGGCACGGCATGATGACGTCAGTCGTCGCCGCGGGCAGCGGCGCACTGTCCGGAGGTCTGTATCGGGGCATAGCTTCAGATGCCGATTTGGTGCTGGTGAAGATCGGGCTTACCGGTCGCATCTCAGAAGATCAAATCCGGCCCGGCCTCGAATGGGTCCTGGAGCATCGTGACGAACACAACATCCGGGTGGTGAACAT
>Ga0207675_100003638_pt1 | contig 15027 bp, 16 predicted proteins | sample KBSSwiS42_FD_184305 | JGI IMG/M metagenome (GOLD analysis project Ga0207675, IMG submission 184305) | Switchgrass rhizosphere microbial communities from Kellogg Biological Station, Michigan, USA - KBS Switchgrass S4-2 (SPAdes) (version 2) | ecosystem: Host-associated > Plants > Roots >... | reverse complement strand
GCATTGGTCTCGGCGAAGTGGTAATGACTGCCGACCTGGATCGGCCGGTCGCCGCAGTTCGAGACATTGAGCACCGTGACAGGCAGGCCCTCGTTCAGGACATGCTCGCCGTCCCCGGTGATGACCTCGCCGGGTATCATCGGATCGGATGGTGAACGCTGACGAGCTTCGTTCCATCGGGGAAGGTCGCCTCCACCTGCACGTCGTGGATCATCTCGGGCACGCCCGCCATCACCTGGTCTCGGGTGACGACATGCGCGCCCGCCTCCATCAGGTCGGCGACGCTGCGCCCATCGCGCGCGCCCTCGAGCACATAGTCCGAAATCAGCGCGATCACCTCGGGATGGTTGAGCTTCACGCCGCGTTCCAGCCGGCGGCGCGCGACCACCGCCGCCATCGCGAGCAGCAGCTTGTCTTTCTCGCGCGGGGTCAAGTTCATCTCAGCAACTCCACACGCGCGGCATCGCCCGGGCCTCGCGCAGGCTGTCGAGCGCGAGCAGCAGGTCGTGCCGCAAGATCGCGCCATTGCCTGCGAGGAACCGCGCCACCGTCATCCCGTTGAAACTGCTCGCCGCAGCCAAGCCGCGCGCTGCGCCAAGCGCAAGACGCAGCGGTGCGAGCCGAGTCGCCGCGCGCGGCGAGGCGAGGATGACCACCGCTATCGCCCGCGCGCCCGCGCCAATCGCCGGGCGCTGCATCAGCGCGTCGATCGGTCCGTCGAGCTTAAGTGCGTCAGCATAGATCAGCCGCCCGTCGCGCCAGATCCGCCAGCGGTCGATGAGCATTCCGTGGGCGACCACCTCGTCCATCGCCGCACGCCCGAGCACCGCCGCCTCGACCCCGAGGAAATCGGCGTCACCGGCGATGTGGACCTGCATGTCGCGCGCCAGTCGCGCGCGATCGAACAAGATGCTTTCCTGCGGCAGCCATTCGGCGCGTGCGCCCGTACCCACATGCAAGCGCGTCTCGATCGTCGCGGGTTCGTCGATCGCGCGGTAGATCTTCTCGGCGGCCTGGGTCGTGACGATGGCGGCGCTCTTTGCGCCCCAGTCGACCCGCTGGGTCAGCCTATCACCACCAGCCAGCCCACCGCTGGTGTTGAGCAGCACCGCGCAGGGGATGCCGTGGCGAGGGGTGCGTGGCAGGCGGAATTTGAGGCAGCCGCCCTGAAAGCCGGCGGAGATCCGGATAGCGCCATCCTGCGCGCGGAAGCCGAGCCGGATTTCGCCGCGACTGCGAACATGACGCATCGGGCTCTTCGGCGCCGCATCCTTAGCAAGGACGGCGTCGCCACCATGGCGCTCGACATCAATGGCCCTAGCCTGATTCACCCTGCGTCCCGTTGCTGCCACGATCAGCATAGGCTCATGTTTCAGGGCGTTGTTCAATCTATGGCTGACCGATAGCGGTAAGGTGTTTGACGTATTGTCCGCGCCGGGCGAGGCCGGACGTAGGCCGCGCGCTCCATCCTACGTCAAATGACGCATATCTCGTTTTTGTGCGCCGCAGCAGCTTTTATCCAACGAGGGGCCGTAGCGGCGCGGCTTGCGAATGCGGCGAAATTCAAGCGGAGGACGATATGGGCAAGGGGCTTCAACGGAAGATGCTGGTCGGCGTGCTGCTCGCCAGCGTGGCGATGGTGAGTGCGTGCGGCAAGAAGGACGAAGCTGGCAACGCCGCGGCGGGCGGCGAGACCGTCAAGGTCGGCGTGCTCCATTCGCTGAGCGGCACGATGGCGATCAGCGAAGTCACCGTGAAGAACAGCACCCAGATGGCGATCGACGAGATCAACGCCGCCGGCGGCGTGATGGGCAAGCAGATCGAGGCGGTGACCGAGGATGGTGCGTCCGATCCCGCTACCTTCGCCCAGAAGGCGACCAAGCTGATCGACAGCGACCAAGTCGTCACCGTGTTCGGCGGCTGGACCTCGTCGAGCCGCAAGGCGATGCTGCCGGTGTTCGAGAAGACCAAGAACCTGCTCTGGTATCCGGTGCAATTCGAGGGCAACGAATGCTCGCCCAACATCATGTATTCTGGCGCGCAGCCCAATCAGCAGATCTTGCCCGCCTACGACTGGGGAAAGGAGAAGGGCTTCAAGAAGTTCTTCCTGGTCGGCTCGGACTATGTGTTCCCGCGCACCGCGAACCTGATCCTCAAAAAGCATATCGAAGCTGACGGCCTGACGCTGTCGGGCGAGGAGTATCAGCCGATGGGCGGCACCGACTTCTCGGGTGTCGTCGCCAAGATCCGCCAGGCGAAGCCTGACGTGATCTATTCAACGCTGAACGGCGACAGCAACGTCGCTTTCTTCAAGCAGATGGCGGCGGCGGGGATGAAGTCCGACGTACTGCCGGTGATGTCCTTCTCGATCGGCGAGCAAGAGGCCCAGGCGATGGGCCCGGCGCTGGTCGAGGGCAGCTATGCCGGCTGGAATTATTTCCAGACCGTCGACAATCCCGAGAACAAGAAGTTCGTCGAAGCCTATAAGGCGAAGTTCGGCGCCGACGCGGTCGTGACCGATCCGATGGTCCACGGTTATATCGATGTCTATATCTGGAAAGCGGCGGTCGAGAAGGCGCAGAGCTTCGATCCGGCCAAGGTCCGCGCCGCAGCGGTGACACTCGACGCGATCCCGACCCCGCTCGGCACCGTCAAGTTCGCGGCCAACAACAGCCTCGTCCAGACCGGTTATATAGGTCAGGCCGATCCCAAGGGTCAGTTCAAGATCCTGTGGACCTCGAAGGGCATGATCGACCCCGAACCCTATGACAAGCTCGCCTTTCCCGGGAAAGTCTGCACGATCGCGTAAGAGCTCCGGCCCCGTCACTCCCGGAAGAGTGGCGGGGCCGATTACTTCTTCTACGTCATCCCAGCGAATGCTGGGATCTCCCTTCAGACCAAGAGGGAAATGAGATTCCAGCTTCCGCCGGAATGACGGGAAGGGACCAAGTTCAGGCAATCAAAGGCCGAGGCACATGGACGCCGCATTTCTCGTCGGACAGATATTCAACGGCTTCAGCGTCGCGTCGATCTACATTCTCGCGGCCATGGGCCTTGCGCTGAGCTTTGGGCTGATGCGCGTCATCAACATGGCGCATGGCGAGATCCTTATGGTGGGCAGCTATCTCGCCTATCTGACGATCCTGTTCGTGCCGGGGCCGCTCGGCATCATCGTTGCGATGTTCGTGGCGTTGATCGGCGCAGGGCTTATGGGCGCGCTGCTCGAGGTCACTCTGGTGAGCAAGCTCAAGGCCCGGCCGCTCGATACATTGTTAGCGACTTGGGGCGTCAGTCTGATCCTGCAACAGGGGGCGAGAGACCTGTTCGGGGCAACCGGCGTCTCGGTGACCGCGCCGGCGTGGCTCGACGGCGCGGTCACACTGGGTTCGCAGTCGCTACCGATGGCGCGGCTGTTCATCATGCTGGTGGCGATCGCGGTGCTCGGCGGGCTAGCACTATTCCTGCGTTTCGCCCGCGCCGGTCTGCTCGTCCGCGCGGTCAACCAGGATCGCGCCACGGCGTCGGCGATGGGCGTCAACGCTCGGCTGATCGACGCCTTCATTTTCGGTCTCGGCGCCGGTGTTGCTGGAATTGGCGGCGTGGTGTTGGCGATGCTCGGACCGGTCACCCCAAATGTTGGGCAGAGCTATATCGTCACCGCCTTCCTCGTCGTCGTGCTGGGCGGGCTCGGCTCGATGATCGGGACGACGATCGCGGCGGTGATGATCGGGCTGTTCATGGCGTTGAGCCAGGTCTTCGTCGACGTCAGCTTCGCACAGGTGCTCACCCTGCTCTTCGTCGTCCTCTTCCTCCAGTTCCGGCCGCAGGGCGTGATCGCGATCCGCTCCCGCGCGCTCGATGCCGAATAGGGCGCCAGATGACCAAGCTTCCTCCCAAGACAATCGCGGCCATCGCTACGCTGCTCTTCGCGGTGGCCGCTCCGTGGATCCTCACGAGCTATGACCTCAACTTGCTCGGCCGCTTCCTGGCGCTGTCGCTCACCGCGATGGGATTGGTGCTGCTGTGGGGCGAAGGCGGCGTGCTCAGCCTCGGCCAGGGGGTTTTCTTCGGCCTCGGTGGCTATGCGCTGGCGATGCACCTCAAGCTCAATGGTCTCGGCGACGGCGAACTGCCCGACTTCATGATGTGGAGCGGCGTCACCGCCCTCCCCTGGTGGTGGAGCATGTTCAGAAGCGGCGTCGTCTCGATCATCAGTGTCTTCCTGCTGCCCGGGCTGATCGCGGCGGCCTTCGCCTGGCTGATGTTCCGGCGGCGGATCGGCGGAGTCTATTTCGCGCTGATCACACAGGCGCTCGCGCTCGCTTTCGCGACCCTGCTGATCAGCCAGCAAGGCACGACCGGCGGCTTTAACGGCCTGACCGACTATCACGAGTTGCTCGGTTTCAACCTCAACGACGATGCGGTCACGGTCGCGATCTATTTCATCACACTGGGCTTCGTGGTGGGCAGCTTCTTCGGCCTGCGCTGGCTGCTGGCCTCGCGCTTTGGCAAGCTGCTGCGCGCCTCGCGCGACGGCTCGAACCGGCTGCGCTTCCTTGGCTATGATCCGGCCCCCTATAAGGTCGTCGCCTTCACCATCGCGGCGGTGATGACCGGGGTGTCGGGAGCGATGTTCACCCTCCACGCAGGCGTGGTTTCGCCCGCGCTGGTCGGGGTCGTGCCCTCGATCGAGATGGTGATCTGGGCCGCAATTGGTGGACGGGCCTATCTGATGGGCGGGATCGTCGGCACCCTGCTGGTCAATTTCGCCAAGGACAAGATCTCGACCGCGCTGCCCGAGCTGTGGCTCTACGCGCTCGGCCTGCTGTTCATCATCGCGGTGACCGCCCTGCCGAAGGGGATCGTCGGCGAGTTCGATGGCGAGCCCCGCTTCAAGCCGAGCAAACTCGGTGACATGTTCGCGCGCTGGCGCGCCGGAAAGGCTGCGGTATGACCGAGCAAACCATGCTGCGCCTGGAAAATGTCACGGTCGATTTCGACGGCTTCAAGGCGATCAACGATCTCAGCCTGTCGATCCCGTCGGGCAGCATGACCGTGGTGATCGGCCCTAATGGCGCGGGCAAATCGACAATGTGCGATACGATCATCGGCCGGGTGCGGCCGACATCGGGCCGCGTCCTCTTCCATGGCGAGGAGATCCAGCGCGAACTCGAGCACAGGATCGTCGGCAAGGGAATCTGCCGCAAATTCCAGACGCCGGGCGTGCTGATCAACCTGTCGGTGATCGACAATCTCGCCATCGCGGCCATGGCCGACCGGCGCTGGTGGAAGAGCTTCGGCCGCGCCGGCGAGGAAGAGGCTCGCACGAAAGCCGAAGACGTGCTCGCCAAGGTGGGGCTGACCGAACGCCGCGACGCTCTCGCCGGCAATCTGTCGCATGGCGAGAAGCAATGGCTCGAGATCGGCATGGTGGTCGCCACCGATGCCGAGCTGCTGCTGCTCGACGAGCCGACAGCGGGCATGGGCGCGGTCGAGAGCACCCAGACCGCCGACATCATCAAGACGCTGGTCGGCAAGCATGCGGTGCTGGTGATCGATCACGACATCGATTTCGTCTCGCAGCTCAACGGTCATGTCATCGTGCTACACCAGGGTCAGCTTTTGCGCGAAGGCACGCTCGACGCGATCCGCGCCGACGAGGAGGTCGCCGCGATCTATCTCGGGAGGGCGAAATGACCGACCTGCTCAACCTGCGCAGCGTCAGCGCGGCCTACGGCAAGGGGCAGGTGCTGTGGGACGTCGCCTTCGACATCAAGCCCGGCGAGGCTGCGACGATCCTCGGCCGCAACGGTGTCGGCAAGACGACGCTTATGAAGACGATCATGGGCCAGTTGCCGGCCGTCGGCGGCTATATCTATATCAATGGTGACGACGTCACCGGCATGAGCGCGCATGAACGCTCGCGCGCCGGCATCGGCTTCGTGCCGCAGGGACGCCATGTGTTCCCGCATTTGACCGTTACCGAGAATCTCAAGGTCGGCCTGTCGGCGCTCGCGCGAAAGGGCTTCAAGGGCCCGAAGAAAATCCCCGATATGGTCTATGACCTGTTCCCCAAACTGACCCAGATCGCCAACCGCAAAGCGGGTGTTCTATCGGGCGGCGAGCAACAGCAGCTCGCAATCGGGAGGGCATTGGCAGGCCAGCCGTCGCTGCTGTTGCTCGATGAGCCGACCGAGGGGATTCAGCCCAATATCGTCCAGCAGATCGAGGACGCGCTGCTGCGCGTGCGCACCGAACTCGGCGTCGCGATCATGATCGTCGAGCAGAATCTCGACTTCGCCTGGTCCTTTGCCGATCGCTATTTCGTCATGCAGCGTGGCCGGATCGTGAAGGAAGGCAAGACGAGTGAGGATAGCGCAGCGAACGTGGCGCACCTCGTTCATGTCTGAGCGCTAGGCCGGCTGCGGCTGTCCAACGCCCAATGACGCGACATAGCCACGCCAGCCGCCGAAAGCGGTGATCTCGATTGCCTCACTGATCGCCGCTTGCGCGCACAGAAAGCAGGAGACCTCACCGCCATCGGCGAGGCTCACCTTGCCGATACCGAGCGGGGCTGGAATCTTCTCGACGAAGCGCCCGAAGGCCGCCGGGGCGAGTGACCAGACCTCGATCTCGATCCCCGGACCGTCATAGCCCGGATCACGGACGAGCCCCGGCTTGGGTGGCGTCGTGCCCGGCAGCACAAATAGGCGATAGTCGCCCGTCGTTTTCGCCCGGCCGGCCAATGTCGCATCGAGTGCTATCAACTCGTAATGGAGCGCCATGCCCGACAGGTGCGCGCCAACCACCGCGATATTGAGCCTGTCGTCGCAGGGTTTGGTGACGGCAGACTGCGCTGCGGGGAGCCGTGCGTCCCGCTCGCGGCCCATGCCCGTGGCTGCGGCCCGGTGGAGACGATCGGCTATCGGTTCGAGCGCGGCGTCGCAGAAGCCCGGTGCTGCCAGCGTCACGCCGAAAGGCAGCCCATCCATCCGGAAGCCCGCCGGTACCGCGATCGCCGACAGGCCCAGCAGGTTGAAGAAATTGGTGTAGGTACCCAGCCGGCTGTTGAGCGTGATCGGATCGGCGAGCATCTGGTCGACACGATAGGTGGTGGGCGCGGTCGGCAGCAGCAATATATCGACCTTCGCCCATTCGCCTTCGGCGCGGCGCTTAAGCGCCTCGAGTTCATATTGGCCGCGAAAGACGTCGATGGCGCTCATCCCGGCACCGCCCATGGTGATCGCCGCGACGCTGGGATCGACCGCGTCGAGCGGTACGCGGAAGCTCTCGAACGCCGCGGTCCTCTCGGCGACCCAGGGACCGTTATAAAGAAGCGCCGCAGTTTCGCGGAACGGCGCGAAATCGATCTCCACAACCGTTTCGCCAAGCCGGGCGATCGCCTCGTCATAGAGCCGGGCCGCCTCCCTATCGCCAAAGAATTCGCGATCCGCGGGTTTGAGCACGCCGACTCTTAGCCCGCGCTGGGGCAAGGCCCCCGGTTTCGCGTGGCGCGAATAGGGGTCGGCGGTGTCAAAGCCCTCGGCAATCCGGCGGACCTCGGCGCCGTCGGCCACCGTCAATGCGAAGACGCTGATGCAATCGAGGCTGCGGCAAGCAGGTACGACCCCGCTGCTGCTGAGCAGGCCCGGCGTCGGCTTAATGCCCACGATATTGTTGAACGCTGCCGGCACGCGGCCCGACCCCGCCGTATCGGTGCCGAGCGAGAAAGCCGCGAGCCCGGCGGCGACCGCGACCGCCGAGCCCGAACTCGACCCGCCCGAAATATAGTCCGCGTCGAACACCGAGCGCGGCGCGCCATAGGGCGAACGGGTACCGTTGAGTCCAGTCGCGAACTGATCAAGATTGGTCTTGCCGATCATGATCGCGCCGGCCGCGCGCAACCGGGCGACGACTTCGGCGTCGGCCACGACGTCATGCGCGAAGGCCGGACACGCGGCTGTCGTCGGGAAGCCCGCGACGTCGATATTGTCCTTCACCGCGAAGGGCATTGCCCAGAGTGGCAGGCTGTTCGGCGTCGGTGCGCGCGCGACCAGCGCATCGGCCTGCGCGTGCATGTCGGCCAGTGTCGCACGGGTAACGAAGACCGCCGGATCGGCGGCCTCGATCCGCGCCGACAGCGTCTCGACCAAACTGTGCGGCGTGATGCGCCCCTGGGCATAGAGGCTGCGGATCGCGGCGAGATGGAGCAGCGTGGGAAGGCTCATCTAATGGCCCTCGCTCATCATGGAGATATGTGCGCTCACTACGCGCCAGCCCTGCGGAAAGCGCACCCATGTCTGGCTCTGCCGCCCCGGCGCGCTTGCGCCGACTCGTTGGAACTCGGTGTTGGCCGTCGCGAAGTCGGTGCCGAAGCTGGTGATCACCGTCTTCAGCAGGCTACGTGGCGGCGATCCACCGACCCGCCCTATGCGAAAGGCCTGGATGGCCTCGATACCATAGAGATTTTGCCCCGGGCCGATCCGCACCGTGAGCTCCGACGGCCAGAACAGCGCATCGAGAGCATCGATGTCGTTCGCCATCAAGGCATGTTCATAGGCATGGAACGCGGCGGTGACGGCAGCCAGCGTCGCGGGATCGTTGATCAGCATGGTAGCCCCGACTGAACATGGGTGAGGCCGCTCCGTTCGAGATGCGCGGCCGCCTGGAGCGCCAGATCCTCACGCCAGGGCGGCGCGATCAGCTGGACGCCGATCGGCAGCGCATCGCTCGTGATCGGCACGGTGACGATCGGCAGGCCGATGAAGCTGAGCGGCTGGGTGAGCAGGCCGATATTCGCGCGAGTCGGCACCGGTTTGCCGTCGACTTCGATCGTCGGCTGACCGAGCAGGGGCGCAGCGCAGGGCGTCGCGGGCGCGATCAGCAGATCATGGTGGCGAAACGCCCCCAGCACCTGTTCGCGGAACAACGAGCGGAAGCGCTGCGCCTGCAGCACGGCGTTGGCCGGCAGCAGCGCGCCGGCCAACAGCCGGTCGCGCGTCGCGGGATCGAAATCGGCGGCGCGGTGGCGCAGCGATTCGAGATGAAGATTGCCCCCGGAGGCCGAGGTCATCACGAAAGCGGCGGCGCGCGCCTGCGCGCCGGATAGGCTGACGCGTGTCGTCACGCCAAACACTTCGGCGACACACGCCGCCGCCGCCCTCCCCTGCGCATCGGCCATGCTGTCGAACCAGCCGTCGAGCAGCGCGGTGCTGCCCGTCCAGGCTATGTCGAGACCATGACGCGCCGCGTCGACGGGTCGGTCGGCGCAGGCGGCGTCGCCCGCATCGAAGCCCTGCACCATGTCATAGACCAGGGCGAGATCGGCGACGCTGCGCGCGAACGGCCCGAGATGGTCGAGTTCATGGACGAAGGGAAAGGTGCCGGTGCGCGGCAGCCGGCCGAAGGTAGGCTTCAGCCCGAAGATGCCGCAGAAGGACGACGGCACCCGGATCGATCCATTGGTGTCGGTGCCGAGCGAGAAATCGCACAGGCCCGCCGCAACCGACGCCGCCGATCCGCCCGATGAACCGCCAGCGCTCCGCTCGGTATCGATCGGGTTCCGGGTCGGCCCATAATGGTGGTTCTCGGTGGTGAAGCCATAGGCGTACTCGTCCATATTTTGCGTGCCGACGAGGACCGCGCCTGACGCTGTCAACCGCTGGAGCAGTACCGCATCGCTTGCCGCCGCAGCCCGATCGCGATTGATGATCGACCCTGCGGTAGTGATCCGTCCGGCGACATCATAATTATCCTTTACGCCGAACGGGACGCCGGCGAGCGGGCCTGGATCGCGGCCCGCCGCGACCAGGGCATCGACCGCCTCGGCCTCGCGCCGGGCGCGCTCGCCCAGTATCTCGGTAAAACAGTTGAACCGGGGGTTGAGCCGCTCGATCCGGGCGAGCCGGCTCTCGATCAGGGCAACCGCCGACAGCCGCCCCTCACGTACGCCGCGGGCGATCGTGGCGATACCGATCAGGTCGACCGGATAATCGAGCAATTTCATGGACGATAGACCGGCGCGGGCTCGACGATCGGGTCGAGCGGCTGGTCAACGAACAACGCGGCCTGATCGAGCAGGAGGCACAGGTTGAGGTGAACCGACCGAAGATAGGCGGGGCTGATCTCCAGCCCCGCCATCTTCGCCAGCCGCTCGACATCCTCCAGAGTCGCGCGTCCGGTACTCACGCGGTCGTGACCGCCGGTTCGAGGGACGCCGCCTCATGCGCCTTTTTGAGCGAGCAGGCGTAGAGGAAGAACGCGACGACCAGATAGGCCGCGGCCACCGACGGCATCTTCATGATCCCGATCGCTTCCGAATGGATGAGGCCGAAGAAGGTAAGCAGCGAACCGACCGCCGCGAAGGCCGCTGCCTTGGCCAGCTTACCGTCGATGATCATCACAGCGATCGATCCCAGGATGATGCCGCAGAGCGTGGCGCCATGCCCCAGTATCTGCAGCCCCTCATAGAGCACGCCGTTGTTGGCGAGGACGTCCATGCCGACCTTCCCCGCATCGGTGCCGGCAGCCCCCAGCGCGTTGTTGATCTGCGTGGTACCCCATGCCGCGATCGTCGGGACGATCGCCAGCACGACGGCGGGAGCATGTTTGTGCGGACTTTCCTGGAAGGCCTGGGCGCCGATCAGCATGCCTATGTAAAGCAGGATAGGCAGCAGCGCGACAGCCGGGATGATCGCCATCATCAGCGCCATGACACCGAACCAGGTGAGCAGCAGCATCATGACGCCAGTGGCTGCCGAATAGCCGGTGCGGCCGCCCATCGCCTTCCAGCCGGGGTGGCCGATATAGACCGCGTTGATGAACGGGTTGCCCATCAGGCAGCCGATCAAGCTGATGACGCCATCGGCGGTCAGCACGCGGGTCGTGGGGAAATGGTCGCCCGCCGCCTCAGCGCTTTCGACATTGTCCATCGCCTCGACCAGGTCGTAGATCCCGAACGGGATCGCGGTGACCAGGATGACGCCGATATATTTGAAGCCGCCGAACACCTCGGCGATCGCCGGGTGCGGCAGATGGAAGCCGAAATCGGCGAGTGCTCCGGTCACCTTGTCGGGGCCGATACCACCCAGCTCGAAACCGAGCAGGTGCCCGCCCCAAGCAATCAACGAACCCGCCAGGATCGCCATCAAGCCGCCGGGAATGCCGCCGGGATAGCGGTAATTGCCGAGCCAGCTTGCCAGGATCACGGCAAGGCAGGTAACCCCGATCACCGGTGTCATGAAGATCTGCGCGCCGGGGCTGAGCGAGATGAAAGTCAGCGAGATGCCGGCCAGCGAACCGAGCAGCGCAGCGCGCGGCGTGATCCGCCGGATGAGCGGGGCCGCGAAGCCGCCGATCATCAGCACGAAACTCTGGACGAACACCCAGGTGAGGCCCGCGCTCCACGCGTCGATCGGATTGCCGCTGGCAATCAGGATCGGCAGCATCACGACGAAGACGACAACGAACATGTGCGGGACGCTGATCCCCGAGGGGAGCGCGCAGACATCGTCACGCCCCACCTTGATCGCTAGCTTGCGGGCGAGATAGGCATAATAGATCGTGCTGAGAAATAGCATCAACCCGACCGCCGGCAGAATCCGGCCAAAGATGATCGGATCGGGGAGCTTGAGGACGAAACGCAACAGGCCGGTCAGCACCAGCACATTGACGAGGATGTTGGTGCCGAAGCCGAAAAAGGCATTCCAGTCCCCCGGTGTCCACCAGGGCAGTTTCGCCGGACTCGGGCCGGCCGTGGAAACGCTCGTCATGATGCAAACCCCCTTGCTTGAGCGATCTCAGGGCAGGTGGAAATGTCTGCCGGTCCGGAAATCGCGGTGAACATTCCGTTCATGCCGGCTCCGCCGGTGCGGTGAGCGCGGCAATGACGCCCGTGGAATCGCCAACCCATCCGAAAATGCCGCCCTGGGCGGCGATCATTCGCAACGCGACCTCATGAAACTCGGGGAAATAGGAACCGGTGCAGTCCGACAGCACGAGGCAGTCGATACCGCGGTCATTGGCCTCGCGCACCGTGGTATGGACGCACACCTCGGTGGTGACCCCGCAGACGATGAGCTGGGCGATGCCATGCTCCTCGATCAAGTCGGAAAGCCCAGTGTTGTAGAAGGCGCCCTTGCCGGGCTTATCGATCACCGGCTCGCCGACGATCGGATAGAGTTCGGGGATGATGTCGTGGCCAGGCTCGCCGATCACCAGGATACGGCCCATCGGGCCGACGTCGCCGATCGTTATCGCGCCCCGCCCGCGCGCCTTTTTGGTTTCGTGCAAATCGCTCAGGTCAGGTTTGTGGCCTTCGCGGGTGTGGATGATCAGCATGCCCGCCGCACGGCCCGCCGCGAGCAGCGCCTTTAGCGGCGCGATCGTACGCCGCAGTTGCGAAACGTCGTTGCCGAGCGCGTCCCCGAAGCCGCCCGGCTCCATGAAGTCGCGCTGCATATCGATGATCAGCATCGCGGCCTTGCCGGGCTGAAGATCGAAATCATACGGTCTGGCGGGAACACTCGTCATCCGTGCCTCCTTCGCTACCGTGGCTGGGGGACTCCTAAACCGGGAGCCCCCGCGCCGTCGCTTGTCCGTTTCTCCTAGAAGCCGATGCTTATACCCGCGCCAAACTGGAGCTGATCACGACTGCTGGACCCTCCGTTGAGGATCGCCTTCGCGAGCACGAGATTGTCGTTCACGAGATGATAATATTGGGCGAAGCCGTAGATCGACGCATTTGCGCCGCCCTTGAACAGCGTGACCGGCGTGCTTGCCTTGAACCCGGTGCTGATGACGCCGACATTGCCGTCCTTCAGCGCGCCGGTGCCCCAATAGGTCTTGGGCCCCACCGTGACCCAGGTCGGCGCCGACAGGGTGAGCGCGCCGGCCTTGACCGTCGGCACCGCGCCAAGCTCGATATCGAAGGTGTCGCCGGCCTTGCCGAGCACCACCGTCGATGACTTGCTCCAGGCCGCCCAGAACAGCTTTGCATAGGGGTTGATCGTGAAACCCTTGTCGGCGCTGTCCTTGTATTTCGCGTGGAATTCGATGTTGTGCTCGTTCTTGAACGCTACCGAGGGTTGCCCGCTGATGAACTCGCTATATTCGACGCCGACGTTCAGCTTCGGCAGGATGTCATAATCGACCCCGAAGAAGTAATCGAACTCGTTGACGGCGGTGATATTGCCGTCCGCCTTGCTATAGCCCGGATTGATGTCGAGCCAGGTGCCGGCATGAAAGGCAACGCCGCCCGGCGCCACCGCTACCAGGCCGTTGAGAACCTGAACGGTCACGCCCTTGGTGGTAACCACCAGACCGCGCGGCGTGACATAATCATTCTTGACCGAGACATCGCCGAAGCCGTGCAGTTGCCAGCCTTCGGCCGATGCGATGCTGCTGCAAGCTGCCAGCAGCAGCGCGGAAATCCCCTTAATCGTTCGCATGTTGGGTCGCTCCCTCTTGGTTGCGCCCAGACACCCCCTCTTGCGAACACGCGCATCACACCTGTTGACTACAATTCTGTATGCGCTGTGTCAGACTTTCATACAATTTTTGACTCGGCAACGGGATTGTTGCTTGGACGTCATATTTGTATGCAAGGTTTACGCGCCGCATCCAGGAGCGCGGGGTTTGCCCAACGCGAACGGAGGATGTGGCGTGTCGAGCGGGACGACGGTGGACAAGCTCGCCGACGCTTTGGCGGAGGCCATCCTTTCCGGAGAGTTCGCGCCGGGGCCCCGGCTGGACGAACAACATCTCGCTCAACGCTATCAGTGTCGCGCACTCCCGTATGCGAAGCACTACGTCAATTGGCCACTACCGGCCTGATCGAGATGCGGCCCCGGCGAAGCGCGGTCGTGGCCAGCGTGACACCCGCCCAGCTCGAGGATCTGTTCATGGCAATGGGATCGGCACGACCGCGGGGTTACCCTGACCCCCGCCGGCGACGCGTTGCTGGCACATTTGCGCAACCTGTTCTCGCTGTTCGAGCGGATGATGCTGGACATGGAAGCCTTTCGCGAAGGCGTGCAAGGCTGCATTCGGACACAGGCCCATATGTCCGCCGCCTCCAGCGTGTTCCCGCGCCTGCTGGCCCGCTTTCTCGACAGGAACCCCGGTATCGACGTGGATGTCCAGGAGCACGTTAGCCTGGACGTGGTCCATGCGTTGCAGACCGCCGCGCAAAGGGTATGCCGAAAAGGACATAACTGATGATGAAGGCGGGTCCGCCGATCGTCCCCATGATGGCGTCAGTGGCGCCGAACTCGCGCTTGATGTCAGATATCAGGACTGAAAAGACGTGCCGGTCCGCGTTCGCGAGCGCATCGGCCACGAGAAGCAATGCCAGCGCCCAGAAGCGCGCCCGGTGTTTCTGGTCCCAAGATCATTGTCCGCCGCTCGACCAGTCATAATCTCTCTTTGCGTGACGCTCCGGGAACCTGGTGTGGCGCTTCGCTTGACGCCGCCGATCAGGCATAACGGACCACCCCGAACCTTCGACGGAACGGGGTGGCCAGGTCGGACTCCGCTCGCTTACCCCCCAAAGCGATAGCGCAGCCTCACGCCATAGGTCCGCGGCTCGCCATACAGCGTTCCGAAGTAGTTGCTGGTCGATGAGTTGGAATTGCTCACGCGGAACAGCTTGTTGGCGAGATTATTGCCGAACAGCGTCAGATCGAAGCCCGAGCCAGCGACCCCTGCCACCTTCAAGGAGGCGTTCAGGAGGCCGTAACCGTCGAGGCGAGCGCCCGGCTCGAACGGTTGCGGTGCGCTATATTGGCCGCTGACATGGGAGTAGTTGACATACAGACTAGCCTTGCCGAGGCTTTCCGGCAGCGGCAGGTCGACGCTGGTGTAGATGTTGTAGATGTACGGAACAATGAACTGGAATGGCGCGCAGCTATAGTCGGCGACGCCCAGGAATGGCACTCGACCGTTACAGTAGGTGCCGCCGAACGAAAGGGCGTTATATCGCTTGTAAGATCCCTTGGTATAGCTGAACGTACCACCGATCTCGACACC
>Ga0207675_100003634_pt1 | contig 15043 bp, 10 predicted proteins | sample KBSSwiS42_FD_184305 | JGI IMG/M metagenome (GOLD analysis project Ga0207675, IMG submission 184305) | Switchgrass rhizosphere microbial communities from Kellogg Biological Station, Michigan, USA - KBS Switchgrass S4-2 (SPAdes) (version 2) | ecosystem: Host-associated > Plants > Roots >... | reverse complement strand
TTTTCAAGCCTCAAAGTTGTCATTTTTAATGCCCGAAAACGCGACTAATATTGGGGAAGTACATATTTTACCTATCGGGTTGCATAAGGATTATTATAAATCTGTATCCTCAAAATGCAATCTCACAGATGACGCAATGATCCGCGTATTATATAAGCCGCGTGACCGGTTTAGTCATAAAGGAAATTTTGGTCATGCTTTGATCATTGCCGGCGGCTATGGAAAAATTGGCGCGGCTGTATTGGCGGCCCGGTCGTGTTTACGAAGCGGAGCAGGGCTCGTTACCACTCATGTGCCTAAATGCGGTTATGACATCATACAAACTGCACTTCCCGAAGCCATGGTGACGACAGATTTTAATTCCTCTTTTATCACGAAGATTGAAGAAGATATATCAAAATATGATGCTATTGGCATTGGTCCCGGCATTGGTACAGCTTCGGAAACAAGAACGATGCTGCACACGGTATTTGATCAGTTTAAGAGGCCATTGGTACTGGATGCCGACGCATTGAATATGATCGCAGCTCAAAAAGATTTGTTCCAGCATATCCCGCGGGAATCCGTTCTGACGCCACATCCGAAAGAGTTTGAAAGATTATTCGGTAAAACAGCCGATGATTTTGAGCGTATGGAACTTGCACTGGCAAAAGCAAAGGAATTGAATTGCGTGATCCTTCTAAAAGGTCATTATTCATTAATCGCAACCGCCGATGGGAAAGTATTTTTTAATTCAACAGGTAACGCAGGGATGGCGACGGGAGGAAGTGGTGATGTGCTAACTGGAATTATTACCGGCCTGCTTGCCCAGCGTTATTCTGCCGTGGATGCATCAATATTAGGTGCATACATTCATGGCCTGGCGGGAGATACCGCAGCTTTGCAATTTTCACAAGAAGCAATGATTGCGGGCGATATCATTGATTATATACCGGCAGCATTTCTTCATGTTTCTGCTTTATAAGTTTATAGGTGAAGCCGAACTGTGGCGTTGAACCCAGGTACGAGGTAGTGAATGTTAATCTGCCATCAACATTCTTGTTTTTGTGAAACTGCGGAACAAGTATTCCTGTCAATGTTCCCAGCGTCGTGCCCAGCAGTATATCTGACAAGAAATGCTGTCCGCCACGATACCTCATAAGACCCGTTGTCCCGGTCGCTAATGCCGCAACTGTAAATGGAACCCACCTTGCTTTACCATCAGGGTGATAATCGTTAATAACTTTGGCTATAAAAAATGTAGAGGTTCCAACAAGTGCTACGTGCCCCGCGAAAAAAGAATTTTTCGCACCGCCTCTTGTTCTTTTGTCCATGGGAACTTCGGAGTTATATGCATACGGACGATAGCGATCAGCGAGATAAACCGATCCTGTATATATCAGCCCGGTAATAGACATTGATTCAAGATAGAGAAACGCTATTTTGGCCGCGTCCTTTCGAATGGCTTTATCAAACAAAAGCACGATAGGTAGCGGCATAGCACTATAAAAGAGGGCGTTACCAACTTTATCCGCATCCGGATGATAAACAGATGCTCCATGCCTGTCAAATGAAGGGATATTGTTTACATTTAAACTCAAAATCTTTTCTTCGGAAGATTCCTCCTTACTATATATTTCTGTAAATGCATACAAACTCCACCCGGTTCCAATTGCTGTAATCGGGATGTCGATCCCCGGCTTTAACTTATAAACTTTTGAATCCTTAACGTTTACAACGGAGGGAATTGTGTCTACCACAAAAGAACTGTCGGAAATATGCTGGCAGTAGGTAGGAATTCGGAATGAAACAAGTATCAAAAGGGTAAATAGATTACGCATACAGCACAAAAAACAAGTAATATGCCATTACAAAATGAGGGAGCGATGGCCAACCAACAGGTTCCTTTCGCGTCGTTTTGTGGAAGTAGTTCCTCATAATGGTTCCTTATTTAATGCGTCGCTATTTGCGCAATCACCGAGCTGTAAATCGCGAACCAGACGAATAAAACAAGGGCCGGTCAATAGTGCGCAACAAAATCTCAATCAAGGCGCTACGGCGGATTTTAACCCGGGTCAAATTCCATTGTCCAAATTCCCGAATTCACTTTTCATCACCTATCTTTGCCGCCCTTGACTGCTGAAGCGTTAGCCAATGTGGTCCCATAAACTTCTATTTAAGAAACATTGCTTATGGATAAATTGATCTATCTCGTTCCCATCATGGGCGCCATCGGTCTGCTTTACACTTTTGTAAAATTCAATTGGGTTGCTAAACAGGATCCCGGTACTGACCGCATGAAAGAAATTAGTAATTATATCGCAGAAGGAGCAATGGCGTTTTTGAGGGCGGAATGGAAAATTCTCGGATACTTCGTGGTAATAGTTGCGTTGCTGCTGGCAGTCATGGCCTTTTCCAATCCTCATAGTCACTGGAGCATTGCGTTGGCCTTTGTACTTGGGGCTGTCTTTAGTGCAACTGCCGGTTTTATAGGTATGAAGGTGGCAACAAAAGCAAATGTTCGCACAGCGCAGGCAGCTCGTACAAGTTTAAGTAAGGCTTTAGATGTGTCATTTACGGGCGGTTCAGTCATGGGCCTCGGCGTTGCCGGCCTTGCCGTACTCGGATTGTCCGGATTATTTATAATATTGAAACAAGTATTTGCACCCGGTGCTGCTGTACAGAGTGACGAGATGCTCAGAACAGTGGAAGTGTTGACGGGTTTTTCGCTTGGTGCAGAAAGTATCGCATTGTTTGCCCGTGTTGGTGGAGGCATCTATACAAAAGCTGCTGATGTTGGCGCCGACCTGGTTGGAAAAGTGGAAGCCGGAATTCCTGAGGATGACCCGCGTAACCCCGCTACAATTGCAGACAATGTAGGCGATAACGTTGGTGATGTTGCCGGTATGGGCGCCGATCTTTTTGGAAGTTATGTAGCTACGGTACTTGCAACCATTGTACTTGGTCAGCAAACAAGCATAGTTGGCGATGATAGTTTGGGTGGTATGTCACCCATCGTATTGCCAATGCTTATAGCCGGTATCGGAATTTTATTTTCTATAGTAGGGACATGGTTTGTCCGCGTTAGTGACTCGGCCGGTATCAATACCGATAATGTCCAGAAAGCATTGAACATGGGTAACTGGGGTTCAATAGTCCTTACAGCGATCGCATCTGCGGCGCTGGTATATTTCGTATTGCCTGAAGAAATGACACTTCGCGGTGTTTCATTCACCAAGTGGGGTGTCTTAGGGGCAATTGCAGTAGGTCTATTGGTGGGCGCCTTAATGAGTGCTGTAACCGAATATTATACTGCTATGGGCAAACGCCCGGTAAAATCCATTATCAGGCAATCGTCCACGGGCCATGCAACAAATGTTATTGGTGGCCTTGCCGTAGGCATGGAATCAACTTTTCTTCCAATTTTAATTCTCGCAGGCGGCATTTGGGGCTCTTACCAGTTTGCCGGGTTATACGGTGTTGCTATTGCCGCAGCTGGTATGATGGCAACTACTGCCATGCAGTTAGCTATTGATGCATTTGGACCCATTGCCGATAATGCCGGTGGTATTGCTGAAATGAGCGAGTTACCAAAAGATGTTCGTGAAAAAACAGATGTGTTGGATGCGGTGGGCAACACAACAGCCGCAACAGGAAAAGGCTTTGCCATCGCTTCTGCTGCATTAACGGCCCTGGCATTGTTTGCTGCATTTGTTGGTGTGGCAATGCCGCAAAACCAGCATATTGATATTTATAAATCAGAAGTGCTTGCTTCGCTGTTTGTAGGAGGAATGATCCCTTTTATCTTTTCTTCATTGGCTATCCGGGCCGTTGGGCAAGCTGCAATGAGCATGGTAGAGGAAGTACGCCGCCAGTTTAAAACCATTCCGGGTATCATGGAAGGAACAGGCAAACCCGAATATGAAAAGTGTGTGGCAATTTCCACCAATGCATCTATAAAGAAAATGCTATTGCCGGGCGCTATAACCATTATCTCTCCGTTAATTATAGGATTTGTACTGGGTCCCGAAGCATTGGGTGGTTTTTTAGCGGGTGCAACCGTAAGCGGCGTATTGATGGGAATGTTTCAAAACAATGCGGGCGGAGCATGGGACAATGCAAAAAAATCATTTGAAAAAGGGGTTGAGATTAATGGCGAAATGTTTTACAAGAAATCAGAGCCGCATAAAGCTTCTGTTACCGGTGATACCGTTGGCGATCCTTTTAAAGACACTTCGGGTCCGTCAATGAATATCCTCATCAAATTGATGTCGATTGTTTCATTGGTCATTGCTCCTACCCTTGCCCAGATCGGCGAAAAAAGAAGTTCCCCTACGACACTCAATAAGCCGATTGAATTAATTAAAATAGATAAGACGCCTGCGCGTGCCGCAGCGTTGTTAAAGGATAATACCGCTTTGATGCGATAATAAAAGCTTAATCAGAACCATTATCATATAGTCCCGTTGTCTCTACATCGGGGCTATTTTTTTTAATTTCATCGTACTTGTCTATTGTGTTCGTAAACAATTTAGGATGACTTTCCCAATGCATGGAAAAAACCGACACTAAAGAAATAGCCCAACTACCGCTCATCATTAAACTCTTGCATTTGTAACTATATTCGGCAATTCCCGTCTCAATATTAGCGCCTGTTAAAAAAAACTAAAAACGGCTAAAGTATGACCGCTATACGAAATTAGTCGTATATTCGGTATCGTAAAACATACAAACCCATGTCAACAACAAAAAGTATCAAACCAACAGAAAGTGAACTGGAGATATTGCAAATACTTTGGGCGAAAGGCCTCGCGACAGTTAGAGAAGTCCACGAGGGATTGGCTGCATCAAAGGATGTTGGATATACCACTACGCTTAAGTTAATGCAGATCATGAATGAGAAAGGGCTGGTAAAACGCGATGATTCCATGCGTACTCACATATACCAGGCTGCTGTGAATAAAGAGAAAACGCAAAAGCATTTGTTGAGCAAAATGATAGACAGCCTTTTTGGTGGTTCCCCCACACAGCTGGTGATCCAGGCACTGGGTGAACATAAAGCAACGCCCGATGAAATCGAAAAGATACAGGCTTTATTAAATGATCTGAAAAAACAATAGTCATGTTTGCTATCGGTCAATCAAACTTCCTGCAGGCATTAGGGTGGGCTGTAATAAACAGCTTGTGGCAGATGGCTTTTTTATGGGTAGTGTATCAGTTTGTAAGCGCAGTATTTAAAGTAAAAAGACCGTCACAAAAAGGAAGCCTCGCAACAGGACTTCTTTTCAGTGGTTTTGCGTGGTTTGTTTTTACTTTTTTTTCAATCCTTGTGGACAAACCTGGTTATCAATCAGAATATTCCACAATAGTAACTATCCAGGGCAACAGCGCGGTTAGCGACTGGTTGTATACCACATTGCCGATAGCCTCAATCGCTTATCTTATCCTGCTAATTTTGCCCCTGCTGAATTTCATAAGAAACTACAGGTATGTTCAGGCTATCCGCACTTACGGTTTAAGTAAGGCGAATGTGAAATTGAGAATGTTTACAAACAAGATCGCCGCACACATGTCGATTGCCAAAACGGTACAGGTGTGGCTGTCCGAATTTATTTCTTCCCCGGTAACAGTCGGCTATCTCAAACCTATGATCCTGTTGCCCGTTGCTGCGGTCAATCACTTATCTCCTCAACAGGTGGAAGCGATAATACTGCACGAGCTTTCGCACATCAAGCGCTTTGATTATCTTATTAATCTAATTACCCGCATTGTTGAAACGCTTCTTTATTTTAATCCGTTTGTAAGAGCGTTTAGTTCAATTATAGAAAGAGAAAGAGAAAAAAATTGCGATGAGATTGTATTGCAATTCCAGTACGAACCACATGGATATGCGTCGGCCCTGCTGGAGCTGGAAAAAGTATCTCATTCACCAGCGTCACTTGCAGTAGGTGCAGCGGCAGGAAGGAAAAATGAATTGCTGAACAGAATTGAATCTATATTGGGTATTCAAAAGAAACCCGTTTTATCATTTAACAAACTTGCGGGCATCGTTGCAGCTTTACTTTGTTTTATCAGCATAAACGCATTACTACTGCTCAGCAAACCTGGACAAACCGGCGCAACCCCGGGGATGTTCACCGATCTTACACGACCTTTTCATCTTTACGCAATTCCTACATACCATGATGTTAGCACGGCTGCAAATGATGTAAGGGAAGTGGAATCAATTGCTATATTGAATCACCTTGTAGTTGAACCAGAGCAGCACATCTTCACTCCACAGAAAACCCCCGCGCAAAAAAATACGCAAGCGCAAAAAGAAATAGAAAAAGAAGTCGCCATAACACCATTGCCTTTGATCAATAATAATCCGTTTTCTTTCGCGTTTGTCATCCGTAAGGAAGACGTAGCGCCGGTGCTTGCGCCACAAAAAGAAGCACAGGTTCAGGAAGCTCTCAACGCGTCAAAGAAAGTGCTCGCCGAAGAGCAATGGAAAACTGTTGAACTGAGTATCGCCGATGCACTCACTTCTCACCAGAAAGAGAAGGTGAAAATAGAATATAAAAAGGCTGTCGAAAAACTTGACTGGGAGAAAATGGAAAATAAGTTGCGAATTGCTTATGATAGCATTAACTGGAACCATGTCAATACTGAGTTGAACAAAGCCCTGGTCGAAATTAAGCTGGACAGCATCCAGAACGTCTATTCCAATGTTATCACTAATCTATCCTGCCTTGAAAAGGAACTAATAAAAGCAGGAGAAGAGGGAATTCCTGATACAAATATCACACTTAAAACTGTTGAGTGCAAAAAGAAAGAAGTGCTTAAAGTCATTAATACAATCAAGTCGGCTAAACCAAGGAAGATAATTCATCTTTAATTTGTGTTCCTTCGCCAGGAGCGTTTCATAATTCTGTTTATCTACTTATTTAACGAGACCGGTTAATCCGGCTCACTTTCTTATTTATCGCGATTACTCCATCGGAATAGCTTATTGGATCTTGCGGTGAGGCTTTTCTATAAAGCTGGTGCATTTACAACTTTACAAAGCACTATTAGCTTAACAGTCGACTATTATAGCTTCAATATATCGGTTCATCCGATGTGGAGAAACAAAGTCTTCTATTTGCGGATCTGTTTGCAAACTCCAAATTTATATGACGATGATGAAAGCATTTGCGACGATTATCTGTCGGGGCATGAGAATTAAGGGCATTGACCCTGACAAACCGTTTTATGAAAATTTCGATAAAGCTCTTTTCAATCTTCCTCAACAAAACCAGGCGACCGTAGTGTATTAGCGAATCATTGAAAATTTGCTGATCAAAATAAAATACCCCTATTACTGCTTTTGGATATTATATCCTGGTCACCTGCAATTAAGCTAATGGCGAGAACTTAAGAACGAATGAGCTCCCCCACTCTACTTTTGAACAGCGAATAAGTTGTTTACATCTGAAAAAAAATCCCGGGAAGCCCGGGATCATAACTTTATTTGATGCGATGCAATAGTTTATCAGAATGCCTTTTTGGGCTTCTCTTCTTCCGGCTTTCCGGCTTTTACCAGGTTTTGCTGGCTTATCATATCATCGACCACTTTCACGGTTTGATCAAGATAAATGTCTTTCCGCAAATTCTTAATCCACTGATTGAATCTTTCCTGTTTGGAAGTATCATTTGCCCACCTGTTTGTTTCTCCCGGCAACGATGTGACATTGATCTCAGTTTTTAATTTCATCAGGGCATCATTCTGGGCAAGTGTTGAACGGATTTTTTTCTGTTCCTTCCTGTACTTATCCAGTTGAAGTGAGTACTGTTTATTGTTTTGACTTGCCAGCCATTCAGTGTTTTCCTTTATCAGTTTAAACGTAGGATCATTTTCCAGACGCAGGTTGCTCAATTGCTGAATCGTTTTGAGGTCATAACCCGCATCCCAGGCCGTGTAGGGTGATTTATTAATCTCATCCCAGGGCAATGCGTCGGGATTATCTTTTTCTCTCACTTTCAAATTTTCAAGCTGATCGGGAAGAACAATGTCCGAAGAGACACCTCGCAATTGAGTGGAACCTCCATTAATACGGTAAAACTTTTGCAGGGTAAGCTTAACGGTACCCAGGTCAGAATTGGACATTGAAAAACCTGTTTCCGGGTCCAACCCAATATTGCGTTGTACTGTTCCCTTCCCGTAGGTAGAAGTGCTTCCAATTACCACCCCGCGCCCATAATCCTGGATAGCTGCAGCAAAAATTTCCGAAGCGGAAGCGCTGAATTCATTCACCATTACTGCAAGAGGACCTGAATACAAAACATTCTTATCCTTATCTCTCAAAATGCTTGGTTTGTTGTCCCTGTCCTTGACCTGTACAATGGGACCATCTTCGATAAACAGACCGGCCATTTGTACCACATCATATAATGATCCACCACCATTATTGCGCAAATCAATGATAATTCCGTCTACACTTTGTTCTTTTAGCTTGGTGACTTCTTTAGCCACATCGATGTAACTGCGGTTGCCATTGGAATTTTCAAAATCAGCGTAAAACTCGGGCAGGAAAATATAGCCAATCTTGGCATTACCTGATTTAACTATCGCGCTACGGGCAAATGTTTCATCCTGCACTATTTCGTCTCTTACAAGGGATACTATTTTGACAGAACCGTCGGCTTTCTTTACCGTGAGATTCACAACAGTTCCTTTTTTACCGCGAATAAGTTTAACAGCATCCGTAACCAAAAAACCCGTCAGATCGATTGGCTCTTCTTTTCCCTGTGCCACTTTTTGAATAATATCACCAGGTTTTAATTCATTGGATTTCCAGGCCGGTGTACCTGCCACAATGCTGCTGATTTTGATATTACCGTCATCGTACTGTAATTGAGCTCCTATTCCAAAGAAGCGCCCGCTCATCTCCTCGTCAAAATATCTTTTATCAACAGGTGGGAAAAACTCGGTATGAGGATCCATGGTGTTTGTAATGGCATTTACAAACACATTGAACTTGTCATCATCATTAAACTTAAAGCGGAAGCGCTCAAACATACGGTCCACCACTTTTTTTACTTTATCACGGGCATCCGCTTCCAGGTCTGAATCTGTCTTAACGACAAAACCTTCTTTTCCCTTATTTTTTTCTCTTACATCCAGAAGGTCAGAATAACGCTCAAGCGTCAGATATTTCATTTTCTTTCTCCACCTTTCTTTAATCTCAGCCGTTGAAGATGCATAGTCAAGTTTATCACCGTCAAGTACCACCTCTTCGTCAACCGTAAAATCAAATGGCTTTGAAAGAATTTCCGTACACAAAACAGCGGCTTCTTCCATCCGGGTATTAAATGTCTTACCTGCTGCTAGGAAGAACTCAACGGGTGCGCCCTTGATCTCCTCATCGATTGTACTGCCATATTTCTTTTGCAAAGAAGTTATATCACTTTGCAGGAACATGTTCTTTTCGGGATCGAGGTCAGTCAGATATTTGTTGAATATTTTTTCGGAAAAATCATCATTTATTTTCTGTGGGCTGAAATGAGCTTGCGTCAGCATTTCCCCTACCAGTCTTAATATCTCCTCATATTTTCCCGGCGGGGTTTTAGTACCGGTTCCCAGGGTTTGAAATGCCAGGAAAATTCCAGCTATAACCATCATTATTACTATGGGGAGTCGCTTCATATTCAATAAATATTTAACTGCATCACGCATAATCCAAAAATAACGCAAAAACCTTGCTTTTAGTGCTTTTACAGGCATTTAACACGGGTTTTTGATAGGCGGTCATGGCAATTTTATCTTATTAACTGAACAGGCTTTTCGCAGGTCAACAGGAGGGCTTTTAATTTTTTGACAAACCTTCTTTTGCCTATTTTTGCTGCCGAAAAAATGGTGACCATAGCTCAGTTGGTTAGAGCATCAGATTGTGGTTCTGAGGGTCGTGGGTTCGAAACCCATTGGTCACCCCTTCGGCCCCGGCCTTTTGAGACCGGGGCCCATTTTTTAAGTTACCTCGTCCAAACACCGTTGCACTTATTGCTGACCACAACATTTACGCCTTTCAGATTAACGACCTGCCAGAAACATTGTTCATCAGTTTCCCGAATAATATTTCCACATTTCACACAAGGTTTAAGTACGGTTCGGCATATTATGACTAAAAAGTTGCTTCGAATATCAACCATCTTTTAGTGGCGGTCCTGACTTATTACAATTAGTAATAATTTCGTTTGCCGGCTAGTTGCCTTTATTTCTTCGTTCGTCATTCAGAAGGATCTTCTACTAATTTGTCACCGGCAATTGCAAGTTTTAATTAGTAAGCACGTCTAACTTCCATTAGAATCAAAACCATGAAAGTCTTTATCCTTGCTGCTCCATTCATTCTCTTAGCGTTCTCACTTGACGCCCAGCCCCCGGGCGCCGGCGGAAACCGCGGATCTGGTCCACAAATTACAGGTCGATTATATGGCAAAATTGTCGAGACATCAACTGGTAAGCCCGTTGAGTATGCTTCTGTTCAGCTATTGCAAACCCGGATGGATACTGTTACCAAACAAAGAAAGGAAACGGTAATCGGCGGAATGTTGACCCAGGCAAACGGAGATTTCAGCATCGAAAACGTTCCCGTTTTTGGACCTTTAAAATTTAAGGTGACGGGAATTGGGTTTAAGGAATATACACAAACGGTATCATTCGATATAAAGCGTGGCGGCGACCCACGCACAATGCTCAGTGCACTCGATAAAGATCTTGGTAATATCAGGATTGAAATTGAAGAAAAGATATTGGGAAATGTGACGGTGAATTCTGAAAAGCCAGGATTACAACTGGGAATTGATCGCAAAATATTCAACGTTGACAAAAATATCGTGTCATCAGGAGGTACTGCAGTAGATATCATGCGCAATGTTCCATCGCTCAACGTTGATATTGACGGAAACGTTACCATGAGAAACAGCACGCCGCAGATTTTGGTCGACGGGAAACCAACTAATTTAACCCTGGAACAAATCCCCGCTGATGCAATTCATTCGATAGAGCTGATCACAAATCCCTCCGCGAAGTTTGATGCATCAGGAGGCACTGCTGGCATTCTGAATATTGTTTTGAAGAAAGAAAAGAAGGTTGGCTATAATGGAAATTTAAGAGCCAACGTTGATTCCCGTGCCCGCGTGGGCGCCGGCGGTGATATTAATCTTCGGCAGCAAAAAGTGAATTTCTTTGCAAGCGGAATGTTTAATCAAAGAAAGTCGATTGCCACAGGAACGACCGAAAGAGAAAACCTGGTAGATACCCCAACTACTACACTTTTCCAGAAAGATAAGTCAACGACTAAAGGATTTTTTGGGTTTGGCCGCATCGGTGCTGATTATTTTCTAAGTAACCGAAATACTCTCTCTGCAAACGTAACGATTGCAAGAGGAGAATTCAAGCCTGAATTCCTCAGCGAAATCCTCATTGATACTTTGCACCCAGCCGGAAAGACCTCGTCATATATGGAACGAATTGCAAATAACCAGGGCGCCTTCCGAAACATAGGATCCACGGTCAGTTTCAAACATAATTTTCCAAAGGCGGGACGTGAATGGACTGCCGATGTTATTTATAACAATATGTCCAATTCCAATTCAAACTTAATTACCACAAATTATTATAACGTTCCTCAATATGACTTGTACGATGTGCTCATTGAACAACAAAAGATGAATGGCAAAAATCAAAATCTCGTGATGCAAACGGATTTTGAAAATCCTATCAACGACAAATCAAAATTTGAGACGGGCGCCAGGGCACAATTCAGAACCAATGAAAGCGCGAATGCTTTTTATACCGATATCAACGGTCAGTGGGTGTTGCAGCCATCATCAGTTGCAGACTATGAAAGCGAAGACCATGTTTTTGCAGCTTATGCCACATATTCAAACCAGGCAAAAAACTTTGGCTATCAATTGGGGTTGCGCGCTGAAAGCTCCGATTATGACGGTACTCTTTTGAAGACCGGCGAAGAATTCAATACTAATTATCCGATAAGTTTGTTTCCAAGTGTTTTTTTATCACAAAAACTTAAGAAGGACCAGGGATTGCAATTGAATTACAGCAGGAGGATCAACCGGCCTAATTTCTGGCAATTAACTCCATTTACGGATTCTTCTGATAAACTGAATCCAAGCAGGGGAAATCCCGCGCTTAAGCCTGAATTCACGAACTCAGTTGAATTGTCTTATGAAAAGACTTTTGAAAACAAGGACAACCTGATTGTCTCTGCCTATTACAAGTACACGGACGACCTGATAACCCGGTACCAGGTGGCCGAAGATGTAAATGGCGGCAGCGAAACTATTATTTTGAATACTTATACAAATGCCAATTCGAGTTATGTAACGGGCCTTGAATTAATATCCCGGAATAAGTTGACCAAATGGTGGGAAATCGCGTCCAACCTGAATATTTATTCCTCTGATATTGACATTGATGATCCGGGGCAGCCGGACCAGGAGAAGCTGGCGAGCTGGTTTGGAAAACTCAATAATACTTTCAAACTCCCCCATAATATCACTATACAGTTGTCAGGAGATTACCAGTCCAAAACTATTCTTCCACCAGGTGGTAGCAGCAGCAGCGGAGGCGGACGGGGTGGATTCGGAGGAGGTGGGTTTGGAGGACCCGCTGCCGCATCGCAGGGATATGTGAGGCCTACTTATGGAGTAGATGTTGCGATCAGGTATGAATTCCTAAAAAACAAGGCGGCGTCTATCTCTGCGAATATGAACGATATTTTCCGCACGCGTCGCCAGGATGTCCATTCAGAATCTGCTTATTTCATACAAGACTCATTTCGCCGCCGTGATGCCCAGGTGTTGCGTATAAACTTCAACTGGCGGTTTGGCAAATTTGATCCCAATCTGTTTAAACGCAAGAACACAAAGGCAGAACAAAATGCCAACGAGGGGATGAACATGGGGCAATAAGATATGTTTGCATGACGAAAAGCTGTCCCAGATCACTACAATTGTCATATTGAATTTGTCGAGCCTTCGAAAAACTCAGGCTGACAATTGACAATCAAACTGATTTGGGACAGCCTTATTTTATTGGCACCAGGCAATGTATATTTGGCGCTGTGTTAACCCTTATAATCAGGGCCATTTCCTTCCTGCATCGCCAATTAATTTGGGCACTGCTTATTGTTGAATGAAAAGATTAGTCTTCACGGTTACAAATGATCTGACCTTTGATCAGCGAATGATCCGTATCTGCACGTCCCTTGCAAATGCGGGATATCATGTTTTACTGGTGGGTAGGAAAATGAAAGATTCAGTACCGTTGAAAAAAATGACATTCGATCAAAAGAGATTGCATTGCTTTTTTTCAAAAGGCAAATTGTTCTATGCAGAGTTTAACCTAAGATTATTCATTTACCTGTTATTGACAAGATTTGATCTGGTTTGTGCCATTGATCTGGATACTATTCTCCCGTCCCTTTGGGTATCGGTAATCAGGAGAAAAAAAAGAGTCTATGATGCACATGAACTTTTTTGCGAAATGAAAGAAATTGTGCAGCGGCCGGCAATTTATAGAATATGGAAAACGATTGAAAAGAAAACTGTGCCTTCATTTGACCTTGGTTACACGGTCAATGAACCGATAGCGAAAGAGTTCCGTAAAATGTACGACCGCGAATATGGGGTCATTATGAACGCTCCCGTTTTAAGACCACTGGCGATTCCCGAAAAAAAGGAGAAGTATATTCTCTACCAGGGAGCCGTTAACGAAGGCAGGAGCTTTGAAACATTGATCCCGGCAATGAAGGAAGTGAAGGCAAGACTCATCATTGCCGGCGATGGCAACCTGATGAATCAAACACGACAATGGGTCAAAGAATGCGGTCTTGAAAATAAAATCAGCTTTCTTGGAAAAGTGGAGCCTCCTGAATTGCTTAACTACACGCTGGGCGCCTATATTGGTCTCACTTTGTTTGAAAATAAGGGGTTAAGTAATTATTTTTCGCTCGCCAACCGCTTCTTTGATTATTTCCATTCGGGTGTACCTCAACTTTGCGTCGATTATCCTGTTTACCGCGAATTAAACAAGTCGAAACCAGTTGCTGTTCTAACAGGGGACCTGAGCAGTAAAAATATTGCTCATCAATTGAACTTATTGCTTGAGAATGATGTTTTATACAAGGAGTTGCAGCAAAACTGTCTTCATCAGCGTGAGATATTAAACTGGCAAAACGAAGAAAAAAAACTTCTTGCTTTCTATAAATCATATTTTTCTAAGTGACCCGACATCTTCATATCGTTTGTCTTGACGTGCCCTGGCCGCCTGATTACGGTGGTGCGATCGATATGATGAATCGTATAAAATCGTTTCATAAAATGGGGATCCTGATTCATCTCCATTATTTCAGCTACAATGAAAGAGGCAATCCCAACGAGCTGAATCAATTTTGTGAAACAATCAGCGTATACCACCGGGAAAATATCAAATCCGGTTTTTCATTTACCACCCCCTTTATTATTTCGTCACGTATAAATGAAGATTTAATTCAGCGGCTGCAACAGGACAACCACCCGATTTTACTGGAGGGAATACATTGTACCGGCATTTTGCCGAGGCTGGACAGGCGCAACCGTAAGATCGTTGTCAGGATGCACAACGAAGAAAGTGTTTACTATAAAGAGATGGCAAGAGCTGAACATGGATTGTTGAAGAAAATATTTTTTTATAACGAAAGCAGGTTATTGAAAAAATACAGTCATCATTTACCCGATGATTGTTTGTATGCGTGCATATCGGACAATGACGTGCGGTTATTGAAGCAGAATTACAAATTACATAACGTTGAATTTCTTCCTGCTTTTGCCGCGTGGCGAACAACTCCACCAATGCGCCCTGCTTCCCGCACCCATCGCATTGCTGGACACGGGCGGCGTGTACCGTCCCGCAGTAGCGGCAGAAAAACAGCGGAACAGAATTCCTGGGCAGGGCCCGAAGCTGAGGCTGAGGTGGCGGCGCAGCATCGTCGTCGTCATCGTCATCGGTGGCATCCACCACCAAGCGGTCCAAAATGAC
>Ga0207675_100003630_pt1 | contig 15046 bp, 13 predicted proteins | sample KBSSwiS42_FD_184305 | JGI IMG/M metagenome (GOLD analysis project Ga0207675, IMG submission 184305) | Switchgrass rhizosphere microbial communities from Kellogg Biological Station, Michigan, USA - KBS Switchgrass S4-2 (SPAdes) (version 2) | ecosystem: Host-associated > Plants > Roots >... | reverse complement strand
GCTTCGACGAAGAGAACAACATCGAATGGGCCGCGCGGCTGGCGGAATCCGGGGTGCACGTGGTCTACGGCCTGGTGAACCTGAAGACACACAGCAAAGTTGCGCTGGTCGTGCGCCGGGAAGATCACGGACTGCAAACTTACACACACGTTGCCACTGGCAATTACAACCCGACAACGTCGAAGCTCTACACAGACCTCGGCCTGGTCACAAGCGATCCGGATATTGGCGAGGATGCGACCGACCTCTTTAACTTTCTGACGGGATTCTCGTTGCAGAAAGAGTACAAGCGTCTGCTGATTGCACCGGTGAACCTGCGCGAGCGCATGCTGAGTTTGATCGAGCGCGAACGCGAACACGCCGAAGCCGGCCGGCCCGCACGAATCGCCGCGAAGGTGAATCGCCTGACGGATCTCGACACCATCGACGCGTTGTATCGCGCATCGCAAGCCGGCGTGAGGATTGACTTAATTGTTCGCGGCGCTTGTATGTTGCGGCCGGGTGTGGCGGGAATTTCCCAGACTGTGCACGTGCGCAGCATTGTCGGCCGCTTTCTCGAACACAGTCGCATTTTTCATTTCGCCAACGGCGGAGAGGACGATGTCTACATCGGATCAGCCGACTGGATGGCGCGCAATTTCGATCGGCGTGTCGAAGTGGTCACGCCGGTGCTCGATTCACATCTGAAGTCCTATCTGAAAGACACAGTGCTGCCAGCCTATCTGCGCGACAATGTCACTGCGCGGATTCTGACTGCCGATGGAGTTTATAAAAAGCCGCAGATTGGGCCGGACGAAGAACCATTCAACAGCCAGCTTTTCTTTGAAGGCCGCAACAGTGCGCCGCCGACCGGCAGCGTGACTCCAATTAGGCGGAAGCGGCTCTGGGCCAAAGCTCGCTAGTCTTCGAGCTTACGATTCGTCAATTCACGACGAAAGGAACTAAACATGAACAAGTTGACTCTGGCGTTGCTCGGAACGTTCGTGACAATTCTGTTGTTAAGTGCCGCACTCGCCTATGCATTCCGCGAACAGCCACACGTGACCACCCCTGACGCTTCACAGGCGACAGCGAGCGCCTCGCCTTCTCCTGGCGACAAAAGCTCGACTGAAAAGCAAAAAGGTCAGAATGCTGATCAAACAAAACAGAATGGCGGGCATAACGTCATAAGCGAATTGTTCGGTTTAGAGTCTCCTTCAATCGCGCCTTCGACTTTTTCCAATTGGGAGTCGATCGCCGCAAGAGTTACGGTGCGTTTTTCTCTGGCGGCGTTTCTCGCGGCGTTGCTCGCGTTCCGGCCCAGACGAGGCATGTCATTTAGTCAGCGCAACCCATACGTCGCGCAGACGCAGATTCTGATGGCCGTGGTCGCCGGCGCGATGATGATGGTTGTCGGTGACAGCGCCGCGCGCGCTTTCGGTATTTTCGCCGCCGCGTCACTAGTTCGTTTCCGCACCAACATTCGCGATCCGAAAGAAATTACAGTCCTGCTGGTTTGTCTCGGCGTTGGCTTGGCAGCCGGCGTGGGTCGCTGGGACATGGCGATCATTCTCAGTGTGTTTGTGCTGCTGACTCTGGCGATTCTCGAGTACTTCGAAGAGTCCCAGGTCTTTCGTTCGATGCAAGTGAGCGTCTCGACTCGCAACACCGACACAACTCATGAGGTACTGAAGCGGATTTTCACCAGGAATCGATTCGATATCGAACTGCGCGAACTCAATCGTCCGGATGAAGACAACCCGATGGGCAAGATTGTCTATGTCGTGAATATGCGGGCGAACGTCAGCACCGATCGTCTCAGTGACGACATCCTCGCATCCGATCCCGACAACATCGATACCGTTGAGTGGGAGCAGAAGGAAAGTCAGACGTATATGTACAAGTAGGTTAATGGTTTGTATAAGACGCAACGTCGGACACTTATACCTCCAGGTAGGCCTAATACTTAGTTCGGCATTCGAGACGTTTCATCCATTCAATGCATACTTGATACGTTCGTGGTTGAGTCCACTCGGAGAGATAACGTATGAAGGGAGCTTTGTAATGAGTAGGTACAACTACTTAGTTGAGGAACTCGCCCAACATATTAAATGGTTTGATAACGAGTCGAAGACGCACAAAAAGCTATATGGAGGCTTCGTTACCTGGTGTTTGGTCTGACCGCGTGTTCAACTGCCTTGGCTGGTTTAGCTCTCGCCAACCCCAAGTGGCAGCCAAGCATCAGTCTCGCGATCATTTTCACGACGGCTGCCACTGGCGTTGCAACTTCAATTGAAGGTCTCCGCAAAGCTGGCGAACCATGGATTCATGAACGAACGGTCTACTACTCCCTTCGCGATCGACTGAATTCGAGCCGCCCGAGTCAACTCTGATGTTGAGCATCGTTCTCGTTGACTGGAAAGGATGAAAAGCTATGAGACCAGGCGCGATTACCATGACGATTGTTATGGTCGCCGTAGCGTTGCTTGCCAGCTTGGACGGAAGGTCTTCTTTTGGACAGCAAGAGCGAATTCCTACCAACCGAAAACCTGCGTGCACCATCTTCTGTAGTGACGCCACAATGGATTACGTCGTATTGGGCGAGCATCCAAAATGCTTTGGCGGGCCGCTTCCTGCGCGTACGGCCGGTGACCAGTTTAAGAATGTATCAGAAGAGGATCGAAAGGCAGCCTGCGAGAAACTTAAGACGTCGGATAAGACCGCAGAGTCGTGTCCGGCGTTAAAAATCTTATTGGCGGCCTGTAAAGAAAAAGAGGCTCCCCCACCCGAGAAAGAGCCTTTGAAATGCAAGGAGCGCAGCCCCGATGTGCCCTGGTTCGATCCCAGCGCCGAAGGCTGCCAACAACTTCAGGACACGCGGATGAATGCCAACTGGACCGCGATGAATGGCGGGACGTGCACTCTTACTCTTACTGCGTGCAACTATACTGCTCTTACCTACGCGGTTAATTTGGTAAGCGAAAAGAACGGCAAGTTAGAAACCGTGATCTTTGCGGACAGGCCAACCCCGGCAAACCTTGCCTCGATGGGCGTCCGGCCGATACGACGTGCGGAATGCACTGCGCAACTGTACGACGCGCTGGTCGGCGATCACCCCAACACAGTTTGCTGCGACGTCTGGCGCGAAGGTGTCAACGCCGGCAGCGGTTGCAATCCTGAACGGGATGCCGACTGCGATGGACTGCCGAACGACCGGGACCACTACCTGAACTCTGCTCCCTACGACGCCCCGCCGCGTCCGGGCTCGTATCAGGAAACTTTTTTTGGAGGCGCCGGTGACTTCAATCAGGACAATTTTGATCCGCGTCCGCCGGGCCTGAGCTGGGACGAATTGATGCCGAATGAGCCTTGCAAGAAGTGTAAGTGGACGGCAGTAAGCGGCAAGTTAACGTGCAGCCCTGATGGCCGCACGGAACACGAATACAAAGCGACCTGGGTATGCCCGACAACCGGAGTTCAAAGAACCTTGACGAAACGAGCGCCGGCGAGCGCCCCATGCACTCCGCCCAACCGAAGAGGTTGAGGACTTATCGCAAGCGCTTTTAGATTGCTCAATGGCTACGAACATCCCGAACAACTCGTTGGACCGGAGCGGCGGTAGCGCGTTGCTAAAGGCAAAAGGAAAAAGTCAAAAGGAAAAAGATTTCGCGCCGCCCGGTCAACTCAACCGATATGCGCTTTTTGTTTCGGCAACCAAGTTTGCGGAACTGGATAGCCAAGCGACAATTCTCTAGTCGTTTAGGAGGAGAAATCATGAACCTGCGCAAAGCAATCGAGTTGGCCGCGCTGGCCGCGGCGATGTTGATTGGAGTTTCGACTGCGGCCGTGCTCGGCTCGCGTGCGGAAACAGCGAACCGTGGCGAAAAGCAAACGAGATTGCGCTCTACGATCGCTTTCGTGAGCACACGCCACGACCCCGGCGCCGATCCCGCGGTCGATGCCCAGCGCGCCTGGCTCGCCGCCGAGATCTACCTGATTGACGGCGACGGGGCGAACCCAAGACGTTTGACTGAGAACGTTTTCGCCGATGGCTTCCCAAGCGTGTCGCCGGACGGGACACGAATCGTGTTCGACAGCAACCGGCTGCGGGCAGAGGGCGACCCCTTCAATACCTCAGACCTGTTCGTGATGAACGCCGACGGTACCGCGCAGACATCGCTGGTGCGCGGCAGTTCCGCCACGTGGTCTCCCGACAACCGAATGATCGCGTTCCACGCCTCGGCCTCGGGCACCGGAAAGCCGATCAATTTCTTGCCGGGCGCTGCGACAACGGACAGCGATCTCTTTGTCATGGACATAGACGGCTTTATCAAGAACCGGGCGCGGCCGAAGAACATCACAAACAACCCGGCGGCGATCGACGACGACCCGGACTGGTCGCCGCAGGGGCGGAAGATTGTTTTCACGAGTCACGCCGTCACCGACACTACCGACAATCACGCCACCGCTGAAATTTATGTCGTCGACGCGGACGGTAAAGGCAAGCCGACGCGCCTGACAAACAACAATGAAGAGGAGCGGGCCCCATCCTGGTCGTCGGACGGAAAGCGCATCGTTTTTTGTTGCAGAAGAGGCGGTCCCGATTTAGAAATCTGCGTCATGAACGCGGACGGCACCGGCCAGATGCAACTTACCGAAAATGCGATCGGCGACCTGACTCCCTCATGGTCACCGGACGGCAAGAAGATCGTCTTCCACAGACGTGTGGGAGAGCGCGGTCAATTCCAGCTTTTCTTGATCAATGCGGATGGCACTGGCGAAAAGCAGCTTACCTTTCCCCCAGGTCTTAACGCGTTTCCGAACTGGGGCGAAGTTCGCAGCCCAGGTCCGGCGAAGTAGAAGGCCGTTTCATGTGTTGCCGCTTCGCGGCTTGTTGATGCTGACATCCAGGTTGACGCTCCCCGGTTCGCGTTATTTCATCGGCGTAGATTTTAACCTTTACCTTAACCCCTGACTTTCGCTGCAATCCGGTCGAGAAATCCGTCAGCTTGCCATTGCTCCCAACGGGAAATGGCGTCGCGGTAGTGTTCAGTTCGGGCCGCGGCAAAGTGCTTCAATAACCAGGTTGCTCCCGCGCGAATTTGCGCGTCGGTCAGTTCGGTGGTCACCTTGCGCGCGGTTCGCTTGAGCCGCCCACCCAGCTCCTGAATCCAAACGTCACAATCATGCAATTCGCCGAGCGACGTTTGCATCTGTGCGACCTCTTTCGCCATTGCCTCCATCTCTTTTCCGAAACAAATCGCAAAGAGCTCCATCGAGTAGCGCAGTCTCTTCGCGAGAATGCGCAACTCGTGAAGCTTCTTGATTTGGTACGGCATATAAAGGGACGAACTGGCCGAGACAAAGTCCTTCAGGCGCGCATTGATGATGTCGCTTCCTAGCGAGTGAAATGTCACGCCGATAGGAGTAGCGTAGATTTCCGCGGCCGGTTCGCTTGGGACCACGATAAGCATCGCGCGCAGCTTCGCCAGAAACTGTTTGCGAAAATCCTCAATGGGTTGTTGCTGAAGGGCGTTCGTGAGCGTCGTACGCGCCGCCCGTCGGCGCACTCTTAATTCCGCCGCCAACAACTTGATGCCTTCGGCGGTCGGGCCTTTCGTTTTCGACCGCAACTGCCTGAGCGCCATGAGCGCGACGTCGATGTCACGTACTTCGCCGAGGCGGGCGGCAATCGTCCGCAGCTTCGGGCGTGGCAAGCTAGCTTTGCGAAGGTAGGGACGGAAATCATTGATCGAACTGCGCAAGCGACGCGAGAGCACGCGCATGTCGTGCACGCCCTCCGGGTCTTTCCAGTTCAAAGCCGCTTCGCGATGGCGGCACATCGCGTTGAGCTGCGCGCGCAACACCACTGGAATCACCTTGTCGGCCGGCGCCGCGCAATCGAGTCCCCGAATGTTAGCTCTTGCCATGACAGATATTTCCCTCTCTCTCTTTCTGAGAGAGGGCTGAGGGGGGATTGCTTATGGACATCAAAACTTAATCGCGCGCTATGCTTCGCACCCTCTCTCCGGCCCTCTCCCAAAGGGAGAGGGAGCTTCACGCTCGCTTCAGGGCCGCGCGACGACTAAACGTCAGGCGGCAGTCGAAGACTTCTTCAAACAGCGCACACCTTTGTTCAGCCGCAGAGATCTCGCGGTCGCAATTCGCCGATGCCTGTAATTCGATTTGGACGGCGCGACCGTTGCGAAAACATCGCAGATCGGCGACCCGCGCATCATGACGGCGATCGAAGGCGTCCGCGATGCGCAGAATCGCGGACAACGACCTCACCGTTTCGCGATCGGTTTCACCAAGCGCGGCAAATTCTTCGTGACGTTCTTTCGGCTCCGGTCCGCGATGATAGCGGGCGACATTTGCGATCACTTCGCGCTCGGCTTCCGAGAATCCGGTCAGCTCAGAATTTCGAATGAGATAAAGCGAATGTTTGTGATGAGCGTCGTGCGCGATGTGATAACCCGTGTCGTGCAGCAGCGCAGCGGCCGACAACAGTGTCCGATGGTGGCGATTGAACGCCGCCAGATCCGAACGCATCAAATAATCAAAGATTCTTTCGGCAAGACGCGCGACTTGATGCGCATGCCCCTCTTCATAGCCAAAGCGTCGCCCCACCGCATGCACGCTGCGTAACCGGTAATCAGCAACGTCCGGAAGTGGCGGCCGCGCCTCCGCTTCCATTTCCCGAAGGCGATCGATGATCACGCCTTCACGCAAAGCCCACCCGCAGGTACGCAATGACTCGATCCTCACCGCCTGCATGACGCCTTCGAGTATCTGACCGCCGGCGATAATGATTTCAGATCTTTGATTGGTAATTCCTGGCATCGTGCGACGCTCCGATGCGTTCATCAGCAACATGCGGGCGTTGAAGTTGGTCAGTTTTCCAATTTTGATTTCATCGCCTGCCGGTTGCGCGCCTTCCGCTTGGCGGCCCTGGCTCAGCGCTCGCAATCGCAGCGCATTCCCAATCGCCAAAATAGTGCCCGAGGTTCCGGTTGTACGTTGCCAGCGCAAGGCTTTCAGCTCGCGCGCCGGTCGCTCGAGTGCGGCCTGAATTTCCTGTTTCAGCGCTTTGATTTCCTTATTCTTCGGCGGGTCATTCGCCAGAAATTTTTCGGTGAGACCGACTGCGCCCAGTTTGACGGAAAGAAGTTGCTCGGGCACGCCATCCCGCATCAGAGAGATTTCCGCCGAACCGCCGCCAATGTCGATGTTGAGAAGGGAATTCGCCGAATGCCCACAGCCTTGCACGACTGCCACTCCGATTAGTCGGGCTTCCTCAATTGGCGAAAGAACTTCTAATTCTACGCCGGCCTTGCGTGCAACTTCTTTGATGAACACCGGTGCGTTCTTCGCTTCGCGTACTGACGCGGTCGCGACGCCGAGAATTCGTTCGGCGCCACGCGCCTCAGCAATCGCGCGAAATCGCTTGATACATTCAACAGCGTGCGCGGTGGCCTCGGGAGAGAGTCGTCCGCGCATCAGCGTGTCGTGGCCCAGCCGGACCGAATCCTTCTCGCGCGCCAGCACGGCAAACGAATCGCTGGCGGCGGCATCGACCACGACGAGCTTGATCGAATTCGAGCCGACGTCGATGGCGGCAATTTTCATGCAGATTTCTCTTCGCGCGACTCTTCTTCCGTAGGCTGTGGCTGCCCGGCGGGTGTGGACACCGGCGCAAGGCGGGTAATAGGACTGACGTTCGTGGGCTTTACGATTTCTGTGACGTGCGCCGCTTCCTGAATCAGCGGTACAATCGAGCGCCGCAAGGCTGAGGCAGTTCTTTTTAGCGGTCGCGACGCGTCCAGCACATGGAATCCGTACTCTCCGGTCATCCGATCGAACTCTTTCAACAACAACTTTTGATAAGCGATAAAACTGTCGTAGTAATCATTCGCCAAACCGAGATCCATCCCTGATTCCCAATAATCGAATCCGCGTCCAGACGCGAGCACGCGCCGCGCGAGTGCTTCTGCGGAATGCATGCGCAGGTAAAACACGGCATCAGGCACGAGCGCGATCCCGTAAATTCGCCGAATCCACTCAGGATCCGCGCCCCGCACGAACCCGCGCGCGATTGCCGAGTAGATGTAACGATCGGTCAGCACCACGAAGCCCGCGCGCAGGGCCGGCAGGATTTGATTTTCCAGACGGTCCGCAAAGTCTGTCGCGTAATAAAGCTGCAGCGTCAACCGGCCCAGCGTGTGACCCGTCCGCGCATTCTTGATGCCGCGCCCTGCCAATACCGATCTGGTCATGCCCGTGTCGAGGACTGCGTGACCGGCGGACTCTAACCATGTTCGCAACAGCGCGACGTGTGTTGACCGTCCCACGCCATCAGTGCCTTCGATCACAATGAGCTTGCCGGGGTAAGGCTCGATCTCTGTACCCGGCAGTGCCGTGCCGTAAAATTTCATCTCCTTCATTTCGACGGCACCGCCTTCTGTTTCAGATTTTCCCGGAGATAACGGCCGACAATCTCGCGCATTTGCCTTTGCTGCGTGTGAATCGGTTGCGTGGCGTCGATGAGCGTGAGACCGAACTCGCTGCGCATGCTGTCGTACTCGTCGAGAATCTTGCCCTGGAAGATCTTGAAGCTGTCTTCTTCGTCGTCCGACCAACCCATGTCCATGCCCGCTTCATAAAACTTCAACTGCGGCCGCGCGGATGCAATTCGCTCAGTGGCGACGTCGAGCGGTGCGCGAAAGTAAAAAGCCGCCGTCGGTTTCACCGCGAACTTGTACAGGTCACGCACCCATGCACGATCGCAGCCGCGGGCCACGTCGCGCGCGAATGCGGTGTAGATGTAGCGATCGGCCAGCACGATGGCGCCGGCCTTCAGCGGTGGAATGATGTCGCGCTCTGTGCGGTCCGCGAAGTCAGTCGCATGCAGAAGAGAAAAGGTGGTCGGTGTGAACAGACGCCGCTTCTTCGCGCGTCGCGTCGTGTCTTTGACGAGCAGTGACGAATTCCATTCAGAAAAGAAAACCGAGTAGCCTTCGGACTTCAGCCATTGGTAGAGCAGCGTAAGCTGCGTGGACTTGCCGCTTCCGTCCGTTCCTTCAACCACAAAGAGACGGCCTGGATAGCGATGATAGCCGTAAGAAATCATGCGCCTGGATTGTGTCATGCTCATGTTAAATACAACTGAATCCAGCCCTTTAGCGACCCCGCTGGCAGCGACTGTTTGATAAGCCTTCGGTAACTAGGTTATTTTACCTACCCATTTACCGCCCCGAAAGAGGAAAAATGAAGACACTGTTGTTGCTGCGACATGGAAAGTCCAGCTGGGACGATCCGAACTTAGAAGATTTTGACCGGCCGCTGAACGATCGGGGTGTGGACGACTCGGAAATGATGGGGAAATACGCCAAAAAGAAGAAAGTTAAGGCCGACTTGGTGCTGAGCTCGCCGGCGACCCGGGCCAAACATACGACAGAATTATTCGTGGCCGCGGCACACTTGAAAAATCCTCCGGTTTACGATGAACGGCTATACGAAGCGAGCGCCCGGCGGCTTCTTTCGATTGTTTCCGGGGTCGATGATGAAAACGATGCGGTTTTGCTAGTCGGTCATAATCCCGGTTTGGAAGATTTATGCGAGCGCCTTACGGGTGATACGCGGAAGGTTCCGACCGCAGCGTTAATTCGGATCGACCTGAAGATCGATAAGTGGAGTGCTCCCAAAGGCGGCAATGGCAAGCTCGCATGGCGGGCCACGCCAAAGAAACTCAAGAAGAATGGCCTTGTCACCAGCAGCAGAAAATCTCGGAATGTGATTTCTGAGTGATTCACAATCAGCGCAATCGCTGCTACTCTCACGTTGGCCCTTTCAATTCGCTCAAATATCGATCTATAAAATAAGAACAGAATGGCTCAATCCGACGGACGCACGATCGTAGTTGGCGACATCCACGGCTGCTACGATGAACTCACCGACCTACTCGACAAGGTCAAACTAAAGAAAGCGGATCGTGTGATTTCGGTTGGCGATCTCATTACCAAGGGCCCGAAGAGTCGCGAGGTGCTGGAACTCTTCATGAGCGACGATCGGTTCTCAACGGTAATCGGTAATCATGATTTGATTCTGCGACGCTATTGGTATGGTGAGGATGTCGAGCTGAAGCAAGCACAAAAAGAGGCGCACAAAGAACTCAAAGGCGAAAAGGACGCTTACATGCAGTTCTTAAGTTCTTTGCCGTTCACGATTGATTTGGACACGCATCTGGTCGTGCACGCGGGACTGCGGCCGAATGTCGAGCTGCATTCGCAGACGACTGGCGATTTGACGAGAATTCGCACGCTCGGTTCGGACCGCGAAAGCGCCGAAGGTACGCCGTGGTATTACGTCTACAACGGCGAGAAAACGGTGCTCTTTGGCCATTGGCCGGCGAAAGAACCAAGACGCGGTCCAAAGGCGATCGGGCTGGATACGGGCTGTGTTTACGGGTATCAGTTGACCGCTTACATCATCGAAACTGACGAGTTCGTCAGCGTCGATGCCCAGAAGGCATACGACGCGGGCTGATCGCCCCTACTGAGTACGACCGGCTGCCAGCCTGTCGCCTTCTGTCGTACCAAAAACCAAAAGGCCGCTGCGGTTTCCCGAGCGGCCTTTTGCATTTCCGTGAAACGGAATTATTGCTTGTCTTGATGCGGCACGTTGCTCTGATTTGATTCTGCAGTGACCGTCGCGTTTGGGTGCTTTCGGTCGTAGTAGTCTTTGACAAAGTCTTTGAAAGCGCCGTGACCCCACGCCGTGTAGAAGTCGTAGTCTTTCATCTCTTTGTAGACCTGATCGAAATTCCAACCGTAGAACTCATACCGGTAGACAGCGCCCATCGCGCCAGTGCGATGACGTCCGCCCGCGCAATGCACAAAAAACTTGCCCGTGTTCGGATCGTGAACTGTTTTGAGAAACGCTTCAGTCGCTTCAGCAGTCGGATATTTCTTATCAACCATCGGAATGTTGACATAACGCATGCCGAGCGATTCGACGGTAGCCTTTTCGTATGGCTTTGGATTCTCAGTCAAATCGATCACAGTCTTAATGCCGAGACCGGCGAGGTCTTTGTAGTCAGTTTCCTTTGGCTGCGCGCCACGATAAAAGCGGTCGTCCATCTGGCCGAAATTCTTGATTTTGACATATGCCGCTTTCTGGGGCGTCTCTTGTGCGGCGCAGACTGCGGCGAAAGCTAATATTGCGATGGTGATCCCAAGAAATTTTTGAACGAAGTTTCTATGCGGAGCAAACTGCATGTCGAGTCCTCGATTGACTTAAATGGCGAATTGGGCGCGCCGCCCAGCAATGCCTCGGAGGAAGATACACGCGACGCGCCGAAACCACAACGTTTTCCGGCGTACTGACTTGTTCAGCGTTGATGAGACGGGCGTTTTGTCGGATTTTGCGAGTGATCGCGACAAAATTGTGATATGAGTCGCGTCATGAAGAATTTCAATTGGCACCTTTGGGCGGGATTTGTGCTGACTCTATTTTCGTTTCTGAGCTACCCATTTCTTTTCATCGATTACCCACTGTTACGAGACTTTCCCTGGTTAAATCTCATCCTGTTTGCGCTGGCGCTGGTGCTCCTCATCGTCGGGCTGCGACGCGCCTTTCGACCCGGTCGAAAATCGATATCAAAAATTTCTGCAGTCGTCGTGACGACACTCGGAGTGCTGATAATAGCGTTTTTTGTTTTCATCGCGTTCATTGAAGCGCGTCGTTTGCCGGCATCAGCAGGCGCGCCGCAAGTCGGACAGAGGGCGCCGGACTTCACTCTTACGGACATCAACAACAAACCGGTGGCGCTGGCAGAGTTGCTCGCTCAACCAGTCAACAATAAGCCTGCCAAGGGCGTACTGCTGATTTTTTACCGAGGCTACTGGTGACCAATCTGTAACTCCGAGTTGCGGAGCATTCAAAAAAATCTCGAGACGTTTCATCAGGCGGGGATTAATCCGGTCACCATCAGCGTGGACACACCCGAAGAATCGGCCAAGCTTGCGAAAGTAGCCGGCTACAAATTCACGATGCTCTCAGATCAAAAACGAGAAGCCATCACAACCTATGACCTGGTTCACAAAGGTGGCGGCCCGGTGGGCCAGGACATTTCACGCCCCGCAGAGTTCTTACTCGACTCAACGGGAACTGTGCGCTGGCGGATGTTGACGGAAAATTATTGGCGGCGCGCTACACCTGAGCAGATTATGGAAGCAGCGAAAGTCTTGCAGTAAGTATGACAAGCTGCGAGCCTGTCATCGATGGTGAGGACGACTGGCGCTAGCTGCCTATCGAACTTTTATTCAATTTCTTCCTGTTCATCCCAATCGGCAACCAACTCAAAGGCGCGAGCAAGAACGGGACGAGGGCGCGCGCCGTCGGCCTGGCCGATCAATCCTTCACGCTCCATCTGATCGAGCACGGCGGCGGCGCGGCCATAACCAATGCGGAGGCGACGCTGCAGAACCGAAGTTGACGCGCGTTTCATCTCGACGCAAATTCGCAGGGCATCTTCGAAAAGCTCATCGCGTTCACCGCCGGAATCTTCCAGCCCCATGGCCTCTTCATCGGACTGCGTGATCGATTCGTCGTATTCAGGCTGCCATTGGGACTTGATGTGCGCGACGATCTTATTGATTTCAGACTCGTCCACAAAAGCGCCATGCACGCGCAGCAAACGCGAAGATCCCGGCGGCAGAAACAGCATGTCACCCCGACCAAGCAGGTGCTCCGCGCCGTTCGTGTCGAGAATCGTGCGCGAATCGATCTTCGATGCGACGCGATACGCAATGCGGGAAGGGAAGTTCGCCTTAATTAATCCAGTGATCACATCGACCGAAGGCCGCTGCGTCGCGAGCACAAGATGAATACCGATGGCGCGCGCCATCTGCGCCAGCCGCGTGATCGATTCTTCGACTTCGTGACCGGAAGCCATCATCAGATCTGCCAGCTCGTCGATGATAATCATAATGTACGGCAGGGGCTTCCACGGTTCGCCGTTCTCATCGAAATCCTTCGCTGCGTTCCGCCGAGCAATTTCAGCGTTGTAGCCGTCGATGTTGCGCACGCCCCAGCCGGCAAGCTGTTTGTAGCGTCGTTCCATTTCAGCCACCGCCCACCGCAGGGCGCGCGCGGCTTGCTTCGGATCGACGATGATCGGCGTCGCCAGATGCGGGATGTCTTCGTAAAGGCCGAGTTCGAGGCGTTTCGGATCGATCAGGATCAACTTCACTTCGTCGGGCCGCGCGCGATAGAGAATCGAAACGAGCAGGGAATTAACGCCGACTGATTTGCCCGCGCCCGTCGTGCCCGCGATCAGGAGGTGTGGCATGCGCGCCAGGTCGCTAACGTAATTCAAGCCGTCGATTGTCTTGCCCAGCGCGATGGTCAGTTTCGAAGTCGATTCGCGAAAGGCGCGTGACTCGATAACTTCGCGCAGGAAGATCGTTTCGCGGCGCGGATTCGGGACTTCGATACCGACGTGCGGCTTGCCCGGCATGCGATCGATGCGGATCGATTCGGCTTTCAGAGCGAGACACAGGTCATCCACCAATCCCGTGACGCGCGAATACTTCACGCCGGGGTCGGGTTTGAATTCGTAAGTCGTGACGACTGGGCCGGGACAAATGAATTTGATTTGGCCGGTGACATTGAACTCCCGGCACTTCTCCGCAAGTTTCGTAGCCATGCCGAGCAGTTCGTCGTCGGCTTGTTCGCTGCGCATCTGGGCTTCGTTGAGAAAATCCAGCGACGGAAGTTGATAGTCCGTGGGCGGTTTACTGCTGACTCTCCGTCCCTCAAACGGAAGATTGCCGCTTTCTGTTGAGTCGGTTTTCCGCTTTACTGATGCTTCGCGCATCATCTCCTGCACCAGAGCAGTTTCAGCGGCCGGTGTCGCTTTGCCACGCGCAGGAAAGATCGACTTCTTTGCCGGCGCCGCGCCAACTCCCGCTGCGGCGGCCATCGCTTTGCCGCTGGTTGCTGCCGAGAATGATTCAAATGCTGAAGCAATCTCGGCGCTTTCAGGAGCAACCGATCGCGCGTGCGCAATCGGTTTTCCTTCGCGGTTGATGACCTGCGGTGCTTCGCCGTTTCCGTTTCCGGCGAGATCGAGACTCTCTTGGCGACGTAATTCGCGACTTGCGCGCCGCTCGGCACGCCACGCGGTAAATCGCGCCGGCAGAGTCCGCAGTGCGGCGAAGGGACCGCCGAGCGATTGACCAGCCGTCGCGAACGAAAAGTTAGTCGCAAGCAACACACCAACAGCGGTAACGGCGACAAGCAGAATTGCCGCACCGATTGTGTTAAGGCCGCCGACCAGCGCGCGCGAAATCATCACGCCTGCCAAACCGCCTGCGTTGACACTCGCGTCGAACACCGGCCGCAGATGCGCCAGACTCAACAACGCCGCAGCGGAAAAAACGACGATGACTAAGCCGAGTAGTTGGTAGATCGGTGTGTTGATTCTCTGTGCGCGAAAACGTCGCCAGGCGGCCGCGAGAATCAGGACCGGTACGAGATAGGCTGCGAGTCCAATGGTCTGGAACAAGGCGGCCGCGACATTCGCGCCGACTGCTCCGATCCAATTTTGCGCGGAGCTTTCACCCGCAGCGTTCCACGATGGATCGTTGGGGTGATATGAGACCAGGCAGAGGCCCAGCAGCAACGCCGCTGCGGCAAGCGCAACGACGAGGATTTCATTCAGCCGCGAACGTTCGCGCGCTGGTTCAATTTTGATGTCAGTTGGAATGGCGCTCATTTGAAATTAGTGGGCAGTGAGCAGAAACAACAAATAACTCGTGTTCGTCACTCATCACTCGGTTACGCTGCTTTCTTCGACAGCAAATATTCTTTTATAAACTCGTCGATGTCGCCATCGAGCACCGAATCGACATCACCCTTTTCGAGTTTCGTGCGCGCGTCCTTCACTAAACGATAAGGCGCGAGCACATAGTTCCGAATCTGCGATCCGAACGAGATGTCCTGCTTGTTCGCTTCTAATTCCGCCGTTTCAGCCTGACGCTTCTCCACTTCGAGTTCGTAAAGT
>Ga0207675_100003629_pt1 | contig 15048 bp, 10 predicted proteins | sample KBSSwiS42_FD_184305 | JGI IMG/M metagenome (GOLD analysis project Ga0207675, IMG submission 184305) | Switchgrass rhizosphere microbial communities from Kellogg Biological Station, Michigan, USA - KBS Switchgrass S4-2 (SPAdes) (version 2) | ecosystem: Host-associated > Plants > Roots >... | reverse complement strand
GAGAATCGGCGTGTCGTACGGGATGCCATTGACGATGCGTCCCGGCACCCAGCGCGTGCGCTTGCGATGGAACTCGTCGTACCAGACCTCGGTGTGGCCGCCGAATTTCACCTCGCAACACCACTCGGGTCGCGCGATCTCCCACGGATTGCCGTAACGCAACCACTTGTCGGTCTTCTCGACCTGCCAGCCGTCGACGATCTCCTGCTGGAAGATGCCGAACTCGTAGCGGATGCCGTAACCCAGCGCCGGCACTTCGAGCGTGGCCAGTGAATCGATGAAACAGGCCGCGAGCCGGCCGAGACCGCCGTTGCCGAGACCGGGTTCGTCCTCGTGCGCCAGCAACTCTTCGAGATCGAGGCCCAGCTCCGCGACCGCGGTGCGCGCGGTTTCGTACATGCCGAGGTTGATGAGGTTGTTGCCGAGATGCGGGCCCATGAGGAACTCGGCCGACAGGTACGACACCGTGCGCGAGCCCTGCCGGGTGTAGGCCGCGGCGGTCGAGATCCAGCGCTGCATGATGCGGTCGCGCACCGCGTAGGCCAGTGCCATGTAGTAGTCGGTCTTGGTGGCGAGCGCGGGGAACTTGCCCTGGATGTAGAACAGGTTGTCGAGGAAGCCGTGTTTCAGCGCTTCCTTGCTGAGCGCGACACGGTCTTCATCGATCTGGGCCGGCGCGCTGGGCGCACTCGGAAAATTGCTGACAGGAGTGCTCACGCGGGCGCCCTCTTCCTTCTTCGTATCCTGGGGAGGCTGCAAGATTCGTGCAGCGTTCGGGGCAGCTTTCTACGCCTTTTTGATGTCGAAATGCACCTGAATGCGTCACGCGCGGGTGAACAGGCTCCGAGGTTGTGCAGGCCTCGGGAAAAGGGCCGAACCTGCTTCCAGGTGCGGCCCTGTTTCCTAGGAAATGGGGACTGTCCCCATTCACGCCTTCGCGAGGTGGATTGCGCCGTACGGTGCGCGCTCGGCGCGCGTCAGCATCGAGTTCGCTTCCGCGTCGTTCTTGAACTTCTCGGTCTTCGGATCCCACTCGAGCGGGCGGCCGAGCTTCATGGCGATCCAGCTCACGATGCATGCCGTGTTGCTGCGATGGGCGATGTCGGCCGGCGCCAGCGGCGGCTTGCGCGACTGCACGCTCTGCAGCCAGTTCTTGTGGTGCGACTTGCTGACCGGCAGCGGCCGCGTGACGCCCTTCGGGTCCAGGATCTTGGGATCGCTGGCATCGAGCGGCGGCAGGTTCGCGCCCTTGGCCTGTGGATCGCTCGAGGTCGCGCCCGTGCCTTCGCGCGTCACCCACAACCAGCCCTCGTCGCCGAAGAACTTGAGGCCGGTGTTGTATTTGTCCGAGACGTTGACGACCACGTTCTTCGGGTAATGCAGCGTCACGTCGTACGCGCCGTGCACATTCCAGATGCGCTCCGGATCCGGGAACTCGCCCTTGCCTGCGACATGCGACGGGCCGGTGTTCTCGAACTCCAGCGCCCAGTGCATGGTGTCGTAGTGATGCGAGCCCCAGCCGGTGATCATGCCGAGGCAATGCGCCTCGTGACGCAGCCAGCCCGGACGGCTGTAGTCAGCCTGCGGGTGCACGCGCATCTCCGTGTAATACGCGAATGGCGTCGGGCCTAACCACTGGCCGAAATCGAGATTCGCCGGCACCGCCTGCGGCGCCGCGTTGGGCGCGGTCGGGTCGATGGGCAGTCCGATCTCAACGCGCTGCACGTTGCCGATGCGTCCCGAACGGATCAGCTCGGCGGCGCGCCGGAACTGCTCCCACGAACGCTGCTGGCTGCCCACCTGCAGGATGCGCCCCTGGCGCTTCACCGCGTCGCGCAGGATCACGCCCTCGGCATGTGTCATGGTGAACGGCTTCTGCAGGTAGACGTCCTTGCCGGCATTGATGGCGGCGAGCGCGAGTTCGGCGTGCCAGTGATCCGGCGTGCTGATCACCACCGCGTCGATGTCCTTGCGCCCGAGCAGTTCCCGATAGTTGCTGAAGGTGCGCACCTGCGGCGCCTTCATGTTGCGGTCGGTGTACGACTTCTCGACGATCTTCACGCCGTCGGCCACGCGCTTGCTGTCGAGATCGCAGACGGCGACGTACTCGGCCAGCTCCGACTTGATGACGCCGGGCATGTCGTGACTCTGCGCAATGCGTCCGAGGCCGATCTGTCCGACCTGGATGCGGCTGTTGGAGCCGAAGGCGCGCGACGGCACGAACATCGGCGCAACCGCTCCCGCGGCCGCAGTCTTGAGAAGGTGTCGGCGGGAAATCATGGCGTGATTCCGTTGGATGGAAGGTGGCGCGAGTATACGCGTGGAATACAGGCGCGCCGCGCCATCCTCCGTCATGCCCTCCGCCGCTACTCGTACCGAAGCGCGTCGATGGGATCGAGCCGCGAGGCCTTGCGTGCCGGGTACAACCCGAACAACACGCCGACGCTGGCACTGACAACGAGGGACACCACCACGATGTCCGTGCGCGTCACCATCGACCAGCCGAATTTCGCCGACAGCAGTTGCCCTATGCCGATCCCGAGCAAGACGCCTATGGCCCCGCCGATCGCCGCCAGCGCCAGTGCCTCGATGAGGAATTGCGCCAGGATGTCCGCGGGCTGTGCACCCACGGCCATGCGGATGCCGATCTCGCGCGTGCGCTCTGTGACCGACACCAGCATGATGTTCATGACCCCGATACCGCCGACGATGAGCGACACCAGCGCGATCGATGCCAGCAGCGTCGTCATGGTCTGGGTGGTCGACGTCAACATGCTGGTCATCTCGGCCATGCTGCTGGTGGAAAAATCGTCTTCGTCGTTGGGGCCGAGACGGTGCCGCTCGCGCAACAGCTGCGCGATGTCGTTGCGCGCGCGCGGGATGCCCTCCGCCGACACCGCGCTGATGAAAATCATGCCGGGCACGAATTTTCCGAGCCCGCGCTGCATGCGCGTCTGGAATGTCGACAGCGGAATGAAGATGGCGTCGTCCTGGTCCTGGCCCATGCCGTTCTGGCCCTTGGCCGTGAGCACGCCGACGATGGTCACGGGCGCATCGCGAATGCGCACGACCTGACCCACCGGATCCACGCCGGAACCGAACAGATTGTCCGCAGCGGTGTGGCCGATCACCGCGTTTTTCGCCGAGCTCGCCTGGTCCGAGGCGGTCAGGCCCACGCCGCTCTCGATGGGCCAGTTGCGAATCACGAAAAAGTCCGGCGTCGTGCCGACCACCTGTGTGGTCCAGGTGCTGGTTTCGGACACCACCGGCTGGTTGGCACGCATTTGCGGCGCGGCCGCGAGTACCGACGGCAACTCGGTCTGTATCGCGCGCAGGTCTTCCCAGGTGATGGTGGGCTGAGATCCGAAGCCCCCACGGCCACCGGGGCCGGAACTCGACCCCGAGAACAGCATGACCACGTTGGTGCCCGTGCCTTCGATCGACGACTGGATGCGGCTCTTGGCGCCCTCGCCGATCGACACCATACAGATGACCGCAGCCACGCCGATGATGATGCCGAGCGCGGTCAGGAATGAGCGCAGCTTGTTGCGGCCCAGGGCCCGGGCCGACATGCGCAGCGTTTCGCCCATGGAGATCATGACGCCACCGCCAACGCAGGTTCCTGTCGCACGTCGCTGACCACCGCGCCGTCCTTGAGCAGGATCTTGCGCGTGGCATACGCGGCGATGTCCGGTTCGTGCGTGACGAATACGATGGTCATGCCCGACCTCTGCAAATCCGTCAGCAATTTCATGATCTCGACGCTGGTGGCCGAATCGAGATTGCCGGTGGGTTCATCTGCGAGTATCAACGGCGGCCGCGTCACCAGCGCGCGCGCGATGGCCACGCGCTGCTGCTGTCCACCGGAGAGTTGCGAAGGATGGTGTCCGGCGCGATGCGCGAGACCCACCTGCTCCAGCGCTTCGCGCGCGCGTTTGTGCCGCTCTTCCGGCGACACCTTTGCATAGATCAACGGCAGTTCCACGTTCTCGAGCGCCGAGGTGCGCGCCAGCAGATTGAAACTCTGGAACACGAAGCCGATCGATTCATTACGCACGCGCGCGAGCTCGATGCGCGACAGCCTGGCCACGTCGCGCTCGCCTAACAAATAGCTGCCGCGCGACGGCGAGTCGAGACAGCCGAGCAGGTTCATCAGCGTCGACTTGCCCGAGCCCGAAGACCCGGTGATGGCGACGAACTCGCCGCGCTCGATATTCAGGTTCACGTCGTGCAGGGCCGCAAACTCGCTGTCGCCCGATTGGTAGATCTTGGCGAGATCGCGAAGTTGGATCAGTGCGCTCATCAGAGGATGCGGAAGCCGCGCTGACCGCCAGCGCCCGGCCCCTGTCCGCGTTGGCCAGGCTGGCCGCCGGCCGACACGATGACGTTTTCGCCTTCCTTCAGGTTGCCGCCGGTGATTTCCGTCACGCGTCCGTCGGTGATGCCGACCGTCACCTCGCGAGCCACCGGTTTGCCATCCACCAGCACATAGATCGTCTTGTTTTCCATCGCCGGCCCTGCGTCATCGCCCTCGCCACCGCGATCGCGCCGCCAACTGCCCTGGCCGCCGCCCGCGCCCCGTTCACGCGCGCCGCCCGCACCCGCGTTCTGCGCTGCGCCGGGAGCACGTTGTCCCTGGCCCTGTCCTTGTCTCTGGGGGCCGCCCGCGCCTTCGGGACGGAACCGCAGCGCGGCGTTCGGCACTGCAATGACGTCGCGCCGGCGATCGGTCACCACGCCCACCGTGGCCGTCATGCCGGGCTTGAGCCTGAGGTCGTCGTTGGACACGTCGATCACCGCGTCATAGGTGACGACGTTCTGCACCACCTGCGGCGCGTTGCGAATGTCGCGGATCGAACCGCGAAACGGCTGGCCGGGATACGCGTCCACCGTGAAGCTCACGTGCATGCCCGACTTCAGCCGGCCGATGTCCGACTCCGCAACGTTGGTGTGCACTTCCATCTTTCGCAAATCCTGCGCAATGGTGAAGATCACCGGCGCCTGCAAGGATGCCGCCACCGTCTGGCCGACGTTCACGGCGCGCGAGATCACCACGCCATCGGTGGGCGAGACGATGTCGGTGTAACGCAGGTTGGTGCGCGCCTGCTCGAGCGCGGCCTGCGACTGCGCGAGCTGACCCTTGCCCTGCTCGACGGACGCGCGCGCGGCGCGCGCAGTGGCCACGGCGTTGTCGCGCTCGGTCTCGGAGATGAGTTTCTGCGCGAAGACTTCGGTCGCGCGCGTCGCCTGGCGCTCGGCGTCTTCCGCAGTGACCTCGAGTCGCGTGACATTGGCGCGCGCCGCCATCACATTCGCCTCGGCCTGCGTGACGGCGGCCTGAAACAGCGACGGATCGATCTTGGCGATCTTCTCGCCCTTCTTCACCGGCGAATTGAAGTCGGCGAATAGCGCCTGGATCCGCCCCGATACCTGGCTGCCCACGTCCACGGTGACAACCGCCTGCAGGCTGCCCGAGGTGCTCACGCGCGAGACGACGTTGGTTTTCTCGGCAACGGCTGTCTGGTATTCCGGCGCGTCGTCGCCGCCGGCGGTGCAGCGATACAGGACGAATGCGACGACGAGAACGAATGCGATCAGCGCGATGAGGCGCGGGCGGGTGAGTTGTTTGAGCAAGGCAGGTCCGCGAAGTTAATGGGGACATTCCTCATTTTCGCTGTAACAATTGTGGGCGACCTTTTTCGCCTTGAATGCTGCGGTCAATTGTTACAGCGAAAATGAGGAATGTCCCCAGTGTAGATCAGCCGGGGCCCGGCGCGTTCCCTAAAAAAAGTTATCAGTGCCTGTCAACCGACATGGCCCGCAACCGTTCGCTCCATGTTCGCCACATGACTTTTTTGCAATGTTGCGAGCCCGTTGCCCGCCTTGTGAAGCATCGGCTCGAGATCGGCCGACGGCAGCGGCCGGCTGTGCAGGTAGCCCTGCGACTGATCGCAACCCAGATGCGCCAGCAGATCGAACTGCTCGGATGTTTCCACGCCCTCGGCGAGTGTCGTCATGTTGAAGGCCTTGCCGAGCGCAATGATGGTCTCGGCAACCGTGCGCCCCGTGCCGCTCGTGGTGAGCTGGGACACGAAGCTGCGATCGATCTTGAGCATGTCCACCGGCAGTTCCGCGAGGCGGCTGAGCGACGAATACCCGGTGCCGAAGTCGTCGATGGCCACGCGCACGCCGGACCTTCGCAGGACGCGCAGCTGCGACACCGCGGAGCTCACGTCGTCGATCAGCACGCCCTCGGTGATTTCGATGTCGATACCGGAGTCCTCGCTGCGCCACTCGCCCACGAGGTCCAGCAGGTGATCGGCGAAGGTTCGCCGGCGCAATTGCACCGGTGAAATGTTCACGGCCACGCGACCGGGTGAAAGCCCCGCTCCCTGCCAGCGCCGCAGATCGCTGGCGGCCTGGCGCAGGATCCAGTCGCCGAGCGGCACGATGAGTCCGCTGTTCTCGATGAGTTGCAGGAAAACGCTGGGCATCACCAGCCCCGCTTCCGGATCGCGCCAGCGCACCAGCGCCTCCAGACCGCGGATCTCGCGCGTGCGCACGTCGAACTTGGGTTGATAGTGCAGCTCGAATTCCTGGCGCTCGACCGCGCCGCGCAGACGGTGCTCCATGGTCATGCGCGACACCACCGCCGCGGACAATTCGAGGCGGTGATGCTGGTATTTCTCGCCGGTGCTCTTGGCACTGCGCAGCGCCGCCTCAGCGTTCTGCACGAGTGCGTTGGCGTCGTTGCCGTTATCCGGATAACGCGCGAAGCCGCACTTCACGTCCACGGGAATGCCGCGTCCGTCGACGTTGAACGGCACGCGAAACACGGCGATCACCTGCTCCTGCATCCAGTGCACGGCTTCGTCCTCGTCGCCGGCGGCTTCCATCAGCACGCCGAACGTGCCGGCGCCGAAATGCGCCAGCAACTCGGTGGAATCGAAATGCCGCTTGAGCCGGTCCGCCACCTGCTGCAGCAGCAGGTCGCCGGCGTGCCGGCCGAACGAGTCGTTGATGTTCGACAGCTGTTCGATGTCGAGCACCGCGACCGCGGGCGTGCCGCGCCGGCCGATGCGCGGCTCGAGCGAACGCACCAGACGCTCGCAGAACAGACCGCGCTTGGCGAGCCCGGTGAGCGGATCGAAATAGGAAAGGAAACGAACCTCATCTTCCTTGTGCAGGTACTGCAGGGCGAAGGAAAGATTGGCCACGAGCTCGCGCAGCATGCGCAGCTCTTCGTCACCCACCGCGCCCACGTCGAAGGACGTGAGCATCAGCGCGCCGACCGGCGTGCGATCCACCAGCAGCGGGAACGCGACCACGCTGCGGTAACCGACGTCGAGCAGCCGCGCGCGTGCCTGCAGCGGCAGGTCGAGTGACTGCAGGTCATTGCAGACCAGCAGCGTGCCCGTGCGCAGAACGCGCCCGGTGATGCTGGTGTCGTCCTCCGGCGCCTCACCGATGGTGAACGTCATCTGCTGAATCGCCTGCGCGTCCAGCGCACCCGACCATGCCGTGGGCCGTGCCGTGCGCGTTCCGGGCTCGACCAGCGCCACCATGGCGCTGGCGTAACCGCCGACGGTGGTCGCGAGGCGGCAAGCCTCGACCAGAATTTCGCTCCGCTGGCGGATGCGGACCATCGCGCCGTTGACGCCTGACAACATCTTGAGCACCCGCGTCAGGCGGGTGATGTGTTTTTCCTGGCGCCGGCGCTCGGTGAAGTCGCGTTCACTGCCCCGGTATCCGACGACCTGCTCGTTCTCGTCGAGCAGGACCAGCATGTTCCGCTCGAGCCAGCGGTAGCTGCCATTGCGATGGCGCCAGCGGGCCTGCAGGTTGGTGGCGGTTCGCTGCCGCGGGCCCAGGGTGTGCATGGCAAAGTCGAGCGCCCCGAGATCCTCGGGATGCACGAATTGCGTGGTCTGTTTGCCGACGATTTCTTCGGGGCTGTAGCCCAGGATCGACCGGACCGAATCGCTGCTGAATGTGAATTTGCCGTCGCGATCGTGTTCCCAGATCCAGTCCTGTGACGTCAGGACGATGTCGCGCAGCTGCTGCTCCAGGCCCCGGCGGGCGCGACGCACGGCCGCCTCGTTGAGCGCCCGGCGGACCGCGGGTGCGAGGCGTGCCATGTTGGTCTTGAGGACATAGTCGCAGGCACCGCGTTGCAGGGCGTCGATGGCGATTTCCTCGCCGATCGTGCCCGACAGGAAAATGAAGGGCGTGTCGGGTGCGATTTCGAGCGCCACCTCCAGGGCCGCCAGCCCGTCGAAGCCCGGCAAGGTGAAGTCCGAGAGGATCAGGTCAGGCTTGTTTTCGGCCAGCGCGCGGCGAAGACCCGCTTCGGAATCAACACGTTGCCAGGTACAGCCGAATCCGCCGCCTTCCAGCTGGCGCACGGCGATTTCCGCCTCGGTAGGGACGTCTTCAACCAGAACCAGTCTGACCGGTTGCATTTCTTGTTCGTCTCCGCGACCTGAACGGATGGCCGCCCCCTAAGCGTCCATGCCGTGAGTCGCTCTGCGGCTGCGCCAGGTTCCGTCCCCCGTTCCCGCTGCAATCGCAAAGTAGTCCAGCCTGATCATCCAACGTGTGATGCGTTCCGCATACACGTACAAGATCGTATCGAGTAGATAGGCTCAGCGCTTGAAAATGGTCGTCCAATAGGTGTCAGATTAGGCTGACAGCAGTCAATGAGGGATAGTCCTAGGAATTTGGACCTTGAGCGCCGGAGGCGGAAACTACGCCGCCAGCCCGTTATCCATCACGTTATGTAGTCCAGGAGTGTCCCCGGAGCCCGTGAGTACCAACACCGCCGTCGAAGCCGCACGCAAGCTCAGCCTGCTCATCGTCGATGACGAGCCGGCATCCATGCGGGCGCTTTGCGACACCCTGGAGTACGAGGGTTACCAGACATACGGGTACACATCGCCCGCCGACGCACTGGCCGCGATGCGCGAGCGCAGCTTCGACCTGCTGCTCGCGGATCTGCAGATGCCCGGGACGAACGGAATCGATCTGATGAAGTCCGCGCAGCTCGTCGATCCGACGCTGGTCGCGGTCATCATGACGGGCCATGGCGCGCTGGAAACCGCCGTCGCGGCCATGAAGGCCGGCGCCCTCGACTACATCCAGAAGCCGATCAAGCTCGCCACCGCCCTGCCCGTGCTGGAACGCGCGCTCGCCGTGCGCCAGCTGCGCATCGAGAAGAAGCGCCTCGAGGAAAATGTCCGCGAACGCACCGAGGAGCTCAAGATCGCGAACCGCGAGCTCGAAGCGTTTTCGTACTCGGTGTCGCACGACCTGCGCGCACCACTGCGCGCGGTCTCGGTATTCACGCAGTCGCTGCTTTCAGATCATGTCGGTTCGCTCAATGACGACGGCAAACGCCTGCTGCAGAACGTGAGCGCCGGCGCCGCGCACATGGACCGGCTGATCACCGACCTGCTGCGGCTCTCGCAGCTCAACCGCCAGGCCTTGCACCGCCAGCCGGTGCGCTTCGCCGAACTGGTCCAGCGCGTGATCGACGGAATGGCCGCAGAACGCGCCGGCCGCGACGTCGAATTCGTGGTCGCGGATTTCCCGACCTGGCAGGTCGATCCCGGGCTCATGCAGCAGGTGTTCGTCAACCTCATCTCGAACGCGGTGAAATTCACGCGCGAGCGCCCGCGCGCGCGCGTCGAGATCGGCTATCGCATGGACGGCACGACGCTGGTGTGTTTCGTCCGGGACAACGGCGTGGGCTTCAACATGAAGTACATGAACAAGTTGTTTGGAGTCTTCCAGCGCCTGCACTCGGCCGACCAGTTCGAAGGCACGGGCGTCGGACTGTCGATCGTGCGCCGCATTGTCGAGCGCCACGGTGGCAAGGTCTGGGTGGATGGCGCCCAGGACCAGGGCGCGACGTTCTACTTCAGCCTGCCCGACGCCTGAAAGGCGCGTCGGCTCATGGGCTGGCGGCGATGCGATCGCGAAGCTTCAGGTCCAGCTTCGACAGGATCTGATTGCCGCGATCACCTCCGCAGTTGGTGACGGCCAGCAGCCCCACGTCACGATCCGGCACGAACCATGTGAGAGCGAACCACTTGAGGTTCGTGCCGTTGTGGCCATACGCCGTGGCGCCGAGACCCTCGAGCGGCGCGACCTGCAACCAGCCGAGCGCGTACGACTGACTGACGACCGTGTGCAGGGTGCGAAATGACGCAACGCTCAGGATTCCGGGCGTCCCCTGTTCCCCGGCCATGTGCGCCTGCAAGTAGCGCATGAAATCGTCCATGGTGGCGTGAACGCCGCCGGCTGGCCCCAGGGCGCGCGCAAGATCCGATCCCGGGCCCGCCTGGATCGCATTGAAACCGGTGGGAAAGGAATTGTGCCCCAGGGGCTGATCGAGCTGACCTGGCGTGCCGGGCGCTCCGAATCCCGTGTGTGTCATGCCGAGTGGCGTGAAGATCCGGGTAGTTAGCAGTGTCTCCCATGGCGTCTGCGCACGGGCTTCGAGCATGGCGCCGGCCACCACGTAGCCCAGGTTCGAATAAGACCAGTTGCCCGGCGGCACCTCCGGTGTCTCCGCCAGCAGTCTGGCGGTCCACGCGCGCCTTTTCTCCACCGTGGTTCCCGGAGCGTCGTCGTCCGCGCCGTCCCAGGGATCTTCACGTTTGAGTCCCGAGGTGTGCGACAGCAGCTGACGCAGCGTGATGTTCCGGAAGTCGGGGTTGATCGTGGCGTCGAGTTCCGGCCAGACATCGAGCGGCCTCGTGTCCCAGGTGATGAGCCCGTCTTCGACCAGCATCGCCGCGACGGTCGCCGTCATGGACTTGGTCAACGAGCTCACGTGCCATTCGTCGTCGACCGTGACCCTGACGTTGTTTTCGACCGACCGCACACCCGCGACGGCGCGTTCCACCACCTGGCCATGACGGATGATGATGACGCCGAGCGCAGGCGCGTTTTCCGTCGCGCGCGCCCATTCGACGATATCGCCGAGCTTGCCGTCACCCAGCGTCCCCGCGGCGGGAGCCGGCGGTGGCGCCAATGGCGTCGGTCTGCTGCTGCTGTCGGAGCCGCCGCACGCAGAGAAAAACACCGCGACGACCGCGATGCCCGCGATGCCGAGTCGAACCTGCCTGGCGCAGTACATGGCTGCCACCCCCTGCGACGAGGATACCCCGGGGCGGGCGAGGACCGACATGTTCCCGCACTAGGGACTGGACGCAATCCTCCGGCGCATCAACAGGTCGAGCGCGGCTACGGCTGCGTTGCCGCGGTCGCCCCCGCCATTACACACCACCAGCAAACCAGCATCGGCAGCCGGCGAAAACCAGGTGTTCGCGAACCAGCGGAGATTGGTGCCAGCATGAGTCAAACCGGGCTGACCCAGCTGCACCAGCTCCGGCGAGACACTCCAACCGAGCGCATATGACGAAACCACTTCGGTATGCAGGGTGTGGAACGAGGCGACCGTCAGGAGGCCCGGGGTCCCGCGTTCCCCGGACAGGTGCGCCTGAAGGTAGGCAGCGAAATCGTTCAACGTCACGTGGACGAGCCCCGCGGGTGCGATTGCGGCGAAATTGTCCGAACCGGGTCCGGGCGGGACTGGATCGAAGCCATTTCCACGGCTGTAGTGACCCAGCGGCTGATCGAGCAAGCCGCGCGTGCCCGGAGCCCCGAATCCGCTGCGCGTCATCCCGAGCGGCGCAAACACGCGCGTCGTGAGCAGGGTTTCATACGGTATCTGCGCGCGTGTTTCGAGCATGGCACCGGCCACCATGTAGCCGATGTTCGAGTAGGAATAGGTGCCTGCATCGAACTCCGGTGCCTCCGCGAGCAGTCGTGCGGCCCAGGCGCGCCGCTTCTGCATGTTGGTGCCGGCAGCGCCATCCGCAGCGCCCGACCAGTCGTCGTCCCGCTTCAGGCCGGAGCTGTGCGAGAGAAATTGCTTCAGCGTGGCGTTGGCGAATCCCGGGTGAATGTTGTTAGCCAGTTCGGGCCAGACATCGATGGGCCGTGTGTCCCAGGTGATGAGCCCGTCTTCCACGAGCAGCGCCGCGAGTGTCGAGGTCATGGACTTGGTGATCGAGCCCAGGTGCCATTGATCGTCCAGCGTGACGTGCACCGTCGCGTCCGCCGACCGCAGCCCCACGGCGCCGCGTTCGGCCACCTGTCCATGGCGAACGACGACGACCGCGAGCGCCGGCGCATTCTGCGAGGCGCGTGCCCACTCGATGAGTTCGTCGAGGCGACCATCGCCGACGGTACCCGGGGCGGGCTCGACCGGCGCGGGCAGCGCTGGGGGTCCCGCGGCGTCACCGCCGCCGCCGCACGCGGCGAGCGCCAGCGCGATAAGCACGACGAAACCCAATCGACGTGACCACGAAAACACGCTTTCTCCCCTCCGCGCCTATCTACTCCGGTGCTGGCGGTATGACCGGGGGACCCAGCGGAAGTTCAACAGGATCAGCTCGTGGCGACCGGCTTCGAGGTGCCGGGCGCCGCCTGCTCCAAAGGCGCCGCCTGTGCCCCGGGTACGGCCGGCGATACCGGTCCGGTCGCGGCAGGCAGCCTTGAAATGGCCGCCGATTCCTCCGCGGCGCGCTGCGTAGCGGGCAAGTCCGTCTTGTTAGCGTCCCGCTCGGCCTCGCGTGTCAGTACCACGATACTGATGCGCCGATTGACGGCACCGCGCGGATTGGCCGGGTCGAACAGCACCGAAGACGCCAGGCCCACCACGCGGGAGATCCGCTCGGTCGGCAGTTGGGCGCTCTCCATGGCGCGACGCGCCGCGTTGGCACGATCCGCGGACAGGTCCCAGTTGGAGACACCGCTGATGCCCGCATAGGGCGTGGCATCGGTGTGACCGGTGATGCTGATGCGATTCGGCACGGTACGCAGGTAGCCCGTGACCACGTGCAGGATCTCGTTCGTGTACGGCTTGAGACGCGAGCTGCCGAGATCGAACATCGGGCGGTTCTGCGCGTCGAGAATCTGGATGCGCAGTCCCTCGGGCGTGATGTCGAGCAGCAGCTGGTCCTTGAAGGGCTGCAGCGCCTGGCTCTTGGCGATGGCTTCCTTGAGATCCTGCATCAGCGCGTCGAGCTGCTTGCGTTCGAGCTGCTTCAACAGCTCGGCGGCCTCGGCGGCTTTCTGTTCCTTGGTCTTGAGATCGATGGGCGGCGCCGGCGACGTCATCACCGTCGAGCCGATGCGATCGGTCTTCTGCTGCGAGCTCTTCGGCGCATCCAGGCCACCGCCCAGGTTGATCGGCGAGGTGCTCGCGCCGCCCGGCCCCATCTGGCCCGGCGCGGGTTTCACGCTCTTGCCCGGCTCCATGCTGGGGTTCTTGAAGTAGTCGAAGATCGCGGCGCGTTGATCCTTGTTGACCGCCGTCACCAGCCACATCACCAGGAAGAATGCCATCATCGCCGTGACGAAGTCCGCGTAGGCGACCTTCCATGCGCCGCCGTGGTGGCCGCCGGCCACCTTCTTGATGCGCCTGATGTAGATAGGCCGCGCCGCCTGCTCGCCGCCCGTTTTCGGTTTGGCTGACATCGCGGCGTCAGGCGCTCTTGCGGCCCTTGAGCTCGTCTTCCAGGTCCGCGAAGGTCGGCCGCACTTCGCTGAACAGCAGCTTGCGCGCGAACTCGACGGCCACCGACGGCGCGTAGCCGCGCACGCTCGCCACCAGCGCCATCTTCACCACCTCGAAGGCCTTGCTGCCTTCGTTGGCCTTGGCCTCCATCGCCGAAGCGATCGGACCGACGAATCCATACGACACGAGGATGCCGAGGAAGGTGCCGACCAGCGCCGCACCCACCTTGTGACCGATGGTGGCCGTGTCCGCGCCTTCGAGCGAGGCCATGGTATTCACGATGCCCAGCACCGCGGCCACGATGCCGAAGCCCGGCAGCGCGTCGGCCACTTTCTGCACGGCATGCGCCGGCTCGTGGGCTTCCTTGTGATGCGTCTCGAGTTCGTATTCGAGCAGGCTCTCGAGCTCGTGCGGGTCGAGCGAGCCGCCCACCATCAGGCGCAGGCAGTCGGTGATGAACACGACCATGTGATGGTCGGCGAGCACCACCGGATACTTCTGGAACAGCGCGCTCTCTTCGGGCTTCTCGAGATCGCCTTCGATCGCGAGCAGGCCCTCCTTGCGAATCTTCATCAGGATTTCGTAGATCAGCTTGAGCAGCGTGACGTAATCCTCGCGCTTGTAGCGCGGGCCTTTGGGCAGCGCGAGCGCCTGCTGGAAAGCGATTTTGGAGATCTTCGGCGGGTTGCTCGTAAGGAAAGCGCCGAATGCGGCGCCCACGATGATGAGCACTTCGGTCGGGTGCCAAAGCGCGAGGATCTTGCCGCCTTCCAGAAGGAAGCCGCCAAGCACGCACACCAGAACGAGGACTGAACCGATGACCTGGATCATTTTTGAACGACCGACGAGTACTCCGGGACCATATGGCCCCTGCATCCGTATCGGCCCGGCCGCGGCAATATGAAGTGTGGCAATCCATTGCCGTTCGATTGGGAACCGCGTCTCGCCTGACGCGCTGCGACGCAGTAAAGTTGGCCATCCGGGTGCCCCAACCCGGCCCAGGGAGACACCAGTGTTGCTGCGAGCTGTGATTGCGTCGGTCGCGTTCTTTTGCATTTCCGTGGCGCAGGCCGACGAGCCGCAATGGCTCAAGGACGCGCGGGCGCGCGAATCCAAGCCCATCAAGGCCACGGCATTCAAGAGCAAGGACAACTGGTTCAGCGCAAAGGTGCCGGCCAAGGTGGTGGGCCCGGTCGTCAAGGAACAAGGGTCCTACTCGGTCGAGCTCAACATCGGCGGCGACAACCCCATCTACTGCGAGGTGGTGCCGGAAGGATTCGACACGGCCGACATGTTGCACCGGACCTACGACCTCACGCTGAAGCAGATCGAGGAAGGCCAGGGCAAGATCGAAGCGAAGGAGCTCGAATTCAGCGATGCCGGCGCGATCGGCAATGTCCCCTACCTGCAGACGCGCTGGATCTACACGACGAACAACGGCAAGGAATCGCTCGCCG
>Ga0207675_100003628_pt1 | contig 15050 bp, 13 predicted proteins | sample KBSSwiS42_FD_184305 | JGI IMG/M metagenome (GOLD analysis project Ga0207675, IMG submission 184305) | Switchgrass rhizosphere microbial communities from Kellogg Biological Station, Michigan, USA - KBS Switchgrass S4-2 (SPAdes) (version 2) | ecosystem: Host-associated > Plants > Roots >... | reverse complement strand
CGGCTGAAAGCGCCGCGCTGCGCGGTCGGCGCCATAACGAATGCCGCGAAACACCTGCAGGTCGGCGTCGGTGAAGCCGCGCACGCGGCCGGCGGTGGTGCGCACCGCGGGCCCGCGAGATGAGGCTGCGCCGGCCAGGGTGTACGCGCCCAGTCCGGCGCCGGTCAGTGCGGCGCCGGCCAGCACGACACGGCGCCGCGGCAGGTCGATGCGCTCAGTCACGCGGGAGGGCATCGCCCAGCGCCCAGTTCTGCACCAGCGATGGCCAGGCGGCCACGTCCTTGCCCGTCACGCCGCGCATGCCGAAGCCATGCCCGCCGCGATCGAACACGTGGAGCTCGCTGCGCACGCCGGCGGCACGCAGCGCCGCAAACATCAGCAGCGAATTCTCCACCGGCACGGAGTCATCGTCGGCCGCATGTATCAACAACGTCGGCGGCGTGTTGGCGCCCACGTGCAGATGCGGAGCGTATCGACCGAGCTCGGCGGCCGGAACGCCTGCTGCGAGCAGCTGGTTCGCCGATCCGACGTGGGCCGACGCTCCATCGGTGGCGATCACCGGGTACATGAGCACCGCGAAATCCGGGCGCGCCGGCAGATCGTCGGCGGCATCCACGCGCGCATAGGCCAGCGTGGGTTCGGTGAGCAGCCGCGCGACCGTGTGGCCGCCGGCGGAGAAACCCATGACGCCGAGGCGCTTGGCGCCGGTGGTGTCCGCCCGCGCGCGCAGCAGCCGCAGCGCGCGCATCGCGTCGTGCACCGGCGCGTCGGCGCCGGCCTGCCAGCCGTCCGCGGGCAGCCGGTACCGCAACACGGCGCAATCGAATCCGCGAGCCGCGAACCACTGCGCCGACTCGAAGCCCTCCTTGTCGATCACCACGCGCACGTAGGCGCCGCCGGGCACGATGAGCAGTGTCACGCCTTTCGGTTTTCCTTGCGCCGGGAACATCGTGAGCGTCGGCTTCGTCACGTGTTCGACGATGCGATCCTTCAGTGGCCCCTGCGGCGCACGCTCGGTGAAGGTTTCGCGCACGGTGACGTGAGCGCCGCCGGGCGCCCCGGCAGGCCAGAGCAGCTGCGTGTCGCCGCCGGGATCGCCGGTGGCCACACCGGCGGCCGGGGCCTCGGGAACGTGCAGGATCATGACCGCGAGAATGCAGCGGCGGACGGTGGCTGGCAATTGCATGAGTGCGAGTATGACGCGGGCGAACAAGAAGGGGACAGTCAGTGGACTGTCCCCTCGAATCACGCCATGTTACCCGCCCGCCTAACTAATACTTGAATCGCGCCCCGATGAAGAACTCGCGGCCCTGGTGGTGGTAGTACGACAGCCGGTTGCCCACCGAGTCGACCCACTGGTCGTCGAACTCGTCGGTCAGGTTGAGCGCTTCGAGCGATATCGTGAAGTGATCGTTGATGTTGTACGAGGAGGAGAAGTCGAGGTTGAACGTCGAGGCGGTGCCTTCCACGTCGTTGCCATTGCGTCCCGGCACCGTGGTCAGGTAGTCGGAGCGGTATGCCGCCGCGAACCGCGCGCTGAAGATCTTGTTGTCGAAGTACAGCGTGGCGTTGTAGGCGTGCTTGGACAGACCCGTGAGATCGGCGGTCGTCACCACCACACCGGTCGCGTCCAGGTAGTCGACTTCCGAATCGACGCCGGTGTAGTTGAGGATCGCGCCGAAATTGCTCCACACGCCGGGCAGGAAGGTGAAGGGCTGCTGGTAGCTGATTTCGAAGCCCTTGAGATCACCGCCGGGAGTGTTGGCGGGCAAGCTGAACTGCCAGTCGGCCGCGGGCGAGCAGCCGGCGACCGTGCCGCAGGCGGCGATCGCGACACTGTCGGGCAGACCGAGCGGGTTGCCGGTGAACGGCCGGGTCTCGCGAATGGTCTGCACGAACGAATCGATGTCCTTGTAGAACAGCGCGACCGAGAGCAGCGACTCCGGCGCGAAGTACCACTCGACCGCAAGATCGTAGGCGTTGGCGGTGAACGGTTTGAGGTCCGGGTTGCCGGCGGTCACGGTGCGGTTGTTGCCCGAGACGCTCACGGCCGCGCCCGGGTTCAGCTGGCCGAGATTCGGCCGGGTCAGGACCTTCGCCGCGGCGACGCGCATCAGCAGTTTGTCGCTGAAGTCGTACACCACGTTCAACGCCGGCAGCACGTCGTCATAGTCCCGCGAGACTTCCTGCAGTAACGGCGCGCCGCTGGTGAACGTGTAGCCATTGGAGGTCTGGTCGGTCTGCACGTAGCGCACGCCCACGTTGCCGCGCAAGGTGTGCGAACCCAGCGGGATATTGAAGTCGCCCTGCAGGTAGGCGCCGAGGTCGTCTTCCTCGACTTCATAGTTGTTGCCGAGCGCCGGCTGGATGCCCAGCGGATAGAGCGTCGGATTGTCGAGGTCGAGCGCATCCACGGCCGCATTGAGATCCGGGATCAACCAGGTGGTCACGGTGCCATTTGGGATGTCGAGACCGTTGCTCATCGACACCACGCGGCTGTAGCTGCTGATCGGAACCGCCGCCATGCCGGGCGGCAGGCTGCCTTCCACGTTGCCGGTCGTGCCGTTCGAGCGACGCGCCTCGGTCGATTTGAAGACGTAGTTCTTCCATTGCGGCCCGAACTTCAGCGAGAAGGATTCGGTGGCTTTCCATTCGAGATCGATGGACGCCGTCTGGAAGCTGTTGATCGTGCTTTGCGGACGCAGTCGGATCTGCGTCAGCGTCCAGGTGGCCGGATTGGCCACATCGGTGGTGCCGTAGCTGAAAAAGGGCAGCCGGTTGTTGTCGCGGTAGTCGTACGTGTAGCCGTCGACATTGTTCGCGTCGAACAACAGCGTCGTCTGCGTCGGGTTGTCGTGATTGGCCTCGGCGAAGCCCACCAGGGCATGCAGGCGGAAGGTTTCGCCAAACTTGTGGTCGCCGTCGAGCGTCACCTGCGTGAACTTGGTGTACAGGTTGTCGTGACGCGCCTCGGACCGGATGTCCACGTCGTTGAACACGCCGTAGACCAGCGTGTTGCTGCCGTCGATGACCGCGTTCACCGGGTTCACGTCGGTGATCGCGGCGGCGCCCGTGGTGCTGAACACCGGCGCCTCGAGGAACATCTCGTCGCGATGCGCGTTGAACTTCGCGTACATGGCGTCCAGCGAGAACTCGGTGTTGTCTCCCGGCCTGAATTGCAGTGATCCGGTCAGGCCGAGGCGCGACTGTTCATGCTGGTATTTGTCGTAGCGGGGAATACGCGGGCGGAAAGCCGCGTTGATCTGCGCCAGTGTCGGCGTGCCTGCATACGTCGGGTCGAGTGGGCCGAACGCACTGGTGCCCGCGCCGTTCTGCCAGCGCACCGTGCTCGATCCTTCGTCGGCGAGATTGCGATCGGTGTACGCCACCGACAGCAGCGCGCCGACCTTGTCATCGGCAAAGGTATTGCTGATCAGGAAGGCGGCGCGTGGATCGGCGCTTTCGTTCAGGTCGTTGTAGCCGAGCTGCGCGGATCCGGCGATGGTCAACCCGTTGAAGTCGAACGGCCGGCCGGTGCGCAGGTCGACGGTCGCGCCAAGCGAGCCTTCCTCGGTCGAGGCGGTCGCCGTCTTGCGCACGGTGAGGTTGCTGAACAGCTCGGATGCGAAAGTATTGAAGTCGAAATTGCGTCCGCGATTCGTGCCGCCGGCGGCGTCGGTGCTGCCGTTGGCGCTCATGGCCTCCACGCCGTTGATGCGCACACGCGTGAACTGCGGGCCGAGGCCGCGTACCGAGATCTGCCGGCCTTCGCCGGCGTCGCGCGCAATGACCACGCCGGGCACGCGTTGCAGCGACTCGGCGAGATTCAGATCCGGGAAATCGGCGATGTCTTCGGCGACGATCATGTCGATCGCGCCGACCTGTTCCTGCTTGGCATCGAGTGCCTTGTTGAGGCTGGCCCGGAAACCGGTTACCACCACCTCCTCGACATGCTCGGCGGACTCGCCGCTCTGGCTCGCCGCGCCATCCTGCGCGTTCGCCACGCCGACCACACCGCACAACGCGCTGGCCAGGGCCAGTCTGACGGAGCGAGAAATTTGCAGATTTTTCCCGCGCAATTCACTCGAATCTGCCATGGATGGTCCCTCTTGAATGCGCCCGTCCTTCCGGGACGCTTGACGATGTATCGCTGTGTCGCAGCAGCCTCGACCGTAGGTCGGCGGGGGCTTTATCCCACAGAAATGACACCGGTGGCAACCCCGATTCCCCGAGCCGGGAGAAATCCTTGTTTCTCATCGTTTAACGGCCGCTCTGTCGGGGAATCCGCGCCGACGTCCTGAAGCGGACTTGTCTTATCCATGCGACGACCTGCGCCGCGTGCGTCGGCCGCGGTCACGGGAGCACGCTGGGACTTCTGCCGCGCCCGAGGACAATTCCATGACTCCCGCAAAATCGCCTTCCTGGTTCACGCGCTGCGCGAAGCTCACGGCGCACGTCACCGGACGTCCAGCGACCTTCGTGCTCGCCGTCGTCGTCATAGTAGTTTGGGCGTTGAGCGGCCCGATCTTTCACTGGAGCGACACCTGGCAACTCGTGGTGAATACCGGCACCACGATCATCACGTTCCTCATGGTGTTCCTCATCCAGAGCACCCAGAACCGGGACGCCGTCGCGGTGCAGGTCAAACTCGACGAGCTGCTGCGCATTTCCGCTGGCGCGCACAACGTGCTCATGGACCTCGAGGAGCTCGAGGAGGCGGAGCTGGAGCGGATCCGGCTCGTGTACACGCAGCTCGCGGCCAAGGCGCGGCGTGGACTGGATGCCGGGCGCAGCGACGAAGGCATACCGGAGATCGGCGACCTTGCGGGTAAGAACTCAGCCGGCCAAAAATCCCGCAAGTCCTAGGGCCGGGAGCGCAGATTACGACTTTGCAAATCGACCGTCGTCGGTTCAGATAGCCCGGAGAGAGAACAACCATGAAAAACACACTGCTGATCGCGGCTTTGGCCGCCGCAACCTTCCTGTCCGGCTGCGAGACAGTCAAGACCACGAGCGCCGGCGCCGTGGGCGTCAACCGCAAGCAACAGATGCTGGTGGACAGCAAGACCATCGACGAGGGCGCGGCCCAGGCCTACGAGGCGGAACTGAAAGCCGCGCGCGACAAGGGCACGCTCAACACCGACAAGGCGCAGCTGGCGCGGGTCACCGCCATCGCCAGGCGCATCGTCGCCGCGACACCGACGTTTCGTTCCGATGCGGCGCAGTGGAACTGGCAGTTCAACGTGCAGAAGACCGACGAGCTGAACGCCTACTGCATGCCCGGCGGCCGCATCATGGTGTATTCCGGTCTCATCGATAAGCTGGACCTGTCGGACGCCGAAATCGCGACCGTGCTCGGTCACGAGATCGCGCACGCGCTGCGCGAACACACACGCGAGCGAGTGTCACGCGCCTATGCGCAGCAGCTGGTGTTGTCGGGTGCCGCCGCCGTGACCGGCGCGAGCGAGGGCACGGCCAACATCGCCAACATGATCGGCGAGGTGACGTTCCAGCTGCCATTCAGCCGCGAACAGGAATCCGAGGCCGACACCATCGGGCTCGAGCTCATGGCGCGCGCCGGCTACGACCCGCACGCCGCGCTGACGTTGTGGAACAAGATGAACGGCGCGGCGGGCGGCGGCAAGCCGCCGAAATTCCTGAGCACGCACCCGGCGCCGAAGGAACGCATCCACGACATCGAAAAGAACCTGCCGCGCGTGCTTCCGCTGTACGCGCAGGCCGGCAGGAAAGGCTAACTACCTCCGGGACACTGCCGCGACCGCGCGCCGGAACGCGACCAGCGCGGGCAGCGCGGCCAGCAACGTATCCGGCAGCAGCGGCTTGCGCGCCACCCAGACGGGCGCATCCGCGAGCCAGGGCACCTCGGCGTTCGCGGGATCGCCCGTGAGCATCACAGTCGGTACCGCATGGCCTAACAACCTGGCGAAGTCCTCGGCGACCTCGGTGCCGGTCATGCCGTACCCGAGGTTGTAGTCGACGATCAGCACGTCGAGGCGGCCGCGCAACGCGTCGACCTGCGCCAACGCCTGCTCTCCGCACGCGGCTTCACGCGTTTCGAACCCGGCCGAGCGCAACAGCAGCCCGGTGGAGCGGCGCATGTCCTGGTCATCGTCGACATGCAGGATCAGGCCGCGCTCGGCAGCTTCGGGGATCAGCGGAAGAACGTAGGCAAGCTGGGCTGACATGGAGCGCTCCGCTGGCAGGCGTTGTGCGGTTGGTCCGTCGGACAATTCTTCGTATGGCAACGAATCCCGTCAATAAGGACGATTCCTACGTCCCCTGTCAGAGACAGCGACGTGACCGCTACCAGTGTGGTCGCGCGAACATGAGAGCCAGATGAAACGCGGATTACGTTTTTGCTGCGCGGGCTCGAAACTACTGCAGGGCACGCGCGATTTCCTCGCGCAGCGCGGCGTACGACGGCGGGATCTCGATGACAGCGGTAGCACCGTTGCGCATGGCCGAGACCGCTTCGGCGACGTCGTCGGGATCGGTGATGACGAAGATCGGCAGGTTGCGATGCAACTCGCGCGCTTCGCGCAGGAACTCGTCGACCGGTTCCTCGCGCAGGTCATCGGCGATCACCAGGCAGGCGACGTCGGCAGCCCCGGTCCATTCGAGCGCGGCTTCCAGGGATTTGGGCCAGATCACGGTGCTGAAGCCACGCAGGGTCCGCAACACTTCGCGGGTGCGATTCGAGGATTGGCCGGCCACGACGATGGTGCGTGTCCGCTGAGTGCCGCCATTCGCGGCACTGCCGTCGATTTCTTGTGACCCCACCATCGCCGCGGCAGCATTGCATTGCGGGTGGCCTGGTCAAATACGTACTTACTCGTGTCCCGCGCGCGCGACCTATGGGCGGGGCGCAACAGCCATCATCATACGTACAAGTTCTGCCAGCGATCCGGCTTCCATCTTCTGCATGACGTGTGCGCGATGTATTTCAACGGTGCGCTGACTCACGCCCAGGTCGCCCGCGACCATCTTGTTTGCCTTGCCCTGCGTCACGAGATCCAGGACCTCGCGTTCGCGCGGACTCAGCGTCGCCAGCCGCTCGCGGATGCGGTCCGTGTGCCGCAGGCGCGCGCGGTACTCGGTGTCCCGCGCGAGGGCACGCTGCACGCGATCGAGTAATTCCTGATCGCGGAAAGGCTTCTGCAGGAAATCGAATGCGCCGTGTTGCATGGCCTCGACGGCCATCGGAATGTCGCCGTGCCCCGTGATGAAGATCACCGGTATGGTCGCGCCGCGCAGGTTGAGCTCATGCTGCATCTCGAGTCCGCTCATACCAGGCATTCGTACATCCAATACCAGACATCCGGGTTGCGAGGGGTCGTAGGCGGTGAGGAATTCCGGGCCGGATGCGTACGATTCGCAGGACAGCCCTGCCGACTTCAACAGCAGGCGCAGGGAATCGCGCACCGCGTCGTCGTCGTCGACCACGAACACCGTCTGCGGAAGATCTTTCATCTCGGCGTCTCCAGTTGCGCGGGAAGTACGAAGTAGAAACAGGCGCCGCGCGGCTGGTTGGCGCGATAACCCAGCCGCGCTTCGTGCGCCTTGATGATCGATCTGCTGATCGCGAGTCCGAGCCCGGTACCGGTGGGCTTCGTCGTGAAGAACGGTTCGAATATCCGCTGCTCGACTTCGCCGACGAGGCCGGGGCCCAGGTCGCTCACCGACACTTCGATGTCGCCGGTCTCCGTGGGCCGGGTCGCGATGCGCACTTCGAACCCCGCGCCGTTGCCCGCACCGCCGAACTCCGGGCGGATGCCGTCCGCGCTGATCCGGTAGTTGCCCCTGACATTGCCCTTTTCGTTGGTTTGGGCCTCGAAGGCGTTGTGAACCAGGTTCATCAGCACCTGCTGGATCTGCACCCCGTCGACCGTCACGCGCGGCAGCGAAGGTGCGAGGTCGAGCTCGAGACTGCCGTCGTGCACGCGCGCATCCGTCGCCAGCAGTGCGTGCACTTCACGGATCAGCTCGTTGATGTCCTGCACCTCGCGCCGCACGTCCTCGTTGCGCACCAGCGAGCGGATGCGGCGGATGATCTCCCCGGCACGCAGCGCCTGGCCCGAGATCTGCTCGAGCGCGCCGGAGATCTCCGGCATGTCCGGCGCGGGCAGGCGCAGCAACCGTGCGCAGGCCTGCGCGTAGTTGGCGATCGCCGCGAGCGGCTGGTTGAGCTCGTGCGAGATGCCCGCGGCCATCTCACCCATGGTTGCCAGGCGCGACACGTTGTTCATGCGCTCCAGTGCGCGGTGCGCCTCGCTCTCGGCACGCCGCTGGTCGGTGATGTCTTCGCCGGAGAGCATCACCCCGGTGGTGGCGTTGTTGGTGTCGCGCAGCGCGACGCCGCGCCAGGTGATGAAGCGATCTTCGCCGTCGGAGGCCCGCACGTGATACTCGCAGCTCTGCGGCTCGTCGCCACCGCTCATCAACAGCGCCCGGAAGGCGTTGCGCGCCACGGAGCGGTCGTCGGGCGCAACGCAGCCGTCCACCCAGTTGCTGTTCATGATCTGCGCAGCCTCGACCTTGAGCACGCGCAACGCACGCTGGTTGACCAGCTGCACGTGCCCCGCGCGATTGGTCGCCACCAGCATGACCTGCGCGAGATCGAGATACAGGCGATTGAGTTGCCGCTCGTGTTCGAGCGTGGCCAACGCCTTGCGGCGCAGCGAGGTGTCGTGCAGGAAGCCGACGAACTGCGGCGGCTCGGCACCGGGGATGCGGCCGACACTCAGGAAGACCGAGAACTCGCTGCCGTCGCGGTGCCGCACGCGTACGTCGCGTCCCTTGCCGAGGATATGCGCTTCACCGCCCGCGAGATAACGCCGTACGTGATCATCGTGGCCGGCGCGATCCGTCGACGTCATCAGCATGGTGACGTTGCGTCCGACTGCGTCGGCCGCGCGATAACCGAACATCTCCTCCGCCGAACGATTGAATGCAGTGATGCGCCCGCGATCATCCATGATCACGGCGGCATCAAACGTGGCCTCCAACAGGGCCAGGACGTCGGAAGAAGGCCCCCCCATGCGGCGCAACGATACTCCTTGCGCCGCCGCATTTGGCAAACCGCGGCCCGGACGGGCAGTTAGGGGTTGCCCTCAGGCCGAGGTGGCGTCCACGGTGCCCCGGAGCAGTTCGGCGTCGACCTGGGCTTCGGCGGCAAGCCAGTCCGCCAGCTCGTGCCCGGGCTCAAAGCCGCGTTCCATGGCGCGAAAGTAGGCGGCGCGGGCGATCAGGCCAGCCCGCTGTTCCGGATCCACGAAATTCGGCCGGTCGAGCGGTACGTCCGGCTCGGCATCGGTGCTGCGCCGGCGGAGGGTTCGCCTGGCCGGCTGGGCGGTCTCAGGATTCTTTGGGCGTGCCATCGCGTCTTCTCCTCCTCAACCCGCGAGAATCGGCATCGAAATGATCTGCACTCCGCGCCCGGTGCGCGGCACCCGCGATTCGAAGTCCGCGGGCTTGACGACCAGGATGTCCGCGGTCACGGCGTCCATGACGAATTCCGCGGTGTTGCCTATGAAAAATCGCTTGAGACCGGAGCGCGACACGACGCCCATCGCCACGATGGCGCAGCGCTCGCGCTTGGCGGTGCGCGGAATCACCTCGTTCGGCCGGCCTTCCACCAGGTGGCAGTGGCTGCGCTTGACCTCGAATCCGTCGACCGCGCGTGCCAGGTTGCGCTGGGCGATCTTCGCCAGCTCCTCGCGCTCGACGCCGAGATCGACCAGCGGACCGTCGGGCATGGCCGGCACCACCGGCAGCGCGGGTAACAGCGCGTGCAGTGCATGCAGCTCACCGCGCAGCGCGTGCACCAGCTGGGCGCCGGCGCGCAGGATCTGCCGGTCGAGATTCGTGGGCTTGGCATGCGCGTGCGACGGGTCGATCGCCGCCATGACGCGCGGCCGATGATAGAGGCGGCGGTTCTTCACCAGCAGCACCGGGATCGGGCACAGCCGCAACAGCTCCCAGTCGGTGTACGCCAGCAGCCAGCGCGCCGGGTGACGGCCGGTGCCGTGATGATTCTCGACCACCAGCAAGTCGGCCGAAATGCGTTGCGCCTTGCGGATGATGGCTTCGTAGGGCGGGAAGTCCCAGTCGGCGGCCACGTCCACGTCGATGCCATGCTTGCGCACACCCGCCGCAACCTTCTCGAGTTGTTCGCGGCGCGCGGTCTGCACCTCGCGCTGCCAGGATTTCAGGTCCACGTCGCGACCCTGCAGCGACTCGGCATACAGCGGCGTCGCGATATCGTGGAACAGTGTCAGCTGCGCGCCGAGACCCTTGGCGATCTGCGCGGCCTTGTTGACCGCGGGCAGGGCGCGCGCGGCGGGATTCTTCACGGCTACCAGGATTCTGCGGATCGGCTGCATGGCGCGAGGGTGGCGCATGCATTCCGGCAAATCATCGGGAAAACCACCTATGGGTGTGTCGGAGCGCCCCTACCTTCCGGCGATCGCGTCGTCGAGGAAGTGATGCAGCTCCGCGGAATCGTCGATGAGCCGGTGCGCGGCACTGCGCAAACGCGTCACCTGTTCGGATGACAGGGTGAACGACGTGGGAATGTGATCGAGATAGTCGCGCTCGGCGGCGTCCTGCAGCTGCTCGAAGGACAGCTCAACCAGGTCGACGTCGAACTTGTCGCAATCCGGGACGTCCACCGTCTGCTTGCAGCGCGTGGTGCGCACCTCGTGTTCCCAGCGTTTCACGCGCGCCCGCAGCAGGTTCATGGTCTCGAAACTGTAACGATTGAAGGTTGCGCTCACGACCGCGTCCATGACCTTCTTGATGCCGAGCGGCTCGGGGGACTGGGCGTACTTGCGGTCGAAACCGGTGCGCGCATCCACCACGACGAACAACATGCGGCGCGCGCGCGAAAAACCGTTGCGGCGCAGCGCATCCGTGACCGATTCGCCCAGGGCCACCTCGTCGAGGATGGCGCGCGCCCCGAGGTTGTCGGCGAATGCGCCGTCGGCGAGATGCAGGTAGGGGTAGTGGGTGCTGTCGAGGAACGACAGCAGGCGTTCGGCGCGCTCGCGGCGGTAGGCATCCTCCTCGGCATCCATCCGCTGTGCCAGGGCCGCCGGCGGCTGGTAGCCGCACTGGCCCGCGAAGGTCTGCATCACGAGCGGTGCGAAGTAGATGGGCGTGGCGGCGGAGGCGAAGACGGCGCGCGCCACCGGCACGGTCTTCGGATCCACGCAGATGCCGTTGAGCTGCTCGCGCGTGAACGCGAACGGCTTGGCGCGCACCAGGTCGGTGGCCGTCACGATCACCCGCGGCGAACGCGTCATGACGTCGTACACGGTCGCGCCGTCGAACAGGGTCTGGTCGAAGTACTCCACCTCGAGATCGCTGCGGCTGATGCGCGAGTTGGCGAGTCGTCCCCAGTTCACCGGCGCGAGCACCTTGTGCCACAGGTCCCCCTCCGTGTCGCGATCCAGGAAGCGCGCCGGGTAACTGTCGAAGGTCTCGTGGCCATGAATCGCGTAGTAGGCCGCCGTGAATGCGCCGCCCGAGACGGCGGAGATCAGGTCGACTTCATCGAGCAGCGAATGGCGCTCGCCCTCGGGGGTGGTCACCTGCAGGTCGCGCAGCGCCTCGAGTACGCCGTAGGAGAAGGCGGCGGCGCGTTTGCCGCCGCCCGAGAAAGTCAGCACCACGAATAGTTTGTCGGAATTGGCGGTGACGCCGGGTGCGGGCACGGGCGCGTTCAGTGGAACGGTTTCGTGGAGCGGCGACTCGCGTGCGGGCGCACTGCCACAGGAAGCGACGCCCAGTGCCATGCAGATCGCGACGGCGGCACGGCCCGCCAGCCCGAAGGAATTCATCCATTGCAGTATACGGCCGATGCGATCGCAGATTCCTCTAGTCGGCGCCCATGCGCCGGCGAATGCTGGCCACCTGCTCCCAGTCGAGCCCCGGCGCGTGGGGCTTGAGCTCGCGTTCGGCGAGTTCCAGCAGGCGCACCTCGGGCATGTCGACCGTGCCGAGCACGATGCCGAGCAGCTCGTGCGCGAGCTCCGGCGCCTGGATCTCCAGCCTGCGCCGCGGATTGCGCGCGTGCAGGTTGCGGGTCGCGCTGCCGCCGCAGCGGCGCATCAGGCGCAGCAATTCGTCCACCGCCGACTCGAGGCACTGCTGGGCATACAGGAACTCGCCGCGCAGGGCACGCACGTGGCAGTTCCAGGCGAGCAAGATCATGCTTTGCAGTGCGCCGTGCTCGTCGCGCGGCGCCGGCGCCGCGGTGAACGGCAGCGCCACGACGGCGCCGAGGGAGCCGCCGCCGGCATCGAAGTCATTCGGAAGTGGTTTGTCCATGCAGGGCAGCCTAACTGCCCGCCGCCGGTGCCGGCCACGACACCGGGCATTTGCTCATGACGTGAGCGCTATTGCCTGCGCAACAATGCCAGCTCGGCATCGGAGAACGGCAGGGGACGCGATTCACCCGGCTCGTACAGCAGGTCCATGATGGCGCGCCGGTAGTTTGCCGTGGCCTCGAGACGGGCCAGCAGCGACTGCATCCCGAACATCGTGCGGTTGGCCATGAACCAGTCCTTGGGGGTATTGATGCGGAACTTGTTCGGATTGTCGACGATGCTGATCCGCCAGGCGCGCTCGGCGAACTCGCGGGTGAAACGGAACGGGCCGTCGTGCAGCCACGGCTCGTAGAAGTTGTAGAGCATGTTGACGCTGTGATCGAAGTCAAAACGCGTCGAATCCGGGGTCACGTGAGCTTCCTTCAACTTACGTTGCACGGCCGCGGAGTCCCTCTCGAGCGCGGCCCGCATCACGGAGCGCCAGGTGCGCAGGTGATGTTGCGGAAAACGCTTCACGCAGCCGAAATCGAGTATCACGAGTTCGTCGCCGTCGAACAGGAAGTTGCCGGCGTGCGGGTCGGCGTGAAAAATCCCGTGCCGGAACAACGATTCGAAACAGAATTCCCACATGGCCAGACCGGCGCGATCGCGCTGCTCCTGGGTGGAATTGCGCAGGAAGGCGTCCAGCTTCTCGCCCTGTTCCAGCGAGGTGACGAGCACGCGCCGTCGCGACAGTTCCTGGTATACGCGCGGTATCCGGATGCCGGGGCGCCCGGCCCACAGGCGCCTGAACTCCTCCTGGTTGGCCGCTTCGATTCGATAGTCGCATTCCTCGGTGAAACGCTCGCGCAGCTCGGCCATGAATACCCCGCGTTCCTGGCCGCGGAACAGCAGCGAGCTCAGCCGGTCGAAGATCGCCGCGCTCCGCAGGTCTGCATCGATCGCCGCAACCACCTCCGGGTACTGCACCTTGACTGCCACCAGGTCGCCGCTCGCGAGCCGCGCGCGGTGCACCTGGCCGATGGATGCCGCCGCGAACGGCGCCGGCGACCACTCGGCGAACAGCTGGCGTGGCGGTTCACCGAACTCCTCGAGGAATACCTGGGCCACCGCGGCCGGGGACATGGCGCGGCTCGAGGTCTGGAGAGATTCGTATTCGATGCGTGCCTCGGGCGTCAGCACATAGTCGAGGTAGCCCAGGGTCTGGCCGACCTTCATGGCCAGCCCCTTGAGGTCGCCGAGGGTGTCGACGATGCCCCGCGCGATTGCCGTGTGAGTTCGCGCGGTAATGGCGTTGCGGTTTTCGTCGCTCGCGAGCATGCGTTCCAGCCACGCACCCATCAGGCGCGCGGAGGCCATGGCCGCGGTGCGCGACAGCGCCGCATTGCGGGCCAGCATCGAAGTCTTGATTCGCGCGACGCCGTCGTCCCTCTCGCCGAGGCCGAGCTCTTCCTCGTACAACTCGAGCAGCTTGAGCACGGGCCCCGGCATCGATTGTTTGCCGCCTTCCCAGGCGGCGATGGCGCCGTGCGCCACCTTGATCTCCGTCGCGAACTCGCGCTGCGTGAGACCCAGCATGTCGCGCAGGCGCCGCAGCCGCGAGGCCTCGCCGGATTTCTGGGCCTTGTTCCTTTTTCCCGCCATCGCGTGGCAGGGTAATAGATAGACTCCGGTGCCGCGAGCGAAGAATGCGCTGCTCATGACATGAGCACGAGCGCGCGCCGCTGGCAGGCCGTGGACGGCCAAGCGATACTCGCGGCGCAGGCCTGACTGCTTCACGAGGTTGACGTAATGCGGATGTCACGCCGCGAGCTGATCTTTGGCATCCCGTTGTTGCTGTGCGCGCTCGGCGCCGGCTTTCAATGGGGTATGACGCGGTGGGAGGCGCAGCGCTTCCCCGCGCCGGGCAGGATGGTGGACATCGGTGGACGCCGGCTGCACCTGCTTTGTGCAGGGGCGGGCGCGCCCACCGTGATCCTGGAGCCGAGCGGCCTCGGCTCGGTCCTGCAGTACGCCGCCGTGCAGTCAGCCCTGGCGAAAGACCAGCGGGTCTGCGCCTACGATCGCGCCGGCCAGGGCTGGAGCGATCCTTCGCCCGACCCTGCGGACGCGCTGCACCTGTCGGCGGACCTGGCCGCGCTGCTGTCGCGCAGCGGCGCGCCGGCGCCCTATCTACTGGTGGCGAGCTCCGCGGGCGGCATCACCGTCGACATGTATGCGCGCCAGCACCTGGACCAGGTGGCCGGGCTGGTGTTCCTGGATGCATTGACGGGCGAAGTGGCGCACTCGCTGCCGGGCATCGACCGGGTCACTGCCGCGGCCTGCCGCGCACGTACCGCGTCGTGGTTTGGCCTGCCGCGTCTGCTCGATCCGCTGGGATTGCGCGACCTTCCCCCCGGCGAGCGCGCCCGCGCGATTGCCATGACCTACCGCACCAGCACCCTGCAGACCGCCTGTTCGATCATGAAATCCATCGAAGACAGCTACTGGCAGATCGCGAAGACCCAACCCTTTCCCCAGCCGCTGCCGCTGGTCGTGCTGACGCACGACGATCCCGCCGGCATCATGCCGGGCCTGGATGACGGCAAGGAGCTGGCCGAATTCGAAATGTTCTGGCAGATGCTGCAGCAGGGAGTCGCTCACCAGAAGGGATACGGCGAGTACCGCAGGGTTCATTCCCGGCACCTGATCGCCACCGAG
>Ga0207675_100003627_pt1 | contig 15059 bp, 10 predicted proteins | sample KBSSwiS42_FD_184305 | JGI IMG/M metagenome (GOLD analysis project Ga0207675, IMG submission 184305) | Switchgrass rhizosphere microbial communities from Kellogg Biological Station, Michigan, USA - KBS Switchgrass S4-2 (SPAdes) (version 2) | ecosystem: Host-associated > Plants > Roots >... | reverse complement strand
TCGTCAAGATTGATCAGGACGCGAATCAGGCGCGAGTCGTTTTCTTGAAAGAGGGCAAGCCGCAGACGCTTTCGGCGGATAGTGTGCTCTGCACTATTCCGTTTTCTGTGTTACGCAACATTGAGTCGCCCGGACTGTCGGAGCGCAAGCGTGACTTGATAAAGCGCACGCGTTACGACGCAGTTTCGCGTGTTTACCTGCAGACCAAAAATCGTTTCTGGGAAGAGAAAGGATTGAACGGCTTCGCGTTCACGGAAGGTGCGATCGAGATTTGGCAACCGGCGTGGAGCCAACCTGGACCGCGCGGAATCCTGATGACGTATGCGCGTCCGGGAGAGGCAGAGCGAATCACAAACCTAAACGAGAAGGAACGAATTGAGACCACGCTAAAGCAACTTGACGGGATCTTTTCAGGTCTGCGCGGAAACTTTGAACGCGGCGCAACCAAGTGTTGGATGGATGACGAGTGGTCGCGCGGCGCGTGGGCGTTTGTTGGGTTCACTGATTTTTTCTCGGCCACTACACCGGATGGCCGCATCCATTTTGCCGGTGAACATCTCTCATTCGCTCCGTCGTGGATGCAGGGGGCGCTGTCGTCGGGTTTGAGAGCGGTGAAGGAGATCGACGAAACGCAGTATCGGACGGTGAACGCAGCTGCTGTTTAGTGTTCTTCCTCTTCGAGAAACAGGTCGTCAACTGGCATGGTCCAGCCCGGTAATGCCGGTTCTGCTTCGGCAAGCTCGCCCCTTTTGTAAACTGTCGGAGCCTCGGGAGCAGTCGCGCGATAAACGCGTACCACGTCTTCGCTCAACAAATCCACGTCCCACACAACGAGAGTGCCCGCGGCGAAGTAGTCCGCACGCTTTGCTGCCATTTGTCGCTCCGCGCCGTGACCGTAATCACTCTCGGTGCGGACCTCTACCGCGAAGGTTGGTGCACCGTCACCGAATTTCATCGTCATTTCACCCGTGTAGAACGCTGCGTCAGGACAGAAAGACTTACGATGAGGCAAGTCAACTACAAAGCCAACGTTGCCCCCAATTGCGTAACCTCTTCGGGTAGCCTTCTCATAAAGGCGAAGGGACATCGTGATTTCCTGAGCGGCGTGGCCACGACAAACGCCGAACGGTTGCAGGTGAACGATTCTTCCGTTAACGAGCTCAGCTTTGCCGTTGACCTTGTAGAGATCTTCAATTGTGGCTGCTCCTCTTGACGGCATACGCTGTTGGGAGTATATCACGGCACGGAGCATTGCGTTACGGCTTTGCGATCACTAACGGAGTTGCCTCAAGTTCGCGCCGGTAGAAAACACGCGGACGTTGCACGCTGCGCTTCTGTGGATCGCTGACGTTGGTTTCACCTTCAGTAAACGAGATCTCCAAGCCAAGACCACGACCTTGCGTCATCTTTTCCTGCTGCATCTGTGGCACGCGCTCAGTCGCGAAATCCAACCACTCTCGCGCGATAAGCAAACCGTCTTTCGGTTCTGTATCCGCAACCGGTGTCTTCAATCCTTCTTCAACAAGCGCGTAAGTCAAATATCCGTGGCCCAGTTGCGCCGCTTCGAGCGCGGCCTGAAAACTCTGCGCCGCAGTCAAAATGTACATGCCTTTTTCGTAAGCGAGTTGGGCCAGACCTTTCGAGTTCATTGGACCACGCCGCTTCTCTTCAGCTTCAAGCGCCTGACCTGAATTACACGCATCGATAATCAGCAACAGGTGGCCGGCATCCAGTTCTTCAACAGCCGCTTCCAACTCGAGGTCGGAAATACTGTGGGCCAGAACCGTCTTCAGACCTTCTTCCGTCAACTTCGTCCGATCACCCGTGTAACCCAGATCGTGCGGAATGAGATAGAAACGTTGTGACTGCGCGGTGCCGTGTCCCGCGTAATAAATGATCACAGTATCTTCCGGCTCGACTCGCTTCAACGAATCAAGCGGACCGGCTTTCAACGAAGGCGCGCCAGGTTCGCCTGCGAGTCGTTTGATAGCCGCGAGAATATTTGCCTTGGTCGCGTCCTGATCCAACAGTTGCACCACCTCGACGCGCTCAAACTCACCGATCTGCGCTTGCCTGCGGCGGACTTCTTCACCAAAACTGCGCGCGTCCGCAGTCGCATACTTCAGCTTGTACTGCGGATTGGCGTACTCATTTACACCGACAGCAATGATGTAAGCCGTACCTTTGCGCTTCAAACTATCAGCGCCTGCAAAAACCAGCGGCGCGTCTTTGCTCTTCACGTTGTCACGATTAAACGCATACGCCACGAGCCGATTTGGTCCAGCCGTGACAGTGATCTCTTCCTCTAGTGACACTGACGACTGGCCCTTCAGTACGTCGCCGTGCCAAACCTTCACCAACGAACCGTTGCGAAACAGTCGTACATCGCGCGCGCCCGCGCCTTGCGCATTCTCTTTGTCAGCAGAAGCGTCGGTAACGTCGATCTTCACTTTCACCGTGCGCGAAGCGATCGCAGCGTCGGGAGCTTGCTGAGCGGCGTCTGGCGGCCGGATGAGCGACAACTTCACGATCGGTTGGCGTCGATCTTTCTTCGACACGTCCTGCGAAACGCGCGGCCGCTTTCCTGCAAATACGTCCGACAACAAACCCGGATAGTAAAACTCGTTGAAGAACCACTCGATCGGCGCAACGTTAAACGTCTCCTGGTTGTAACGCCAAAGGATCTGGTTCCACGAAACTGGCGTTCCGTCAAACAGGCCTTGCGGTGTAACGACCATCCACTCGCCGCCGTCGTCCAATGAAATGAGCGTCAACAAGTGTTCGCCTGTTTTTGCGTCCCACAAAAACGTGCTGCCGTCGTCGCTCGCTGAGGCGAGCAGTCGCCCATCCGGACTGAAGTCGAGCGATTCGATGTTCGACGTGTGGCCTGTCAGTGTGGCGAGTTCACGGCTAGTGGCGAGGTCCCAGATCTTAATCGTGTTATCAGTGCCGCCCGTCGCAAGCAGTTTGCCGTCGCGACTAAACACCACTTTGTCTACAGCTCGACCGTGGCCTTTCAACGATCCGATCTCGCGCCCCGACGCGACGTCCCAAATCTTCACCTGACCGATTGCTTCAACTTTCAGGTCCTTCAGCAGGTCCTGCGGATCACTCGACTTCGAGCCTTTCGGCTTTTTGCCACTCATCGCGCCGCTCATCATTGCCGCCACATCGATATTCGCTTTCGACTCAACACCGCCGGTAACGATCGTGCGTCCGTCAGGACTGAAAGCAAACGACGTAACTGTGCGGCCCATCGTACCGGCTGCTATCCCACCCATCATATTGGTCATTATCGCGGCGATGTCAGCCATGTTTGGCATCTGCGGCATCTGGCCCGGCCTCATTACGGGTGCGGTGATTGAACTCATCGGCGAACTCGTCAGGTCCCGCAACTTGCTTCCCGATTGCACGTCCCAAAGCGACACTTGGCCCATCGGCCCCATCATCGCTATAACTCGCCCGTCAGCATTGAAAGCAGCATCGTTGGGGATCTCGTTTGATACCAACGACCGCAATTCGCGTCCGCTCTTAACGTCCCAGATCTTGACCTGACTCCCACGCGCGTACGAGGTTGGACTCACTGGCGCCTGTCCCTGCAGTTCGACGGCGCTATAGACAACCGCGAGCATCGTTCCGTCTGGACTAAACCGCATCTTGTCCACCGTTCCAGTCTCACCAGAGGGCGCAAGCTGATACAACTGCTTTCCACTCCGCGACTCAACCAGCGAAAACACGTTGTTTCCCGGCTTCATCACCGCTACCACTCGCCCGTCAGGACTCGGAACTCCATACGTTTTTTCTGATAACGATGACAGAGGTGTTAAGCGCAGACCACGTCCGGTGCGCAGGTCCCAACGCGTACGGCCGCCGGACGAAAGCTGTGTTCCGTCCGGACTGAACGCCACGTTGTAAGCCATGTTTGTGCGACCGTTCACACTCGACACTCTCTTGCCCGTTTCCGCTTCCCAAATAATCGTGTCCGTACCGAAACCACCTGTCGCGATCCGTTTTCCGTCTTCGGCGAACGCAATATACGCGTCGGCTTGCGAAAAGCCGCCGATGTTTGGAACTTTCAACTGCGTCAACTCACGACCAGTCGCAACCTCCCAAATCTTCACCACATAATTTTCAGACAACGCGAGCAGCCGTCCGTCGCGGCTGAATTTGATCTGACTAAATTCTTTCGCCGTCGGCCCAAGGTTCTGTTCCTTCTTCGTATCGACGTCCCACAGCTTCAAACGTTTGTCGACGGTTCCGGCTGCAAGCAGGTGACCGTCAGGACCGAATGAAAAGCTGATCGTGTCGATGCGGTCGTTTGAGATCTTGACGCGCCGCACTTCACGTCCACTCGCCAGATCGACAACGCGAACGTGATCGTCGTCCACAAGCGACACGAGCTGCGTGCCATCAGCAGAAAGCGTGAATCCACCGTCGGTGCCGTTGTAGCCGGAAGTCTCGATCGAACTCGCTTCCAACGTGCGCAATTCCAGCCCGGTGTTTAGGTCCCAAACACGAGCCGCGTCACTCACAGTCACAATTCGATTATCGGAAGGGAAGCCGATGAAATAAACGCCAAACGCTGCGGTCATCGCCGCTTGTGGACCAGCAAGCGTGCGGACTTCTCGCCCGCTGTTGACGTCCCAAATCTTCACTGAGTTATCGGCAGTCGATGTAGCTATGAAACGACTGTCGCGGCTAAACGCGATGAACGGTGCGAGGCCCGGCGCGGCTTGTCCGCTGCTGGAAAGATCGCGCAACTTCCGATTCGTCGCAGTCTCCCAAAGCTTGATCGTGTTGCTGCGAAAGGTGCCGGTTGCTAACAAACGTCCGTCAGGGCTGAAGACCATTCGCGTCGCGCCGTAGAAGTTGTTGTAGCCGGTTTGGAGAACGAGTTCCGGCTTTGCTTCACGCGACTGTTGCGCCTGTTGGGTGTTGGTGGAAGGTTGACTTGGCGGCTCGATTCCGAGGCCGCGCTTGTCGGGCGGTGTCGGAGATGGGGATTGCGCTGAGACAAGACCACTCAGCCAAAACAGAATAACCAGACACGGATAAAGGCGGGTACCTCTCATAAAAGCCTCTTAAAACTGCGTGTGTTCCAAAACCAGCAAACCGACCGCAATCGCTGCCAGTACATACATCAGCGGATGCACGTCTTTACTTCTGCCGGTAACGAGATAAAGGCCAACGTGCGAGATGAAGCCCCAGAGTATTCCCTGGGTTATGGAAAAGGTCAGGGGGATGAGGATTATAGTCAAAAATGCGGGCAAGCCTTCTTCAATTCTTGTGAAATTGATCTGACCCACACTCTTGAACATCGCGGCGCCAACAAGAATCAGCACGGGCGCCGTCGCATACGGTGGAACCATCGCCGCCAATGGCGCTAAAAAGAAACACGGCAAAAAGCAGAGCGCAGTAAACACCGACGTCCAACCCGTGCGACCACCGCTGCTGATGCCGGCGATGCTTTCAATGTATGCCGTGCCGGAAGACGTGCCGGCCAACCCGGCGCCAAACGTCGCCACTGAATCGACTATCAGACCCTGTCGCAGATTGCGCGGATTGCCGTTTTCGTCTAGTAGATCCGCAGCGTGCGCGACGCCGATGAAAGTCGAGATCGAGTCGAATAGATCGGTGAAGAGTATGCCGATGATTGCGGGCAGCAGCGATAATTTCAAAGCGCCAAGAACGTCAAGCTTCAAAAAAACGGTTTTGAAATCCGGGGTACTGACGATCTGATCGGGAGCTTTTACTTGTCCTGCGAGCCACGCGATCAACGTCACTGCAAAGATGCCCGCGAGATACGCGAGGGCACTGCGGCGAATCGATAAAACCACTGTGACCATCAGTCCGAGTATTGCGAGAAGCGTTGTGAAGTTGAGTGTTCCGAGTTTGACGAAGGTGACGGGATCGGAAGTGATGAGTCCTGCGTTCTTCAGACCAATGAACGTCAGAAAGATGCCAATGCCCGCGGCAGTGGCGATTCTCAACTCCGAAGGAATCGCCTTCGCAATCGTTTCGCGTATCGGCGTCACAGAAATCAGCAGAAAGAGCACGCCGGCCCAGAAAACGATACCGAGTGCAACTTGCCACCAAACTTTCTGAGTGAGAATGACAGTAAAAGTGAAGTAGGCGTTGATACCCATTCCGGGCGCAACCGCAAAAGGCAGTTTCGCGTAAACGCCCATCAACAGTGTCATCAGAAAACAGACGAGCACCGTAGCAGTCAACACGCCGCTGAAAGCCATGCCGGTTCCAGGTGTCGATAGAATCGACGGATTCACCACGACGATGTAAGCCATCGTGAAGAAGGTGGTGACTCCGGCAATGGCCTCTGTGCGTAGGTCGGGTTTAGCCACGGATTTGCGCGGGTTAATTTGTCATAACCCGTGGCCCAAAGACAACAAACCCGAAGCCTCGCGACTTCGGGTCGTTGTACTCAACGCGGAAGTTCGCGCCGGATTCCCTCACGACCTTGAGACATTTGTTGTAAACTGCGGAGAATAATTAAGTTAGCGTATGCAGGCGCCGGAAGAAATAACTGAGCTGCTGATTGATTGGGGCAAGGGCGACCAGGCCGCTCTCGCGTGACGGGAAACCACTCGCGTGTACGCGCGGAAATCTGGTGCGCGATGCGGTGCTGATTACAGATCAAAAATGAGTAGGAGTTTGAATGGACTATCGCGTACTCATCACGACGTTTGGCATTATCTTTCTCGCCGAGATGGGCGACAAAACCCAACTTGCGGCAATGACAATGGCCGCGCAGACGAAACGCCCGTGGGCTGTGTTTGTCGGCGCAAGTCTCGCGCTTGCGGCTGTATCAGGACTCGGCGTTGTAGTGGGTAGCGTGATCGGAGAGTACATTCCGCTTGAATGGGTAAAACGCGCGGCGGCCGTCGCGTTTATCATCATTGGAATACTAATGCTCGCCGGAAAGTTTTAACCACGAACACATGCCCCAGACTCCCCACATCGAACGTCACTTCACCTCGAGTGAAGTGGTCCGCGACGTAGTGATCGGCATGGCGGATGGTCTAACGGTTCCGTTTGCGCTTGCCGCAGGACTCACCGGCGCGATTGCGCAAACGGGGATTATCGTTACGGCGGGGCTGGCTGAAATCGCCGCGGGCTCAATCGCGATGGGGCTCGGCGGTTATCTCGCAGCGAAGAGCGACGCCGAACACTACGCGAAAGAACGTGAACGTGAGAAGCGTGAGGTCGCAGAGATTCCGCACGAAGAGATGCGCGAAGTGGCCGAGGTGTTTCAGGCTTATGGCTTGAACGAAGAAGAGACGTGGCCCATCGTGCAGGCTTTGAAACGACAGCCGCGCAACTGGGTCGACTTCATGATGCGTTTCGAACTCGGACTCGAAAAGCCGGAGCCCGGCCGGGCTTTAACCAGCGCACTTACGATCGCCGGTGCTTACATCGCAGGCGGAATGATTCCACTCGCGCCTTACATCTTTGCTGAGTCTGCGTCCTCGGCGTTGCTGCTCTCGGTGGTGCTAACGCTCGTCGCGCTCTTGGTTTTTGGTTTTGTAAAAGGAAGGTTCACCGGCACACGCCCCGTGCGAAGCGCCCTGCAAACAGCATTCATCGGCAGCGTCGCCGCAGGCGCAGCCTTCGCCATCGCGCGTTTGATTGGTGGCTGAGTTTTGCTTCACAAGGTTTCCGCCACGGATTTCACAATTCTTCCCGCCGCCGCTTCATACTCTTCCGTCGCCGACTTGAGATGTTTTCCCGTCGGCTTAGCCGCCTGGTGTGAGGCGAGGCTATGCCTCGCCGTTGGGCTCAAGAAACTAGCGGGGCTGTGCCCCTAGTTCGGGCTGTGCCCGAGAGGTCATAGGGCCAAAGGCCATACCAAGGGCACAGCCCACTTTTTTCATTTAAGCGAACTGCGAGGCGGAGCCTCACCTCACATCAGGCGGCTAAGCCGCTCCGGCGGGATTGTTCGTAGCCTGCGTTGAACTATTTGCGCGCCAGGACCACGGGGGCGTTCTCGGCGGCGCGGATGCTCTCGTAGAACTTCCTCACGACGTCGTACTGATTCGCTGGAATGGTTGTCGCACGCTGCGATAGCCGGCGTTTGAAAACCAACTCACCATTAGCCACTTCATAACTCGTCGTGTAAGAACCAAACGGTGTTTCGAGCTTCACCGCGTCCGGAACTTCATCGACAGCGAAACCCGCCGGCAGTTTTACATTCACTGTTTCTGAATAAGAGTTCGCGCGCAGCACAACCGGATGCGTGCGTTGCTGCGATGTCAACGAGAGCGTCTCACGCCGCGAAACAACTGCCGGTTTGAAAACCAACAACCGATCCTGCATCAACTGCCCATACGCTGATGCACTGAACTCCACATTCAACGTGAACTTTCCATCCGTCGCATTGTCGCTCGGTTCAACCTTCTGCAAACGCGCAGCAGTTGCTCCGTTCGTCAACCAGCGCTCGATCATCCCGTGATAATCCGGTTTCGAAAGCTGGCGAAACTCGGTGCGGAACCTCGCGGCCATCTGTCCGTTGGCCAGTTCCTGAATCTTGCCGGCGATCCCTCCGTCGGCCTGGAGTTGCAACGTCGCTGTGCGTTGGAGCAGGTTCATCTCCGGCGGCGTCGTCGGCATCTTCACCAATTCGGTTGATGCTTTTGAATCAACCAGTGCAAGGCTGCCCTGCAAGTAGTAAGGCAGATCCCCGAGCGGCGTTTCGCCATCCGTCGGATCGAAGATCAACAAGCGACCAAGTTTGGCGTGCTCAATGATCGTGCTGGCTTGCGTCTGTTCACTGACTTTCACCGCGATAATGCAGTGGTTGAACTGCTGCGGCGACGGCCAGTTGGCACGAACATAATTCGGATCCCCCGAGTAGATACTCACCGGAATCGCATCGATGCCGACCACTTTCAACATCGCGCGCATCAGATTTGCTTTGTCTTTACAGTCGCCGTACGACTTCGCAAACACTTCGGTGGAAGTGTGCGGACGATAACCACCTCCACGTCCCAGACCCGTTTGAATCGAGATGTATTGAATGTTTTGAACGTACGTCGCAATGGCGCGAATCTTGTCGTACTCCGTTTTCGCCAGCGCCGTCAGTTCATACGCTTTCCTCGCGAGCGCGTCATCAACTTGAACCTGCGGATCCTCGAGTTCACTCATCCACGCGGCAACGTCAGACCAGTTGGCGAACGTTTTGATCGTCAGTTGCGGCGTACTCGCCGGCGGGTAATAACTCACCGCCAGACGCGGAACGAGGTTGCTGACGCTCGGACTCATAGGCTCTTCCGCAACCGGCGCAAGATTCGAAAGCTCCCACGTATAACTCGTGCCATTAACACGCGGCTCAACATTTGGATGGTTGAACGTCACAGCCTCAGCACGCCAACCGGTTGGCAGCACGAGCGTATATCTCGAACTGATCACCGGCAGTGAACTCTGGAAGGCCCAGTCTGACTGGCTAAAAACTGACTTATCTTCGCGCGTGTAGCTGTAAGCAAACACACACCCGACATTTGCATCGGACGTGCCCAAAATACTCTTTACGCGATACTCGTTATAGACGTCGTTCAGATCGCCGGCTATGTCTGCCGTATCGTCTTTGCCGTAACGCTTCGTTTCGCTACCAGGACGAACGAGCCACGCACGCAGGTCTTTCACCTTGCTGAAATCAGGAATGTAACCAACGCGGGCCACGGCATACTCGCGACCTTCGCGCTGCAGGATGCGAACGGCGTAGTTGTAGACCTCGTTGATGCGTCCTTCCGAGTCGACAGTCGTAACCGACTCGTCAACAAGAACGACCGCCGACACGTCTTTTTCGTAGTTTGGCACCTTGATGGCCGATGCCTGCTGCACCCAAACAGGAGCTTCATCGCCGGCTGCCGCCGCTTTCGCGGGCATTGCAAAGAACAACAGACCAACAAGAGCTATAAGCCAAACTCTCATCTTTTTATTCTCCATCTGTGTTTACCCGTTCCTTAATTGGACGCTGTCGTGGCTTGTTTTAGCGCGAGGCTGTGATTGTCCTGCTTGTGCAGTTGATCGAAGTAAGCCTTGAGTTGCGGATACGACTCCACGGGATACAGCATTGAGCCTCCACCACCAAAGAAGAACGTGCGCTTGTAGACCAGCGTTTTGCCGTCGGAAGTAACTGACAACGCCGGCTTGTATTCAGAGATTTTTCCGCTACCGAACGGCGCCGGCGCATCAGCGTTATCAAGCGCGTACCCCGCGGGAATCTGGATATCGACGCGATCGTCTTCGGCCCACGGGTAGTGGAAATAGATCTCATACTTGCGCGAAGCAGTAGTGAAGAGTGGTCCAACACCATACTGAAAGAACGCAGGTTGAAGGAACAGACGCTTACCGGTGCGTTGCGCATAACCCGGAACACGAACATGGAATGAATAGACGAGCGGCTTGTTGTCATCGGTTACGTTCTCGATCTTGATGTTAGTAACGTCGGCAGCGCTCATCCGTTCCTTCATTTCCGCCTTGAAACCGTCCTCGCGCTCTGTTTCTGACTCTTCGTCAATCTCTTCTCTGCGTTCGATGGCGAAGTGGCCCGAGTACTCGACGCTGACATCACCTTCAAGAGTGCCGTCATCGAGAAGCTTAAGCGTCGCGCGTCGCTTTATCGTCGACTTTTCAGGCGGTGACATCGGCGTATCGACCCAAACCGGTTGCTTCGGGTCGGTAATCAACGCCTGCTCGCCTTCTTCCTGCCAGCGCAACATTCCAAACGGGATGTAGTTGAACCCAGGATTGAAAAACTTCCACGCGCCACCGACGTTGACCGCAATGTTCTGTGGATCGATGAAGTAACCGTTCGGAAGGCTCTTGTCGAAAAAGATGTCGCCGCGATCGGGTGCAAGCACGATGCGCGCATCGAAACCCGCGGCGTTTGCCAGCGCAGCGAAAAGAAGGTCGATGTCGCCGCCTGTTCCCATGCCGCGCTTCAGCGTGTCTGACGGATTCTTGTTTTCTTTAAGTTTGGCGCGTTCGTCCGGAGTGAGTCCGGACGCGTCGTTGCTCGTGTTCTTGATCTTTGTGCGGCAAAACTCAAACAGCCGCGCCAGTTTTTCGTCATCGGTCTTTGCGTCGGCGACGAGGGACGCGGCCGTCTGCTTCACTTCATCATTCGGTTTAATGAGTGATTTGTTGTCGTTATAAAAGCCCTTGGCTAGCTCAAGCCAGTATTTATCCGGATCGGGTTTTTCGCTGCTGCGCGAATAGAAGACGAGCATCCAGGTTCTAACCTGGTCTTCGGGAGGCATGCGCGGTTCTTCCTGCATCGCGGGCATGTCGGTCATTGTGGTGAGGTAGAACCCGTTCTTCTGCTTAACCCACGGCGTCGCTTTGCCGTGCAACACTATGGAGCTGAAGCTTAGGTCTTGGAACGCAAACGGTTTGACAAGGTACTGCACGCGCTGGACCGGAATATCACGCTGGAATTGCAGCCGCAGGTAGTGGGCGCTCTCCCTTTTGCGTACTTCGCGCCAGCGGTACTCAATGATGCATCCCGGCTCGACAGCAGGCATCGCAAACGAACGTGCCTTAACTTTTACACCACTGGTCTTAACGATTGTCCGTTCGAAAATGTCCTCTTTCTTGAGGAAAACGATCGATCCGTCCGGCTTGATGGTCCTGCCGGCGATGTCTTTGATTTCGATCTTACTGCCATACAGGTTGCCGAACGGCAAATCGATCTTGCTCTGCGACTCACGGCCGCGGTCGGTGAAAACCTTCACGCGGAGATAATGGTTGAAAATCAGGTCACCTTCCTCGTTGTCGTCCATGCGAACTTCCCAAAACAGCCCTTCCGCGTCCGCCTCTTTCTCCACCACCGGGCTCTTTAGCGCCAATTCGGCGGGGTCGATTGGCTTCCAATCTTCGGCAGCGGCGGTTGTTGGCGCCAGGGCCGTCAGAACCAACAAACACACGCACAGAGCAATCTGGGAGTAAAAAGGGGGAATTCTCATCTGTTTACCTTTCGCTTGTAGACAACTTCTATCGAGAGCAAGATTTCCGAGGACACCACTTGAGGTTTCCCAATCGGAACGAATTTTAACCGAGAATTTGCCGCGTATTCAACCGAATCGTATAATTCAGTGCATTACTCAGCAACAACGAACAGCGCCAGCAACATCAGGAGGCAAACCGGAATGGCTACCGAACTAAAACGCTCAGAATCGATGGACCGAATCGCCGAACTACTCGGCGCAGACGCTTCGAAACTTCTGGACCACACCTCGCAGACGATCTCCAAGGATCACCTGCAAGTGCCGGGACCGGATTTCATCGATCGCGTTTGGAGTGCCTCCGATCGTTCGCCAAGTGTGCTGCGTTCGCTTCAAACGCTGTTCGACAACGGCCGGCTTGCCGGCACTGGTTACCTTTCAATCCTTCCGGTGGACCAGGGCATCGAACATTCCGCGGGCGCATCGTTCGCCCCGAACCCGCAGTATTTTGATCCGGAAAACATCGTCAAGCTGGCGATTGAAGGCGGTTGCAACGCGGTGGCTTCTACTTTCGGTGTGCTGGGCTCAGTCGCCCGAAAGTACGCGCACAAGATCCCGTTCATCGTGAAGATCAATCACAACGAGCTGCTCACGTTGCCGAATAAGTTCGATCAGGTCTTGTTTGGCACCGTCAAAGAAGCACACAACCTGGGTGCTGTGGCTGTCGGCGCAACGATCTATTTCGGTTCTGACGAGTCCACACGCCAGATCATCGAGATCAGCGAAGCATTTGCCGAGGCCCATGAACTTGGCATGGCTTGCATATTGTGGTGTTACCTGCGGAACCCAAAATTCAAAACCCCGGAAGGTGACATGCACGCTTCGGCCGATCTCACCAGCCAGGCGAATCACCTCGGCGTGACGATTCAGGCCGATATCATCAAGCAGAAGCTTCCCGAGCGAAACGGCGGCTACAAAGCTGTCGAAGCCGCGTTGGGTAGTTCCTACGGTAAGACCAGCAAACTCGTTTACGAAAAACTGACCAGTGACAACCCAATCGATCTCGTCCGCTACCAGGTGGCAAACTGCTACATGGGCCGCTGCGGTTTGATTAACTCAGGCGGCGAATCGAAGGGCGCCAGCGACCTGGCGGAAGCAGTGCGCACAGCCGTCATCAACAAACGCGGCGGCGGCATGGGACTGATCTCCGGCCGCAAGGCGTTCCAGCGTCCAATGAATGAAGGCGTGCAGTTACTGAACTCGATTCAGGACGTTTACCTGGCGGAAGAGATCACGGTCGCCTAATTGTTAATAAAATTCGTGTAGTTAAGGGCCAAATCCAATTGGCCCTCCTCACTCGTATATCTTGAGGCCTTGCGACCCGAACAAGCACAAGAGAACGATATTGAACTGCTGCAGGCGATCGTGGCCCGGGACGAGGCTGCCCTGGCAGAGCTCTACGATCACTACCGCGTAATCCTGTTTGGGTTGCTGATGCGTATATTGAGTAACCGCGAGGAAGCGGAAGATGTGCTCCAGGAAGTGTTTTTGCAGGTGTGGCGGCGTGCGGCAGATTTCGACGCGAATCGCGGACGGCCGTTCACATGGCTCGTGACCATGACGCGAAGCCGCGGCATCGATCGGCTGCGCACGCTTGCGGCGCGCGAACGAGTTGCGATTGCCGGCGCCAGAGATGAGTCGGAAGCGGTTTCCGATGCTGCGAGTGACGCGTTCAGATCCGAACAACGCGGACTTGTAACAAACGCACTGGCCCAACTCCCCGACGACCAGAAGCGGCCCCTGATGCTCGCCTATTTTGATGGACTCACGCAATCAGAGATTGCTGCGCGCCTCGGAGCGCCGCTTGGAACGGTTAAGACGCGCATGCGAACCGGCATGATGAAATTGCGCGAACTGCTCGCTGGGAAAGACGCGAGTTTTGGATTTTGAGGAAGATGGGCCACGACGATTACAAAGAGATGATTCCGGCTCACGCGCTCTTGGCGCTCGATGCGTCAGATGAACGTGCGTTGAATGAACATCTCGCTACGTGCGCCGAATGCCGCAGCGATGTGGCTGAGTGGGAGGCTACAGCCGCGAGCCTCGCCCTGGGTGCTAAACCAATGGAACCATCACCACAAGTTCGCGAGAAGATTTTGACTGGTATTCGTTCGGAAGAACCTTCACTTGCGGGTCGATCCCTTTCTGAAAAATCCCTTTCTGAAAAATCCGGTTCTGAAAAATCCGGTTTTAATGTGATCCCCTTTGGCCCTACGCCACGAAACCTCTGGAACTCTCTCGGCTCGCTCGGTTCAATCGCCGCCGTCATCCTGTTTGCGGCTCTGATTGTCGGCATCGTCGTACTCTGGCAACAGAACCGCCGGCTCCGGCAAGAGAACGAACTGGTCCAGATCCTTTCTTCTCCGGGAGCCAGACTGAAGGAGCTGAAAGGGACGACCGAGGCGCCGGGCGCAAGTGCGAAGATGGTTTTCGACTCGACAGGCCGGGCGCTGCTGATCGCCAGCGGCCTACCGCGGCCGCCGCAAGGTAAGGAGTATCAACTCTGGTTTATCGAGCCGAAACGTGCGCCCAGACCGGGAAAGACATTCTCAACCGACAGTGCCGGAAGAGGTCAGTTGGAAGAGCGCATTTTGGAAGTCGACCACGAGTACTCCGTCTTTGCGATTACGTTGGAACCTGCCGGCGGTGTCAAATCGCCTACCGGCGCGATCTACCTCCGTAGCGATCTCTAAATCCGATTTGTTCTTCAGTTCCGTACTTCAAACTGGTTACGCGACAACTTCATAACAAAGGAGACCAACTAAACATGTACAGCTTACGTTTTCAACGGGTCATGTTCCTCGGCGCAGTTTTTTCAGTGCTGTTGACGATCGCCGGCTCGATGCCGAGCCAGGCGCAGGAGAAATCACTGTACGAACGCGTTGGTGGTTATAACGCGCTGGCCGCAGTCGTCGATGATTTCATCGGCAGACTTGTCGCCGACAAGCAGTTTGAGAAATTTTTCGTCGGTCAGAGCACTGATTCAAAGAAACGAATTCGTCAACACATTCTCGATCAGTTTTGCGCCGCGACAGGCGG
>Ga0207675_100003624_pt1 | contig 15060 bp, 7 predicted proteins | sample KBSSwiS42_FD_184305 | JGI IMG/M metagenome (GOLD analysis project Ga0207675, IMG submission 184305) | Switchgrass rhizosphere microbial communities from Kellogg Biological Station, Michigan, USA - KBS Switchgrass S4-2 (SPAdes) (version 2) | ecosystem: Host-associated > Plants > Roots >... | reverse complement strand
TAGAGAGCGGGATCATAAGCACAAATTGCTGAGAACCGCGCAAATTCGGACCAGAGAGGCTGGCCATTGTGACCGACACCCGTTCCTATCAAACCAGCAGGAAAAGCTTCATATTTATTATTCCCCACATAAATATCAGGAGCAAAATCATAGTTATCGCCCAGCGCAATCGGAACGCCAAACAAAGCTGCAAGATCTGCGGCTGTGACAGTAAATGTGCTCGGGAATGTAGTTACGGCAGTTTTGAACACTCTTACATTCGCATTCGTAACTGTTCCATTGGATTTCCGAACTACGATATCAACTTTGGTTGGAGGCGTTGCACCCGGAAAATAAAGATCCACTTTAAATTTACCCGAGAAAGCCGTTGGGTTTAAAAGGTCAATAGCCTGGGAGCCTGTTGGATCAATATTATTTGTAATGGTTGGCACTGCAGCAATGGCAATGTCTTTAGGTATCGCCCCATCATCTTTCGTACAGCTTGAGAAAGCGACCATAACTCCCAAGGAAAGGGCCAGTAATATGTTTATTTTTCTAATTTTCATGTCTTGTTAATTTTATTAATAACTACTTATCATTAAGAATTCAATCAATTAAGGTTGCCAAAATACTTTATAATTCTCAGGTACTTTTTGCGGTAGAGCATTCGCATTAAATGCAATTTCATTCGTATTGAAAGGCAAGGACCATGGATATAGCCTGTCGCATTGTACGGGTGTTACTTTTCCATCGGGACCGGTAACACTTGTAACAGTACCTGCAGGTGCAGGAGCAAACAAAACCGGGTAACCTGTCCTTCTGTAATCGGTATAACTATCAACAGGGTTTTCTATCCTGTTGATCCATTTCTCTGTTATGATATACTCAAGTTTTTTAGCAGCAGTTCCTGCATCATACGCCGCAAGAACAGCGGTCTTGTATGTAGTGGTAGCCGCAAGTGTTGCTATAGCCGGAACTGTTTGTGGTGACCCGGCAGAGCCTGGCTTAATAAAATTAGTAATGATATTATCCATCTGTAAAAACGATTCATCCAATGCTTTGCTGAATACTGCTTTTTCATCACCAGTGATCACTCCAGTATTTATCAGTTCTGCTTCAAGAAACAGGCGGTCTGCATAAGTGATAAACTGGTGTGGCAATGCACCTGTTCCCGCTTTTATAGGGGTTATTGTATTAATTTGTACTGCTGAACTGTCGTTAAAGCGACCTCCCGCAGGATATAAACCCAACAAAGAATAAGTGTTGCTGTTAGAACCATCGCGGCAATTTCCGTTTGAGCCAAAATAAATGGAGATAAATCCACCGTCACGGTATTCAGTGCAGTTTTCAGGAGTTGGATTTGTTCCGCCAAGTGCTGATTTCTGATTATAGACATAATATGGGACCCTTGGATCGGCAATTCCATTTAAAATATTGGCATTCTTTCCTTTCATGATCTCGTAGATCCATGGACTAAAAAGTTGTCCTCCACGCTGAGTGGCATTGTAATCACCATAAGCAGGGTGCCTGTCATCAGTGGTACCAAAAGGTCCGTATGGCATCATAAAACTTTCAGCTTGCGAACTGATCAGGTTTGCCGGAGTTGCCAACAAGGCAGTTACCTGTGCAGTAACATTCTGAACACGTCTTACCTGGCAGTATAATTTTAGCTTAATAGTATTTGCGGCTTTTATCCACCTGCTCGTATTTCCTTTATAGATGTAATCATCGTTTCCGGGAACTGAAGGATTGATAGCTGCATTATTAATATCAGCAATCCCTTCATCCAGCATAGTAAAAAGCTTTGGATAAATATCTACACCATGATCGAAATGTGGTTGTGTTATTCCATCCTCAAATTTATTGAACTCAGAGAAAGGAACATCACCGTAAACATCCACAAGAACACTGAAAGTATAAGCTTTTAATATTTTAGCTATACCAGAATATTTAAACCTGGATTGAGCAGTTCCGTCTTTAATGATAACATCAAGGTTAGTGATAGCTGAATATAAATTATCCCAACCAGCAGATCCTGATCCATACCTGTCAGCACCTACACGACCTGTGGTCTGATGTGTATAAACGGACATTACCCCACCAAGCCCTGACCCCAAAGCAAGGTTATTAGAAATATTTCTTTCGCAGTTACTAAGCAACAATGCTAATGGAACTGATGTTGGATCGTTTACGTTCTTGTTTACATCGAGAAATCTTTTGCAGCCTGGTGTAACAGTAAGCATAGCCAAGACAGCAAAAAGATATATTAAATGATTTTTCTTTTTCATAATTTAAGAATTTACTTAAGTTGTTTAGAAGGTTACATTTAGATTAACACCGATTCTTCTTGTGCTTGGTGCACCACCTGTTTCAACACCTTGCGTATTTCCTGAGACAACTGAGTTAATATCCGGATCAAAATGTGTGTACCTTGGTACATTAGGCGCCAGGTACCAAAGATTGCGACCACTTATTGAAAAAGTAATTGCAGTTAATTTTAGTCTGTTTACAAGAGCTGCAGGAAAAGTATATGATAACCCAACATCTCTTAATCTATAGACTGTACCATCGAATATTGAATATTCGAATGCTCCATTGGTTGCAAAACTTCCGCCTGTTCCTTGTGTAAAGAACAAGTCGTTGGTTGTTACCCTTGTTTGATTTTGTACAGGTTTACCACCCACCAAAAAAGGAGTATAATGGTTCCTTCCATCTGCACCGAGAGTTGCTGTAAGATTGGCGTAAACACCGTCAATAACTCTATTTTTTTCTCTGTCATATGTATCCATTGTAACGCCTCTTCCCAACATACCTTGGATTGTTTCAGAATAGAAATCACCACCCTGAGTCCAATCCCAAAGAAAACTTAGTTGAAATCCTTTATAAGAAAGTGTATTGGTAATACCCAATTTGAAATCCGGATTAGGATCTCCTACCATATCATCATTAGGATCAATCATTGGCATTCCTGAAGTTTGATTGATCAAAAGCGTTCCATCATCAGTACGTGCAGAATGATTACCTCTTAAATAACCATATGGCATACCCGCTTCAACCCAATTAAAGCCTCCCAGTTGAAATCTTGTGATGCCTGGTATAAGTTTCTCAACAGTATTTCTATTCTTTGTAAAAATACCTCTGACATCCCATGTAAAATTTTTACCAGCTACAGGTCTTAGATCAATTGCAGCCTCAATTCCTTTGTTCCGTATCTGACCAAAATTTGTGTAGAAAGATGTATAACCAGTAGTTGTTGGCAAACTAATAGAGGCAATCAGATCAGTAGATTTTTTATTATAGTAAGTAACTTCAAATCCAATTCTTCTTTTGAAAAATCGCATCTCAGTACCTAATTCGATCTCCCTTGTAAACTCAGGTGTTAGGTCAGGATCATAGCTTGTAGCATCTCTGGAAGCTAAAGGCTGGCCTTGAAAACCGAGGGCATTAAGATTAAATGTAGGCTCAAGGTTGTTCGGTGATGCATCATTACCAACTCTTGCATAACCGGCACGGATCTTACCATAGTCTATTACGTTAGATTGGATCTTAAACGCATCTGTCCAAATAAATGAACCCGAAACACCCGGATAAAAATAAGCCGCATTGTCGTAAATGAGTGTCGATGTTATATCTTCTCTTGCTGTGACATTCAAAAAGGCAAAGTTCTTATATCCAAGAGAAGCATCTCCAAAGAACCCAACAATTCTTCTCTTTACGACGCGGTCACTTGAAAATCGTTGTGTGGTAGTATTAGTAAGATTATAAAGTCCCGGAATAACAAAATTAACACCCTGTACTTGTTGATTACGTGTAGATCTTTGATTAATGTCATTTCCTAATTTAAAATCAAGGGTAAAGTTAGTTCCGATCTTGGGTGTAAATACGGCAACTAATGTAGAATTCAACTCCTGTTGCCTGTTAACAACTTCTGTAATATTACCTAAAGTGTTATCAGTACTTCCGTAAGATGATTTATCAATGATTTGATCTCTGAATAATGCATAGCTGTTTACACCGGCATTATAGTCGATCCTGAACATTTTATTAAATTTATAAGATGCCCTTACTGTTCCAACCAAACGATCGTCAATAGAAGTGATCACATTATGGTAGGCTGCCCAAACAGGATTTGTGTATTGGCCGTCATTAAAACCAATTTGTTTGCCTGTTCTATCTGCAGAAGGCCAACCAACTATATCCCAATTTCTGGCCATAGTATATGTGCGGCCCCATTGAGACAAAAAGCTTTGTGCCTGTCCAATGAATCCACCTATTTGTTTTGCACGGGTATAAGCAGCACTTGCTCCTATTGTAAGTTTGCCCACGCTGGTCTGTCCACCGACACTGATGTTGTTTCTTTTATAACTTGAATTGGTGATATAACCTTTTTGATCAACACGGGAAAGGGTAAGATTAAAAATTGTATTTCCTTCACCGCCATTAATACCAACTGAATTCTCAAAAAGACTTCCTGTATTAAATAAAGCAGCAACGTTATTTGGGTTAGCCTTATATGCTAAAGTTGCAAAATTTCCACCAGCACCATGGTTTGAGATAGGACCAAAAAGTTCAGGATAAGCACCGTACATGGTTGCCCATGTACCAGCAGGAATAGAATCTATACCTGATGCAGAAGTGCCGACAATATAAGTTGCTGAAGGCACACCATTAGTTACACTTCCTCCTCCATAAATAACTCCTCTGCCAAATTTAGCTCCCCACGAACCGTTGGAACCAGCAACTGCAAAATTTGCACCTGCACCCCAATTGTTTTGAAAATCTGGTATGGAAGCTATTTCTTCCAAACTATAACCAGTCTTATAGCTTACATTAAGTGATTTCTGTCCTTTCTTAGGAGCACCGGATTTAGTAGTGATCAACACTACTCCATTAGTTCCTCTTGATCCATAGAGTGCCGATGCTGCAACTCCTTTTAAGATATTTATCGATTCGATATCGTTTGGATCGAGATCAGCAAATCCGGAACCATAAGTTCCACCGCCGCTAAAAGGATTGGAAGTATTGATAAGGGGGTTACTGTAGGGAACTCCATCCACAACGATCAATGGCTCCCCTCCATTGAAAGAAGCGACTCCCCTGATCTGGATACGGGCAGCTGCTCCTGGAGCTCCTTGCCCACCTCTAATATCTACGCCTGGTACTTTACCAGCAAGAGCTTTTAATACATCAGGTTCTGATTTTTGTAATAGAGTATTAGGATCAACTTTGGAAACACCATATCCCAAAGCTTTATCCTGTTTCTTGATGCCTAATGCAGTTACTACTACTTCAGTTCCTGTAGCTATTTTATTCTTTACAGTTACTGCAACAGTATTGGATGCGCCAATGGTAATTTCTGCAGGCTCAATACCTGCACCGGTAATAAGTAAGACATCGCCAACGTTTGCCAGGATGCGGAATTGACCCTGGTTATCCGCTGCCACACCAGTCTTAGTTCCTTTAACTCTTACTGATGCACCTGGTACTACGAGTCCACCTTCGTCTTTAATGATACCGGTAATTGTTCTGTCTTGAGCAAGTGCTAATACATGAAATAGCATTAGCATCACAAGTAGTGAGGCGAGTTTTCTCATGAGTGTTTCGTTTTGGTAATGAAATGAAGTTATCAAATATAGGATTTCTATAAATGAAACGTTTCTTAAGTGCAAAAAAACCTTTATTTCTGTATGCGTATAAAACCACGAAGGACTTATTTGGCTTAAATAGAAATAGGTAATTTAATCAACGATTTTTTTTGTTTGATTGATTATAAAATTTAGTACTAGAAACTATAAAGGCCACCTTTTTAGGATGGCCTTTTTGTTGAGCGAAATAATATTAAAAATTTGGATTTACTACAGCTGTACTGCCAGAAGCTGGAGGATTTTTTTCTATTTCATCACCGGGAACATCCCAATAATCCATGAAATTGTAATTGATAGTAGCATTTGTATAAATAGTATTATTATAAATAAGCGTAGAGCCATACCTGCCACCACCATTTGCAATTGAATAGGTCCAGCCCCATCTGCGAAGGTCATAAAAAGACAGACCACGAAATGCCAGAGCTGCTAGTCTTTCCATTGTAAGTTCCTGGAGTGCCTGGGCAAGAGTTAAACCATTAGGCAAGGCAGCAACTCCAGCACCCTGGTAAGTCCTTACTGCATTAATAAGTCCTACACCAGTATTAATATTTCCTGACCTGATATTTGCTTCAGCAAGCATTAACTGATTTTCTTCAAAAGTGGGACCGATATATATTTCTAATTTACCAACCTGGCGGGATCCTAAAATAGGAATACCTGTAAGATTAGCGGTAACTCCATCTACAAGGCTCCATCTTGTTGAATTGGTGTTAGCGTCACCATAAAATGTTCCGTTTGCTGTTGAAAAGTTTGCACGTCTTGCATCGCCGGTTTTAAATTGTTGCACTAGTCTTTCACCTAGCTTATATGTTGTAGTTTGGTTGCTTGCTGTAAGTATGCCTGGAACAGAACCACCAGTAGTTGAAAAAAAGGAGTTAGCTGAAGAAGTTCTTCCAGTAAATACATAATCTCCCTGCTTTATGCCGTTAGTACAGTAATTGATCACTGCCGTCCAATCTGCAGCGGTCATTGCTGTGATGCTAGACTTGTTGATTGTTGCAGACGGATTTCCATTTACAAAAGGAGCCAGATGATTTAATAAAATATTACGGGCAAGCATAGTATTGACGGTTCTTACCCACTGAGCGGAAGTAAGAGGCCTTCCTAATCCTACTTTACATTGCTCGGGAATCAATTGATCGATCATCGTACCATAATCACCCTGGTTTGAAATAGCATTCAACGTTGTTAATGCAAGATTTAATTGCTTATTCGATTCAGCAATAATATCAGATTGTTTTACAAAATTGCTAACCTGTGCATTAGGCTTATCTACTATTAAACCTGCATAATACAAAGTGCCTATTTGTGCATACGCATATCCCTTCCACCAATAAGCCCATGCCTTAACTGTATTAGCTTTGTCAGCACTTAATGAAATAGAAGGAATTGTTTCGAGTATTTGGTTACATGCACTGATCATAGCATACATGTTTGTCCATTCATAATATAAAGCGTTGTTGCCATTGGCTGTTGCAGCGCTATTATTAAATCCTCTGATAATACCTGTTGCCTGCGGAGAAGGATTAGTAAAGGTGGTTGTTCCCGGGTTGGCCGGATCTGCAATAAATTTATCAGGCACACCCATTGTGGTTGTCTGGTTATTTGAACCTTGTCCGCCACCAATAACATCACCCATCAATTCGTGATAACCCCAGGGAAGTGAAAAATAACTATCTCCCAACCAACCATCACCATAGTTAAATCCATTCCAGTAAACGCCACCCTTTGCATATTTAGCAAGTCCTGACTCGGAGTTTACGTTACCACCAAATGTTGGATTATTAGGATTCTTTACATCTAATTGTTTTGTGCAGGAACTTAAAAACAATGCAAACATGCAAGCGGCCCCAACGAAGTACAGGCCAAACTTCATGCTTGCTTTATTTATATTTATTTTTTTCATTTCAGTTTGTATTTAAGGTTTTAAAATTAAAAACCAAGATTCAATGTTACCTGGTAGGCTTTTAAATTTGGAATTGTGCTATGATCAATACCCCTATCGAAAGCGGAGTTAGAAGCACCAGAACTTATTTCAGGATCCATACCTGAATAGTCTGTGATTGTGAATAGGTTTCTTCCGCTTAGTACCACTTGGCATTTTTTCAACCAATCTTTTTTGATTACTCTTGAAAGCTCAATCCCTAAAGAAATATTTCTTAGTCTTACAAAAGATGCATCCTCATAGAAATAATCTTTAGTAACATTATTACCTACACCTCTTGCAGTATTACCAAGAGCATAATATGCAGAAGCATAATAAGCAGTCCATGCACCGGTTTCACCATTAATAGTAATAGGTTTTGTAAAATCTCTGCTAATGGCATCACGATACATCCATTCATTTGTCTGATTGTACAGGTGTGATCCTTTTATCCAATCTATCTGGAAACCAAATGAAATCATATTTTTCCATGACAATGAATTGATAAATGAAGAAGTAAGTGTGGGGTTAGGATCACCTAAAGATTCTGCCTCATCCGAGAAGAAGATTGCTTTAGTAGCTTTATTTACTACTCTTCCATTCACGACTTCGTATTCACCCTGATTAGCTGCTGGTATGAACGGAGTTTTGTCAGCTCTTAATTGTCCAACACTTGTCAGGGCCTTGTATCCATAAATTTCACCAATCTTTCTTCCAGCAGCAAGTACCAAGCCTGTACTACCAGCAAAAGAAGTAAGAGGAATGTCACCACCTGCAACTTCATCAATAATTGATTCTTGGTGCCCAAGATTAGTTGTAAAATCCCATGTGAAATTTTTTGATGAATAAACTGAGAGATTCAATTGAAACTGCCAGCCGTCTGATGATATTTTAATTGCATTCGTTAGCAACTGAGTAGCTCCGGTAGATGGAGGTACATTTTGGTTGAAGATTGCATTATCTGTATGTCTCTTCCACCAGGTAAAAGATGTGGTTGCAGATCTTAACCAACTTCCTTTAGTTATATTAAATCCAATATCGGTACCAACTTCTGTTTCCTGGGAAACTTCAACACCGAGATTTGGGTTTTTAGCAGCAGTTTGATTTGTATAGGCGATCTCATTACCGGTCGGCTGAGAATTAAGAGCAGGATATCTATCAAAAGCGCCGGGCTGAATACCAGCTTTACCATAAGCTCCTCTTAATTTAAGAGAAGTTATAACATTACGCATTCCTTGCCAGAACTGGAAGGAATGTAAATTTAAATATCCATTAAAATGTGGAAATGTAAAAGGCTTGGACCCTGCCCCAAACGCTGAAGAATAATCTGTCCTGAATCCACCTGTTACACCGCCATAATTTCCAAAATCAATCCTTTGATCAACTAAATAACCGTATGTAATAAATTCCTCTACATAATCGGTTGTAACGTGCTGACCATTTGTAGCAGATGTCATGGTAAATGGAGGATCTAATGAAAGGCCTTCTCCCCATGTGTCTAACTCTTTGTATAAATTCTTACGATGATCAAAAGCTACAAGAGTAGATGTTTGTACAGGGAAATGAATATGAAAATCTTTTTCGAAATCAGTTTTGATCGTTGCACTGGCATAGAAATTTTGTCTTGTCATATTGTATTGCCAGTTGTCAATTTCACCTGTTTCAAGACCATTAAACCATGATGCCCAACTTTGTTGGTCAATTGTATTGGCGTTTTGTGATTGATTAAATATCGTCCATACATCATTTTCATTTTTGTAGCTGATACCATATCGTGCATCAAGAGAAAGAAATCTATTCACACGGTAAGAAGCTTCAAAATTTTGTATGATATCATAGCGTTTACTGTTAGCATCCGTATACTCCAATCTATAAAAAGGATTGAAAGCATTTACACTCGCAAAGCTGGCTCGCTGGTATGATGCATAGTGACCGCCTGTAATTGTGTCTTGCAAGCTAAAGAAAGGCGAAGTGTTTAAAAATCCATAAACACCACCTACACTCCCATTAAAGTTTCCTGTTCCGAAAAACGTTCCACCCGGAGCTCCTACGTTCACATGTAATGTATTCCTTGTGTATGCTAAATTAGTTGTAGTACGAAAAGTAAAACCTTTAAACAACTCCATTCCTAAGTTCAAAGTAACATTTGTCTTATCCAGGTAACCATTATCTTCCAACAAGGCGGAGTATGTTCTGTTATTGGAAACGGCAAAATTGTAATCTAATTTATCGCTTCCACCATTAATACTTACAGAATTGTTGTATGATGGTGCACTTTGAAATACCTGTTTGAAGTGATCGTAATATTTAAGGCTTCCTTTATATGGCTGGTTATTCTGGTTACGGGGATCAAGCATGCCATAACGGGTATAGTTTTGGGTTGCACCCGGAGTATTGCTACCCGTGCCGGCAATATTAGTTCCATATACATACGAAAGAGAATTTGAGCCTAATATAATACCAGTTGTAGGATCTATTGTGATAGGAGTTCCCGCTACATAACCCAAACCAGCATTTGAACCTTGGTAAATAATATTTCCACTAGCATCAGTTAAATAAGGATGTTTATCTGCCTTGCCAAAATCGCCAGCATTTATATATGAATTTTGAGCAAAGCTGGATGAAACATTAATATTCATCCTTCCTTTTTGACCTTTCTTAGTGAAGATCTGAACCACACCATTTGCTCCTTGTGCACCATAAAGAGCAGCAGAAGCAGATCCTTGTATTACTTCCACTCTTTCTACCTGGCTTAAATCGATGGTATTTAAATCTTCAAAAGGAATTTCCACTCCATTTAATAAAACAAGTGGTCTTGTACCACCTTGAACGGTGTTAATGCCTCTTAATACCCAGTTTGCTTTATCACCAGGGTTACCAGATATAGACGAAATTTGAGCACCGGGTACTTTACCAATTATAGCTTGGTCGAGTGAGGCAGTTGGTGTTTGAGGTAATTTGTCTGCGGTAATCGATTCAACTGAAATACCAAGTCTTCTTTTGCTTGTTGCTGTACCAGTACCGGTAACAACAACTTCGTTCATTCCTTTAATATCAAGTGCCAGGGTAACAGAAACGTTGGCAGTAGCAGGCACTTCTTGTGTTTCAAAGCCAATAGCACTGATAATTAAAGTGGCATTGTTTTTTACTTTTATTGTAAAAACACCAGAAGCATTGGCTGTTGTACCAGTTTTAGTGCTTTTTTCCCTAACAGATGCGTTAGGAACAGGTAGGCCATTAGCATCAATAACCTTACCTGTAATTTCTGTTGTCTGTGCTGATGCGGTAGTGCAAATACAGAACATCAGTACCAGACAGAGTCCAGTTAGTTTTCTCATGATTTGTAGTTTTGTGAAGTGATGTAGTCCGAAATAGAATATTTATCTACTCGCTTTCCAAACTTATGGCAAAAAAGCCGTACATCATGCTGCACGGCCATTAAAAAATAAAAATTGCCTTTAGTCAACTAGCTTTTATCTCTGCTACCCAAATAGATCATTATATATTGTACAAGTGTCACTACAGCTGCCAATGCAGCAACCACATAAGTCATAGCAGCCCATTTAAGAGCATCCTTTGCTTTCGGATATTCATTATTATTAGTAACATTAGTTCTCTGCAACCAGGCAAGTGCCCTGTTGCTGGCGTCAAACTCAACTGGCAATGTGATCAAAGTAAATAAAACCGTAACAGCCATAAGACCTATACCAATAAGAAGTAACCAGGGTTTACCGGATATTGCCAGGATCACCCCGACCAATAAAACTATATTCACAAAATTAGAAGTGACCTGGACCAATGGCACTAAACGGCTCCTCATCATTAGCCAGCTATAAGCTGTTGCATGTTGCACAGCATGTCCACATTCATGAGCAGCTACTGCAGCGGCAGAAATATTTGTCCCAGTATAAACTTCCGGGCTAAGGTTTACGGTTTTATTGATCGGATTATAATGATCAGATAAAAAACCTTGAGACGCGGTGACCTGTACATCATAAATCCCGTTTTCTCTCAACATTTTTTCTGCAACTTCCTTTCCACTCAATCCATTGGCTAAAGGTATCTTGCTATACTTTGCAAACTTGCTCTTCAGTATCATCGAAACCACAAAACTGATCCCGATAAAAATCAAAGAAACAAGCATAATTCCTGGTGTCATACTATTTAAAATTTATAACTGTTATCATCAAAGCTGAGTCCATTTTCTTAAAGTGCAAAAAAGGCAACCCTGATAAAAAATTGCAGCCTTTTTGACACCTTAAGATTGTAAAATTTGGGGGGTGCCAAATATATAATTCGACAAATTTACAGAGAAGGATGTAGTTGTAAATCATTAATTTTCAAAATTTTACAACACATACCAACTCGTTCTCAATAATAGCTCCGGGTTAAATTAATTTAATCCAAAAGTTATACACAGCAAGAAAAATTTATTTTGAAATGTGAGTCAGAATTGTAACTTAGTACCAGAATTTAATGGGTTAGTAAGTAAGAGGGTCAATCACAAGATTGGCCCTTTTTACTTTTATTTTTTTAAATACTTTTCATTTATCAATTTCTTTTTTGATAAACATTTTATCAGTTAATTGATTTCTTCTTTCATTAATTCCATTTAGCAAAACAAATCGTTATCATTTTTTGAAACCCTAACTTTATTTCATGAGTAAAGTGAAAAAAGCTTTTTTCTGTCAGAACTGCGGATATGAAAGTGTGAAGTGGTTAGGTCAATGTCCTTCATGTAATCAATGGAACACATTTGTGGAAGAAATAATTCAAAAAGAAACTGCAAAGAACAATGGATGGCAACAGTATAATGAAACAAATGAAAGAATAAATAAAACAATTCAACTTAATGAAATAAAAAGCAGCGAAGAAAAAAGATTGATGACCCCTGATGAAGAATTGAATCGTGTATTGGGCGGTGGCATAGTTCCCGGAAGTGTAATATTAGTTGCAGGTGAGCCTGGCATTGGTAAATCAACCTTGTTTTTACAAAACGGATTAAAACTTTCAAATAAAATAATTCTTTATATAAGTGGTGAAGAAAGTGAGCAGCAAATAAAAATGCGTGCAGACAGGTTAAATATCAGCAATGAAAATTTTTATTTATTGACTGAAACATTAACCCAAACTATTTTCCAGGAGATAAAAAAACTAAAGCCTGATCTTGTTATCATTGATTCCATCCAAACTTTACAAACTTCATATATTGACTCATCACCAGGAAGCATATCACAGATACGTGAATGTGCAGCAGAGTTTCAGCGTTTTGCTAAAGAAACAAACACTCCTGTTTTTTTGATTGGCCACATAACCAAAGAAGGAGCTATCGCTGGCCCAAAGATCCTTGAACATATGGTCGATACTGTTCTTCAATTTGAGGGTGATCGTCATTATGCATATCGAATTTTAAGAACATTGAAAAATCGTTATGGTAGTACGTCAGAGCTAGGTATTTATGAAATGACTGACACAGGAATGAGAGCTGTTACTAATCCAAGTGAGATATTAATAACTCAAAAAGAAGATCAGTTGAGCGGAATTGCAATTGCAGCTACCATTGAAGGCATCAGACCATTATTAATAGAGATCCAGGCCTTGGTGACACAATCTGTTTACGGAACACCACAACGAACTGTAAGTGGTTTTGATCTTAGAAGATTACAATTATTATTAGCTGTTTTGGAAAAAAGGGGAGGCTTTCATTTCGGAGTAAAGGATGTTTTTATAAATATTGCCGGCGGATTGAAGATCGAAGATCCTTCAATCGATCTTGCCGTTCTTTGTGCTTTATTATCATCTTATGAAGACACTCCCTTGCCTCATCATATTTGTTTTACAGGTGAAGTTGGTTTAAGTGGTGAAATAAGAGCTGTTAATCGAATTGACCAAAGAATTGCTGAAGCAGAAAAACTCGGTTTTGAAAAGATAATAGTCTCCAAATACAATCAAAAAGGATTAGCTAAACAAAAGTTCAATATTGAAGTGGTTACAATGGGACAGGTAGAAGAAGTGTATCGATACTTATTTTAGTATATTAGACTACCATTAAGCCATTCAATGCTTCGCTTAAAAGAAATAAAAGAATCGCTGCTGCATGTTGTCTTTCCTCATGTATGTGATGGTTGTGGTAGCGATCTTTTGAATATTGAAAGTCGTTTATGTATTCGTTGCCTTGCATCTTTACCTGAAACAAATTTTGAAATTCATCCAAACAATCCGGTTGAAAAAGATTTTTGGGGCAGATTAAATATAATCGACGGATCAGCACATTTATATTTTACCAAAGAATCGCTTGTTCAGCATTTGATGCATCAGTTAAAATACAGAGGTAATAAAGACCTCGGTGTTCAGTTAGGAAGAATCATGGGTAATGCTTTGAAATCATCAACTCGTTTTAACAGCATTGATGCATTGATCCCTCTCCCACTTTTCCCATCAAAAGAAAAGAAGAGAGGTTATAACCAGGCAAAAGTTCTTTGCGATGGAATAGCCGAGATCTTGAACTTGCCTGTTCTTTCAAATGTTATCATAAGACCGCAGTATACCGAAACACAAACTAAGAAAGGAAGAATTGAAAGATGGAAGAACATTGAAGGGAAGTTTAAACTGATCGATCCTGCGGCAATTCAAAACAAGCATTTGCTTTTGATCGATGATGTAGTTACGACCGGCGCCACTTTAGAAGCATGCGGCAATGAGCTTTTATCTGCAAATAATATAAAACTTTCAGTGGCCACATTATGTATTGCCTCCCGTTAGTTCCTTTTTCTCTTATTCTCTTAGCTAATCATTTCCTCTTCTCAACTCTTCGTTATATTTTTGATGTCAATGAAGAACCTTGCACTTGTTTCAATATCCATACTTATCCTTTTTTATTCCTGTAAAAAAGATTCTTTTATTACAAGCCCTGATGCACTCGTTAGAATTTCAGCTGAAGAATTAAAGTTCGATACCGTTTTTACAACTACAGGCTCCATCACTCAATCATTTAAAATAATTAACGAGAACGATCAGAAACTCCGACTTTCATCGATTAGATTAATGGGCGGCAATGCCTCTTACTTTAAAATAAATGCAGATGGATTTATCGGACCACAGGTATCAGATATTGAGATTAATGCAAATGACAGTGTGTATGTTTTTGTTTCAGTAAGTATCAATCAAAGCGCGGCAAATCTTCCTTTTATTGTAAAAGATAGTATCCAGGTAAGTTATAATGGGAGCACCCAGCAAGTAAACTTAGAAGCATGGGGACAAAATGCTCACTTCTTTCGCAATAAAAAAATAACAACTGATGAAACATGGAACAATGATCTGCCCTATGTTATTCTTGGTTCCTTAACTGTTGATCCGAATAAAAAACTTACTATCAATAAGGGTTGTAAGGTCTATGTTCATGCGGATGCTCCAATATTGGTTGATGGTACAATGGAAATCAATGGGGCAAAAGATACTGTTGACAGAGTTTATTTCGGCGGTGATCGTCTTGATGACCCTTACAATGATTTT